>Ga0182030_10006309_pt1 | contig 25033 bp, 24 predicted proteins | sample 812S3MmetaG_FD_121299 | JGI IMG/M metagenome (GOLD analysis project Ga0182030, IMG submission 121299) | Permafrost microbial communities from Stordalen Mire, Sweden - 812S3M metaG (Illumina Assembly) | ecosystem: Environmental > Terrestrial > Soil > Wetlands > Permafrost | place: Sweden...
ATCTCGGCCGACTGAAAGATGAAACCGCGCCGCTTGGCGAGATTTATGACCTTTTCCAGCAGCGCTGGGTCGAGTTCAGGGGTTTCGGACATCTCTCAAGGTTACAGGGCTACCCCGCGCTCTTAAGTCGAACGATCACTTGGTTCGCGACGAGGCGAGCCTTTGGCGTCAACGTGACGCGACCCTCGTCCACACTGACGAGATGGGCGATCTCTTCGAGTGAGTCAAAGGCCTCGAGCGGAACACCGTGGGACGTGCGCATGGCCAACGAGTCTCGTTCAAACTGTTGGGTCGACTCGTCGAGGAACTCCTCGCCACCGAGCGGCGACTCGCCCTTTTCGATGAGTTCGATGTAGCGATCGGGTGTGCGCACGTTCCAAAATCGCCGACCGTGTTGATGCGAATGCGCGGCCGAACCAAAACCGACGTAGTCGCCGTGCTCCCAGTAGACGTGGTTGTGGCGACACTCGTGACCGGGCTTCGCCCAGTTCGAGATCTCCTCCCAGAGGTATCCCTCGGTCGCGAGGACCTCGCCCACCAGGTCGTAGGCGTCCGCCGTGGCGTCCTCGTCGGGGTGACGATTCGGATCGCGCCCCAGAGGCGTCGCCGGTTCAGGCGTCAAGGCGTAACAACTGATGTGGGGTGGGGGATGCTCGAGGCTGAGCAGATCTCTGAGCGTACGTCGCACATCGTCCAAGCTCTCCGCACGAGAGCCGACGATGAGATCCATGTTCCACGTAGAGAAGCCCGCTGCGGTCACGGCCTCGGACACTTCGCGGTGCGCCATGATGCCGTGGCGTCGCCCCAGATCGGCGAGAACTGCGGGTTGCGTCGACTGGACGCCGAAACTCATGCGATTCACTCCCCCGGCGCGGTAGGCGCCAAGTCGCTCTTGCGTCGCGTCTTCGGGGTTGCACTCCACCGTGACTTCGGCGTCGTCACTGCGAGGAATGGCGTCGAGTATCCGCAATAGCTCCTCGGCCGAAAGTCGCGAGGGCGTACCGCCGCCGAAGAAAACCGACGTGGCGACGGGCAGCCCCTCCGTCTTGGCGGCTTCGATCTCGGCGATCACCGCCTCGACGTAGCGCGACATCAGGTGGTCGCGGTCCGAGTAGGTCGCAAAGGCGCAGTAGTCGCAGCGGTGCGCGCAAAAAGGTATGTGGACGTAGACGCCAAACTGATTCATGTCGCTGCCACCCTATGGTTCGCGAGGTGCCGCCAAGGGCGCGACCGCCCCGGGCGAGCGCAACCGTCGCCCGAAGTGGCCTTCGATTGCTTCTTGGGCGACGGCCATGACCTCACCGGCGCCTGCGGGAGGAGACTCGCGCAAAACGCTGGCCAGGTCGCCGCCGAGCATGCGACGAATCAGAGTCAAGGCGTCGCGCGAGAGAGACAGGCCCTGACGACAGTTGTCACAGAGCGTGCCGCCGACCCCCGCGTCGAACGCCACCAAGGGCTCCAGGCGTCCGCAGTTGACGCACGCATCGACGACAGGCTCGGAGCCGTCGAGGGCCAAGAGTCGAAAAAAGAACGACGCCGGGATGAGCGTGGGGTCGTAGGACTCGTCATCAAGGGTGAGGAGCACGCGCGTCAAGAGATCAAAGATCGCTTCGTCGGCGACACCGTCAGAGGGAATCGCGTCAATCGCTTCCACGACGGCGTATCCCGCGGAGATCCGCGAGTACGAACCACGCAGAGTCGACAGACGCTCTGTGTGCGCGACGTGACGGGCGATGTAGAACTCGCCCCGCGTCTTGACGAGATCGGCCTTGACGTAGGCGAGCGTCTCCAACGTGGCCCCGAGGCGACTGGTCGTTTTGCGGACACCCTTCGCCAGTACACGCACCTTGCCAAAATTGCGCGTCCAGAGGACGACTACCCGGTCCGCTTCGCCTGACTTGAACGTGCGAAGGACCACGGCGTCGTCGTGGATCTCGATCACGACTTCGTCTCATCCTCTGGATCGCGAAAACGCGGACGACGCGGAGCGATCCCCATAAATCGCTGCAGCGCGACGCCGAGGGCAATCATGGTGCCCAAGATCGCGGGAATGGCGAGGGGCACGACGAGTTCGGACGCTCCATTGAAGGCGAGCACCCACAGTGTTACGTACAACAACCCCGCCACGATGAGCGTGGCGCGCAGGTAGGTCACTCCTCGACACCACCGAAACGTCGCTCGCGATGCTGATACTGCTCGATGGCAAGGAAGAGATCTTCGCGACGAAAATCCGGCCAGAGCACGTCGGAGAAGATCAACTCCGAGTACGCCATCTCCCACAGCAAGAAGTTCGAGATCCGGTACTCGCCTGACGTGCGAATCACGAGATCAGGGTCTCCCAGTTCGGGGTGGTACATGCGCGCGGAGATTGCCTTCTCGTCGATCTTCTTGGCCGGGACTTTGTCGGCAACAAGTTCGCGCACCGCGTCGACGATCTCGACCCGTCCACCGTAGTTAAAGGCAATATTTAATGTCAGATCCTTGTTGTTCTTGGTGAGTTCGGCCGCCCCGTCCATTCGACTCAGCACGCCGCGAGGAACGCGCCAGTCGCGTCGCCCCGAAAAGACGATGCGCACTCCATCCGCGTTCAGCTGATGCTGGCGGCGATCCAACAAACTTCGATTGAAATTCATGAGAAAACGGACCTCGTCAACGGGTCGGCGCCAGTTTTCTGACGAGAAGGCAAAGACCGTGAGGGCCTTCACCCCGCAGCTCAGCGCACCGTAGGTCGTGTCCAGTAATGAGTCCTCGCCCGCCGTGTGTCCCTCGGTGCGCGCCAGCCCTCGCTGCTGGGCCCAGCGCCCATTACCGTCCATGACAATGGCCACGTGACGAGGCACACTGGCGCGATCGAGCGACGCGGGAACAGGGGTTGGGCGCGGATCGGGCACGTTTCAAAACTACTTGGTCCCCCTGTTGTGAGTTCCGCGACCCGTAAGGTCACTAGGTGAAAAGTTTCGATCCCGACGACGACGCCCCCGCCCTCGAGCGCGACGCCGACGAGGGCGTACAACTCGACGACGATGTCGTTGAGGTCGACGCGGACGCCGCGTTGGCCCTGTTGGATTCGATCACTCGCGACCTGCCGGGCGGCGGAGAAAGCCGCGAGGGACAACGCGAGATGGTTCGCGCCGTGGCGTCGGCCCTGACCCGTCGGCGCCACCACGTCATCGAAGCCGGCACCGGCGTCGGTAAGTCGCTCGCCTATCTCGTGCCCGCCGTGATGTCGGGCGAGCGTGTCGTCGTCGCGACAGCGACGAAGAACCTTCAAGACCAGTTGGCCAGCAAAGACGCCCCTCAGGTGGCGGCCCATGTGCCGGGCGTACGGGTCGCGGTCCTCAAGGGTAAGCAGAACTACTTGTGCCTGAATCGAGCGCAGAGCCTCAGCGGCGGCGCGCAACTGAGCTTTGATGACGGCGCCGAGATGCCACGCGGGGTGGCCGATCAGATGCGACGCATCCTTCGTTGGGGCAATGACACGAAGACGGGAGACCTCGACGAACTGCCCTTCGAAGTGGACGGTCGCGCGCGCCGCGCGCTCTCGGTGACGCCCCAAGAGTGTCTCCACCGCGCCAAGTGTCCCCAGGGGCAGAACTGTTTCGCCGAACTAGCGAAGGACCGTGCGGAGGAGAGTTCCATTCTCATCGTGAACGCCCACCTCTACGCGTCGCACCTGGCGTCGGGTTCGATGTTGTTGCCAAACCACGAGTACGTCGTCTTCGACGAAGCCCATGAGATCCTCGACATCTTTGCCACTCTGCTCGGCACGTCGCTGAACGCCGCGCGCCTGCGCGCTCTCGCCACGATCGCGCGCTCGATACTCGGCGAGAGCGACCGGCCGACCGCTGATCAACTTCTCTCGAGCGCCGATCGTTTCGCCACACTGCTGCTCTCTCAGTACGAACGCAACGAACTGAAGGGCCTGGACGACGCCTGTCGCGTGGAGCTCTCGAGCGCCAATGAGTACGTGACCAAACTGGTGGAGCATCTGCGCGATCTACCCACTACGTCGTCCGACGCGGAAGCTCGCAAGCTCCGTGCGCTCGGTCCGGCCATTCATTTGGCCAACGACCTGGAGCGCGTGAACAACGTAAAGGACACCGAGTTGCTGTATCTCGCGCGCCGTGACCGCGAGATCGACGTCGAGATCTCTCTGGTCGACGTGGGACCGCGCCTACGCAGCGACCTGTGGCCGAACGTGACGGGCATACTCACGAGTGCGACGATCCCCGACACGTTGGCGAAGAACCTCGGACTGGACGGGGTCGTCACCGAACACGTGGCCAGCCCCTTCAACTACAGCGAGAACGGTCTCCTCTACGTTCCGGACCACTTTCCTGAGCGAAACGATCCGGGCGCGGAAGCCGCCATCGTGGAAGAACTGGTCGGTCTCATTACCGCGGCGGGGGGTCGTACCTTGGCGCTCTTCACGAATCGTTCGGTGATGATGCGCGTCGCCGAGGCCGTCGCCCCACGCCTCGACACTGAAGTTCTCGTACAGGGATCGTTCTCGCGGGCTCGACTCATTGAAGCCTTTCGCGAAAGCCACGAGGCGAGTCTCTTCGCCGTCACCAGTTTCTGGCAGGGTGTCGACGTGCCCGGGCACTCCCTGAGCCTCGTCACCATTGACCGCTTGCCCTTCAGCGTGCCGAACGATCCCCTCGCCGAAGCGCGCCGCGAACGCGCCGATCATCCGTTCTTCGAAGTCGACCTGCCGCGAGCGACAATGCTGCTCGCTCAGGGAGTGGGGCGGCTTATTCGCACGAAGGATGACCGCGGAGTAGTCGCCGTGCTCGACACCCGTCTCGCGTCGGCGAGGTACCGGTCGGTGATGTTTAAGAAGCTTCCGCCGATGAAACGCACCCGCGACCGCGAACAGGTGCACGAGTTCTTGCGCGAGCTCCGTCGCGCGTCAGAGACGCTTTAGTACCCGAATCGATCGAGGACGTCGTCGCGCTTCTGCCAGCCCGGCTCCACCTTCACACGCAGTTCCAGATACAGCCCCTCGGGCAGTTGGCGTCGCGCGGCGATGCCCACGTCTTTCAGCAGTTGACCGCCGCGACCGATCACCATGCCCTTTTGGCTCTCTCGCTCGACCAGAATCTCCACCGTGACGTGTGGCCACTCGAACTCGGCCACCCGACAGTGAATCGAGTGGGGCAACTCCTGTTTGGTCTTTCGGACCAGCTGCTCGCGCACTAATTCAGCGATCCAGGTCGCTTCTGTCACGTCGGACACTTCCTCATCGGGAAAGAGGAAGGGCGACTCGGGCATCTGCGCCGTCAGATACGCCAACAGGGCCGCCGTGCCTTCGCCGTTCTTGGCAGACACGGGAAAGTACTCCACCTGCGCGGCGACCTCCCTGCGACCCATCTCACCGGCGATCTCTTCCACCGCCGCACCCGCGGCAAGTAGTTGCGCGGCCACGGCCTCGCGACCCGGTCGGTCAATCTTGTTGACAATCACCACGAGTTGCGGCGGCGCGCCCGGACGCCCTTGAGCGATCATCGTCTCGATCACGTGACGATCTCCCGGACCGATCGATGCCGAGGCGTCGATGACGGCACAGACCACGTCAACGCCGTCGGCCGCGGACCTCGCCGTGTCGTTGAGTCGTCCACCGAGTGTCGTCTTCGGTCGATGGAGGCCCGGGGTGTCAACGAGGATGACTTGGGTATCGCCCTCAGTCACGATGCCGCGTATGGCGTGGCGCGTGGTGTTCGGCGAGGCTGCCGTAATGGAGATCTTGGCCCCGACCAGCTGATTCACCAGGGTGGACTTGCCCACGTTCGGCCGGCCGAGAATGGCGACGAAGCCCGCCCGGGTCACTTGGCGCTCGCGAGCGGCTCGACTACCACGTCTTCGATGCGACGACCGTCCATGCGGGTGACGGTGATCCGGTACCTCTCGGTCGTGAGGACATCGCCGACTTCGGGCACGCCACCTCGAAGGTCCAGCACCAAGCCCCCGACGGTGTCCCAGCCATCCTTGGGCAAGGCGAGTCGGTACTCCTCATTCACGTCGTCGATGTTGAGCCGTCCGCTGAGTTCGATGCCACCTTCGGCGGTGCGCTCGGCCTCGTCCTCCAAGGCCGGATCCGACTCGTCAGTGATCTCTCCCACGAGCTCTTCGAGCACGTCTTCCAGGGTGACGACCCCGGCCGTGCCGCCATACTCATCGACCACGATAAAGAGGTGAACCTTGGCCCGACGGATCTCGGTGAGTAGTGCCGCCACTCGCTTGGTTTCCGGGACGAAGTGAGCCGCGCCCATATGAACGTCCACCCGCTCTTCACCGTGCCCATCCACGACCAGGCTCGCCAGGTGGCGAAGGTTCACCATGCCCACCACGTCGTCGGGGCCGTCGCCCTCGACCGGCAGGCGTGAGCGACCACTCTCGATCGCGAGGTCCAGGGCTTCGCGCACAGTCGCCGTGGCGTCGACCCCCACGATGTCAATGCGCGGCACCATGACCTCACGCACAATGGTGTCGCCGAACTCAATGACGGAGTGAATGAAGTTGCGTTCGTCGGACTCAATGGCATCGTCCTCGTGCGCCACGTCGGCCATGGCGAGTACTTCGGACTCGGTCATGCGAGGCTTTTGGCCCTTGCCGCCAAAGAGTCCGATGACGGAATCGGCGACGGCGAGCAGCACCACCGAGATCCATCGAATGGGCCAGAACCGTAGGATCCGCCCGACGACCGGCGCGGTGGCGAGCGCCGCCTCATCTAAGTGTTGGACCGCGAAGTTCTTGGGTATGGCTTCAAAGACGACGAAGATGACAATGACTTCTCCGGCCGTCGCGACAAAGACGCCCGCGGCCCCGAAGAGGTGGCCGGCCAGGACACCCACCATTGTCGCCGAGACCAGTTGACACACCAGGATCAATAGCAACAAGGGATTCAGGAACTTCTCGGGGGCTTCGGTCAGCGCGACCAGCGCCTTCGCCCCGTGACGCCCGTCTTCGCGCAGCGAACGAGCCCGGGACTTGTTCATACGGGTCAGCGACGTCTCGGCCATCGCGAAGAATCCCGACAGCACCAACAAGACGGCGACCGAGACCGCGAGGTACGTGTCGCCGGTGCGCCAGACGGCGGCGATCATGATGACGACGCGCGGTAGTGACGAGCCAGGAGTTCTCTCTCGCGCGCTTCCATCCGTTCGGCCTCCTCGTCGACCACGTGATCCCACCCACGAAGGTGCAGCACGCCGTGCACGACTAGCAGCGCCATCTCGTCATCCAGGCTGACTTCGTGCTCAACGGCGTTTCGCGCGGCCACGGCCGGGCAGATCACAACGTCGCCGACCAGCTGGGGAATCTCGGGGCTCGGCGCTTCGCCGGGACCCGACCCCCCGCCGTCGGGCACTCGGCCGGTCGGTTCAGGGTCACCGTCGATAGGAAAGCTCAACACGTCGGTCGGCCCTTCGTGCCCCATGAACTGCTGGTTCAGATCGGCGATGGTCGCTTCGTCGGCGAAGATGAGTGACACCTCGGCGAGTCCGCGCACGCCCTCATCGGTCAGCGCCCCACGGGCAAGATCGACCCAGCGCTCGAGGTCAATTTCGTGGTCGTGCTGTTCGTCGGCCGCGTAGATATCAATACTCATGACGATCGTTCGTAGGCCTCGACGATATCGGCGACGATGCGGTGACGGACCACGTCCTTCGTCCCGAGGTAGACAAAACTGATCCCGTCCACCCCGTTCAAGATTCGTTCGACGTCGGCCATGCCGCTGCGCTTGCCATTCAAGTCAACCTGGGTGACGTCACCGGTTACGACGGCCTTGGAGTTGAATCCGATGCGCGTAAGAAACATCTTCATCTGCTCGGGCGTCGTGTTCTGGGCCTCGTCGAGAATGATGAACGAGTCGTTCAGAGTGCGCCCGCGCATAAAGGCCAGCGGCGCCACCTCGATCGTGCCATTCGCGATGAGTTTCTGGGCGCCGTCTGCGCCCACCATGTCATAGAGAGCGTCGTAGAGAGGACGCAGGTACGGATCGACCTTGGCCATCAGATCGCCCGGGAGGAAGCCGAGGTTCTCGCCCGCCTCGACGGCGGGTCGGGTCAAGACAATGCGGTTGACCTGGCGACGATGCAGCGCCTGAACGGCCTGAGCGACCGCGAGGTAGCTCTTGCCGGTGCCGGCCGGACCGATACCGAAGGTGATGATCGAGTTGTCGATGGCGTCGGTGTAGCGCTTCTGGCCAGCCGTCGAAGGTCGGATGGACTTGCCCTTGGCCCCGCGCACGACCTCGTGTCGAAGAACCTCACTGGGCACGAGATCATCGGCGACCATGTCAATGGTCCGGGCGATCTTGGTCGTGTCGAGGGACTGGCCACTCTCGAGCACCAGCACCAACTCATCAAACAGTCGCAAGACAGTCGCGGCGTCGGGGCCGGTGACCGAGATCTGGTTTCCTTGCACCCGAATCTTGGATTGGGGGAAGGAACGTTCGATGACGCGCAGGTGCTCGTCGCGCGCGCCGAGCAACCCCGCCATGAGGTGTGTGTTGGCGACGTAGGTGGTCGTGGTCAGAGCCTCCTCGGCCCAGGCTTCTGGGGTCATCCAGGGGGCCAGGTCATCTGTCGCCCGCCGAGCACGTGCACGTGCACGTGTGACACCGTCTGTTGACCGTCGCGACCCACGTTGACGACCAGTCGGTAGCCGCTGTCCTTCACGCCCTCGAACTCGGCCACCTTCTGAGCCAGACGGAGCAGATCCTCAAAGACACCTGGGTGCTTGGCGGTCACCTCGTTCACGCTGTCAAAGTGGGCCTTGGGCACCACGAGGACGTGGACCGGCGCCTGAGGGGCAATGTCGTAGAAGGCGAGTGAATCGTCGGACTCGGCGACCACCTTGGCGGGAATCTGACCCGCGACAATCTGGCAAAAAAGGCAGTCACTCATCTAGTGCTCTCATCATTACTCATATCGTCCGCCGTCCAGAGTCAATCCCCAGCCCCCCGTTTGAAAGGCCAGTAACGCGGCCGTGACGACCCCCGCCGTCTCTGCGCGAAGCACCGTCGGGCCTAGGCCCACGCGTCGACGACTGCTCTCCCACTCGCCTTCAGCCCATCCACCTTCGGGTCCCACCGCCACGTCTCTGACCCCGCGCCAGTCTCCCGACGCTCCGATCTCGGCAACGGCCACCTCACTGGGCAGGTCACCGACCCCGAGTGGATCCTCAACGAGCAGGTCGTATGTGCGCCGGCACTGACCCGCCGCCTCATGAGCGACGCGCCGCCACCGAGCGAGGGTCTTTTCACGCGCGTCGCCGGTGAACTTCACGACCGTACGACTGGTAAGAAGCGGCACCACGCGAGTGACGCCGACTTCGGTCGCTTTTGCCACGGCCCAGTGCGCGTGATCGCCCTTCAAAGCGGCGAGGTAGAGAGTTGTCGTCGGCACCGGTTCGTCGCGCGTGACATCACTCACGCGGGACAGTCCCTGGTCGTTGACCACGCAGATGGCCCACGAACCGTTCCCGTCAGTGACCACGACTTCTTCGCCCACTTTCGCGCGCAGAACTTTCCGCAGATGATGGTCATCGGTGCGCTCGAGAACGGGAGCGGCGGGATCGGCGACGTGAAACTGCGCGAGCGCGGCCACACGACGTGGCCACTCAAGATGCGTCACTTCTTCGCCTTGCGACGGCGAAAGAGTCCGCCACTCGGTTCGTTCATCACTTCTTCGCGATGCTCAGCCCACGAGCGAAGCAATGTCTCGGACTCCTGATCAAGTTCCGTAGGTACGTCGACGGTGAGGTGAATGTAGAGATCACCGCGGCCGCGGCCGTGTAGGTGTTCCACTCCCTCGTGACGCAGCCGGTGCACGGTGCCGTTCTGGCTCCCCGGTTCAACGTCGAGGACCTGCTCTTCGCGCAGCGTAGGCACCGTGATCGCGGCTCCAAGTACGGCCTGACTGAAGTTGATGTGCGCCTCGTGGTGCAGATCGTCGCCGTGACGCTCGAAACGCGGATCGCCTTGGACGCGCAGATGCACGAACAACCGACCGTTCGCCCCGCCCCGCACCCCGGCTGGTCCCCGGTCAGCGAGACGCATGGTGGAACCGTCTTCTACGCCGGCCGGAATATGGGCGCTGAGCGTCACACTCTCCTGGCGACGTCCTTCTCCGCGGCAGTCGGCACAGGGCGACTGAATTCGTGTTCCCATGCCTTGGCAACGCGGGCAGACCGTCGAGGTGACCATCTGTCCGAGGATGGAGTTACGCACCCGACGTAGCTCGCCGCTTCCGTGGCACTCTTCGCAGGTCACCGGGGACGTTCCTGGCGCACACCCTGAGCCCTCACAGGTCGAACAACGCTGGGGCAACGTCACTGTCACTTCACGGCTCGCGCCAAAGGCCGCCTCTTCGAGCGTGATGTCGAGTGATACTTCGGCGTCGGGACCGGGCTGGGGTCCGCGTCGACCCTGCGAGTTCCCCGTCATGCCGCCAAAGAACATGTCGAAGATGTCCTGGACGGAGCCGGCTCCGAAAGGATTGCCCCCCGCCCCGACGTCAGAACCGAAGCGGTCGTAGTTGGCTCGACGCTCGGGGTCCGAGAGAATCTCGTACGCCTGACTGACCTCTTTGAAGCGGGTCTCGGCCATGGGATCATCGGTGTTGGCGTCGGGGTGATACTTCCGCGCCAGGCGGCGATACGAGGTCTTTAACTCATCGGGCGTGCACGTCGCGTCGACCTCGAGGATCCCATAGAGATCGGTGTTAGGCACGCTCGTCCCCCCCAAAGTGGGCGGTGAGGTGCTTGGAGACCGCTTCCGCCGCGGCCATGACTTCGCGGTACTTCATACGTGTCGGTCCGAGCAAGCCAACGGCCCCGATGGTCTCACCTTCGAGGGAGACCGGGGCCACGATGACCGCGCACGAGGAGAGCGGTTCGAACCCGTGCTCTGAACCAATAGCGACCGTGACGCCCTTTTCCAAGATGTCTTCTACGAGCGACACCACCAGAAGTTCCTGCTCCAAGATCGAGAGGACCTGTCGAACGGTCTCCACCCCTTCGAAGACTTCGGCCACCCGCGATGACCCGCCAATGTAGACCTGGTCACCTTCTACGGTCGGCATCTCGGCGTGCAGCATCGAGACTCCTTCGCGCACCAACTTGGCGACCGCGTCGCCGCGACTGGGCACCTGCACCTTTGACTCGAGTGTCGTGCCGATAAGAAGCGCGTTTAGCTGACGCGACGCTTCCGCCACGTCGAGGGGCGTTGCTTCGAAGCCGACCAGCACACTGTTCTTCGTGACGGTGCCATCGGTGTACACCGTGACCAGTAAGTGGTGGCGCGCGTCGAGGTTCACGAGTTGCACGCTCAAAATGGCGGCGTGTGAGTGGCCAGAACCAACGACCACGGAGGTGTAACTGGTGAGACGGCTCAGTAGCGTCGCCGTTTGTTCGAGCACGTCTTCGACCTCGCCGCGCACGTGAGCAAAGAACTCTCGGATTTGGCGTTGTTGAGCTGGCCCGATCACTCCGGCTTCTAGGTGGTCCACGAAATAGCGGTATCCCTTATCGGTGGGCACGCGACCGGCCGAGGTGTGGGGCTGGGCTAGGTAACCCTCGCGTTCCAGAGCGACCATTTCGGTACGCACGGTCGCGGGAGACACAAACAGTTCGGCGTTCTGGGCGACCGAGGAGGAGCCGACCGGCTGGGCGGTGTCGATGTGCTCGACCACGACGGCCTCCAGAATGGTGGCCTTACGCGCGTCGAGATTTTGGGGCGGGGGTGATGCGGTCACTCGCCGGGCCATAGGTCTCCTTGTTAGCACTCGATTTTACCGAGTGCTAACGCTGACCACGTCAATGGAGGCACCCACCGGCCTACGATGAGCGCTATGGAGACCTTTGAGGCACCAAAACGACCACATATACCGTTCCATGGCCCCGAACGAGTGCAATTGGACGCGTGGTTGGACTTCTACCGGGCGACGGTTCTGGAGAAATGTGACGGGCTCAACGCCGCGCAGCTCAAGGAGCGACCAGTTGCTTCATCAAATCTTTCGCTGCTCGGCATCGTTCGTCATATGACCTTCGTGGAGCAGATCTGGTTCGAGAACAGGTTCGCGGGCCGTGACACCACGGATTACTACAAGACCGAGGGCGATCGAGACGCGGACTTCAACGACCTGGACGATACCGCAGTCGAAAACGTCTTTGTCCTCTACGGGCAGGCGACTGACGTATCGCGGGAAATGGCCGCGGGACACGATCTCGATGAGATAGCCAAGACAATTAGTCGTGATCGAGACGTCGATCTTCGGTGGATATTAATTCACATGATCGAAGAGTACGCACGGCACTGCGGACACGCTGACCTGATCAGAGAGTTAATCGATGGAGCAACCGGTTACTGAAAAAACCAGAAATGACCCCGGGTTGGTGAATCTGGGTCAATGCGTTGCTTCGAGAGGATGATACTGGAATAGATGAGTTTCGCAGTACCCGGGTAGTTGGCATGCGAAGAGAGCCTCGTACTTCCAAACGCCAGGGTGATAACGACTCGCCACGCCGCGCCCCGCACAGCGTGCGCACGTGGGCGGGAATCGCTGCCCTCGCCGTCGTTGTCGGATCGCTCGGTGCGATCATTGGCGCCCACGCCGTCGACGATGCTCAGAGCACGCGCATCCATAAGTCGTTTCTCACGTCCTCGGTCGAGATCGCGGCCACGTTGAAACTCGAAATCCAGGGACAACAAGACCTCATCTCTTCGGTCCACTCGTTTCTTATCGGCGACCCCCACGCCTCTCAGACCCAGTTCAGCGCGTGGTCGCGCGACGTGCGTGTCTTCTCGCACTACGGGGCGGTCACTGAGGTCGGCGTGATCCATTACGTCACGGCCGCGCAACTGTCCGCCTTCGCGAAACGCTACGGCACCGACCAGAAGACGCCGTTCGCCATCGACCCTCCCGGGAAACGTCCCTACTACTGCATCGCCCCGATCGGCATTACCCGCCGCGGCTCCGCAACCCTGCCGCACGACCTTGACGTCTGTGCGACCGCACTTGGTCCGCTCGTCACCACGGCGCGGCGCTCCGGCAAGAGCGCGGTTCTCCCCTACAGCCTTGACGGCGTGCGCACGATGGCGCTCGAAGAGCCTATCTATCAAAATGGCGCGGTCCCCACGACGGTGGCAGCGCGTGAGCGCACCTTCGTGGCGATCATCGCCTTGACGTTTTTGCCCAAGGTCATCCTCGCCAACGCCCTGGTCGGTCACGACGACACCGCGGTCGCCCTGCACTACGGCGGAGCGCATTCGAAAGTCGTTTTCACCGGTGGCACGTCACGCAGCGACGGAACGACGACCGTCAATTTGCACGACGGATGGACCATCGACACCGTAGGTCTCAGCTACGGAAGTGGACTGTGGGGCGACAACGTCGCCCTGGCCATCTTGTTCGCGGGTATTGCTCTCAGCCTCCTTCTCGGAGCGTTGATCTTCCAGCTCGGCAGCGAACGAACTCGGATCAAAGCGCTGGTCCACGAGCGAACGGAAGCCTTGCACTTCCAGGCCACTCACGACGCGCTGACGGGTCTGCCGAATCGGGCGCTCATCGTTGATCGAATTGACCAACTGCTCGTGCGAAATCGACGGCGCGGAACGCTCGGGGCCGCGCTCTACGTTGACCTCGACGACTTCAAGAACGTCAACGACTCCCTCGGTCACGGCGCGGGTGACCGGTTGCTGGTGATGGTCGCCGACCGAATGAAGGGGGCCCTTCGAGAAGCGGACACGATCGGACGCATGGGCGGCGACGAGTTCGTCATCCTCATCGACGGCGGCGACGACGTAGCTGCTCCCGACGTCGTGGCCCAGCGCCTGCTGGATGTCATGCGCACCCCTTTTGAACTGAGCAGATCGCTGCTTCCTCTATATGTCAATCTGAGCATTGGCATCGCGGTCGGGGATCGTCCATCGGGCAGTGAGTTCCTGCGCGACGCCGATGTCGCACTCTACGAAGCAAAGTCCAACGGCAAGAACAAGTACGTCTTCTTCAATCCCAAACGAGAAGCCGAGATTGGTGAACGCGTCACCCTGGAGCGCGACCTGCGCTCGGCGCTCAGCGAGCGGCAGTTCCACCTGGTCTACCAACCCTTCTACGCACTGTCGGACCTCACCATGGTGGGCGTCGAAGCGCTGTTGCGCTGGCAACACCCCACGCGTGGTCTCCTCGAGTCAGACGAGTTCGTGCCGATTCTCACACGCACGGGTCAAATACGAGAAGTCGGAGCGTGGGTACTGAAAGAGGCCTGCGCACAGATGGCGGCGTGGCACGCCCGCGGCGACCTCCTCGATCTCTCGGTGAACGTGGCCGCACGCCAATTCGATGAGGAGGATCTGGTCGGCCTGTTGCGCGACACGCTCCGCGCGAGCGGACTGAGCGCCAAGTCACTCATTGTTGAAGTCACTGAGAAAACGCTGGCCGAGAACACCGACTCCATGGTCGCCCAGCTACTGAGGGTGAAAGGGCTCGGAGTGCGCGTCGCCATCGATGACTTTGGCACCGGCTACTCCTCGCTCTCGAGCCTCCGTCAGTTCCCGGTCGACACCATCAAGATTGACAAGTCCTTCACCAAATCACTCACGACCTCGCCCGAGTCGCGCGCGCTGGTGAAGACCTTTATCCATCTCGGACGGGACCTCGGACTGAACACCCTCGCCGAAGGGGTCGAATCCTTCGAGCAGATGGACATCCTGCGCGACAGCGACGTCACGCTGGTCCAGGGATACCTCTTTTCCCGCCCCCTCGACGCTCAAGCACTCGAGGCCCAACTGCTCGCCCCACGCCGCGACGTGAACCCCTCGAAGGGTTCCTAGGCCCGACTTACTCGTCGAGTTTCAGGGCCGCAACGAAGGCCTCCTGCGGCACTTCCACTCGACCCAGGTTCTTCATTCGTTTCTTGCCCTCTTTTTGCTTCTCCAGGAGCTTGCGTTTACGGGTGATGTCACCGCCGTAACACTTGGCGAGGACGTCCTTGCGACGAGCTTTGACGGTCTCTCGCGCGATGACCCGTCCGCCCACGGCGGCTTGAATCGGGACGTCGAACATCTGGCGCGGAATGAGCTCCTTCAATCGCTCGGCCATTTTGCGTCCGTAGAGATCGGCGTTTTCTCGGTGCACAATGGTAGAAAAGGCGTCGACTGGCTCGTGGTTGATGAGGACGTCCACGCGCACCACTTGACTCGTCACGTAACCACTGGGTTCGTAGTCCAGCGACGCGTATCCCTTGGTTCGGCTTTTCAGTGAGTCGAAGAAGTCGATGACCACTTCGGCCAAGGGGATGCGGTAGCGCAACTCCACGCGCTCGGTCGAGAGATACTCCATCTTGGTCATTTCCCCGCGGCGACTCTGGCCGAGGTCCATGACCGCGCCCAAATACTCAACGGGGGTCAGAATCGTCACGTCCAGCATGGGCTCATCGACGTGGTCGAGACGGCTGGGATCGGGCAAGTCCGTGGGATTGTCCACGAGCACTTCGGATCCGTCGGTGAGGAAGGCGCGGTACACGACTGAAGGTGCCGTCGCGATGATGCCGAGATTGAACTCACGTTCGAGACGCTCGCGCACAATCTCCATGTGCAATAGCCCCAAGAACCCGCAACGAAATCCAAATCCCAGCGCGTGGGACTTCTCCGGCTCATAAGTGATGGAGGCGTCATTCAGTTTCAACTTGTCGAGCGCGTCGCGAAGGTTCCCGAGGTCGTCGCCGTCAATCGGGTAAATGCCACAAAAGACCATGGGCTTGGGGTCTTGGTAGCCCTCCAGGGGCGCCGCGGCTGGTCGGGCCGCTTCGGTAATGGTCTCCCCCGAACGCGCTCCGCCCACGTCGCGGATGCCGGCCACCACAAATCCCACTTCGCCCGGCCCGAGCGCGTCGACACTCACCATCTCGGGAGTGCGGATCCCGATCTCTTCGAGTTCATGGTTGGTGCCCGCGCGCATCATGCGGATCCGCGTGTCGTCGCGCAACGTGCCCTCAATGATGCGCACCGAGGAGATGACGCCGCGAAACTGGTCGTAGTAGGAGTCAAAGATGAGGGCCTGCAGGGGCGCCTTGGGATCGCCGCTGGGCGCGGGGATGCGCGCGATGACGGCGTCAAGCAATGAAGACACTCCCTCGCCGGTCTTCGCGGAGATCGCCAGAACCTCTTCTTTCGCGATGCCCAGCACTCGCTCTAGTTCGTCCTTGCAGCGTTCGGGATCGGCCGCGGGTAAGTCGATCTTGTTGAGGACGGCCACGATCTCTAAATTGTGCTCGAGGGCCTGGTAGCAGTTGGCCAACGTTTGTGCCTGAATGCCCTGGCTGGCGTCGACCAACAGCACCGCACCCTCACAGGCCGCCAACGAACGAGAGACCTCGTAACCGAAGTCCACGTGTCCCGGCGTGTCGATGAGCTGGATCAAGTGACCGTGGTATTTCACCCGAACGTTCTGGGCCTTGATGGTGATGCCGCGCTCGCGTTCGATGTCCATCGAGTCGAGGTACTGCGCGCGCATGAGGCGCGGATCCACGGCTCCCGTGATCTCCAAGATCCGATCCGAGAGCGTCGACTTACCGTGGTCGATGTGGGCAATGATGCTGATATTGCGGATTTTTGTGGAATCCACGAATGAGGGAGAAATGGCCATTGGTCACATCAGGCTACCGGCCAGCGCCAAATTTTCGTGAGCGCAACTTTTTGTAGTCGCCCGCCACGAGCCTCGATGAATTAGGTTCCCAGTACGCGTCCGACCATCGTGCGGGCGCCTTCGGCGGACACCGCGGGAGAGAAGAGAAAGCCCTGCCCCAGTTCGCAACCGAAGCAGCAGAGCCGAATGTATTGACCCTGCGTCTCGATACCCTCGGCCAGTACCGACATGTTGAGGTTTTGGCCGAGCGAGATAATCGCTTCCAGCAGGGTGTCATTGCGCGCGCTCTCGAAGGCTGGGCTAATAAAAGATTGGTCGATCTTGATGACCCGGGGACGCATGAGCGCGAGGTACGAGAGCGAGGAGTAACCCGTTCCGAAGTCATCCAGAGCAAAGCCCACACCCAATCGATTGAGATACTCGATCACGTTCATGGTCTCCGCCACGTTGGCGAGCGCCACACTCTCGGTCACCTCGATGATGAGCCGCTCCGGACCGAGGTCATTCGCGTACAGCGCCTGTTCAATCGAAGCGACGAGAGTGGGGTCGTAGAACTGGCGCGCGGAGAGGTTGACACTCACGTAGGGCCAATTCGACGGGTCGCCCGAACAGGACCAGGAACTCGCAGCCTCGATGGCGCACTGGAGAGCAAATGTCCCGAGTTCGAGGATGAGATCCGTCTGCTCTGCCAGGGGAATGAACACAGCGGGGGGGACCATGCCGCGCTCGGGGTGTGCCCAACGCATTAGCGCCTCAAAGCCCACGACTTCGGTCGTCGCCAGGTCCACGATGGGCTGGTAGTGCATGGCGAACTGATCTGACTGGAAACCGCGACGAAGATCTTGGACTAGCTCGAAGCGGTCCAGCGCTTGCTCCTGCATGTCCGGTGAGAAGATCACGTAGCGGTCTTTGCCGGCGCGCTTCGCCTCGAAGAGCGCGACGTCGGCATTTTGGACGATTTCGGCGCAGTCGGTATTCGCCGCGTCCCAGACCACCACACCCATACTGGCGCGCTGATCCAGCCGCGTGCCGTCGATCACGAAGGGCTGAGCGAAAGCGTCGAGCATCCGCTTCGCGACGATCGCGGCGTCCGCGGGAGCACTCATGCCCTCGGCCAGATACAAGAATTCATCGTCTCCGGAGCGGGCTAGGGAGTCCGACGTACGCGCCACGGCATCCAGCCGATGCGCAATGGCGACTAACAGTTGATCGCCAATGGCGTGACCATACGCGTCGTTGACCCCCTGAAAGTTATCGAGGTCGAGCAGAAGAACCGCGCCCGTCCCACCTTTACGCACGGACCTCGCCATACCTTGGGAGAGCCGGTCCATAAAGAGCGCCCGATTGGCGAGTCCCGTGAGGGGATCGTGGAGCGACTGATGTGTGATTTGAGCGGACAACGCCTTCTCCTGGGTGATGTCACGCTCGGAGAAGACGAAATAGAGAAGTTCGCCCGCTTCGTCGCGCGCTGCCGATCGCAGCACCTCGACGAAGATGACCTTGCCGTCCTTGCGCAGATATCTCTTGATATATCGCGACTGCTCCGTTTCACCAGAAATGGCGCGGCGATGAGATTCCTCAGTAATTCCGATGTCATCGGGAAAGGTAAAGACCTTCGAATCGTGCCCAATGAGTTCTCCCTTGGAGAAACCCACCATGTCGCAGAAGGCCGCGTTGGCGGCGCTGATCTGATCGTCGGGATTGGTCACGGTCATCGGCGCCAGGTTGCCCTCGAAAGCCAGACGAAAGCGCAGTTCAGTGGCTACGCGCAATTGTTCGGCGTCGTTGATCAGTCGCGCGTCGCGCACCAAGACAACGACCCAGCGCTCGCCGTCGAAAACGAATGGTGAGATAGCGGCAAGAACGTCGATCTTCTTTCCATCTCCACCGCGCAAGTCCAGGCGAACGTCGACGGCCTCGGACAGGGTTCGCCCCTCAGTGTCAGGCCGAGCGGACTTCTGATCTCGCTCCCAGGTCGGGAAGAGATGACGGGCGGGATGACCCACGAGTGCGACGTACGAGTGTCCGGCGAGTTCGATCAGATTGTCATTCGCGTGACGAACCACGCCTCGCCCGTCGACCACCACGACGCCGTCGGTCAAAACTGAGAGCATGCGGTGCAACGAAGGCGGAAAATACCCTACGTGATCGGGGTCGCCAGAAACGGGTGGCAGTTCGACGACGCTCCCGTCTAACTCATCCTCATCACGGTGCTCGCTACGGACTGACCTCCGTAGGATCGAAATACTCATGAATCAAGCATGGTTGGCGAGTGGCCAACTATTACACGGCATTCTCTCAATAAATGCGCAAATGTGCTGGCCAGCGACACCTGAGCGTCCGCTGGAGCGCGAAAAAATTTTTCCGCGACTCACAAGAAGTCACGCGCCCCGGCGGTAACGACCCCTCGCCAGCTTTAGGCTCCATCCCGTCGCCCTGGTACATCGCTGTCGACCAATGCGCTGTTTCTAACGATCTCGCGCCAAGTGGAAGGGTTCTTGGGCGCTCTGGTAGCATCGATAGGCCCGCGCAGCGAGTTGTTGCGCCCTGAGAACGAGGTTGTCTTTCGTGGCGAATATTAAAAGCCAAATCAAACGCAATAAGCAGAACGCGGAGGACCGCGAGCGCAACAAGGCCGTCAAGTCCGAGCTGCGTACTCGCACCAAGAACGCGGTGGCCGCTGTCGGCAGCGACGATGAAGCGACGGCTCTCCGCCTGGCCGTGAAGCGCATTGATATGGCCGCTTCCAAGGGAATCATTCACAAGAATCAGGCCGCCAACAAGAAGAGTGGCCTGATGAAGAGGATCGCCGCACTGCGCGAAGCAGAATAATTACCGGCGCCGAGCGCCGAAGCTAAGTCGCGCCAGGCGTGCGACCAAAACCTCAATCACCGTCAGTTCGGTGACGTCCAGATCGCTCTCCAGATCTTTCCCGCCGTAACTCACCGCGCCCTTCAACGCGAGGTCGGCCTCAGTAATCCAGTGCACGGCGGTAGAGAGTCGCGCGGCCCCTAAGCGCTCTGCCATCGCCAACGCCTTACCCGCCGGATACGCGTTGATGGCGAGAATTCGCGCAGCGTCTTCCTTCGTTCTCGCGTCGGAGCCTTCGAGGGCGCTCATGTTGAGGTAGTGACGCTGCAGCGCCGACACGATCTGCAGACCACCTCGACCACGTGACTCCAGCATGCGTCGCGCCACGACAATGGACTTGGTCGCGTCGCCCGCGTCGAGCGCGTCGGTGAGGTCCCAGACCGGTACGTCGCCCGCGTCACCGAGGTAGGGCTCGAGGCGGCGAAAATCTACCGGCGCGCTGCCGTAGATCGACTGCAAAGTGCGGGCAAGCGCGTCGACGCGCGCGACGTCATCACCCAACTGTTCAGCGACCCGCTGGGCCGTCGTGTGGTCGATGGTGACGTCGTACTCATCCATCTTGGACTTCACAAACGTCACTCGGTCCGCGATACGCGCCCCGACGTTCACTTCGAGAACCTCTCCGGCAGCCTTCACCAGTCGGTTGGCCTTCGTACCCACGACGGCCAGGATCAAATACGTGTCCGGCGAGGGTGAACCCATCCACTGCGTCAGTTGCGCGACTTCGTCGGCGACGAGAAGTTGCGCGTCACGCACCACGACGACCCGACGTTCCACCAGAAATGGCGGCGTGTTAAGTGCCTCCATCACGCGAGGCAAGGTCGAATCGCCTCCCGACAGCGTGACGTCCTTCGCCGTGAAGTCTTGCAGCGCGAACGAGGGATCGAGGTCCCCGAGGGCGATCGCGACGGCGTTGTGCACCGCGTCGTAGACCATCGTGGCGTCGGAGCCGACGACGCAGACGGTCGCGTTAGTCACGTCGCACACGCCAGTCGCTCGAGCACGTCGCGTACTCGAACAGATCCGGCCACGTCATGCACTCGAACGATACGACAGCCCTGTGTGATCCCGATTGCCGTCGCGGCCATCGACGCTGTCGTGCGTTCATGGATCTCGAGATTCAAGGACGCCCCCAGGAAGGTCTTGTTGGAGGCCGATAGCAGCAGCGGCGAGCCGAGGGCCGCCAGCGTCGCCGACTCACGGAGCAACTGGAGCGACTGTGCGGCCGTCTTTCCCAGATCCAGTCCAGCGTCCAGAATGATCTGTTCGTGGTTGAGTCCCGCTTTTAGGGCCCACCTTCGACGTTCGAGGAGAAACTCTCTCACCGCGGCGGTGACGTCGCGGTAGTGCGGGTTCGGATCCGCGACCCGCGGACGCAAGCGAATGTGCGTGGCAACAACGGTCGCCTGGGCGGACGCCGCAGCGTTGAGGTAGTCGGGGTCGGCGAAGCCGCTGATGTCATTGCCGATGCACGCGCCAGCCTCAAAACTCGCCGCGGCCACCGACGCACGCCAGGTGTCCACGCTGAGCGGCACGTCGAAACGAGCGCCGAGTTCACGAATAACCGGCACCACGCGGTCGATCTCTTCTTCTTCACTGACCTCATCGCCGGGTCCGGCCTTCACTCCCCCCACGTCCAAGATGTCCGCACCGTCGTTGACGAGTTGTTCGGCGCGCGCGAAGAAGTCATCCAGGTCATACGTGGCGGCCGGCCCGTAAAAGGAGTCATGGGTGCGATTCAAGACACCCATCACCAGGGCCCGGTTCGTCACGTCCACGCGACGAGGCCCCGCGGCCACGACCAGCGGCCCCTCGGGCCGAAAGACCGGCACTAGTACAGGCGGCTCGCCAGGCGGCGACGGAATGATACGTAGCGCGGGTCCTCGGGACCGAGAGCGTCGAGCACCTCGAGCAACTGGTCCTTAGAGGCCTCGACCGTGGAGGACTGTTCTAACAGATGCTCCAGCGTGAGATCCAAATCTCCATCGAGGCGCACGCCACTCCGCTGCAATCGAAGGCGAGCCAGGATCGTCTTGGCGGACAGCACGTGAGCGAAGGGAGTGAGGAGCGCCTCCGCCTCATCGAGCCGGTCGTCGTGACGCAAGAAGTCCCCGAGCGCCACGACGGCCTCAACGTTGCTCGGATCGAGCTCCAGCGCCGCGCGCAACGACTCTTCATCCCCCGCGTTCACCAACTGGTCGACGAGGGAGGCGCCGGGGGCCAGGCGTTCGACGAACTCTCGCACCGCCGCCTCGGGAAGTGCGCCAACGAACGTGTCGACCACCGCGCCATCCTTGATGGCGAAGACTGCGGGTATGGATTGCACCCGAAAAGCGGCGGAGATTTCCGGGTTCGCATCAACGTCGACTTTCACGAGCTCGACAGCACCACCAGTCTCATCAACAACCTTCTCGATGATCGGAGAAAGCGTCGTGCAGGGTCCGCACCAGGTAGCCCACAAGTCGACGACAACTGGTACCGTCTTCGATCGCTCAATAACGTCAATCGCAAATGTGGCGTCCGTGACATTCTTCACGAGCCTCAGCCTAACGGTCGGCTTCGCCAAAAGGAGGGGTCTCACTTCGCTGTTAGCCTCGGCGACTATGGGGATGGTGACGGGGATCAATGAAGTCGGCGTCACCGAGTGGATGGTGGAACATGTCGGCGCCACCCCTCCTCTCGAGTTCGAACTGATCGCGGGCGGCAGGTCCAATCTGACCTTTCGAGTGACCGACGCCAACGGCGCGACCTACGCGTTGCGACGTCCTCCGGTGAGCCACGTGCTGCCAACAGCCCACGACATGGTGCGCGAACACACCATCATCACCGCCCTCTACCCCCAGGGCGTTCCCGTCGCCCGGCCGCTCGGGCTGTGCGTCGATCCTGACGTGAACGAGCGACCTTTTTACGTGATGGAGTTCGTGGAGGGAGCGATTCTTCGCGATCGCGCCGAGGCGGAAGCGACCTTCGACGTGCCCACGAGAACCCTGATCGGTGGCCAACTCGCGCAGACGCTCGCGCAACTTCACGACGTCGATGTGGAAAAGGCGGGACTCGGGAATCTAGCGCGTCACGACGGCTACATCGAGCGTCAGATCAACCGCTGGCGCGGCCAGTTTGAACAGATGAAAGTCGAAGGGGTCGACCACGAGACCATCGTGGAAGAAGTGGGCGACGAACTCGCGCGTTCGATTCCACCCCAGCAGCGCGTGGCCGTGGTGCACGGCGACTACCGGCTCGACAACACCGTCCTGAACGATGCGGGCGAAGTGCGGGCCATTTTGGACTGGGAGATCTGCACCCTCGGAGATCCCGTCGCGGACCTGGGGACGCTGCTCTGTTACTGGGCGCAACGAGGCGACGCCACGGAATTCCTTCTCGGCGCGGCGCCCACCACGGCGGAGGGATTTATCTCTCGGGACGAGGTTTTGAAGGCCTACGCCCATCACTCGAATCTTGATCTCTCCAATGTCGCTTACTATCAAGCCTTTGGATATTGGAAACTCGCTTGCATCATGCAAGGCGTCTTCGCGCGGTATCGCGCAGGGGCGACGGCGGGTGACCGGGGCAGCGTCGACTCCTACCCCGGATATATCGCGTTGCTCGCCGAAACGGCGAAGTGGACTTTGGAGGGCTGATGGACGACGAGATCTACGACCGCATCATCTTCCTTGCTGACCCCGACCTCAACGAACCGGTAATGGTGATCGGGCTTGACGGCTGGATCGATGCGGGTATCGCGGCGAGCACCGCCATCGCGACCTTGTTGGAGACGATTCCGACCGAAGTGCTCGCCACTTTTGACACCGAGTACTTCATTGACCAGCGCGCTCGCCGCCCCTTGGCGCGCATTGTTGACGGGATCACCACCGAACTGACCTGGCCAGAGATTCAACTCAGGTACGGACGCGACGGCGACGGTGCGGACGTGCTCTTTCTGGTTGGCCCCGAGCCCGACTTTCACTGGAGCGATTTCGTTGACGTCGTCACTGACGCCGCCGGTCGATTCGACGTGCGTCTCGTGGTGGGTCTCGGCGCTTTCCCCGCACCCACACCTCACACGCGACCGATTCGCGTCATCGGCACCGCCCCCGCCCCGAGCGCGCATTTGCTCGCGTCCGTCGGTTCCGTCTCGGGTGAGTTGGAAGTGCCCGCGGGTATCGGCACCGCCCTGGAACTCGGCTTTGCCGAAGTGGATATGGACATCATCACTCTCTGGGCGCGCGTGCCGCACTACGTGGCCTCGATGCCCTACCCGCAGGCGGCCGCGGCACTCATCGACGGACTCGCCAGTATGTCCGGACTTACCTTGGACGCGGGAAACCTTCGCGCGGCGGCCGACGAAGCGCGTCAACGCGTGGATGACCTCGTCACGAACAACCCCGACCACTCGACCATGGTCGAGCGTTTGGAAGAGGCCGCCGACGAGACTGAGGGGACCTCACTCGGCGAGGAGTTACCCAGCGGCGATGAACTGGCGGCCGAACTGGAGAGGTTCTTGCGCGGCGAGGCGACCTAGTTCCCTTTGATTGCCAAAACTACTGGTCACGGTAGATATCGGATCTCGAATGTAACACGTCGGACGTAGCTTTTCCTGTCACCACCTGGGACAGGAGCGCGCGTGACACCGAATGAACCAGCCACCATCGACATCGCCGAACTCGACGCCGTCCTCACGACGTACCAGGGTGGTTTATTCGAAGAGTTCCCCACGGTCATTGATCATTCCTTCAACGGAGCGCTTCGCGTCCAGCTCGACGAGACGTCCTGGATCGAGCACGTCCCGAACTGGATCTCGGGAAGCGAGGGCCTCTTTAAGGATCTGCTACGAAGTGCACCGTGGCAACAACGAACTCGTTGGATGTACACCCACGACGTCATTGAGCCTCGATTGACGGCCCAGTACCCCCAGGTATCGGGGGCACCGTTGTCGATCATGCGCGACATCACCGCCGCGCTCTCTCTTCGGTACGCGAGCCGCTACGAGTCGCTGTGGATGAATCTCTACCGCGATCATCACGACTCAACCGCGTGGCACGGAGACCGCATTGGCCGAGTTACCCCCGACTGCGTCGTGCCGGTGCTGAGCCTGGGCGCGTCGAGGAGGTTCCTCATTCGTCCGTTGGAGGGCGGCGGAAAGAGTGTGACGTTCCACCCGGCGTCGGGTGACCTGATCGTGATGGGCGGACGATGTCAGGTCGATTGGCGACACGCCGTGCCAAAACAAGTAGCGCCGAGTGGCCCTCGCATCAGCATCAATTTCAAGCCGAGCCCGATCTGAGTGAAACGAGGCGGCGCGGCACGCGGCGCCACTGACGCCGCGTTGAGGAGGTGTTCGTCTCGGCAATCTTCTCCACGACCGGAACCAGTCGACCTTGGAGTTGATGGAGTTGACGGAGGTAGTCATCGGTCCACACGATCTTGAAGGCGACCGCCGTGCCGTGACCGGCCTCGTCGCTAAGGTCCCGTCGAACAGTGTTGACAAGTTCCTGCACCGAGACTTCGAAGTCCTC
>Ga0182030_10006310_pt1 | contig 25033 bp, 27 predicted proteins | sample 812S3MmetaG_FD_121299 | JGI IMG/M metagenome (GOLD analysis project Ga0182030, IMG submission 121299) | Permafrost microbial communities from Stordalen Mire, Sweden - 812S3M metaG (Illumina Assembly) | ecosystem: Environmental > Terrestrial > Soil > Wetlands > Permafrost | place: Sweden...
CCCGTCGCACCAGCGCGCGCGCTTCGTCGCGCGATTCCAGCGTCCAGGTCTCCGGCGTCGGCAGTCCCGCGCGAGCGACGAGAAAACTCGTCATCGACTTGTCGACGCAGGCCTCAATCGCCCGGGGCCGATTGACCACCCGCACGCCCAAAGCGTCGAGCGCGTGCAAAATTCCGAGCCGCTTGGTGATCGCCTCGAACGACCCGGCCGCCATCGTCCGCACATGCACGGCGTCGGGCAGGGTCTTGAATCCCGGCAGCGCCAGACCGTTCGGGCTGGCGGTCGCGAAGCCGCAGGCCGAAAGGTCGAGCCGAACGACCTCCGCCCCGAGCGCAGCGTAAGCCTCCTCCATCCGCCGCGCGTGCCAGTCGCGCGCATCGCTGACTAAGAGAACCTTCATCCGAACGACGCATCGAGCAGCGCCTCGTCGAGCGCGCCGGCGCGAAACGTCTCGCCGCTTTCCAGCGCCGTCACCAGCGTCTGCGCGGGGCTGAACAGCATCGGGTCGATGGCGTAGAAATCGCCCTTGAAGCGCTTGAAGATTTCGCGAAACGGCGCGCCGTAGTCGCGGGAGTTGCGGCTCGGCAGCGCCTGCGCGAGCGCCTTGGCCTCCTCCGCCGGCCCGGTCACGAACAGTTGCACGCGGCCGCCGTAGATAATGGCGTCATTGGTGCGCCCCATCGCGGTCATGAAATCGGGATGCGGCGGCGACAACGGCGCCGCGCCGAGACCGTCGACAATGCGGGCGAGCGGGAATTTCAGCGCATGCGCCTTGTGCAGCGCCACTTCCAGCACCCGCGCCACCACCTGAACGCTGCCCGCCAGACTCTGCGTCGGCGCGAAAATCACGGTCAGCGCCGAGGGCGGCAGGCCGCAATCGGCGGCGACTTTCGCGATGACTTCGGGCGGCGGGGCGCGCCCGCTCTCGATCACCAGGGTAGTCGCCTGCGCCGCGTCGCGATAGCCAAGCTCCTCGAACAAGGCTTCTTTCTGCGCCAAGGCGCGAGCCGGACCCGAGCCCAGCGCGAAGAAGCCGTCGCGGCCCTCGCCGTGCGAAAGGCTCCAGCCCGCATATTGGCTGCCCAGGCACGCGATGACCGGCTGCGACGAGCGCACCGAAATTGTCCACGGCCACCGAGGGATGGCGGCGTCGGGCGCCAACGAGACCTCGCCGAGCCCGCCCAGGCAGATGCGCGCGATAGCCAGCCCGGCTTCGATCCCGCCCCGGTGGTTGGCGCCCGCGTCGATCGAGGTTTCCCCGAGAGCGCCGGTCGCGACGCCGATCTCCAGCCGGCCGCCCTGGGCGCGCAAAGCCTCGACCCAGGGCGCCGCGCCGGCGTTGACGCTGATCGGCGGCGCGCTGCTCATCGGAGATCCTCATTCAGCCAGGCGCGGATGAGCCGGACCCGCTCTCTTAACAAGGTTTTAGCGTCCGCGACGCTTTCCGCGCCGGCCGAGACCGTGCAGACCGGCGCGCCGGCCGGGATCGCCGCTCCCGCCGCCGGGCGATCCGCCGCCCCCTCCGGCCAGTCGCCGCCGGGGATCGTCGCGTCGGCCTCGGCATAGACGATTTCGGCGGCCTTCGGCGCGCGCGGCTTGGAGGCTGGGGCGGGGCCGTCGGTCAGCGCCGCGATGTGCCGGGCGAGCAGCGGATCGTCGTCGTCGTCGAACACGTCGAGCGTCGCCCCGGGGCGCGGGTTGATCTCCAACAGCCACAGCCGCCTGCCGTCGTCGATGAAATCGGCGCTGGCGAGGCCGCGCACGCCTTGCCACAGAGTCAGCGCCGCCAGTTTCTCCAGAAGATCCGGCGGCGGCTCGAATTCGAGCGGCCCGGCCGCTCCGCCGTAGCGAAACGGCGCGCCCGGCGATGGCGCCGTCCATTGCTCGCTCCACGCGATGGGCGTCAACGCCAGCGGGTCGCGCACGAACAGCAGCGAAAGCGCGCGCCCCTCAATGCGTTGCTGCCAGTATTCGCCGCGCCGGAGCCGCTCGCCGTCCTTGGCCGGCGCGATATGCAGGCCGCCCGAGCCGCCTTGTCGTTTGACCAGCCATTCCCCCGGCGCCTCCGGCCCGGCGAAGCGGATGCGGGGATGCGCGATCCCTGCGGCCCGGCAATCCGCGGCGAAGGTCCGCGGGCTTTTCGCTCGCGCCAGACCTCCGGGCCAGCCGAGCAGCGGCGCATGGCGGGCGAGCGGCGCCAAGGCGCCGGGGCAATCGTCGAAGCCCGATCCGTAGACGATCCCGACCGGCGCGTGCGCGCGGCAGGCGCGCGCGAGGACGGGCTCGAGATCGACCCCCGCGAATCCTCCCACAGCGTTCTCCACCACCCACATTTCGCGACAGGCCGCCCGTGCGTCCTCGTCGCCGAAGGCGTCGATTGCGATGGCTGCGTAGCCCGCTCTGCGCGCCGCAACGGCGAGCGCGCGCGCCGAAACCGCGACCAGCAGCAGCGTGGCCGCCCCGCTCAAGCCGCCTCGATCCCGTCGTGACGCGGCGGCTGGCGCGAGGCCCTCAATCGACTCCCTTTCGGTCCAAGGGCTTGACGCCGGGCCGCTTGCGAAACCGCCATTCAAAACGTCGGAACGCGTTCTGTCCAGTCGCTTGCAAGCGCTTACGAGGCGTCAGGATAATTTCCCAACCCGCCCGCATGGACAAGGTCGCGGAAGCGGTATCAGATGGCGCCGAATTTTTGCACAGGCGCAGCGGCTCGCAGGAGATGAGGGAGGGCGACTCGGTTCCCCTGGCGTGGATCGACGGCGCGCCCGCGACGCTCAAGGCCGCGGTGGCGCAAGCCGCTCATCTCCTCGACATCGCTACGGCGCCGGTCTTCGCCCATCTCGGCGCCGACGTAGACGGCGCACGCGAAGCCGTGCTGCTCGCCGAGCAGGTCGGCGGCGTCCTCGACCACGCCGCCTCGGGCGCGCTCATCGCCGACCTCGATCCCGTTCGCGAATCCGGCGCCATGCTGACGACGCCGCTGGAGGCGGCGATCCGCGCCGACGTCGTGCTGCTTGTCGGCCGCTACGACGATGTCGAATGGCTCAGCCGCCCGGCGCGACCCTATGGCGAAGACGTGCCCCGCGCCGTGCTACGCCTCGGCGCGGCGGAAGCGGGCGAAGGCGCCGACCTGCTGGCCTTCCTCGCGACGCTGCGCGCTGCGGTCAAAGGACGTCTCGCAATGGAGCCGCTGGCCGCGGCCCTGTTGCAAGCGAAATTCGGCGTCGCGTTGTGGAGCGCGGCCGATCTGGAGCCGCTGGCGATCGAGGCGATCCACGGGCTCGTGCGCGACCTCAACGAGACGACGCGCTTCTCGACCCTCAGCGCCCCCGCGCCCGATTACGGCCTTGGGGTGGAGCAGGTCTGTGCCTGGATGACCGGCTTTCCGCTGCGCACGGGCTTCGTGCGCGGGGCGCCCGCGCACGACCCCTGGCGCTACGACGCGCGCCGCCTCGTCGCCTCCGGCGAGACGGATTGCCTGATCTGGGTCTCCGCCTTCGACGGCGGCGCTCCGCCGCCCGCCGATACCGCCATCGCGCTCACCTCTGGAGCAGCAACCGCCCACGTCCGCTTCGCCGTGGCGCGCCCCGGCGTCGACAGCGACGCCATTCTCTACGACGCCGGCGTCGGGACTTTCGTCGCCCGGCGCGCCGCGGCCGCCTCGTCGGCCCCGACCGTCGCCGCGATCCTGCGGGCGATCCGCCAGACCCTAGGCGGCCCGCCATGCTGACGAAAATCTCCGGCGGGCGCCTACTCGATCCCGCGCGACAGCGCGACGAGATCGGCGATCTCTGGCTGCGCGACGACCGCATCGTCGCCGCGCCCCCGGACGGACGCGCCGACGAGACTTTCGACGCGACCGGCTGCATTGTCATGGCCGGCGCCATCGACATCCACTCGCATATCGCCGGCGCCAACGTGAACACGGCGCGGCTCCTGCTGCCCGAGCAGCATCGCGCCCACGCCCCCCGCCCCGCGACGACGCCGCTCTCCAACGCCGGCTGGTCGACCTACTGGACCGGGCGGCTCTACGCGCAGATGGGCTACACCACCGTCGTCGAGCCCGCGATCTCGCCGCATCAAGCGCTGCACGCGCATCTGGAACTGGCGGATACGCCTGTCATCGACAAGGCGATCCTCGCCATTCTCGGCAACGACGATTTCGGCCTGTCGCTGATGCGCGACGGCGCGGGCGCAAGCGCGATCCGCGATCACGTCGCCTGGACGTTGCAGAGCACGAAGGCGCTCGGCCTCAAGGTCATCAACGCCGGCGGCGTGGCGGCGTTCAAGGACAACGTGCGCGCCTTCTCGTTCGACGACGTCGTGCCGCATTACGGCGTGTCGAGCCGGCAGATCGTCAAGACGCTGCAACGCGCGGTGTCGGATCTCGGCGTCCCGCATCCGCTGCATATCCATTGCAACAATCTCGGCCTGCCCGGCAATTACGAGACGGCGCTGGCGACCATCGCGGCGGCCGAGGATCTGCCGCTGCATCTGGCCCACCTGCAGTTCTACGGCTACGGCGCGGAGGGCAAGCTCGGCTTTTCCTCCGCCGCGCCGAAACTCGCCGAGGCCGTCAACGCCGCCAAGAACGTCACCATCGATGTCGGTCAGGCGATGTTCGGCCAGACGGTGACGATCTCCTCCGACGTGCTGCGCCAGTTCTCGGCGCGCGGTCAGGCAAGCCCGAAGAAATACGTCATCGTCGACGGCGACGCCAACGGCGGCGGAATCATGCCGTACAATTACAGGAACGGCAGTTTCGCCAACGCCGTGCAATTCGCCGTCGGGCTGGAGCTGTTCCTGCTGATTGAAGACCCCTGGAGGGTGTTCTTCACCACCGACCACCCCAACGGCGCGCCGTTCACCGCCTACCCGGATCTGTTCGCGCTGCTGATGAGCCGCGACGTGCGCGCGCAATGGCTTTCGAGGCTGCCGGCCGACGCACTGGCGGTGACGACGCTCGGCTCGCTCGCGCGTGAGTACAGTTGGTCGGAAATCGCGACGATGACCCGCGCGGCGCCCGCGAAGCTGCTCGGCCTCAGAGATCGCGGTCATCTCGGGATCGGCGGACGCGCCGACGTCGCGATCTACCGGCCCGGGCCGGAACTCGTTGAGACCTTCCGTCATGCGACGCGGGTCTGGAAGGACGGCGACTGCGTGGTGCGCGACGGCGAGTTGACCCACTACCGCTTCGGCCGCGCCTTGCGTGTCGCCCCCGAGCCGGACGCCGCGATGGTCAAACGCCTTGCCAATTACTACGACCGCCGCTACGGCCTCGACGCGAACCTGCTCAGCGTCCCCGAGGCCGCGTTGCCACGCGAACCCTTCGAGACCGTCGCATGTCTCTGAGCGCGGGCGGCGTCGCCATCGACGACACATTCGCGGAAGCCTTCGACATGAGGGCGACCGCGCTCGTGATAACCGCCGACAGCGCGAAATGGGCCATGCAGGCCGCAACCACGATGACCGGCTTCGCCACCAGCGTCATCGCCTGCGGCTGCGAAGCGGGGATCGACTGCGAACTGCGCCCCGAGCAGACGCCGGACGGCCGCCCCGGCGTGCGCGTGCTGCTGTTCGCGGTCTCCACGGCGGAGTTGCAGAGGCAATTGACCAACCGCGTCGGCCAATGCGTGCTGACGAGCCCCGGCTCGGCCTGCTACGCCGGACTGCACGAGGGCGAGGACAAGCTGAAGCTCGGCGCCGCGATCCGCTATTTCGGCGACGGCTGGCAGATCGCCAAAAAGATCGGCGAGCGCCGCTACTGGCGCCTGCCGGTGATGGACGGCGAGTTCGTCTGCGAATCCGTCACGCCCATGACCAAGCGCGCCGTCGGCGGCGGCAACCTGCTCATCATGGGCGCGACGCCCGAGAACACGCTGCGCGCGACCGAGGCGGCGGTCCAGGCGATGCGCGCCGTCCCCGACGCCATCATGCCGTTTCCCGGCGGGATCGTGCGCTCCGGCTCCAAGGTCGGCTCGAAATACAAAGGCGCCGTCGCATCAACCAACCATCTCTACTGCCCGACGCTGAAGGGCGCGGTGGACAGCGCCATCGGCCCGGAGATCGTCTCCGTGCTGGAGATCGTCATCGACGGGCTCACCAGCGCGGCCGTCGCCGAAGCGATGCGGGCAGGGCTAAAGGCCATCGCCGAACTCGGACCGGAGCGCGGCGCGTTGCGCGTCGGCGCGGGCAACTACGGCGGCAAGCTCGGCAAGCATCATTATCGGCTGAAGGAGCTTATGCCGTGAGCCGGCTCACCTTCAGGCTGCTGGGATCGCCGCCGCAGCGCGTCGATCTCTCGGGGCTCACGCCGGAGGCGCTGAAGGACAAGAGCGTCGCCGAAATCGCGTCCCTGCCGATCCACACGACGCGCGCGGCGCTGAGCGTCGGCGATCTGTTTGACGTCAAAGACGGCGACGGCGACGAGATCGTGTTCGAGGGCGGCGCGGAGCGTCTCGACCGCGTCGGCGCCGGGCTCAGCCAAGGCGCGGTTCGCGTCGTCGGCGAGGTCGGCGTCGAGGCGGGGCGAGGCATGACGGGCGGCAGCCTCTTCATAGAAGGCGCGGCCGGCGCCTATGCCGGCTCGGGCTTGCGCGGCGGCGTTCTGCGAATAACTGGCGACGCGGGCGAGCGCGTCGGCGGCCCCCGCGCAGGCGAGACCGAAGGCATGAACGGCGGCCTGATCCACGTCGGCGGCTCGGCCGGCGCCCGCGCCGGCGACCGTATGCGGCGCGGCTTCCTTCTCATCGAGGGCGCGGCGGGCGATTACGCCGGCAGCCGAATGATTGCCGGAACCATCGCTATCGGCGGCAAGGCGGGGGCGCTGCCGGGCTATCTGATGAACCGCGGCACGCTGTTGCTCGCCAGCGGCGCTGAGCGCATGTCGCCGACGTTCCTCGATTGCGGCGCCTTCGAGCTGGTGGCCGCAAGGCTCATCGCGGCGCATGTCGATAAGATCAGCGCGCGGCTCGGCGCCGCCTTCCGCGGCCCGCTGCGGCGCTACGCCGGCGATCTCGCGGCGCTCGGCAAGGGCGAGATTTTCACAAAGGGCGAGTGAAGCCCGTATCAATCAAACAGGGAGGAGACTTTATGAAAGCTGCAGGGTCGCTCGCCGCCATCTTAGTCTTCGCTGCATGGGCTGGCGCGGCGCAAGCGCATGGGCCGACGCGGCAGAAGCTCATAGAGAATGTCGACATCAACAAGCCAGTGGATCAGGTCTGGGTCCTCGTCAAGGATTTCGACGCGCTCGCCAAGTGGCTGCCGATCCTCGCCTCCAGCAGCGCGACCAAGGGCAACGAGGTCGGCTCGCTGCGCACGCTGGTGCTGAAGGCGCCAGGCGATCCGCAGCTTCAGGAGGAGCTGTTGAGCTACGACGCGGAAAAGCACAGCTATCACTACGAGATGAAGGACCACGACCCGAAGATTCTGCCGGTCGCCAACTACACCTCATGGTTGACCGTCAAGGACGACGGCAAGGGAGGTTCAGAGGTGGAGTGGAAGGGCGCCTATTATCGCGGCGACCAGCGCAACGACCCGCCGCCGGAGCTGAACGACGACGCCGCCAATGCGGCGGTGAAGGGGATCTATCGCGCCGGGCTCGACAATCTGAAGAAGATCGCCGAGGGGCAGTGAGCTCGCAAGCCGACAAGAGCTATGGCTGCCGTCATGCCCGGGCTTGTCCCGGGCATCCACGTCGCTGCGCACAGACGGCTTTCGGCAAGCGAGCGCCCGGCCTCATAGCGTCGCTGCTCGCGACCGCGTGGATGGCCGGGACAAGCCCGGCCATGACGGCGGGTTTGGTTGGAGCGTGTTTGGCGTTGACGGTCCCCGCCCCCGCCGCAACTCTCGCCTATGTCACCGAGCAGGGCGCCGACAGCGTCGCCGTGGTCGATATCGACTCCTGGCGCATCGTCGCGCAGGTCAAGGTCGGCGGGAAGCCGGCGGGCGTCGCCGTCGCGCCGGGAGGCCAGCGCATTTTCGTCAGCAACCCCGGGAGCGCCACCGTCTCGGCGATCGAAGCCGGCGGCCACGTCGTCGCCGAGGTCCCCGCCGGCCAGGGGCCGCTTGGCGTCGCGACCGACCGTGACGGCAAGCTCGTGTTCGTCGCTGACTGGTACAACGACGCCGTGCATGTGCTCGACGCCGAAACGCTCAAGGAGCTGCGCGTTCTCCACGTCGGCCGCTCGCCCTCCGGCATGACGGTCAGCCCCGACAACCAGCGGCTCTATGTCGCCAACCGCGAGAGCGATACGCTCTCCGTCGTCGATCTCACAAGCTGGGACACGGTGGCGACAATCCCCGTCGGCAAGGCGCCGTTCGGCGTGACCTGGGACGACAACGGCCCGCGACTGTGGGTCGCCAATGTGCAGTCGAGCGACGTCTCCGTCGTCGATCCGCTCACGCTCAAGGAAATCCGCCGGCTCAAGGTGCGCGATTTCCCCTACGCCGTGGCCGTGACCCGGGACGGCGCTCGCGCCTTCGTCACCAATCAGCACGACGACAGCGTCTCCGTCATTGACGGCAAGACCTACGAACAACTCGCCGTGTTGAAGGTCGGCGACTATCCCGAAGGCGTGCTGATCGCGCCCGACCAGCGTCACGCGCTTGTTTCCTGCTGGATGGACGACGAACTCGTTTCCATCGACGTCGCGACGCTGAAGATCGACCGCATGCTGCCGCTGTTGTCGGGGCCTCGCGCCTTCGGCCAGTTCATCGCGCCATGAGAAGGAACACCGCCATGAAGTGGCTCGCCCTCGCCGCCGCCTTCGCCTCGCCCGCCGCCGCGGCGGAACCCGTCGCCATTGCCGTCATCGACTACGACTACCTCGACACCTCCGGCGAGCCGACCGACCAGCAGTCGCAGCACCAAAACCGGCTCGCCGAGTTCATGCGCTCGCTGCGCGCCGATCTCGGCGCCGAGGGCGGCTTGCGCGTGGTCGAGATCGCCTGCGATCAACCGCCCTGCACCGCAGGAGGCACGCCGCCGGCCGTGCTGATCGCGCGGGTCAAACAGGCGGGCGCGCGGCTCATGCTCTACGGGCAGGTGCACAAGATGAGCACCCTCATCGAATGGGCCAATACCGAGATCGTCGATCTCCAGGCCGACAAGCTCATCGAGAGCAAGCTGTTCACCTTCCGCGGCGACACCGACGAAGCTTGGCGGCGGGCGGAACGGTTCATCGTCGAGGAGACAAAGACGGTCGCGCCTAAGCCGTAACGCCTTGCCCGTAAAGGCGCGGCCGGTTTAGGCTCCCGCGATAATAAGTCACAAGGCGAGGAAACCATGAGCGTCACGGCCCTGAACAGCCCCGAGCCGTCGCGCGCGCCGCCGGACTGGGCGCCGCTGTTGTGCTGGCTGGTGTTCACTGGCTTCACCGCCTTCGCGGCGCTGCTGCTGTGGCGCTACGGACTGTTCCGGCTTATGGCGCAAGCCGACCGCACCTACATTTCGCTCATTATCTGCGTGCTCTATGGGGCGGCGTCGCTGCACTGCCTCTATCGCACCATCGCGGTGTCGAAGGAGGGCGAGCGCCAGCGCCGCGCGGCGCAAGCGCTGGAGGCGCCCGAGGCGCTGTTCACTCCGACCGCGCTGCCCGAGGGCCTCACCGGCGACCACATCCGCGATCTCGCCGAGAAGGCGCGCGCGCAAGGCGAGCGGCGGCTCGATCAGACGCTGCTGCTGCGCGGGCTCGCCGACCGCATGCGCGGCTCCAACGGTTTCGGCAATTTCGCCGCCGATTCCTTGATGAAGCTCGGCCTGCTCGGCACCATCATCGGCTTCATCATCATGCTCGCGCCGATCGCCGGGCTCGACGTCTCCGACAAGTCCGTGCTCAAATCCTCGATGGGCGTGATGAGCGACGGCATGGCGGTCGCCATGTACACCACGCTCGCCGGCCTCGTCGGCTCGATCCTGCTGAAGCTGCAATATTACATGCTGGAGAGCGCGACCTCCGGCCTGTTCGCGCGCGTAGTGCGGCTCACCGAGACGCGCGTCGTGCCGGCGCTGGAGCGCCGTTATGATCGATGACTTCGGGCTCTACCCGAAGGACGATTCGTTCGATCCGATGAGCGTCATGCTGTTCAAGGCGCTGCAGGTGGTCGCGTTCCTGTTTTTCCTGGCGCTGCTCGCCGTCACGCCCGACAACAAGGACGGCAAGATCGATAGCAAGGCCGAGTTCATCGTCACGATGGATTGGCCGGACAACCATCCCGACGATCTCGATCTCTACGTGCAGGACCCCGTCGGCAACATCGCGTGGTATCGCCATCGCGAGGCCGGCTTTCTCGTGCTCGACCGCGACGACCGCGGCGGCGCCAACGATTTCATCGTCGTCAACGGCAAGAAGATCCCCTCGCCGATCCGCGAGGAGATCGTCACCGTGCGCGGCGTCGTGCCGGGCGAATACACCGTCAACGTCAGCCATTTCGCTGCGACCACCGGCCAGCCGGTCGAAGCCAACGTCAAGGTGCAGAAGCTCAACCCGAAGGCCCAGGTGATCTTCGACGATCACGTCACCGTCGACCACACCGGCGACGAAAAGACCGCCGTCCGCTTCACTCTCGACGCCGACGGCAAGGTGATCGATGTCAGCCGCCGGCAGAAATCGCTGATGGAGACCTTCCGCAACGTGCACAGCAACGGCGCGGACCTCGACCCCAAGACGATGGTGCGGATCAGGTGACCGGCCGCGATGAGATCGTCGTCTGGCTCGGCCTCAGCTATGCGCTGCTCGGCGTCGTGCTGCTCGCCATTCTGATATTCGCGCGGCTCGATTGGCGCCTGAAGGCCGGGCTCATCGCGCTCGTCAGCGCGTTCTACGCCGTCGACTTCCGCTCCGAGCGGGCGCTGCTCGGCTGGGCCTCGCCGGATTCGCTCCCCGCCCATTTCAAGCTGCTCGGCGCGCGCATCGTCGAGCCGCATTCGCTGGCGGGCGACGCGGGGGCGATCTTCCTCTGGGTCGAGGAGGTCGACGCCGACAATTTCCCCTCCGGCGACCCGCGCCTGTTCCGCCTGCCTTATAGCGTCAAGCTCGCCGAGCGCGCCGAGGCGGCGGCCCGCGCCAGCGCGGAAGGAACGCCGCAGGGCGGACGCACCGCCGATTTCGGCGCCGGGGCGGGCGGCGCGGCCGAGCCGACCAACCGCGAGGTGACGCCTTCGTCAGTCACCGTCACCAGCGGCGGCGATCCCATGTCCGGCGGTCCGACCGACCCGCAGGTTCCGCGCGACGAGGCGCATGGCGTCGTGTTCTCGCCGCTGCCGCCGCCGCGCATGCCGCCGAAGGAGGCGCCCTGACGGCCATGCCGAACAGATTTCGCTTGGCTAAGCCTCAAGCCTTCCTATATGAAGGCTATTGTGGCGCGTAACCGAGAGGTTGCGCGCCGCTGATGTTTTTGGCGGACGGGGCTTCGTTCGGGCCGTCCGGGAAAGTGGCGACATGGCCAACGCGTTCGAATTCATTCAGCAGGTCAGGGCGGAAGCGGCGCGGGTCGTGTGGCCGTCGCGGCGCGAGACGCTGATTACGACGGCGATGGTGGTCGCGCTGGCGGTCGCCGCCTCGCTGTTCCTGCTGCTGGTCGACGAGGGCCTGCGCGTGCTCGTCAGCCTCATTCTCGGATTCGGGCGCCACGGATGAGCGCGTCAGCTCGGTTACAGGTGGGATCTATGGCGAAGCGCTGGTATATCGTCCACGCCTATTCGAATTTCGAGAAGAAAGTCGCCGACGCAATCCGCGAGGGCGCGGCGCAACGCGGCTTGTCCGAGAATTTCGACGACATACTCGTGCCGACCGAGAACGTGATCGAGGTGCGGCGCGGGCGCAAGTTCAATTCCGAACGCAAGTTCTTCCCCGGCTACGTGCTGGTGAAGTGCGACCTGACGGATCAGGTCTACCATCTCATCAAGAACACGCCGAAGGTGACGGGCTTCCTCGGCGCCGACAACAAGCCGACGCCGATCTCCGACGCCGAGGCCGACCGCATCAAGGGGCAGGTCCAGGACGGCGTCGAGCGGCCGAAATCCTCGATCCGCTTCGAGGTCGGCGAGACCGTGCGCGTCGCCGACGGCCCGTTCGCCTCGTTCAACGGCGTGGTCGAGGAGGTCGACGAAGGCCGCAGCCGCGTCAAGGTCGCGGTGTCCATCTTCGGACGCGCGACGCCGGTCGACCTCGAATACGGGCAGGTGGAGAAAGTTTAATCCGCTTGGCGTAACAAAAGCTTGCTTGGCCGCGAAACCGTCGGCGATCCCCGTTCGTATCGGACGGCGTAACGAGGCAAGCCGATGATCTATACCGCCAAGCGCGGCTGGGAGCTTCCCGCCAGCGCCACGACGCCCGAAGCCGTTTTCCTCAGCCGCCGCCAGACCGTGCTCGGCCTCGCGGCGCTTGGCGGCGCCGCGCTCGCGCCGAAATGGGCCTCCGCCGACGAGACGATCAAGACCGCCGATCTCTATCCGGCCAAGCGCAACGACGCCTACAAGCTCGACCGGCCGATCACGCCGGAGAAGACGAACCAGACCTACAACAATTTCTACGAGTTCTCGACCGACAAGCGGGTCGACGCGAGCGCGCTGCGCATCCGACCCTGGACCGTGACCCTCGGCGGCCTCGTCGAGAAGGAAAAGACCTTCGATATCGACGACCTCATCCGCTCGATAGGCGTCGAGGAGCGGCTCTACCGTCACCGCTGCGTCGAGGCGTGGTCGATGGCGATTCCCTGGTCCGGCTTTCCGCTGCGCAAGCTGGTCGAGATGGCGAAGCCGCTGTCGTCCGCCAAATACGTGCGGTTCGAGAGTTTCCTCGACAAGAAGATGGCGCCGGGCCAGCGCAGCTTCATGCCGTGGCCCTATGTCGAGGGCCTTACCCTGGCGGAAGCCGCCAACGACCTCGCCTTTGTCGCGACCGGCGCCTACGGCAAGCCGATCTCCAAGGTGCAGGGCGCGCCGATCCGGCTGGCGCTGCCGTGGAAATACGGCTTCAAGTCGGCGAAATCGATTGTGAAGATCACCTTCGTCGACACGATGCCGGAGACCTTTTGGGCCAATCTCGGCCCGAGCGAATACGGCTTCTGGGCCAACGTAAACCCGGCGGTGCCGCATCCGCGCTGGAGTCAGGCGAGCGAGACAGATCTGACCACCGGCGACCGCCGGCCGACGCTGCTGTTCAACGGCTACGGCGATGAGGTGGCGGGGCTGTACAAGGGGCTGGAGAAAGAGCCGCTGTATATGTAACGGGTCTCTATTTTTCGGAAAGTCTGCTAGACTATGGCTGGGCGCACAAAATAGAGGATTCAGACTCTCGGCCGTCATTGCGAGCGCAGCGAAGCAATCTCGCCGAGATGCTTTGGTTCGTCCTTAGCAGAGACTGGCTAAAACATCGCAATCGTAATTGATGCCGCAGAGTCTGGCCCCAACATGGATTTGCTTCCTTGCGCTCGCAATGACGGCGCCGGTCGTCAATTTCGCCACCTTAAGTTAGCGCCTACGGGGGCAATAATCGGCCTTCAATACCGCCACCTCTGCGCCTTCGACACCAGAAAATCCCGGAACGCCTGCACGCGCGCGACGTTCTTCATCTCCTCGGCGTAAACCAGGAAGCAGTCCATCGACGGCATGTCCGCCTGCGGCAGCAGCCGCACGAGGCCAGAATTCGACGCCACGCAGTAATCCGGCAGCACCGCGATGCCGACGCCGTGCTCGACCGCGCGGATGATCGCCGCGAGGTTGTTGAGCGAGAGATGCGGGCTGCGCGGGTTCCTGGCGTCGCGCCCGATGGTCAGCAGCGAGTTGAGGTCGTAGAGGAAATGCGTCGCCGTCGGCGCGCCGAAGGCGACGAGGCGATGCCGGTCGAGATCCTCGATGCTGCGCGGCTGCCCCGCCTTCTTCAAATATTCCGCCGAGGCGTAGGCGTGGAAATGCACGGTGAACAGCCGCCGGCGGATCAGGTCGGGCTGCATCGGCTCGCGCAGCCGCAGCGCCATGTCCGCCTCGCGCATGCCGATGTCGAGATCGTCGTCCGACAGCAGCAGGTGCAACTTCACTTCGGGGAAAAGGTCGGCGAACTCGCCGAGCCGCGGCGCCAGCCAGTTGGCGCCGAGCGTCAGCGTCGTCGTGATCCGGAGATCGCCGCTCGGCCGGTCGCGGCTGTCGATCAGCCGGGAGCGCACCGCGTCGAGTTTGAGCGCGACGTCGTGCACCGCCTTGAGCAGCGTCTCGCCCTGCTCGGTGAGGATCAGGCCGCGCGCGTGGCGATGGAACAGCGGCGCGCCGAGATCGCCCTCGAGCGCGCTGACCTGCCGGCTGACCGCGGACTGGCTCAGGCCCAGCGTCTCGCCGGCGTGGGTGAACGACCCCGCCTCGGCGGCAGCCTGAAATATCCTGAGCTTGTCCCAGTCCATGCCCCCGACGCTCCCCCTGTTGAGGTCAAGGGTTACGCCAATATCGCCGGGGAAGAAAGAGTTACAAACCCTTGGCGACAAGCCAGCGGTCGGCCTCCAGCGCCGCCATGCAGCCGAGCCCCGCGGCGGTGACCGCTTGCCGATAGACGTCGTCGGCGACGTCGCCGGCGGCAAACAGCCCCTCGACATTGGTCGCCGTCGAGTTCGCCGCCGTCTCGACATAGCCGTTCGGCTTCAGCTTCACTTGGCCCCGCACGAGGTCGGTCTGCGGCGCGTGGCCGATGGCGACGAACACGCCGTCGGTCGCCAGTTCCTCCAGCGCGCCGGAAGCGGGGTCGCGCAGGATCACATGCGTAACCCCCTTCGGCGTCCCGCCGCCGACGATATCGGCCACGGTACGGTTCCATTTCACCGACACGTTGGACCGCGCCATCAGCCGGTCGATCAGGATGCGCTCGGCGCGGAAGCCGTCGCGGCGGTGGACGACCGTCACCCGCGCCGCGATGCCGGAGAGGTAGAGCGCCTCCTCGACCGCCGAATTGCCGCCGCCGACGACAACGACGTTCTTGCCGCGGAAGAAGAACCCGTCGCAGGTCGCGCAGGCCGAGACGCCAAACCCCTTCAGCGCCTCTTCGCCGGGCAATCCCAGCCACTTCGCCTTGGCCCCGGTGGCGAGAATCACCGTATGCGACTCGATGACGCGCCCGGAATCGCAGACGATGCGGAACGGGCGCACGCTCGTATCCAGCTCGACGACATGCTCGCTCTCCAGCCGTGCGCCGACATGTTCGGCCTGGGCGCGGAACTGCTCCATCAGCCACGGCCCCTGCACCGGCTCGGGAAAGCCGGGATAGTTCTCGACGTCGGTGGTTATCATCAACTGCCCGCCCGGCTCGAAGCCGGACAGCAGCAGCGGCTTCAACAGCGCCCGGGCGGCGTAGATCGCCGCGGTGTAGCCGGCGGGACCGGCGCCGATGATGACGAGACGTTCGGGAACATTGGACACGTCAGGAACCTTACGAACTGGACGGCGATGCGCCGGCGGCTTTATATCGCCGCTAAGCGTCCCGCGTTCAACCGGCGGGCCTCAAGGTTGCCGTCATGATGATCCTGCGCTCCTCGTCTGCGTCGCCGTTCGCGCGCAAGATCCGCATCGCGGCGGCCGTGCTCGACCTGTCGAAGCGCATCGAGATCGTCCCCGCCGACACCTCCGACCCGACCGACGCGCTGCGAGTGCAAAACCCGCTCGGCAAGATCCCGACCCTGGTGCTGGCCGATGGGCGGGCGATCTATGACAGCTCCGTCATCCTCGAATATCTCGATCACCTCGCCGGCGACGGCAAGATCATCCCGACCGGACCCGAGCGCTTCGACGTGCTGACGCGCGCGGCGCTGGCCGACGGCGTGACCGACGCCGCCATTCTCAAGGTCTACGAGACGCGCTGGCGCGAGGACGGCGCACGCAGCGCGCGCTGGCTCGACCACCAGACCGGCAAGATCGGCCGCGGCCTCGCCGCGCTCGACGCGCTGCAACCGGACGCCGATCGCGTCGATGTCGCCTCCATCGCGCTCGCCTGCGCGCTCGGCTATCTCGACCTGCGCTTCGCCGGCGCCTGGCGAACCGAGCGCCCGAAGCTCGTCGCCTGGCTGACGGCGTTCTCCACCAATGTCCCGGCTTTCGAGGCGACGCGCCACCGGGAGTAGTCGCAACGCTATAAGGCCGCCATGTCGCTTCCGCTCTATGCCGCGTTCGTCGCCGCCGTGGTCGTGTTGTGTCTGATCCCCGGCCCGAATCTGGCGCTCATCGTCGCCAACACCGTCTCGCGCGGACGGCGGGCGGGATTCGCGACGCTGGCCGGGACGACGGCGGCGATGGTTCCGCAGCTCGCCCTCACCTGCCTCGGCATGACCGCCGTGATCGCCGGCGCCGCCGAGGCTTTCGCGCTGCTGCGTTGGCTCGGCGTCGTCTACCTCGTCTATCTCGCCTATCGCGCCTTCACCGCGCCCGACGAGGATCTCGCCGACGTCGCGCCGCAGCGCCTGCCTCTGCGCCGGCTGGCGTTGCGCGGCTTCCTCGTCTCCCTGTCGAACCCGAAGACTCTGTTCTTCTTCGCGGCGTTCTTCCCGCAATTCGTCGATCCCCGCGCCCCCGCAGCGCCGCAGCTGGCGCTGCTCTGCGCGACCTTCCTCGGACTCGCGGCGCTCCTGGACAGTTGCTGGGTTCTCCTGGCGTCGCGCGTCGCGGGCGTCTTGCGCGGAGGCGGGCGTTGGCGCCATCGTCTGACCGGTGGGGCCTTGCTCGGAGCCGGCCTCGGCCTCGCGCTGGCGCGAAAGCCCTGAACCCGACCGGGAGGACGCCATGACGAGGATGCCGGCCGCCCGCGCCGTTGTGGAGGCTTTGCGCGCCGAGGGCGTACGCGCGGTGTTCGGCCTGCCCGGCAGCCACATTCTGGGCGTGCTCGACGCGATCTATCATGACAAGACCATCGCCTTCTATCGCGTGCGCCACGAGCACAGCGCCGCCTACATGGCCTTCGCCTATGCGCAACTCACGGGCGAGCCCGGCGTCGTGCTGGTCACGGCCGGGGCGGGCGCGACCAATCTTGTCACCGGCGTCGCAGAGGCCTTCTGCGGCGCGCAGCCGATGCTGGTGCTGGCCGGCCGCGTCGCGACGACGCACGCGCATCGCGGCGAATCGCAGGACGTCCCGACCGAGAAAATCTTCGCGCCGATCACCAAGCTTGCGATGCAGGTCGACCGCGCCGAGGTTTTGCCGGACCTGTTGCGACAAGCTTTCCAGATCGCGCGCAGCGGCCGGCCGGGGCCGGTCTATCTCGACCTGCCCGCCGATATGCTCGCGCGCGAGATCGTCTGCGACTATTCGCCCGCCCCGCGCCCCGGCCGCCCGCGCGCCGAAGCGCAGGCCATCGCGGAAGCCGCCGACATGTTGGCTGGCGCGGAGCGTCCGCTCATCGTCGCCGGCGGCGGCGCGCTCGCTTCCGGGGCGCGTGCGGAAATCGTCGCGCTCGCCGAACGTCTCGCCGCGCCGATTCTGGTCAGCCTCACCGGCCGTTCGGTGATCGACGACGACTGCCCGCTCGCCGCGGGCGGCCTCGGCGTCCACGGCAGCCCGGTGAGCCAGATCCTGCTCAACGAGGCCGACGTCGTCCTCAACCTCGGCTGCCGCTTCGAGTCGATGTCGACCAACTGGCGCCCGGAGTTTTCGCTTAGCCCCGACGTGAGCCACATCCAGGTCAACATCGACCCCAGCGAGATCGGCCGCAGCTTCCCCGCCGCGCTCGCTCTCGTCGCCGACGTCAAGGCCGTCGCCGCCGATCTCGACGCGGCGCTGGCGGCGCGCGCCATCTCGCGCGACTGGCGCAAGACTCCCCGCACGCGCGACTTGCGCGAAAAGCTCGACGCGCTGGAGGCCGAGGTGCAGGCGATCTGCGCCCGCGACGACAAGCCGCTGCATACCGTGCGCATCCTGCGCGCCGCGCAGAAGGTCTTTGGGCGGGAGGCGATCTACGGCCTCGACATCGGCTGTCTCGCCGAGCAATTGCCGGGCAGCCCGACCTTCCTCAAGCTGCACGAACCGCGCAGCCTGCTCGCGCCGTCGAGCCTGTGCGGCATGAGCGACGCGGCGGCGGGGCTGGCGGTGGCGCGCATCGTCCATCCCGACCGCCCGTGCGTCGGCTTCGTCGGCGACGGCTCGTTCCAGATGATGATGGATGCGCTGCCGGTCGCGGCCGAGTACAGGCTCGGCGTGACGTGGTGCATCCTCAACGACGAGGCGCTGGGCTCGATCTGGGACTTGCAGAACGCGCGGCTCGAGCGCCGCTTCATCGCCACCGAATTCGCGTTCCAGCCCGATTTCGCCGCGCTTGCCCGTGCCTGCGGCTGCTATGGTGAGCGCGTGGTCGAGCCCGCCGACATCGAGCCGGCGCTGGAGCGCGCCCGCGACGCCAACGCCAAGGGCCAACCCGCCATCCTCGATTTCGCCGTCGCGCGAGTGCGCGCGCCGCAGACGGTCAAATTCTTCGGCCTCGTCGGATCGACGTTTTGAGCGAGCCGCGCATGATCTGGTCGCCAGGCGAGGCGGAGCAGGCGGCGCGCGAGTTCGATCTGCGCCGACTGCCGCCGAAGTTTTACCTCGACCCCTATCCCGTCTATCGCGCGCTGCGCGAGGCCGAGCCGGTCAAGCGGCTGCCCGACGGCTCGTTGTTTCTCTCCGCCTACGACGACCTCGTCGCCGTCTATAAGGACACGGTCGCGTTCTCCTCCGACAAGCGCGAGGAGTTCCGCCCCAAATACGGCGACGGTCCGCTCTACGAGCACCATACGACGAGCCTCGTCTTCAACGATCCGCCGCTGCACACCCGCGTGCGAAAACTGATCTCGGGGGCGCTGACGCCGCGCGCCATCGCCGATCTCGCCCCCGATCTGGAAGCGCTGGTCGAGAGCTTGCTCGACGCGATGGAGACCCACACTGACCTCATCGAGGATTTCGCGGCCAAGATCCCGGTCGAGGTGATCGGCAACCTGCTGGCGGTCCCGCGCGCCGAGCGCGGCCCGTTGCGCGGCTGGTCGCTCGCAATCCTCGGCGCGCTGGAGCCGGTCCCGACGCCGCAGGCGCTGAAGGCGGGCAACGAAGCCGTCGCCGAAATGTCCGCCTATCTCGAAGGACTCATTGCCGAGCGGCGCAAGGCGCCCGGCGACCCCGCCCGCGACGTGCTGACGCGCCTGCTGGCGGGCGAGGGCGAGGAGCGGCTGAGCGCGAAGGAACTCGTCCACAACTGCATCTTCCTGCTCAACGCCGGCCACGAGACCACGACCAACCTGATCGGCAACGCGCTCGCGACGCTTTGCGCGTGGCCCGGCGAACGCCGCCGCCTCATCGACGCGCCCGACCTGATCGGCCCCGCCATCGAGGAGTTCCTGCGCTTCGAAAGCTCCAACCAGCTCGGCAACCGGCGGGCGACGCGCGAGGCCGAGATCGGCGGCGTCAAGCTCGGCCCCGGCCAGCTCCTCACGCTCGGCATCGGCGCCGCCAACCGCGATCCCAGGCAGTTTCGCGACCCCGAGCGGCTCGACGTCGCGCGCAGCCCGAACCGGCATCTCGCCTTCGCCGCGGGCGCGCACCAATGCGCGGGCCTTGCTTTGGCGCGGCTCGAAGGCCGCGTCGCCATCGGCCGCCTCCTCGCCCGCTTCCCCCGCTTCGCGTTGTCGGGCGAGCCGACGCTCGGCGGTCGCGCGCGCTTCCGCGGCTATCTCAAGCTGCCGGCGCGGCTGGACTAGATATGCGTCGGGTACCCGTGCCGGGCCTGCGAAGCGCGGATCATGGCGGAGGCCTTCGCGTCCTGTCCGGCCGAGCAGACCTGTTCGGCGGCGGCGATCTCGCGCTTGATCTGACCGTAAACCGATTTCGCGACATGCCCCATAGCGAGGTCATTTTCCTGCACGGCGCGGTAGCGCGCGATTTCGCCGCCGCAGCCAGCGCCGCCGGGCATCGTAAAACTCGGCGGCGTGACGGGGGATTGCGCAAAGGCGCCCGAGGCTAGAACAAGCCACAGCAGACACGCGCAACGCTTCATGACGAAGGCTCCTCGGAAAAGCAGTAGGCAATAGGCAGGAGGCAGTTCGGTTGCAACCGGAAACGGCCTCGCGCACGCCGACTGCCTATTGCCTACTCCCTTGGTGAAGGCGCAAACGGCTTATTTTACCGCCATTTGACGGGTAGATTGTTTGCCCGCGGTCAATGCGGCAGCGCGCGAAATGCCTAATATGCTGCGTCTTCGACGTGCGCGGCCCGAGCTTACTGCAAGACGGATCGTCCTATGGGGGCGCAGTTCTATGGGTTACAAGGATATTCTGGTCTATCTCGATCCGACTCTGGCCTCGCAGACGCGGCTCGCCATCGCCATGCAGATCGCCGTCGTCGAGGGCGCCTACGTCACGGGCGTAGACGCCTCGACCGATGAGGCTTTCGTCGGCGACTGGCGCGAAGCCGCGATGAATATCGAGAGCGACTTCCAGGCGGCGCTGCAATCGAACCTCGTCTCGGGCGAATTCCATGTCGCCGGCCCGCGCGGCATGCTCGCCCCGGAGGACTCGGCGATCCCCGCCGATCTCGTGATCGCGCCCTCGCCCTCGCCGCAGGCGCGGCGACTCATTCATCCCGATTTGCCCGACGCGGCGATCAAGGCGGCGGGCGCGCCGGTGCTTGTGGTTCCGACCGACTGGCCCCGCGGAGACTGGGGCAAGAACATCGTCATCGCCTGGAACGGCGACCGCGAGGCGCGGCGCGCGGTGCGAGACGCGCTGCCGATCCTCAAACGCGCGGAGAAAGTGACCATCTTCGTGTTCTCGCGCGCGACAAGCGGCTTGCGCAGCGCCGCTGACAGGCTCGTTGCGCATCTCGCGCGCCACGGCGTGACGGCGGAAGTCTCCGACTGGACCAACACCGGCGACGTGACAGCGGTCGAAGCCCTTTTCGCGAGCCTCGACACCCAGACCGCCGACCTCCTGGTCGCCGGCGGCTTCGGCCATTCGCGCCTGTTCGAACGCCTGTTCGGCAGCGTGAGCCTCGACCTCCTGCGCCAGCCGGTGCTGCCGGTGTTGATGTCGCATTAGGCGGGACATATTCCCGGGTCCCAGTCGCCGGATTTACGTTAGTCTCCCGGCGCCGGCCTCAAGCGCCGGCGATGACTGGGAGAAACGCCTTGGCCACCCTGCTCGTGCAGTACAAGACCCCTGCCGATCCCGCGGCATTTGACCGCTATTACGCGGAGACCCACGCCCCACTCGCCAAGAAAATTCCGGGTCTGCGGAGCTACAGAATCAGCAAGGGCGCAGTGGCGACTCCAGCGGGCGCGTCCAACATCCATCTTGTCGCGACCCTGACCTTCGACAGCCTCGCCGGGCTTCAGGCCGGGCTCAGCAGTCCGGAGGGCGCGGCGGCGGCGGGCGACCTGCCGAATTTCGCAGGCGGCGGCGTCGACCTCTACATGTTCGAGGACGGCCCGGCCTGACGCATCAGCCGCCTTCTCCCAACGCGCTTCTGCCGTATTCGAGGAGACGGCGGCCTTCGCTGGCGCGCTCCTTCTCCGACTTGAGACCGTTCAGCACCAGGATGAGCCGGTGGCCGCCTGCGACGGCCGAGCCGACGAGCCCGAAGCCGCTTGCCGCCAGATGGCCCGTCTTGAGGCCGTCGGCGCCGTCCGCCAGCAGCGGGTTGCGATTGGCTTGGCGGATGCCCCGCCAGGTGAACTCGGACTGGCCGAAATACTTGTAATATTGCGGGTACGTCGCGATGACATAGGCCGCCAGCCGCGCCATGTCGCGCGCCGTGACCCGGTTGCCGGCGCGCCCCCAGGGGTTGGTGAAATGCGAATGCGCCATGCCGATCGCGCGCGCATGCGCGTTCATGATCGCCGCAAACGCCGATTCGCTTCCCGCGACGCCCTCCGCGACGACAATGGCGGCGTCATTGCCGGAATCGACGAGCAGCCCTTGCAGCAGCTCCTCGACCTTGATGCGGCTGCCGGCCTCGGCGAACATGCTGGAGCCGCCGGATTCGGCGTCGCCCTCGCTGGCGGCGTGGGCGGAAACCGCGAAGTCGTCGTCGAGCTTGAGCTTGCCCGAGGCGAGCAAGCTGAACACCACCTCGGCGGTAAGAATCTTGGTTGTCGAGGCCGGCGCCATGCCGGATTCGGCGTTCTTTTGGAACAGCGTTCTGCCGGAGCTTTGGTCCACCAGCAGGGCGAAGGGCGCCTTGGTCTGAAAGGGTCCGGCGAGGGCGGGCGAAGCGCAGAGGAGGAACAGCAGTAAGGTTCTGAACAAAGGCATGGATCATCCCAATTCGACGCTGCGATCCAGAGGGTAACCCATAATCCGGCTCGGCCAAAGCGGCGGGCCTGCTCTGGTTTCGCCGCGACCGAGTGACAATTTGCGACGCGGGCGAAGACGAACGTTCGGTCGTAATATCGGCATAAAAGCGTTATATAGGCGGTTCCGCTCCCTGGGGGCCGGCAGGTGGCGATCTTGGCCGGGGCCGCCTGCCAGTCTCAGAAGCCACGGCCGCCGCTGACGCTGTTTCGGCTAAGAGAAACTGGGCGGCGCAAGTTCTGCAGCAGATCGTAAGCGCTTCTTAGCGACACGATCAAGTATTTTCTTTGCATCCGCTCCGTTGAGCGGGGTTCTCGCGGTCAGTGTACAAAACATGCTTCTAATATCTCTTGCAACGGATGTCATTTGTAATTTTGCCGCCCCGTCGATAACATAGGTTAATAGCTATTCGCGTAAAATAAGTTAAAGCGCTTACGGCGGAAGAGCTAATATGACCAATCCCGTTGTGCGCAAACTAGAGCTGTTTACTCGCCTGTCCGCGGACGACAAAGCCATACTTTCCCGCGTCGCCAACGGTCGCGTGCGGCAGTTCAATGCGCGCGAGGACATTATTCGCGAAGGCGACGCGCCCAGGGACATCAATCTGTTCCTCGGGGGCTGGGCTTGTCGCTACAAACAGCTGGAGGACGGCAGACGGCAGATCATCGCCTTCTTCCTTCCCGGCGACCTCTGCGACATGAATGTCTTCATTCTGAGAGAGATGGATCATTCCATCAGCGCCATCACCCCGGTGACGGTGGCGGAGGTGTCTCGCGAAGCGTTCGAGGAGTTGATGCTGAACCATCCGCGCATCGTCCAGGCGCTTTGGTGGGATGGCCTGGTGAATGCAGCCGTGCAACGCGAGTGGACGGTGAACCTCGGTCAGCGCACCGCGGCCGAGCGCATCGCTCATCTGATATGCGAACTTTTTCTCAAGCTTCACAGCATCGGTCTCGCGCGCGCAAACACCTGCGAATGGCCGATCACGCAGATCGAACTTGCCGATACGACGGGCATGTCGTCCGTTCATGTGAGCCGTACGATCAACGAACTGCGCAATCTCGGTCTCATCGTGCTGCGCGACCGGCAGTTGACCGTATCGGACCTGCCAGGGCTGATGCGTCTGGCCATGTTCAACTCCAATTATCTTCATTTGCAACACGAAGGCGCTTACCTGGATGCGAACTGATCGCAGCGTGGCCTGATTTCGGGCGCGCCTTCGATCCTGATCTCCTGCCAGGATCGACGAACGATCTGCGCCTGCAAGCTCGGGCGGCGGTTGACGCGCTGTCCGGGACGCAGGCATGCTGCGCCGGAACGGCGGACCAGAGGCAAGAGCGATGAGTCGCGCAGAGCGTGTCCCGATGAGCCTCGACGACGCGGTGCGCGCGCGCCGCTCGGTGCGAGGCTTCCTGCCGGACGAAGTTCCGCCGCGCCTGCTGCGCGAGGCCTTCGAGATTGCGCAGCGCGCGCCGTCGAACTGCAATGTCCAGCCGTGGACGCCGCATGTCGTCTCCGGCGACAGCCTGCGCCGCCTGCGCGCGGCGCTGCTCGAAGCGGCGACGAGCGGGCGTCCGGTCGATCCCGACTTCGAGGCGAACTGGAAATTCGCCGGCGTCTACCGCGAGCGTCAGATCGACGCCGCCGTGCAGTTATACGACGCGATGGGGATCGAGCGCCGCGACGCCGCCGGCCGTCAGGCGGCGATGATCCGCAACTACGCGCTGTTCGATGCGCCGCATGCGGTCTTCGTTTTCATGGCCGAGGGTTTCGCCGTGCGCGAGGCCGCCGATGTCGGCATGTGGGCGCAGACGCTGATGCTGGCTCTGACCGCGCGCGGAATCGGCTCCTGCGCGCAGGGCGCGTTGAGCCTCTATCCCGGCATCGTGCGCGAAAGTCTCGGAATCGCCGCCGACCGCAAGCTGCTGTTCGGGATCTCCTTCGGCTACGAGGACGCTGCCGTGGCCGCCAACGCGGCGCGAGTCGACCGCGCCGCGCTCGAAGACGCCGTGACCTTCCACGATTGACCGCGCTCCGCCGCGAAACGGCCGGATTTGTCCCGCCAAGGGCTGTGTGCGGCACGGCAGGGAGTGGGCGTGAACAGATTTGTTAGAGCGGCGATGGCGCTGGGCCTGAGCCTGGGGACAGCGCGCGCAGCCTGCGACGCCGCGCTCCCCGTTCCCGCTTCGTTGCGCAGCGCCGACACCGTCGCCGACTACGCGCCGACGCTGCAACTGTGCAAAGGCGAGGGCGGCGAGCGGGTGGCGATCCGCCGCATGAGCTTGAGCGGCCAGCCCGTTCTGCTCCTGGCCGATCCTCGCACGCTCGCGACGCGGCTGGAGCGCGCGGCCTGCTGGACCTGCGCCGACACCGACGAAACCGCGCTTGCCGACACCCGCATGATGCGCGCCATCGAGCGCGCCTCGCAGGCGCCGGGCCTCACGCATCGCGGTTTCCTCGCCAATGCCGGGCTGACGCACGGCGAGCGCGGCGGCGGCTATTTCACCGGCGATCTCTGCCCGTCGTCGAAGCCGATGGACCGCGGGTTCCTGGCGACGCTGCAAGGCGCGTCGGAGCCGACGCCGATCGCGCTGTCGATCTCCGGCCTCTGGCTCAAGCATCACTTCGCCGACTACCGCTGGCTGGTCGACCGGCAGGCGCAGGGCAAGCTCGCGATCACCTGGACCAATCACAGCTACACGCACCCCTACAAGAAGGGCCTCGCCGAGGGCGCGAATTTCCTGCTGCTGCC
>Ga0182030_10006312_pt1 | contig 25029 bp, 22 predicted proteins | sample 812S3MmetaG_FD_121299 | JGI IMG/M metagenome (GOLD analysis project Ga0182030, IMG submission 121299) | Permafrost microbial communities from Stordalen Mire, Sweden - 812S3M metaG (Illumina Assembly) | ecosystem: Environmental > Terrestrial > Soil > Wetlands > Permafrost | place: Sweden...
GCCGGCGGCATCGGCGATGAGAACCAGCCGGTATCGATCGATGACATGACGGGCGCTTATAAGCGATCGAAGTTCATGGCGGAGCAGATTGCGCTCGGGTTCGCGCGCGGCGGGCTGCCGGTCGTAATCGTCAATCCGACAGCGCCGATGGGCGATCATGACTTCAAGCCGACGCCGACAGGGCAGATTGTGGTCGATTTTCTGCGCGGCGCAATGCCGGCTTATATCGACACGGGGCTGAATGTGGTGAACGTGCGCGACGTGGCGCTGGGACATCTGCTGGCGTGCGAGAAGGGGCGCGTGGGGGAGCGCTACATTCTGGGCGCGGCGAACATGACGCTGGGGCAGATTCTGCACGAGCTCGCACAGATCACGGGCCGGAAAGCGCCGACCATCGAACTGCCCTACTTCGTCGCGTGGACGGCGGGGGTGATTACGACGGGGCTCGCGCATCTCACAGGCATTCCGCCGCGTGCGCCGCTCGAAGCTGTGCGGATGGCGAGGAAAAAGATGTGGGTGTCGCACGAAAAGGCGGCGCGCGAGCTCGGATACTCGCCGCGCCCCGCCCGCAGCGCGCTCGCCGATGCCATCCAGTGGTTCTCCATACGAGCCAATGCCTGATTCGCTGCTCTTCATCGGCGCCGATCCGCGGGAGTTCGCAGGCTTCCTGACGCATTGGCATCATTTGGCGCCGCTGCCGCTGCCGGTGCACTGGGCGCGGTCGGGGCAATGGAAGGGCCGCGAGGTGTATGGGATCGCAAACGGCGCGGGAGCGGAGCGCGCGTTCGCGGCGATTCTGATGGCGCCGAAGGCGTCGGCGATCTGCAATATCGGATTCTGCGGCGCTCTCCATGACGACCTGCACGTGGGCGACGTGGTGATCGGGACGCAGGTGCAGGCGGGCTCGCGGACGTGGTTCGCGAAGACTCCGCCGGAGATCCCGCAAAGCAGCGAAGCCATGCGCGGGGCGGTGGCATCGATCGATCACGTGGCGCAGACATCGGCGGAGAAGTACCAGCTGCGGGCGACGGGCGCAACGATTGTCGAAATGGAAGCGGCGGGAGTGGCGCGGGCGGCGGAGGATCTGGGCGTGCCGTTTTACTGCATTCGCGCGGTGAGCGATCTGGCGAACGAGACTTTCGCGACCGACTTCAACAGCGCGCTCGGCGAGGACGGCCGCTTCAGCACGACGCGGCTCGTGATGCAATTAAAGCTTGGAGAATTAGTGCGACTGAAACAACGCACGGAACTGGCATCGAAAAAACTGGGAGATTTTCTTGACGCAACAGGCTTCTGATATCCCCGCGAAAATGCAGGCAGCGGTGTACCGGGGCAACTCCGTAGTATCGGTCGACACGGTCGAGACGCCGGCCATCGGCGCGGGCGAGATTCTCATCCGCGTCGAGGCATGCGGCGTGTGCCATACCGATCTGAAGAAGATCGAATACAACCTGCTCGCGCCGCCGCGGATTTACGGGCACGAGACGGCGGGCGTGGTGGCGCATGCCGGGGCGAACGTCACGAAGTTCAAGCCGGGAAACCGCGTGATTGTGTTTCATCACATTCCGTGCGGCGCGTGCTTCTACTGCAAACGAAAGCTGTACGCGCAGTGTCCCGTCTACAAGAAGGTGGGAGTGACGGCGGGGTTCGAGCCGGCGGGCGGCGGTTTTTCCCAGTATGTGCGGGTGATGGACTGGATTGTAGAGCGCGGCGTGGAGAAGATTCCGCACGGCGTCCCGTTCGAGGTGGCGGCGTTCGTAGAGCCGCTGAACACGTGCCTGAAGGCCGTCGAACAGTGCGACCCGCAGGCGAATGATGTGGTGCTGGTGCAGGGGCAGGGACCGATCGGACTGCTGTTTACGATGCTGCTGAAGCTGCGCGGGTGCACGATTCTGGCCACCGACACGATCCCGCGGCGGCTGGAGCTTGCGAAGGCCTGCGGAGCGACGTTTGCGGTCGACCCGCGGAATACCGACGTGCCGCAAAAGCTCAAAGAGCTGACGGAGGGCCGCGGTGCGGACATGGTGTTCGTGGCGACCAACGTGAAGGGGTTGGTTGAGGAAGCGGTGGCATGCTCGCGTCCGGGCGCGAAGATCATGCTGTTTGCGCAGACTTCGGACAAGGAGCGCATCGAGCTTTCCGGCGCCAGCGTATGCGTCGGAGAGCGCTCGCTGCTGGGTTCCTACAGTGCGTCGGTGGATATTCAAAAGGAGTCGGCCGATCTGGTTTTCAGCGGCAAACTGCCGCTCCACCTGCTGATCTCACATCGGGTTCCGCTTGATAAGATCGACTTTGCATTTCGCCTGGCCACGCATCCTGGCGAATTTCCGGGCGAGAATCCTTTGAAGATCATCGTGCAGCCCCAGGTCGTGAATGGCCACTAAAGACAAGATGCTCGCCGCCGTGCTTTACGGCAAAGAGCACGTGCAGCTGGAAACGATTCCAGTGCCGGCGATCGGGCCGGGCGACATGCTCGTGCGCGTGCGGGCGGCGCTGACGTGCGGCACGGATGTCAAGGTCTTCCGGCGCGGGTATCATGCGCGGATGATTGTGCCGCCGGCGGTATTCGGACACGAGTTCGCGGGAGATGTGATCGCGGTGGGCGATTCGGTGACCCGCTTCGAGGTGGGGCAGCGCGTGGTGGCGGCGAATTCCGCGCCGTGCCTGCATTGTTTCTACTGCCTGCGCGGCAGAGTGAATCTGTGTGAAGACCTGCTGTTCAATAACGGCGCCTATGCGGAGTACATTCGCGTGCCGGCGCGCATTGTGGAGCGCAATACGTATGAGATCCCGCCGCAGCTGAGCTATCGCGATGCCGCGCTGACGGAGCCGCTGGCGTGCGTCGTCAAGGGGCTCGAAGACACCGGCGTGGAGGCGGGCGACACCGTGGCGGTGATCGGCGTGGGCCCGATCGGATCGATGTTCGTAAGACTCGCCAAGCTTCGCGGCGCGCATGTGGTGGCCATCGGGCGTAAGCGCAGGAAGCTCGAGCAGACGTTGCAGCTGGGCGCGGACCGCATCATCGCGACGGAGGAGATTCTGAATCCGGTGGCGGCCGTGCGTGAGTTGACGGGCGGGCGCGGCGCGGATGTGGTGATCGAAGCGGTGGGGCGGCCGGAGACGTGGAACTGGTCGGTCGAGATGCTGCGGCGCGGGGGCACGGTGAACTTTTTCGGCGGCCCTCCCGGCGGGACGCGCGTCGAGCTGGATACGAACCTTCTGCATTATTCGGAAATCACCTGCAAGGCGAGTTTCCATCACACGCCGCGGACGTTTCGTCAGGCGCTCGACATTATCGAAACAGGCGGCGTGCGGGCGCACGATTTTGTGCAGGCCGAGGAACCGCTGGGAAATCTTTCGAGCGTGCTGTTCCGGCTGATGGAAGGCAGCGGACCGCTCAAGACCGCTATCATTCCATGACAGTTCAGGAAGCCGAGCAGCATACGCGCGAGCTTGCCACCAGCCACTACGAGAATTTTCACGTGGTGAGTTTTCTGCTGCCGAAGCATCTGCATCAGGACTTTTATAACGTCTATGCGTACTGCAGGACAGCGGACGACCTGGCGGATGAAATTCCGGATCGTGAAGAAAGCCTGCGGCAGCTGAACGACTGGCGCGCGCAGCTGAACCTCATGTATCAAGGAGACGCAGCGCATCCGATCTTCGTTGCGCTGAAAGGAACGGCGGCGAAGTACGGGATTCCCAGGCAGCCTTTCGACGATCTGATTACCGCGTTTATTCAGGACCGGAACAAGGCGCGCTACGCGAACTGGGATGAAGTGCTTGACTACTGCGTCTATTCGGCGAATCCGGTGGGGCGGCTGGTGCTGTACCTGTGCGGATACTCGGATGCGGAGCGGCAGCGGCTGTCGGATGCGACGTGTACGGCGCTGCAGCTGGCAAACTTCTGGCAGGATGTGACGGTGGATCAGCTGAAAGACCGGGTCTACCTGCCGCTCGATCTGCTGGCGAAGCACAACTATACGGTGGAGGAGCTGTTCGCGCATCAGTTCGATGAACGCTTCCGGAGCATTATGCGCGAAGCGGTGGATCGGGCGCGCGGGTTGTTTCTGACCGGTCTGCCTCTGGCGCGGATGGTGAACCGGCGCCTCGCGGTGGATCTCGAACTGTTCAGCCGCGGCGGCATGAAGGTGCTCGAAAAGATCGAGCAGCAGAATTACGACGTACTGTCGCGGCGTCCGAAGATATCCAAAGTGGAGCGCGCGGGACTGCTGCTGAGCACCCTGGCGCGGGTGGCGCTTCAATCGGCTGCATGAGCGCGCTCGAAGAGTCCTATAAGCACTGCCGCGCGGTGGCGAAGGCGCGCGCGCGGAACTTCTATTACTCGTTCATCCTGCTGCCGGAAGAGAAGAAGAACGCCATGTGCGCGATGTACGCGTTCATGCGCTACTGCGACGATCTGAGCGACGAGCCGGGGGCGAACCGGGCTTCGATCGAACGATGGCGAAACGCGCTGCGCGAGGCGCTGGCGGGGCGCCCTGACGGGGACCCGACATGGCCGGCGTTTCTCGACACGGTCGACCGCTATACGATTCCCCGCGAATATTTTTTCGAGATGATCGAGGGCGTGGCGTCGGATCTGGAAACGCGCCGCATTCAGAACTTCGGCGAGCTGTATCAATACTGCTACCGCGTGGCGTCGGTGGTGGGCCTGACGACGATTCACATTTTCGGATTTACGTCGTCCGATGCGCTGCAACTGGCGGAGAAGTGCGGGGTGGCGTTTCAGCTGACAAACATTCTGCGCGACGTGCGCGAAGACGCGTTGATGGGACGCATCTATCTGCCCGGGGAGGATCTGGTGCGCTTCGGGGTGTCGGCGGAGGATCTGACCGGAGCGCGGCGGACAGAAAGATTCGGACGCCTGATGGAATTCGAAACAGCGCGCGCGCGCCGCTATTATCAGGAGTCTGCGGCGCTGCGGGGGATGGTGGAACCCGACAGCCAGGCTGCCCTGTGGGCGATGATCCAGATTTATTCGCGGCTGCTCGAACACATTCACGCTTCCCCGTTTGACGTGCTGGCCCGGCGGATTTCACTCTCGCCCGCCGAGAAGCTCTGGATCGTGCTGCGGGCTTTCGTCGGCTGGACTTAGAGCGCGGTGGAGCGCGCGGAGCTCCTCTACGCTGAGCGCTTCGGCGCGCTGTGCGAGCTCCGGGAGAGGGTCATAGTGTCCGCGCAGATTGTTGCGCAGCGTCTTGCGCTTCTGGCGGAAACAGATGGAGGCGAAGCGCAGGAATGCGTCGGCATCGGCAGGGGCAGGCTTCGGGGTGAGGCGCACGACAGCGGAGTCGACCTTCGGCGGGGGCTGGAAGGCTCCCGGCGGCACGGTGAAGAGAAACTCGGTCCGGGCGAGAAACTGGCATTCGACGGAGAAGTAGCCGTAGTCGCGCGTGCCGGGTTGGGCGGTGATGCGTTCGGCGACTTCCTTCTGGACGAGGAATACGGCTGGCGTCAGAGGGCCCGGATGGCGCAGATAACGCGAGATCAGGGGCGTGGCGATGTAGTAGGGCAAATTACCGGTGAGCACGCCGGCGCCCCATTGCGACCAGTCGGCCGCGAGGGCGTTGGCCTCCAATAAGGTGAGCTGCGGGAAACGCCGGCGCAGAACCTCCGCCAGCGCCGGGTCAAGCTCGATCGCAGCAACGCGATCGGCATGGCCGAGCAGTTTTTCGGTGAGCGCGCCGCGGCCGGGACCGATCTCGACGACAAGCGGAACATGGTCACCGCAGGCGGCGCCGGCGATGCGTTCCAGTATCCTGCCGCTGACGAGAAAATGCTGCCCGAGCTTCTGGCGGGCCAAAGTCTGCGATCAGCCCCGCACGTTCAGGTGCTGAATGTAAACGAGGATCTTGCCCGAAACGTGCTCACTGAAGGCCATCGCCGGAGTGAACGAGCTGTAGAGCACGAAGTTGCCGATCTCCTTCATTTCCTCGGGCGATGCGGCGCCGTGGGGCACCTCGAAGCCGACGACATTGCCCTTGCGGTCGATCGTCAACTGCACCAGCACGTCCTTGCCGGCACAGGCACTGAACGGCGTGACGTCATCGATGGCGACCTGAGTGTAGAGACCCACGGGAATATCGTCACTCCAGTCGGGAGGCATATGCAGGGTGTCGACGATCACACCGAAACAGAGCGTGGACGCCAGCATGCCGCCCATCGCGGGAAGCGCGACGGGGCGGAGCACGTTATCGAACATCAGCTTCAGGCGGGAGCGGAATTCGGCGAAGCGCGCCGCCAGATTGCGCCGCAGCCGCTGCCGCGAATGCTCGCGCGAGGCGAGAACGCTGAGGCGGGTGCGGAGCATGGGCGAGGGGAGCATCTTCGGCAGATGCTTCAGGCCGTTCGAGAGCGAACGGACTTCGGCGCGACGCAGACGGCAGTCGCGGCAATCGTCGAGATGCATTTCGACCAGGCTGGTCGCCTCGGGATCGAGCGTGCCGGCGGTGAAATCCCACAAGGTGCTGCGCACCGAACTACAGGTGACATCCGCCGTGATCTTGCCGGCTGTCACGTTGCCGGCTGTCATCTTGCCGGCTGTTATCTTGCAGGCTGTCATCTTGCCACCCTGGGAACCAGCTGCAGGCTGCCTGCCGGTTCCAGTCTCGCGGCAAGATTGCGCCGCAGGGCTTCGCGGCCTCTTACAATGCGCGACTTCACGGTGCCGATCGAAACCTGGAGGATATCGGCAATCTCTTCGTAGGTCATATCTTCGACCTCCCTCAGAACGAGCGCGGTGCGGAAGACCGGGTTGATCTCCGCGAGCGCTTCTTCAAGCAGGACCTGGGCTTCACGGTTCATGGTGAAATCGAACGGCGTTTCGCCGGCGTCCATCAGTGGCTTTTCGCGCGAATCGGCATCGTCGAAGTTGTCGAGCATGCCGGTTTCGCCGCGCCGGTGGCGGAACAGCCAGCGCCTGCGGTTGTGGGATTCGTTGACCGCGATGCGGTACACCCAGGTGCGCAGACTGCTGTCGCCGCGAAAACTTCCCACATTGCGGAATATCTTGAGGAACACTTCCTGCACGACGTCACCGGCGTCGGCCTGGTCGTTGAGGAGGCGATAGGCGAGGTTGTAGACCGGCGTCTGGAAGCGCTGGATGAGCTCCTCGTAGGCGAGCGCGTCGCCGGCCTGCAGTGCGGAGATGAGGCGATGGTCTTCGAGTGCGGCCTCCTGTTCAGCCGTGAGATGCGAATTCAGGTTGAGGTAAGAAGTGCCTTCCAATGTGTCCTCGGGATTTGCCCTCCATTATAAGACTCCGCGGGCGGGAAAGATGTTCCCGGCTGGAGGAAGGCAGTTGAGCCACAGATGCATGCAGATGGACACAGATTCACCGGGCGGGGGCGTCCATTGGTGCAGGGCCGGGGGGCAGGAAGCTTTCGAGCTCCGCGAGGGAGAAAGGATGGTGGGCAAGATTCTGTTTGGCGCGCTGCATCCGGCGGTTGACGGCCATGGCGTCGAGCAGTTTCGGAATTGAATAAACGAACCCGTTGGGGTGGGTGAATTGGCCGTCGAGATCGAGCTGGTCGTCCTGGCGCAGATTGAGCTCGAGCAGGGCGGAGGATTCCTCGAAGATCCGGCGGCTGGCGGCTTGTTCCTGCTCTGCTTTCGTGGCGGCGTCGGCGCGGCGGGCCGCCTGGATTTCGGTAAGGCATTCAACGCTGGCACCGCAAATCGCTTCTGGCGCCAGAGAGGCTGGCGGTACGCCTGAGACACGCCAGGGTACCGTACGCGGCAGTTTTTATTTCAGTCTTCTAATCGGTAATATTTCCGAACTGCCCTCCCCCTTATGGTCAGCCAGCGACCGGCCTGCAGAGCGTCGAGCGGCCAACATTCAAGAGGTCAGCCACGTACTGGCGGCCTTCGCCGCTGCCGATCAACTTCCGGGCGTGGTTGATCTGCTCGGGGGTTAACTTCACCTTCCGGCCAAACTTCACGCCCCGGCGCTGTGCCGCCTTCACTCCGGCGCGGGTACGTTCTGAAATAAGCGACCTTTCGAGCTCGGCTATCACGCCGATCATCTGCCACATGGCGCAGCCCGTGGGGGTCGCCGTGTCGATTGCCTCCGTGAGCGAATGGAATTTCACGCCACGGCCGCGGAGGTCATCGAGCATCGTTATCAGATCGCGCAGGCTGCGGCCCAGCCGGTCGAGCTTCCACACGATAAGCGTGTCGCCGTGTTCGAGCTTCTTCAAACAGCGGAGGGGGCAGGGCGCTTCGTCGTGGCTCCCGATAATCCCTCGTCTTTGAAAACGGTTTTACATCCGGCCTTCTTCAGCGCTGCGAACTGCAAGGCGGGGTTCTGGTCGCTTTGTTTCCAAGGCTCGCGACGATGGTTCAAAACTTATCCGTTTCGAGACATGCGGGTTTTTAAAGAACAGGGAAAACTAAACTACACCTGTTTCATCCCGGAAAACTGCGGTCAGGGTTTTGTGTGGTAAATCCACAGTGATTTCGCACCAGACGAGGCGGTCAAGTGCAATGATCACTCCGCCCTTTTCCACGCCCGTTCTGTTGGCAATAATTTTCCTAAATCGTCAAAGGTGAGGTTGATCTTCATGTCCCGATTAATGAAACCAGTCCGAACCGAGCCCGGATTTTACGAAACGCCCGTTAGCGGAAGCTGGCCGGGGCAGGCGGGGGAACGGTCGCGCCGTTCAGCGCCAGTCTTGCGCCCCGTGCCAGATGTAGAGGATTTCGACAATTTCCTCGGTGTAACGGTACACAACGACGCAGGGCGGGCTGACGAGTTCGCGGGTTCCCTTCACTTCTCCGGGTCGGCCAATGCCGGGGAATGTCGTCAGTTGTTCAATCCGGTCGATGACCGCCTGTGCGACATTCCGGGCTGCGGTGGGATTGTCTTGCTGGATGTGTTTAACAGCGGCTTCAAGTTGGTTCGAAGCTTCGGGTGTCCAGCGAATGAGCCTCACGAATGAAACAGTCGGTCGATGCGATTAAGCACGTCCTTGTGCTCTACAAACTCGCCCCGGTCGGCTTGCGCGATGCCTTTTTGCACCCCGGCGATGAAGCTGGCCTGATTGTCGAGCATGCGGGCAACGGTGTCTTTCACCAGTTGCTCGGCGTCCTTGCCATTGGCAGAGGCCACTTGCTGGAGCCGCGTTTCAACGTCGGGGGAGAAATGTACTTCCATGCCCTTGAATGTACGCGAAAACCGGCAATGAGGCAACACGGGAAAACAGACAGTGCCGGAAATCCGCCCTGAGCGGATGGTGCGGGAATTACCCTTTGTGAGACGTGGTAACGACGCAGCGGCGGACTCGCGCATCAGCGCGCTTCCGCAGCCATTGAGTCGGGCAGTCGACTCCGGTGGCGGACGTTGTCTCCGGATGCTTTCCGGTAACCCAGAGGTTTCAGAGTTTTAGGTTTGGCCCTGCCTTTGCCCTTCCAGCCAATGCAACAAGTGGAGGGAAAGATGTCGACGTTCAGCGCTTACGAATACAGAACACAGCCGTGGTTCGATCAGAACAAATTCGAGGGAGCCAACCAGGCCATTCCGATGAAGACCCTCGTGATCCACTGCTTTGACCCGCGCGCGGCCGAGATCCCGCAGAAGGTCGCTGAGTATTTCGGGGATGAGGTCTACCCGGGCGAGAATATCCTCGACGACGCGGGTAATCGGGTTGGCAGCACGCGAACGTTATTCGCCGAGGCAAACGCGGGGGGCCGGGCCGCCTCCGCTCTGCTGTCAGTGGCGGCAATGGACTATATCTTCCACGTTCAAAACGTTGTCGTGGTGCACCACTCTTTCTGCGGCACGACGACTTACACACCTGAGCTCCTCGTCAAGGAGTTCCATGATCACCACCATGCGGATATCTCGACGTTATTTGATCGCGAAAGCGTAGCCATCATGGACTACGAGAGATCGCTGAGGTATGACGTAGGGCTGCTCCGTTCCAGCCCGGCAGTGCCGAAAAATATCAAGCTGTACGGCCTCTTCTTCGACATCAACACCGGCAAGCTGACGGAGGTCGTGCGGGATATTCCGGCTTAGAGCGCGGAGCGTTGAAGAGTGGGGGAATGGCGTGGCCTGCGCAGGGGCGCGGTGCGGAGGCGCACCGGGAGCTTCGGCCGGCAGTAATAGCGCCGAACAAATGGCCTGACAGCGCCATGTCGCATCACGGCAGCCCGAGTAAGATGGCGTGCATTCCGGCAGCTTCGGGCATTAAGTTTCGCAAACAAGCTTAAAGCGTATAGCCTGCGGCTGGTCTTCGCTGAGTAAAGACGCCGGCGGCAAGACCGCCAGCGGTACAGGAGAACGGAGGCGGCGGCTATGGGACCAGCATGATTGGCGCCTGCCAGAATGCGGCTTTCTGGCCGTTCGTATCGAGCACCGTGACCTGGCATTGGTATTGGCCGGGCTGCAGTTTGTCGAGCGCCAGATCGAAGCGCAGCGGCACGGCGTGGGTTTTGGCGTCGAGGCCGTCCGTCACGGCGATCGGCGAGGTCTCGAACGCTTTCGCCGAGCCGCGGTAGAAACTGACGAACGCTACCAGCGGCTGCGTCGTGGTGACGTTGCGCTCGTAGGCCTGGAGGAAGACGTACATGTCCTTCGACTTGCTGAAGACGCGCGTCACGCTGGGAATGAGCTGCACACCGTCGAGGATCATCGGGTTCACGGCATCGGTCGCGGCGGCGGTCTTGCCTTTGGCGGCGTTGAAGAGAGCTTCGCGTTTATCCACGCGCTGGCTGCTCAGGACGACGGAGCTGATGGGAATGCGCTTTTCTTCCTTCATCAGATTCGGAATAGTAAAGGTATTCAGATAGGTGCCGATGCGGCCGGTTTCGTTCTCGCGGGCGAGAAACTTCACCACGTACTTGCCGGGCAGCAGCGTGAAGCCGCCGGAATATTCGATGGGACTCTTCGCCCACTGCTCGGCGGTGGCGTCGGTGAGTTTTACGTCGATCTTGTCGCGGATGTTCTGAATGGTGGAGCCGAAATCATCCTTCACTTCGAGAATGTAGTCGATCACGGCACGCTCGGCGCCGCGTTTGCGCGCGAGCGCCAGCTCCTTACCAGGGATTTTCACCTGGACCGGCACGTAATACTCTGCCTTATTGAGCTGGAAGAAATTCACTTCCATGGCGATGGTGAGGTCGGTAACCGGGTCGCCGAGCGCGAGGGCGTCTTCCAGCTGGCGCTCCTTGTCGGCAAGGGTGAACTTGCCGAATACCTTGCCGGCGAAATAACCCTGGCGGAAATTCAGGCTGGCGGAGGCTCCGTTGTTCAGCGTGATCTTGACGCGGCGGAACTTGCCGTCGAGGTTCTGGTTCGATGTGTAATAGCCAATGATGTAGTAGCTCGAAACCGCTTTCTGGGCGTTGACGATGCCGGCGGCGAGGTCGTTCGTATCGAGCAGAGCTTTGCCGCCGGTATCTCCGGCGAGCGCATAAAGCGTGTCCTGAGATGCCTGGAAATTGCCGGTGAAGGCGATGGACGAGGTCCCGGAGTACATGCCCTGGCCGCCGGGTGAGCCGCGCGATGCGTCGCCCAGCGGCGAATATGCGACCAGGCCGCGCGCGTCGATGGGCCAGAACTGAACACCGGCGCGCACGGCGGCGTTGACGGTGGCGTGCATCTGGGCCTGGTTATCCATGCCGTTGAGGCGGATGCCGCTGGCGAAGTAAAGCAGCTGTTTCTTCTCATTGATCTGGCCCAGCATGGTGGCCGCAGTCTGCAACGCGGCCAGCTGGCGGTCGGTGGTGAAGATGTTGAACTCGCTGTCGTCCTGTCCGAAGGCGGCGCCTGTATCGGCGGCGCTGTCGTCGTTGGCGATTTCGTCGAAACCCTGGCTTTCGCCGACGGCAATGGTTTCGAGGAGCGTCAGCAGGCGGGTGCGATCACCGGTGAAATCCTGCAGGACGTTGACCGCGCCGCCCTGGAAGAGCATGATGGCGACCAGATCGGCCGCCGTCATCTGGGTGCGGATGAATTTGCGGGCGGCATCGAGGGAGCGAAGCTGGTCGGCGGGCGGCAGGGCGGTCATGTCGAAATAGAGGGCAAGCAGGCGGTGATCCTTGTAACGCGAGCTGCCGGGCGGTTCGGCGGTGATGCGGTTCTTCGGGAATTTGCTGAGGACAGTGACGTTGTCGAGCGCGGGGGGCAGAGGCTCGGGGACGTCGGGGAGCTTCTGGAATTCGAAGAATTTGATGGTCTGCGCGACGTTGTCTTCGGTGACGGTGAAGTCCTTCGCGGTGAGGCCTTCGATGCCTTTGCCGCTTTTGTCGGTGACGGTGACGGTTTCGACGACAAGCTGGGTGTTGACGGTGATGACAGTGTCGCCGTTGTCGTTCGTCGTTTGCGGGGCGGCGGGCTGCTGGGCTGATGCCGTGAGCATCAAGGAGAGTGCCAGCACGGCGGCGGCGGAAACCCGAAGCGAAGTCGTCAGTCTCATATCAGAACCTCAAATATCAAAATCTCAAACGCAGGGTTGTGATCAGATCGCGCATGGCATTGGTCGAGGTCGACGGCAGACCGAACTGCGGGCCGACGCTCGTAATATAGCTGGTATACGTGACGTGGTTGATGGCGTTGGTGGAGTCGACGCGCAGATCCAGGCTGTAGCGGTCTTTGAGCCGGAAGGTGCGGCCGGCGGAAGCGTTCACGGAGAAGTGCAGAGGGCCGGTAATGATGTCGCGGCCGGCATTGCCGTACTCACCGGACGGAGCCACCGCGAAAGCAGCGGGGTTGAAGGCGTCTCCGGGGGGCGCGGGGAAGAGAGGCACGCCAGTGACGTCGGGACGCAGCACGCCGTTGACGCCGGTGCCGCCGGTGGTGACCGGAACCTGGGGCGTAAGAGGGGTTCCGGTGCCTGCGTTGATGGTGGTGGCGACGGTCCATTCCTTGAGCAGCGCGCCGCGCCAGCCGCTCAGCAGCGTGCCGCCGCCGATGCCCTGGCCCGAGGTGTACTGGGTCTGAAAAGCCAGCGTGTGCCGCTGATCGAATGAAGAGAGCCCGCGCTCGGCGCTGAGATCGAGCCAGTTCTGGGCGATCACGTTGACGCCGCTACCACGGCCGCCGAGCGCGGAATCATCGATCGCTTTCGCATAAGTGTAGGTTGCGCTGGCGAGAAAGCCGTTGCGCAGCCGGCGGCGGAGCTGGAAAGAACCCGACTCGCGCGTCGAATTGCCGTTGGAGGTGATGTAAGTGAATCCGCTGGGGCAGGAGGGGCAGGGGCTGAGCGCGCCGGGCGCATAAGTGTTGGGCAGAAACTCCTGCAGGCCGCGCGTACCTTTGATGCCGAGGTAGGTGGCGATCATAACGAGCGAGCCGGGCAGATCGCGCTGCACCGACGCCTGCCAGGTCTGGGCGTAGCCGACGCGCAGGTTGGGATCGACCGCGTAGGTGTTCGACACCATGTTGGGAGCGGCGACGAAACCCCGGGCGAGAGTGAGCGGAGTTTCCACATCGGACACGGCGAGCGTGGTGGAGAAAGGCGGCTGGGTGGCGAGCGACGTGGCGATGCTCTGATAAATCGACGTGTCGAAGTTGACGCCGTAGCCGGCGCGCACGACGAGCGAGGAAGCGGGGATCGGGCGCCAGGCGATGGCGATGCGCGGCTGAAACTCGCGGCGGTCGGGACGTAAGAGCGAATCCGGGTAATGAATGCCGGTGAGCGAGCCCACGGGATTCGTCGCCTCGACGGGCGCGATGGCCGAATAGCCGGGGGCGACGTCGAGATTGGCAAGACGTCCGAAGAGCTCGGTCATGGGCGCCTGATAGTCCCAGCGGAGCCCGTAGTTCAGAGTGAGGGAAGGGCCGATGCGCCAGTCGTCGTTCACGAAGGCATCGTAGAGGGGCTGGCGGAAATACTTGTCGGCGTTACCGAACGAAACGGCGGCGGTGTCGGGGATGCCGAGCAGAAAATCGGCGAAGTCGGCGCCGAAAACGGGAGTTACGGAGCCGGGCGGAGAGGTGGCAAGACCGGTGAACTGGAAAGAGCCGCGCGGGTTGGCCTGGCCGATGTTGTTGAACTGGAGACGCTTATAATCGGCGCCCCAAGTGAGGTTGTGGCGGCCGCGATTCCAGGAGCTGTCATAAGTGAGCTGGGTGGTTTGGTTGTGGGTGACGGAAGCGACGCCGTCGTTGAGCGAGCTGATGCCGCTGGAAAAAGCCAGGGTGGGCGGACCCCAGTTGAGCGGCTGCTGATCGTTGCCGGTGATGCCGGCGTCGCCCGAGACGTTGGCGCGATTGGCGAAGAACGGGTCTGACTTGCTCGAATAACGGCTGAACTGCACCTGAAAATGCGCGAACAGGCGCTGGCTGAAACGATGCTGCCAGTTGGCCTGTGCGTTCTGTCCGAGGCTGCGGGTGCCGTCGAGGAAGCCGAATTCGTTGTTATTGTCGGAGGCGGTGCGCTGGAAGGCGTAAAAGCCATACAGAAAATTCTTGTTGCCGACGTTCTTGTTGAGCTGGGCGCGCAGGGCGTCCTGATGGGTTTCGCCGATGACCGGGATCTGGTAGTTGAAAATCGACCGGCCGACCAGATTGGGCTGCGGAAAGTATTGCAGAAGCGAGGCGGCCTGCGGGCTGAGGAGGCTCGGAGGAATGATGTTACCCGGCAGCGGTGCGCCGCCGAAGTAGAGCTGCTGCGGCAGGCTGGAGAAATCACCGGCGCGCTGCGCCGCGGTGGGGACGTCATAGGCGTTCGTCGTGGCGTTGTGGTTGATGACTCGCTGGTAGTTGAGGGTGAGCTGGGGGCCGTTGCGGACCAGGCGGGGAATTTTGATGGGGCCGCCGAAATTGAAGTTGATCGTCAGGTGGTTTTGTTCAGGCTTGGGCGTGTCCTGGCCGGTGTAGGAGAAGCTGCGGGCATCGAGCGCGGAGTTGTCCTCGACCAGGGCAAGGCTGCCGTTATAGAGGCTGTTGGGACCGCGCCGGTTGTTGCCGAACGACGCGTTCTGCGCGAAGGGCGAACTGGCGCCGTTGGTCTGGGAGCCGTTGATGAGCAGGCCGTCGGAAGCGCGCTGGCTGAGGTCGCTCGAACTCTGGCCGGCGAAGGGACCGGTGGCGGCGGGTTCGGCGGTATCGGATTGCGCGGGCGCGGCGTTGGGATTCGCGTTCACGGCGGCGCGCTGGAAGCCGGCCTGGGTATTGGCGGACGCGGCTGCGGTGGCAGCGCCTTTCTTGCCTTTCGCACCGGCCGGGGCGGCGGGAGTTGTCGAAGCGGTGGTGGTTGTCGACGGATTCTCGGTCACCGAAATTCGCGGCGGCGGTGGCGGCGCGGCGACGGCTTTGATTTCGTCGAAGGACAGCATCTTCAGGTCGAAGGCGGGGATGTCGGCGTTGCCCTCGACGGTGACGTCCCGTTTGACCGGGGCGAAGCCGAGCATTTCCACGTCGAAGTTCCACATGCCGTCGGCGAGATCGGGGAAGAGATAGCTGCCGTTCCCGTCGGCGACGGCGGAGAGAGTGCGGGCGCCCTGCGTCGCGGTGATGGTGGCACCGGGAACGGGGAGATCGTTGAATTTGACCTGGCCCTTGTGCTCGGCGGCATGGAGCGCGCACAGGATCAGGAGAAGGATGGCGGGGACTCGGAGGATTTTCATCGGCAGCTCAGTTCTCAGACGGTTTTTCCGCGTGGTCGATGTAGAGCATGTTTCCCGGGCCTTTCGTCGATTCGAGTTTCACTCCAAGGCTATCCTGCAGCGCGGTGAAGATGTTGGGGCTGGAGGTGTCGGAGTTCTCCGGCGGCCGGACTCCGGCGAGGGCGGTGCCTTCGGGTGCGAAGTCGAGCTTCACGTCGAAGGTTCCGGTGAAAGAAGTTTTGTCGATCACCGGCTTGCCCAGAATATTGGTGAGGGCGTTGGCGAACTGGGTCATCGAAATCCGTCCGCCCTCGAGATGATTCGGACCCATGAAAAAGCCGCCGCATGGAGTCGGCGGAAACTGACCGGGCGCGGGTGGCGGAGGCGGAGGTTTATCGGGCGACATCTCCCGGCAGCCGCCTTCTTTGGCTTCCGGCAGTTTCGATGTGCCTTTTGGCAGAGTGATGGCATAGACGGGAACTTCCCTGGTTTCGCGGCGGACCTTCAGTTGGAACCGGTCTTCGAGCAACGACTGCAGCATGGGGCGCAGGCCGTCGAGGTTCAGTTTAGGATCAGATGCTTTGGCCTCGATGTCGAAGCCGTCGGTGTCGAGCCAGCCCGGGCCGCCGGAGATCTCGAAGTTGCGCACGTTATACGCGAGGGCTACGAGCATTTTGAGCCGCGCGTTCGTCGCCGTAAACCGTCCGCCCGCGGGCGGCCGGATCATCACCATCATGTTGCCCGATGTGTTGGGTTTGACGGATGCGACTTCGAATTCAGAGCGTTTTTCCTGAGGCGCGGCGATGGCCGCGATCAGAAGAACCAATGCGCTGGAGACGCCTGCCCGCTTTGTCATATCAGTTCTCCGATCGAAGCTCCGTTGCTGCGCTGCCGGCGCATTACCTGATTGACGACAATACCCGTGATTTCGTTCGCAACGATATTCCTTTAATTTTGGATGGAAAAGGCGCGTGCAGGGCAAGGTCCGTACTGCGAATGGCGCATTTCATGGGTTGCGGAGCCTGCGGAGTGTGGCAGCGAAGTCCCCGAGAGTGAAATTTCGGCCCATCCGGGAATGGACTCCGCCGGGTGGCTCAATGTTCCCGCGGTCCCTGCGCGAATACGATTCAGCCCGCCAAGGGCGGGCATCAGTTCGCATCCGGCTTCTCGGCGCGATCGATGACCAGAAACTCGACCGGCCCTCTCGCCGATTCCAGGCGGAGGCCGAGCTGCTGATCGAGCGCCGTGTAGAGCGAGGACCGGTCGTCGTCGGGTGTCGCGCCGTCGGGCGCGTACGAGAGGGTATAGTCGAACTTCCCGTCAAGCCCGGTCTTGTCGAGCACCGTCCGGCTTCGAACGGTTGACAGGTTACCGGCGAGATAGCTCAACGGCACGGCCATGCTGTGAATGCGTCCCGGCTCCATCTCGAATCCCGGGCTCTCCCCTTCGGCCGCCGGCTTGAGTTTGAATCCGCCTTTGGCTGTCACCAGACTATAGATCGTTTCCTGTCTCGTCTCCCAGTGCACGGCGAGCCTGAAGCGTTCTTCCAGAAGCGACCGCAGCATCTCGTTGAGTTGTTCATTGCTGTCCGGCCACGGCTTGAGCGGGATGCCGACCTTTGCTTCGATATTAAATTTGTCCGAATCTCCCCAGCGGGGCACCTCGGCGACGCGGTACAGAGGCACCGACCAGGCGTTGGCCAGCAGATTTTTCAGCGTCTGGGCGGTTGCGATGTAACGCCCGCCTGGCTGCAGACGGTACATGAACTGATCGTTCGGACCGCTCGGTTTGACCGACGCCACTTCGAAGGCAAGGCGCGGCGCAGTTTGTGCAAAGGCGATCCAGCGCGGCGTGAATGAGCCGGCGAGCAAAAGGCCGAGCAACGCGACTGCGCTCACGGCAAGACCGTTCGCTGAGGTATGCGGCGAAAACGCGCGCCCGCTGCGCAGCAGCGCTTCGATCCGATCACCGATACGCGAGCCGCGCCCGAAAATTCCCGACGCCAGCATCTGACCGCCGCGTCCGTGCAACAGATTGAAGAGGCGCGCCAGACTCGCCGCGTATGGCCGCGCCGCGCCCGTGCGGGAAACCACCCATTCGTCGCAGGCAATCTCACGCTCACGGTCGATGCGCCAGAGGATCCAGATGGCTACCGGATGCAGTGCCAGTGTACCAGCCAGAAGGCGCGTCGCAAGATTCGCCCAGTCGTCGCGGCGCACCAGGTGCGAGGCTTCGTGCAGCAAGACGTGCTCGCGCTCGGCATCCGAAAGTTCCGCGAGCAGCGACTCCGGCAGAACCACCGCGGGGCGCAGGAAGCCGAGCGCCATCGGCGAAGCGATTTCGCGCGAGATGAGCAGATCGGCACGGCGCGGAATGTTCGGCAGAGGGATTGCCGAAACGATCGCGCGGCGCTTCACCCTCCGGAGATAGAGATAGCTTCTTCCGACCTGATAAAGACGCCACGTGAGAATCGCGGCCCAGATGCCGAGCACGGCGATGGGCCACTGCGCGGCGCGGCGCGGTGCGGCAGGAATCACGATCAGCCCGACACGATCGGGCACAGGGGGCGCGGGAATGACACTTGCCTTGGGCTTCGGCGCCTTGCTCAGTGTGTGGTGTCGCATCGTTGCTATCCAGTGCGGGGCCGCGGGCAGGATCAGTATCACTGCCAGCGTGGCCCACCATATGGCGTAGCGCGTCGCGGCGTTAGTGCGCGGCCAGAATCGCAGCGCGGCCCAGACGATCGCGGCTACCGCCGCCGCCTGCCAGAGACTGTTGATCACCGCAGTCAGAATGGCGAGTATCTCGTTCATGGCTGGCCCTCCTTAAGCAGATCGCGGATTCGCCGGCGCTCGGCATCGCTGAGCTTTTCGTCGTCCAGAAGATTGAGCACCAGCGCCTCGGCTGAATTACCGAAGAAACGGCTCAGCAGGTGACGCAGCGCGCTGTGGCTGGCTTGCTCGCGAGTTACGACGGGCGTGTAGACAAAACGTCGGTCGTCCTTCGGCTTGCTGTGGCGCACGTAACCTTTGTCTTCGAGAATGCGGAGTGTCGTCAGGACGGTGTTGTAGGCGAGGTCGAGCTTCTTCGGGAGGGCGGCGGCGACTTCGCCTACTGTGGCGGCGCCCTTTTCCCACAGAACTTCCATCAGCCGCTGCTCGGCTTCGGTCAGGTGAAGCGATTTCTTCCGCGCCATTCGTAACGCTCCGCGCCGGGCGGAAGCCCGGCGGCAGGCTGGAAAGCCTGGCCCCACTTAAAGAATTAAGACCGGGTCGATTATAAAGAGACTACATGCCCGCGTCAACTATAAAATTAAGAGTTGTTGCCGTCGCGCGCCGTCTGCGGCGTCTTGTGTAAACTGTTGGACGCTGAAATGAAGACCCGGCTGGTAAGTAACACGGCGCTCTTTGCGTTCGGAGCGCTGCTTTCATCCCCCCTCATGGCGCAGGACGCAAAGACCGTGATCGCGGACGCGACCAAGGCAATGGGCATGGAAAACCTGGGGTCGGTGCGCTACAGCGGCTCCGGCTACAACTTTGCGCTTGGACAAGCCGTGAATCCGAGTTCGCCCTGGCCGAAGTTCAACGTGAAAACGTATGAGCGCGTGATCGATTTCGACGCGGGCGGCGCCAGCCAAGTGATGGTCCGGACGCAGGCGGAAAATCCTCCGCGCGGCGGCGGGCAGCAGCCGATCGTGGGCGAACAGTCGCAGACGCAGCTCATCAATTTCAAGCAGCCGTGGAGCGCTACGTTCGAAGTGTGGGTGACGCCCGCCGGTTTTCTCAAAGGCGCGACGGCGAATGCGGCCACGGTGCAGCAGAAAGTGGTGGGCGGGAAGACGGTGAACGTGGTGTCGTTCACCGTCGACAAGAAATACAAGGTCAACGGCTATCTCGACGAGCAGAATATGCTCACCAAAGTCGAGACGTGGGTGGACAATCCGGTGCTGGGCGATATGCCGGTGGAAGCGACTTACGGCGATTACAAGCCATTTCACGGGATGAAATTTCCCACGAAGATTGTTGAGACGCAGGGCGGGTATCCGGTGATGGATCTGACGATCAGCGACGCGAACCGTAACGTCTTCACCGAGGTGCAGCCGCCGAAGATCGAGCCGGCGTCGAATCCGGTTTTCGGCATCGATGAGACGCTGATTGCGGATGACGTTTACTACTTCACGGGCGGCACGCATCACAGCGTGATCGTCGGTTTCAACGATTACACGGTGGTGATCGAGGGGCCGCTGGATGAAGCGCGGTCGAGCGCGGTGATCAGCGAAGTGAAGAAGCTTTTTTTCAATAAGCCGATTCGCTACCTGATCAACACGCACGCGCATTTCGATCACGCGGGCGGCATCCGCACTTATGCGGCGGAGGGCGCGACCATCCTGACGTATCAGATGAACAAGCCGTATTACGAGAAGACCTTCGCGATGCCGCGCACGCTGGCGCCGGACAAACTGGCGCAGTCGAAGAAGCGGGCCGTGATTGAAGCGGTGACGGAGAAGCGCGTCCTCACCGACGGCACGCACACCATCGAGCTTTATCATGTGCCGAACAATCACAACGAAGGCATGCTGATTGCTTATCTGCCGAAGGACAAGATTGTGGTGGAGGCCGATCTCTACACGCCTGGCGCGGTGGGCGCGCCTACGCCGAATCCGGTCAACCCTTACACCGTGGCTCTGCTCGACAACCTCGAAAAACTGAAGCTCGACTACGAGAAGGTGGTCGGACTGCACGGCCGCATGGCCACGAAGGACGAACTGCTGAAAGCCGCGGGGCGCGCTCCGGCCGACACCAAACCGGCGGCGAAATAACGTGGCGGTTACCTGGCGCGCGGATCAGGTGGGCAGCTTACTGCGTCCCGCCGAGATTGTCAGCGCGCGGCAAAATCCGGAAACGACGGCGGAGCAATTAGCCGCGCTCGAAGACAAACATATCCTGCGCGTGCTGGCGCGCCAGAAAGAAATCGGCCTGCGCATTTTCACCGATGGCGAATTCCGGCGCGGCGGATTTATGAGCGATTTCTATGATGCGGTGGACGGCTTCGACCACCAGGCCGCGGTAGCGCGCGACTGGCGTCCGGCGGGAGAGAGACCGCGCGGCATTCAGGGCGTGGGGTCGATCCACGGGGTGGTGGTACGGAAGATCCGGCAGACGAGGCGTTTGACGAAGCTGGAAGTGGATTTCCTGAAGGAACACGCGCCTGGTGACATCAAAATCACGCTGCCGACGGCCAACCAGTTCCCGGCCATCATCTATAAAAACGGCATGAGCGAGAAGGCATACGCGACGCGCTCGGAACTGCTTTGGGACCTGGTGCCGATCATCAAAGCTGAAATCGCCGCGCTGGTCAGCGAAGGCGTCAAATACATTCAGATCGACGCGCCGCGATACAGCTATTACATCGATCCGAAATGGCGCAGGTTCATTCAGGACGAGATGGGCATGGACCCGGAACAGGCGCTCGACGAAGCCATCCGCGCGGATAACGCGTGTCTGGAAGGTATCCGGCGTCCGGGAGTCACGATCGGGTTTCATCTTTGCCGCGGCAATCATCGCAGCCACTGGTATGCGGAGGGTGGATACGATCCGATCGCGGAGAAGCTGTTCAACGAGCTGAATGTCGATCTGTTCCTGCTGGAATACGAATCGGAGCGGGCGGGAACGTTTGAACCGCTGCGCTTCGTGCCGCAGGATAAGGGCGTGGTGCTGGGGCTGATCAGCAGCAAGCTGCCGGAGCTGGAAACCGAGGAGCAGGTCATGCGGCGGATCGCAGAGGCCAGTCAGTATGTGCCGATGGATAACCTCGCGCTGAGTCCGCAGTGCGGGTTTGCGTCATCGCTCGAAGGCAATCTGCTCACGGAAGAAGAGCAGTGGGCGAAGCTGCGACTGGTGGTAGAGACGGCGCACAAACTCTGGGCCTGAAAGGGCTTGCGGGCGACTGAAAATCCCGCCCCGCAATTGATATATCAAACATTATGATGCGTATTATCAGCGAAATCGCCTAGACGCTGAATTGATCGGTTTGATAGATTACAACGGGTTATTCGCCCGGATCTCGCTCCGGGTATGGGGAAAGGAAATACACAGAGTATGCGGCATCGAGTGGTTCTCTCCACGGCCCTGGCTTTTTGCGTCTCATTCATCGCAGCCAGCGGCAATCTTTGGGGACAGGCCGGGACGGCATCGATCTCGGGACGAGTTACTGACACATCGGGCGCGGCGGTTCCAGGCGCATCGGTGGCGGTCAAAAATACAGGCACAGCGGCTTCGGTGACGGCGACGACCGACGGCGAGGGACGGTATACGGTTCCGGATCTGGCGATTGGCGGATATGAAGTCCAGGTCTCGAAAACAGGCTTTCAGACCTCGGTTCGAACCGGCGTTACCCTGACCGTCGGAGCCGCGCCGCTGGTCGATCTTCAGCTGGCAGTCGGACAAAGTTCGCAGACCGTAACGGTATCGGCGGAAACGGCGCAGGTAGAGACCACGAATGCTTCGGTTTCTTCATTGGTCAACTCGACGCAGATGCGCGAGCTGCCGCTGAACGGAAGAAATTACGAGCAGCTGATTCTGCTGGCGCCGGGCGTGTCGACCTATCCGGCGGGCGGAAGCTCCGCGCTGACTTCAGTGGCGAACGCTTACTCCATCGCGGGAGCGCGGCCGGAAGGCTATGCCAACACGCTGGACGGCGAGGACATGCTGAACTGGTGGCAGCGGAACGCCGGCGGCAACGTGACCGGCACATCGCTGGGCATCGACAGCATTGCTGAATTCCAGACGGTTACCGGCACGTTCGGCGCCCAGTATGGCGGCAACGGCGCGGCAATCATCGCGGTGACGAAATCCGGCACGAATGAGTTTCACGGCTCGGTGTACGAATTCCTGCGCAACAGCGACCTCGACTCCCGCGGCTTCTTTGACGCGGGTTCGCCGCCGCCCTTCCGCAGAAACCAGTTCGGGGGCACTTTCGGCGGGCCGATCAAAAAGAATAAGTTATTCTTCTTCGCGAACTACGAAGGAATCCGCCAGGTGCTGGACACGACCTATGTAAACTTTGTGCCGAGCGCCTCGCTGCGGCAGGGCATCTATAACGGCACCCAGTACGCGGTGAATCCGGCATCGAACGCCATGCTGCAGCTGTATCCGCAGGCGAACGCGCCGGACAACGCCAACGTGGGCCTTTACAAGTTCGTCGGACCGCAGATTACGCCGGAGAATTTCGGCGTGATGCGGGTGGATTACAACCTCTCGTCGAAGGACACTCTCTTCGGCAGGTATCAGGCCGATTTCGGGACCCGAACCACTTATGGCGGCCTCGGGCTGTGGCCTACCTACGACCTCACGCATAACCAGTTCCTCACGGTTGGCGAACACCACATTTTCTCGCCCACGGTGGTCAATGAGTTCGACATATCCTACTCGCGGCCGGTCACCAACGAAATTCAGCCGACCGAGCACGCGCCGCTGCAGATTTTCAGCCCGGCCAGAGAGGACGTTTATGTCAGTCTGCCGATTGGCCTGACGCCGCTGGGGGCTTCGTTCATCAATCCGTTCCAGTACATTCAGAACAAATTCACCGAAAAAGACGATGTGAAATGGATTCACGGCGCGCACACGATCAGCATGGGGCTGGCGTTCCGGCGTGAGCAGCTGAATCCTTATGCCTACACCTACTGGAACGGATTCTATGCCTTCACCAGCATGCCGAACTTCTTTTCCGGCAGCCCCGCGTCGTTTACCGGCGCGCCGAATGGCGGAACCGACACCAATCGCGCCGAGCGCGATATCCGGCTCACTCCTTACATTCAGGACGACTGGAAAGTGAACAGCCGCCTGACTGTGAATGTGGGGCTGCGCTACGACTGGGAATCGAACCCGATCGAGATTCACAACAACTTTTACAATGCCGTCCTCACCGGCGGCGCGCTGCCCTTCGGGAGCAGTTTCGTAAACGTGCCGCACGCGTTCGTCAGCAATCCGTCGAACAAGAACTTCGATCCGCGCGTCGGACTGGCGTGGGATGTATTCGGCGATCACAAGACTTCGGTGCGCGCCGGCTTCGGCATCTTCCACGACACATTCCAGACTTATACGTTCTCCTCGGCGTATCTGACTAACCCTCCTTACCTGACGGAGAATCAGGTGTTCACGGCCGGCGACCCCAACTGGCCCACGCCTTTTGTGGGCGGCGGAACACCGCTGCTGAGCAATACGAACGGGACGTTTTACGGAATCCACACGACTCCCTACAGCCTGCAGTACACGCTCAGCGTGCAGCGGGAACTGCCGGGCAATACGCTGCTGACGGTCGGGTACCAGGGCACGCGGGGCGTGCATCTGCTGGCCTTCCACGACTTCAACGCGCCGATACCGACCGTGATCAATGGCGTGGATTACTTCGCGACCTCGAACGGCGGCCCGTGCGCGCTGGCCCCCGCAGGCTGCAAGGCCAACCCGGTGCCGGATGCGAATTTCGGCTCGCTGGATCTGCTCGACACCAGCAGCTATTCGCAATATAACGCTCTGCAGGTGGGTGTGCAGCACAGGCTGTCGTCCAATCTGGTGTTCCAGCTCTCGTACACCTGGTCGCACTGCATCGACGGCTCTTATGCATATGCCGGTCTCGGGGGCAACAACGTGTCTTCGTCCAGCACCAATCCGTACAACTGGAACGCGGATAAAGGGCCCTGCAGCTTCGATCTGCGCCAGGTGATCGCCGCCAATGTGGTCTACATGCTGCCCTTCAAGGGCAACCGGCTGAAGGAGGGCTGGCAGATCAGCGCGGTGCAGTCGTATCACACCGGCGTACCTTTCTCCCTGGGAGAAGGCACCCAGCCCTATCTGAACAACAACTTCGACACGCCCCGGCCGAACGTTGTGACCGGCTGCGACGTCTACGCCAATCAGAGCGTTCACCAGTGGTATAACCCGGCTTGCTTCACCGCTTCCACTTATGGCACGCTGGGCGACCTCGGACGGAATGCTCTGATCGGGCCCGGCCTGGTGGAGACCGACATCAGCGTGATGAAGGAGACCAGAATCAAGGAGCGGATGAGTCTGCAGTTCCGCGCCGACCTGTTCAATCTGGCCAATCACCCCAACTTCAGCTACCCGGTCACGTCCGTTTTCAGCGCGGGATCGGCGGCAAGCGGCTTTGTGTCGACGCCGGTCGGGACCGCGGGGCAGATTACATCGCTCGTGGGAAGCGGCGGGCTCAGCAACGTGGCGCGGCAGACGCAGTTCAGTCTGAAACTGTCGTTCTGAGGGAGGCTGGAAGGAAGTAAGAGTAAGAAAGAGTAAGAGTGAGTAAGAGTGAGTAAGAGTAAGAGCCAGAACGAGTAAGAGTAAGAAGCAAAGAAGCAAGAAGACTGGCTCACCCGCGGTTCTGTAGTGCGATGCGCTACAGAGCCGCGATTGCTTTGAGGCGGGTTCGAAATAAATTTTGACA
>Ga0182030_10006313_pt1 | contig 25029 bp, 26 predicted proteins | sample 812S3MmetaG_FD_121299 | JGI IMG/M metagenome (GOLD analysis project Ga0182030, IMG submission 121299) | Permafrost microbial communities from Stordalen Mire, Sweden - 812S3M metaG (Illumina Assembly) | ecosystem: Environmental > Terrestrial > Soil > Wetlands > Permafrost | place: Sweden...
AAACACCCCGATTTCCAAATACTGTCCCGGACCCTGACTCCGTAAGTGAGGTCCCTTCTCCCTTCCCGTCTCTCTCGGTGCACAGCAGCGGTACTCGTATAACCTGACGAACGATCGACATTGACGGGAACGCTAGCCGGTTTTTTATTGATTCGATGCGAGTGCCGGGATCACCACATGGGAAGCACGCGATGGGGTGGTACGGGTTGTACAGGTTGTACACGGGGACCTCGCCAGGGGAACAGGAGTGGGGGGTGCAGATCGTGGGTTTGGCTTGTACAAAATAGATGGGAGGATTAGAGAGGTGTGAAGTTTGGGAAATTGGGGTTTAGGGATTGGATTCATGGTAGTTTACAGAGATGGTGGATTTGTACCTCGTCTCATGGAATCACTGGTGATAGATCCCATTAGAGATTAGAAATATCAGATGGAATGCTGGTAGTACTAGTACAAAGGTGACAGACATGTCATCGTGTATCCCATCATCTCATCTGAATCCCCAATAGCAATCAATGAAGTAATCAATCCATAACCAGCGAGCAACTAGAAACAAACCTAATATCCCGCCATGCAAATTATCTCCCCCACAAGCAAATTCAAATCCATCTCACAATTTTCTTCCCCCCTTTTATCCACCTATTCCATTTCCCAATTTGCCCCAAATCATAAACTCCCCTCCTTCCTTAAGTCGTCACCCGTGCCCAAACTCCTAGAACTAATAAATGGAGAGAATCACAAACTAACGCCCCTCCTCCTCTTAACTCTCGGGCCCTCTAATCCCTCTTCCTCTCTCTCGCACCTATCTCCATCAATCTCCATCTCCCCATCCTTAACACTCAACTTCATCAATAGCCACGCTGCCTTTTTCTCTTCTCCTTTATCCCCCTCCATTGCTTTTACATCCCCACCCTTGTTGCACTTATCGTCAACCAAGCTCAGACTCGGACTCGCAGACGCAGACGCAGACGGAGATTCATATTCATCGTCCGCTTCTCCCGCACCGTCTGGCGAGTGTGGATGTGACGAGAGGGCCGATATGTGGCGTTTGGTGCTTGTTAATGTGGACTTGGAAGGTCCGCGCCAATTTGAAGAGAGCGTGGGAATGCTGAGGGGAAGAGGTAGGGTAGGTAAACCTACAGCTGACATTTGGATATCGGCGCTGCGGGGGATGGCGCTCAACCAAGGATTTGGCATCTTTTCTTGTGAGATGTTAATCGAGGAGTTTGCGGAGTGGCTCTGCATGTTCCTCGATCCCCAAGGCCCTATCTGGCTATTAGAGGAGTTCGGCGTAGCGCAGAAATAGCTATCGTTAGTCGACGAGGCTTCGGAGGCGTTTTCGTGATCGGGTGAGGGTGCGGATGTGGATGTGGAGTAGGGAGATGCGCTTTGAGTTTGGTCTGCGAATGCGCGTTTGAGACGTAGACGGCGGCCGAGATTTGGGGGAGTGTTGCGGGTTTGGGATTGATTTTGATAGTAGGATTTATGGGTGGAACTGGAGGGGAGTTCATGTCGGCTCGCGCGAGCGGATTGCGAATGTGTGCTTGATTGACTTGGGGAATAACTTGCTCGGGTGCTAGAGGACTTGGGGGTGTATCCATTTGTAGAGGTGGTGGGAGAGGTGGATGTGCTATTTGTGGAGGTGTTTGGGGAAGAGTAGAGGAGACGGTAACGTTCGGAGAGTGTGGTAGCGTCGACGATTATGGAGGAGGGGATTATCATGCGGCCGTGTTCGGGGGCTTCGATAGGAACGCATTGAGAGGGGAAGGTGGGCCCGAAGATGGGGATTAGGGCGGGAGCGATGGTGGAGCAGAAGGTGGTGCAAATGGTGAGGGCGCAGGTGTAGGGCATCCAGTAGCCTGTGGGGTAGTTGGTTGATTGTTTCTTTGGAGAAGGGAGTTTCCTTGGATGGTGAGAAGGACTGACCTTGTGCTGCTAAAGATCCGCCTGTGATGCTATGAGTAATCTCTTTGAGTCCAGGGTTCTGATTGAGCATTTTCGCAGGCATTGTCTATCATCGTGTCAATTCCAGACGGTAAGTTTTCTCGTGAAAAATACCTTTGGGTATTGGAAACATTTGAAAAAAGGGGTGATGCGAACGAGTCCAACGTTATAATCCCACAACACAGTGTAATCCTTGTCGTCTCCAGGAACTTTGAATTTGTATTGGAAGACTGCAATCAAAATTAGCAGGGATAATAATTGATCATGCGGTCATTTAAAGGTACCTTCGAAACTTTCTCGACCTGTCTTCTCCAAGAAACTTTTCTTCTCACTGTTATAAGGAATGTGACGAATACCATACTCCCGAATTCTACCTAAGGGATAGACTTCAAACTTTTGGATCTCTTGCAAGGTTTCCTCGTCGAATCGTTCAAACGGTGGGTAATTTACTTCACCTTTAATCTTACCCTTGGCGAAAACGGCTCCATCCTTAGTCATCTTCTGCTTCTTAATCGAAGACTGTGATGGTGGTTGAGGACTACCATGAGAAGAGACTGTGGTACAGCGCGACAACGAGGGACTTGATGGGGGCCGTGTAACTCGCGATTCTGAATTGACAGGATTGAGGAGTGATGCTACGGAGAGCATAGCGGTGAGATTTGATGTGATCGAAAGCTCGATACCTCTAAAATCTGCAAGTTTGAAATACCCCAACGAAATCTCATGTGGGAAAAGTACCCAGAATGAGAATGCGTTGGTACAGTAGGCAAAGAACTAGTGTTTTGGAGCTGGCAAACAGATCTTCAGGAATAAATCGTTCGTGGGTCTTTATGAGAGAAATGGGCAGATAACGAGCTTAAGCATCCACACTTCTTCGATGCCAGCTAGCGGTGCAGGCTCCTGCAGTCTATGGAAGTAGTGAATATGTCTTTGGTAATGTCAGCATTCTCGGTGTGGAAAGTCTTTGTTGGCAGTGTCTAGGAACCGACCTGGTAGCTTGATCGTCCGTTTGTGCTTGTCCACCGCTTATCCTGAGATCGAGGGAATTTATCACACGATAGAAAATAATGAGTCCTTGGGGACTCTGGCTGTTCAAGAGATGCTTTTCCTTATGACTTGTATTGTCTACAGTGCATATACTCTGAGAAGACAAAGACCGAGATGATGCGATCGTGATTCAAACGACTTATAGAAAGCTTCTGAAGGGATTCTCTACTCCCGTGTCCGTTGACATGGAGCCAACAGCCCATGGAGCAACCTGCATGAGCATCTCACCGTAAAGACCGAGGGAAGCAGTTTCACTAGACCTGAAATGGTACAGAATATCCAAATAACATAGATAGCAAGTGGATGCATGACAACGAGATATGCCTTCCAAGGCCCAGAATGCGAGTTTGACACCAACAAATATTGTGCTACAGCCCGATCGGGAACAGAGCTTGTTTGAAAGTGGATAAGGGAATCGCTGGGGACACTTGCTGGCGAGAAGTCTTGGAACGGGAGGCTGCAGTAGGCGCGGGTGAGCTACCGTGATAAACTGCAATATCTTGAAGACAGACAAAGAAGTGATAACAACTAGCTTCAAACTTCAAAGACACATTGCTTGACTCGGTGCACGTGGACATCAATATTCCAATGGGAATATAGTTCATATTTGCACATCATGCGCATCAAAGGCTGAACACTGCTCACGCCATACCCCATCAGTCCTGAGTACTGTCTTAAGGACGTCTCTCAATGATTCAAGCTCAAAGATGCCACACCCCCTGTTCTAAAAGAACATGTGCCCAGCCGTCTTCATCACATATTCCTCCTCCAGCTCTCAAAGAACTTCTGAAGGAGCTTCGAGAAATTGATGGGAAGATTCCCTGCACGCAACTAATGCAGGTTGCAGCTGTCAATTGAGAATGATGGTAGAGCAACGGGACATATGCAAGCAAGCGGATGGCGGGATCTGGTTGGCCCCTTAAGTCTCAGTCAAAAGAAAGCTGCCACTAAGATGAAATTGAACGGAGACATTGATCATGGCTAGCCTTATTGATGTCTGACGTCCCAGGCGATGGAACGAATCATAGACTTTCGAAACAGCCAAGGTAGAGCAACAAGACGAGATGATCGTAATGCTGCAAACGCAGAAACTGGGCCCGTTGAATTGCTTCCCCATTACAGAAGTCTTGAAAGCATGACGTTCATTCTCGAGTCGTAGTCATCACAGCAGCATCGCTCTGTAATACGTGAATCGATCACCCAATGCACCCCGCCGTGCCATTGCTGCAGGACTTCATGTTGCGTAGGCCAACCACGTTGTCGCTTATGCACACCGACAAACGAAGAAGGGAAAAATATACCACGATGGTGGGGAAACCTACTGCATATGCAACTGAACAGGGTCAACCGGATTTCCATGTTCAAGTCGACAGGAATGCGGAGGTGCCTCCTGTAGAGATGCCTCCTGTAGAGATGCCTCCTGTAGAGATGCCTCCTGTGGAGACGCCTCCAATGACGATGCTATTGCTATCAACACATGGAAAGGGAGACAAGATGCTCAAGTACAGTCCGCATGCTGTGGTCTCCGCGAAGGCTGAAATCAGAGGAGAGGAATTGAGTGCTGTTCCACATGCAGGCACAGAATTCCAAATCATTTGGTATGTAGGACAAAATACATCCCTCTTCCTCATATCGGATTCCTCTGACAGCCGTTGAAGTTTCAGATCCAACGAACTCGTGGGAACACAATGAACGTTTTGGTGATACATGAACCTTCACCCTTCACTCTCTCATGGGGGTTCTCGTCGTACTTTGCGGGAGGTTCGGATGCTTATACGGGCGCATGCGTTGAGGGATCTTTGACATCGGAAGAAAACCCTCATGGTCTCCTCGTGGCAAAACTCACATAAAAGTTTCGCCGAGATAGATCTTTCCCGCTGAGTTGTAACTTCAAAAATGAAGGGTTCAACTCCTACCTCTCTGATAGGATATGGTGAAGGTTGTTGGTGTTGCTCTCGATCCCAATTCAGGCTCCTCGTTGCTGAGGACACAAGCGAGGACCAGCCGAGCCTTCCCCGAAATTTTAGCGCCGTTGTGTCAAGACGCGACTTGGCCCGATGTGTTTATTTACAACTCGAGCAAGAGAGACCACCAAAGTCACACACCCTTCAACTCCCGTCTCGACCTGACGAGTCAATTTCAATTCTTAAGCAACCACTTCCGATCTTGGTTACTCTTTATGAATCTCTGAGTATCGCAATCTTCAACCCTGCCGACCAAAGCGTCGCTTATTTCCTTCTGTTCTACCTTGAACGCGTCGCGCCGCAACCATGGCAGATTCTATCTTGGACGACTCAATTTTCGACGATTATGGAGAGGATTCTGACAATTTTGAACCCATTCCAGTAGCCGTAAGTCCTGCTAGCGTCCGTTCTTTCAATAATCAGAGTGCCACGACGAAATTAAGGAGACTTTACTGACAGCTCTGCCATAGAAGGGCAAAGCAAAGGGAGCGCCCAAGAAGACTTTAGCACCAAAGGCAGCGAAGGCTACTGCACCGAAAAAGATGGTCCAGACTACCCTCAAAGCAAAAGCCGTTTCGAAGAAGCGTCCGAAGCCAGACAGCGACGACGAAGACAATGACCTCCCTTCCAGCCTGGACTCGGCCAACGATGCATCCTTACTCTCGAATACCCCTCCGAGTTCGAAGAAACAAAAGAAAGCACCTGCAAAGAAGGGTAGTACGTCAAACCCGTTGCGGGATATTGAGAATGAGAGCATGATGGATGACCCAGCGCCTAAGGGCCCCTCAAAGAAGAAGACCGCAACTGAGCAATACCAGAAGCTTACCCAGTTGGAGCACATCATCAAGCGTCCTGATACATACATTGGTTCGGTCGAACGTACTGAAGAACAGATGTGGGGTAAGTCGGTCATTCAAGAGTACTTGACTGAGGTTTCTGACAACTCTAGTCTACAATTCGGAGACTCAACAAATGGAAACTCGCAAAGTCTCGTTTGTTCCGGGTCTCTACAAAATCTTCGACGAAATCCTGGTAAACGCAGCTGATAACAAGCAACGTGATCCAACTATGAAGCTCATTAAGGTTGTTGTCGACCGAGAGAAGGGAGAAATCAGTGTTGAAAACGATGGTCAGGGTATTCCTGTCCAGATTCACGACGTAAGTCTCACACCCACCTGCTGGCTGCACAGCTTGCTCATTGACCCTTATAGAAAGAAGGAATCTATATTCCTGAAATGATCTTTGGGCACCTCCTCACCGGCTCCAACTACGACGATGATGAGCAGAAGACAACTGGTGGACGTAACGGTTATGGTGCTAAACTTTGTAATATTTTCAGTACGGAGTTTACATTAGAGACCCAAGACTCAAAATCGGGGAAGAGATACAAGCAAATATGGACCGACAACATGAGCAAGATGGGCAAAGCAAAGATCTCATCGAGCAAATCTCCCGACTTCACTAGAGTCACGTTCACGCCCGATTATAGGCGTTTCAAGATGAGCGGACTTGACGATGACTTTGAGGCCATAGTAAAGCGTCGTGTGTACGACATGGCAGGAACTCTCAAGGGAGTAAAAGTCTTTCTTAACGGTACCCAAATCAAGCTCGACTTCAAGAAATATATCGAAATGTACGCGAAGGCTATCAGCAAGGAGCGAGGCGCGGATGAGGGCTCCGAACCTGCTTCAACCACTGTCATTGTCGACGACACAAAAGCACACGAAAAATGGGAGATTGGTTTCGCTGTTTCGGATGGTTCATTCCAACAGGTATCCTTTGTCAATTCGATCGCTACGACTTCTGGTGGCACCCACGTGAATTACATCTCGGATCAAATTTGCGAGAAGCTCATGGAGGTCGTTAAAAAGAAGAACGCAAAGGGCACAGCGCTCAAGACCAATCAAATTCGGAATCACATCTTCCTTTTCGTCAATTGTCTGATCGTAAATCCTGCCTTCACTTCCCAGACCAAAGAGCAACTTACCACAAAAGCCAAGCAATTTGGGAGTAAATGCGTCCTCACCGACAAATTCTTGAAGGCAATTGGCCAGACTGATGCGGTTGCGAATATCCTCAGTTTTGCACAGGCCAAAGCTGATCAAGTTTTGGCAAAGAGTGATGGAAATCGACGATCTCGTATGAGCAATCCCAAGCTTGTTGATGCCAACTTGGCAGGTACTAAGCGCGGCCATGAGTGTACTTTGATTCTTACCGAAGGAGACTCGGCTAAAGGTCTCGCTGTTGCTGGCAGAGCAGTCCTCGATCCAGATCGCATTGGTGTTTTCCCTCTACGTGGTAAACTACTGAATGTTCGGGACGCGTCCATCGACCAGATTTCTAAGAATGCCGAAATTCAGAACATCAAGCAGTTCCTTGGGCTGAAGCATAAGCAGGTTTACAAAGACGCGACGGGCCTCCGATACGGTCATCTCATGATCATGGCCGATCAGGATCATGATGGAAGTCATATCAAAGGTCTATTGATCAATTTCCTGCAGGTCCAGTTTCCTAGTTTGCTCAAGATGCCGGACTTCTTCCGAGAATTTATTACTCCCATCGTCAAAGCTTGGAAAGGTCCTCAGAAGAAACCTACCAGCCTCAAAACATTCTTTTCTATGCCGCATTTCGAAGAATGGAGGGAGCGGCATGCCAACGAGAGATGGGAATTCAAGTACTTAAAGGGATTGGGTTCTACTTCTCAGGACGAGGCAAAGGTGTATTTTGGTGACCTCGATAACCACTTGAGAGAATTCGAGGTGATCAAGCCAGACGAAGAAGAGTTGTTAGATCTTGCCTTCTCCAAGAAGAAGGCAGATGCCAGAAAGGTGTGGCTTGGAAACTTCGTACCTGGGACCTACCTCGATCATACCACCAAGACGTTGACATATGACAACTTTGTCAACAAGGAACTTATCCTGTTCAGTATGGCCGACAATCTTCGATCTATCCCCTCTGTAATCGATGGACTCAAGCCCGGTCAACGAAAAGTCATGTACGCCTGCTTCAAGCGTAATCTCGTCAAAGACACCAAAGTCGCCGAGTTGGCTGGTTACATCGGAGAACAGACGGCATACCATCATGGCGAAACCTCGCTGCAAGGTACTATCGTTGGCCTTGCTCAGAACTTTGTTGGCTCAAACAACGTCAATTGTCTTGAGCCTAGCGGAAACTTCGGTAGTAGATTGGCTGGAGGCAGTGATGCCGCCAGTGCTCGTTATATTTTCACTCGACTCTCACCTTTCGCTCGTCGGGTCTTTAACTCCCTCGATGAACCAAACTTGGTAAACAACATGGACGATGACAAACAGATCGAACCAGTCACCTACTGTCCAGTCGTGCCAATGGTCCTCATCAACGGTGCAGATGGCATTGGTACTGGATGGAGCACGACAATTCCTAACTACCATCCAGTCGATGTGGTCAACAATTTGAAGCGCCGCATGGGTCGCTTGGAAGGACAAACTAGCGAAGAGCCTTTTCAACCCATGATGCCATGGTTCCGCGGATGGAAGGGCACTCCCGAAGAAGCTGGTCAAAATCGATTCAACTTCAACGGCGTTATCCGCGAGGCTGGAGATAACGAGGTTGAAATTACCGAATTGCCAATCCGTGTATGGACCGATGACTTCAAAGCCAGGCTGGAGGATATCATCAAGGCCGAGAAGGTTCCTTCATTCATCAAGGATTACAAGGAATTCAACGACCATTCGTCAGTGCATTTCGTAATTCAATTAGATGAAAAGCACATGAAGGCAGCACTCGCCGAGGGGCTTGCTGAAAAATTCAAGCTCAATAAGACAATCGCCACTTCCAACCTCGTTGCTTTCGATCTTCAAGGTCGCATTCGAAAGTATGAGAAAATTGAGGATATCCTGGATGAATTCTATGATTACCGCCTGGACATGTATAAGAAGAGAAAGGTTTGTCCAATCGACTTTGAGGAAGCTCATTACTAACAGATTTAGGCATATTGGCTAAACAAGAAGAACACCGAGTATCGTAAACTCAGAAATCAAGCCAGATTTGTGACCGAGATCATCGATAACAAACTCACTGTCTCCAAGAAGAAGAAGCCCGTCCTCGTTGCCGAACTTCGAAAGAGAGAGTATGAGGCATTCCCCAAACTCAAGGATGCCAAAAAGGCAGGAGAGACAGATGACGTAGTTGAGAATGAGGATGAGGGGGCTGCTGATGAGGAGACCGGTGCTCGTGACTACGATTACCTACTCGGAGTAAGTCATTACGATCAATCTCTTGCTTAGCGTTTACTAACTTGCATTAGTTGCCCATCTGGTCTCTTACCCAGGAACGTGTTGATAAACTCAAGAAGCAAATGTTAGACAAAAAGGTAGAGCATGATGAACTTGAGAGACTCAGCGAGAAGGATTTATGGTGCCAAGATCTCGATGACTTTGTTGTGGAGTGGGAGAAGCAATTGAGGGAAGATTCAGAGATCCAGAAGGACATTCGCAGTCGCGGCCGCCGTGCGTCCCGAAAGATTGGTGCAGGTAAGACTACCAAAGGCCGTAATAAGAAGGACGATGACGACTTCGCTCCAACCAAATCAAAGGCCGCCTCAAAACCACTACAGCCCAACCCCCATAAAGGCATTGCTAAGGTTGAGCACAAGACACACAAGGGCTTTCTTGAGATGTTTCAAGCTAAACCGAAGCCAAAGACCAACCCCAATATGGGCTCAGATGGTGTTGATGAGATGTCTGGTATGTCTGACGATGATTTTGCTGCGTTGGAGGCCACGAAGCCTAGCAAGCAAACATCCAGAGCTCCAAGTGAGCAACCAGGCCCGGCAAACGGCAGAGGCAAACGCGCCGCGGCTGCCGCTCCGAAGAAGTGGGTCGTGGATGACGAAGAATCTGACAGCGACGATGGGAAATTCCTAGGTGACGTTGGAGCAATGGTCAAGGGAATTGGTGGGGGAGATGCCGTTGATACCGATGCCGTCAATGGCAGACTCTCCCTTTTCGCAATGTCACGTCCAGGCACAAGTCATGGCGACCGACCAACAAGCAGCTCGGGTCCTAAACTTAAATCCAAGGCCAGCAGAGTTTTTGAGCTTTCCGACAACGACGAGACAAACTATGAGATGTTGGCTAAATCTTCACCCCACAAGGCAGCACCTCCAAAGGACAATCTCGATAGCTTCTTATCCGACGATGAGGATCTCGTTCCCATCACTAAAAAGATTCCCGTCAAGTCTGCGCCAGCTCCAGCCACCAAACCTGTTGCTAAGCGTGGTCGAAAGCCAAAAGAGGCGTCTGCCCCTCCTGCACCTGCTCAGCCAAAACCAGTCGCCTTGTCACCTGCAGCCAAGGCTTATGCTGCAAAGCAGAGCAAGATGATGTCTAAAGATAATGTTTTCAGTGATGATGAAGACGATGAGGTTGAGATGAACGACTCTCCACCTCCCAAAGTAGCTGCCAGAGCTCCTGCTGCGAAGCCCAAAGCTAAGGCGCCGGTTCGGAAGAATGTTATCAGTGATGACGAAGACGACATGGCTGCCTCTCCGCCACCCAAACCAGCCGCCAAAGCACCTGTTGCTAAGGCTAGGGCCAAAGCTCCTGTGAAGAAAAATGTTATTAGTGATGACGAAGATGACCTCGAGATTGAGGACTCCCCAAAGCCAGCTGCCCGTGGTAGGCCAGCTCGTGCTGCCGTTGCTAAGGCAAAAGAGAAGAAGCCCATCTATATCGACTCGGATGATGATGACATGGAAGTAGACGACTTTGATGAAACTGCTGCCGCAGAGGAGGAGCAGAGTCAAGATGACTTTGATGATAGTGATTAAGGGACATTATCTTGGCGTTAGTGGATGGATACAATAGGCATTGCATTGGTTGACTGAGGGCTTACGACATTCACCGAAAAACATTTGCCTTTTCTCTGCTTTTATACTAGATTCTTCGCATGCGTACAGACTGTATATCAACAGGAGCTGAGGACATTCATCGTAATATGTTTTCCAAAGCCCGGTATACTGTTGCGTGATCGATGTGTAGGACGATCGATTTGATTTGTATTAGTACTACCATGCTACCTATAGTCTTTCAATGCAAACGACCTATGCCAGAGATCTCTCAATCCTTGCGGCTCTCAGGTTCACTCCCAGATTAGCTTCTTCCAGGTGAAATAACACAACGTGCTATCCCATCTACGCATGACAATGCGCCAAAACTTCGGCTACTATAGCAAGCAGCGAAGTCGCTAATTTTTAAAGTTTCACCATGAAAATTCGCTAATAGTGGAACTGTCGCTAGAATTTCAGGGTCTGCCCACTAACTATGGTGTCCAGGCCTTTTGGCGCGATGCCAATGTGGATGGGATAGCCGTTCAAGGTAAATGACCAACGACCATAGATCTCTCATCCCCTGCGATTCCCAGCCTCCTCCCGCCATTGCTCCATCAAGTGAAATAACACAATCACATAATCACATACCTCTTCTTCACTCCTCTATTTTCCTTCCATTTTCCACCCTACCCTACCCTAAATCAGCCCTGTCCTCCCTTCAACCACCTCCTCGCACCTCATCTCCCTATCTTGCAAAAATATATATGCATAAAAACAACAATATTGAATTTCAGGTAGTCAGAGATGGTGGCATTGTATGTATGATTGAATTGGTCTCTTTCTTAACTCATTTGGAGAGACAAAGAAAGGAGAAAAGGAGAAAAAGTGAAAGGGAGAGAGGTAAGGGAAAGATAGAGAGGAGTGGAAGTGGAAGTAGTGCAAGTGGGGAGGGGTGAAGCGGAGGGTGGATTCTTAAAGTAAGGATATTGAGAACTACTTGGAGGACGGAGGTGGGAGAGGGAGAGGGAGAGATTGAACGTCTGTCATGGGTTGAGTTATTATTTGAGTTCTGTGACTAGTGATGATGGCACAGATAGATAGAAGCAGGATACGCAAGGAAAGGAAGGAGGGAAGGAAGAAGGAGCAGCAGCGAGGGGTAGTTTGACGCTGTCTTTATGACAAGGGTATGTTTACTGCACAGCCATGACCGGGAAGGAATGATTGAACGCAGATATGGGAGTTTTGGGCTTTTTGAGGCGGGTAATGAGTGCGTAGTTTTGTACAAGCGGGCTATGCCTATGCGTATCACGTTGTATAGCAACGAAGGAGTGATAAAATATAGTTTCAAGAGTTTCGGAACCCTGTTAGTTGTCCTTAGCGGGAACGACGGGCTTGAGGCGAAGTTATTTATGCTTATGACAGGTGTCAAAAATTGCGCAGTCTCGCCAGTGACAGCGGGAAGATGCACGATGGAACAAGGTTGCGGCACGGCTACTAGTACATTATGCGCGCCGCTTCCCTTTTTAGGAAATCTAGATTCAATACGTACCGCAGTAGGAAGGACTCAGCCACAGGATAGGATGGGCGAATCGCTTCATACCTGGTTTTTCTACTTTGGATAGAGAATGTTTCTTGAAATAGGTCCCGTCTTTAAGAGATCAAGCATTGGGGGTCCATACATAGGGTTTTAAAAAACCTATGAAGTGCAGAGCCACGCTTATTTCAGACTTTTATTCTCGTGATGAATACAAGGGTTTTTCATCCTTACTTACCTAAGACGCTGGTCTCTAGTTAGACTCAGTGCTCAGCGTCGTGGTGTAGAGAGTGACACGTGATAGACTCGAGTTGAGGTGACGATCTGGATGGTGCCCTATTCATCAAACTTGGTGCTGTGTCGCTATAACTTACTCGCCTTCGCGTTGTAGGTATTTGTGGGGGGGGTTCTTCTATCTTGATTGATTAGATGCAAAGACAATATTTGTACGGAGGTGTACTACGTGGAAGAAGACTAGTGATCCCAGGATTACGTAAATCATGACAGAAAATTCGGTTGTGAATTAAGGCTTGTGAGGCTCCGCCTCTACAATTTTAGCGCTAACTAACGAGTGCGTACCTTAGGGCAGCAGATACGTGACATGCCATGCGCCTCCACACAATCCTCGACGATGCAGGAGTTGTTATTAGTAACCCTGGGTAGATGAACCAAAATGTTGAAAGGATGCACAAGGAATGCATCTCCAGCCTCCAGGAGCTTCACAGCCCTAACCAGCATTCAGGTCTCGCTGGTGTTCATGCGGGATCTTGGTATCTCATTATTTTTGGATCAGCCATACGGTATGTCAAATACTTTCCTCTCTCATGGTATAGATATACATATATATATGAGACCTTTGGTTTCCAAAGTTTTCCTGCATCTTTCCCAATCATTCGTGTAGCAGATTTCAAAATTTCAAGATATCAGTTTTCCCTCTCCTGACCAAAGACAAAACGTCTCTATCTCTCGCCACAATTTAAACAAGATGCAACTCGCACTGTTACTTGCTTTCAAGCTGTTATTGCTACCTTTGGCTGCTAGTAATCCAGTCTCGCGGTGCGTTTCCCCTTCAATATGCGGTATAGCTAGGGCTGACCTGACCATAGCGTTAAGGTTCGCGACAGTAAGTACAATGAAGTGTTAAGCCCGAAAGTGATTCCGCGAGGGTCAGAACGATATTTTGATCCACTATTCGGAAAGAGCCAGATCTACACGGGAAGTGAGTATACAATTTATGGTGATAAGTTGTTTCAGCCTCCGGAAGGCCTTACTTCAGATGAGCTCAAGGCGTTTAGCACCGTCCTTTTTGGATTTGACACAGATCCTACCACTAAGGCCATTTTCTCAACTTCAGCACCAAAAACAGAAGCTGACATAGACGAGCGTATGAAAAAATGGGAAACCTTTCTGGGGGGCCAACTTTTCCCACATATGTCTGAACAAAAGAAGAAAGGTGCCAAAGCCATTATCGTAATGCTTATCCCAGACCCAGAAAAAGTACATGCAGACAACTTAGTAGCAGCCAAGGCTCTTAAAAGTCGTGCGAATTCCCTTTTTCGAGGCCTAAAAGCGATTACAACAGTTCCTGCTGATTTCTACTTGGCAATGGTCGATACCTCAGAGACAGGCATAGAGGAGTTTGGGTTTAACTCGAGAACTGAAAAGATTACCTGGGACGGGAAGGACTTATATGATGGGAAGACGTGGACTGGGGATGCGAAAGCTCTGATTGCTCAGTTTTCTAGTGGTGCCAAATAGTTAGAAGCGCCGAACCTGATTATTTGGCATTTTGCATGTTTGTATTTAACTCTGGAGTTAGGAGTACATATTTAGATTTCAATGGAAACAGGCTCGTTGCTTTTACATAATTCTTGGTCTGATATGTTAATCATATCTAGGGAACCGAAATCCGATGGCTGATATCTCATAAAGGATTGAGGAATATCATGGAAAGGCAATAAACCTTTGCATGGTGTACTCTAACTTCCCTTTCTGGGAACTGGCTCTTGCACACACTTTTCACACAAAAATGAACAAACTGTAGGCTCATTTTTGCTCATCGAGACTAGTGCTACCCTGACTCAGATATATAGTTGTGGGGGTAGCTTCTAGCTTCACTAGAGCTTATGAAGTCAACAGTGTATTTGAGCAGGGCTTAAAAGTGCGTGAAATAGCTCGCTCATGGAAAGAAAGTAGAAGAAATAATCGCGGCGCGCTCAAAGTTCTCCATCAGCTATACTTTGTCCTCATTAAGACATTGGAAACGAAGGAGCATTTGTCAAGCAGTCAAAAGTGTCAAGGAGACCATACACGTGGCTAGTGTGAGTAGGAGACCTTGCCCCGAGAACTCGTGAGCAGATTCAAGCTGGATTGAAGTGGTAGGTACGGCTTCATAGCCCTTGGACTATTCTGTCGCTAGCTATAAGACGGAAATCGTCTTAGCTGCGAGCAATGGCGCGAAATACTTATATCAAACAACCGTGCAGAATCAAAACATCAACCGGATTGGTTAACTACCCTTAGGAAAGAAGGAGTGCTGCGCATATATACCTCTGAGGGTTATCGTGAAGTGTGATTTCCCTCTCAATCTATGTCCGACGTCGATGCAACCCTAGCCGTGAGGTAAGCTCAGGGGCCTGGCTAAAATGTTACAGTGGCATCAACAGCCGAGCGAACCATAAATTATGAAACTTTTGACAGCAGCTGTTTACGACTGCGGTCTGTATGGATCTTGTGAAAAGAACCATAATAAGATGCACTATTTAGACTCATTTTCCATATGTATAAAAACACAAATATATAAACACAACACCAAGGCATTTTGCACGAGAAATTAAAAAACGCCAATCTTCCCCTATCACAATCGCGTCCCCTCCTCGCGTTGTTTCTCTCCTCCAATCACTTCGATCCTTCCCGCCGCCAAAAGCCCTGGGTGGGTGTAACCCCTGAATTTAGTGCACAGGCACTGAAATTAGCTCTTTGGGGAACATCCCTCAATCTAAACCTCGTCGTCCTTGTCCCTCCCTTCCCTTCCTCATCGTCGCCGAAATTTCTTTGCTTTTTGTTGCTGTATCCAGCAACTTCCATTCCTTTACTGAAATTTAAGTATCGACACTCTTTCGAGAAGGCGCGCTCGTTTATTGTTGCAAGTCGTTTGAAGTTGAGGGAGATCCTTGTTTCATACCATCCTTGAATGCACGACATTGGGACTTCGAAGGCCAATAGAAATCCTATCGACAGAGCTTGAAATCCGACCCAGTGGTGGCCAGTAATATCCAACGAACTCGAGGTCGACGAGAAGGCCACCCTCCGACATTCCGATCTGGACATCATGGCTACAGAGCATGACGAGATCGAGTCTCCCATGGATCGGGAATCAAGGGCTTTCCCGCATGATTCCATGGTCACCGTGCGATTGAGCGAGCCACCGAACTTGACGGTTGACACACAGATCGGGGATATTGAGGATGGGAGGCAGAACATGCAGAAGAGGCAGACGATGCCAGAAGCCCTGGCAGAGGAAGATACACAAGAGGAGCAGGATGGTAGTCCCCGAATCACCATGATGGATCCTAATGGAAACGAAGTTGTGAGTCCTTCCGGCTCCGAATCTGCGGTCAGCGAGAATGGAGAGAGCCGGAGGGGGAGTGAAAGCTCGGAGGCATCGGAAGAAGGGGGTGTCAATTGGGAGGAATTGGAGAAATCTGAGGAGCAAGAGCCCAGGGATGAGTCTTCGGAGGATGTAAGTTCTCGATCTAAGGTCTGCTGAATCGTACTGACAATCAAGTCCACGGCATTACTCCTAGCACGACTCGAACAAGAAAACAATCTCCTTGCTACAAATCCTAAATCTGGGCTCGGGAAAGCCCAAGCGGTCGAGAAACAACGAATAAGGAGTCAATCACGGCCGCCAAGTATACAGCATCTAAAGAGATTGGTCCAGGGGCCTACTCCACCGGCCCTGAGGTATTCGATGATTCCCGCACCGCCCATGACAGATCTAGAGTTCTACGCTGCTCTGGTCCAGGATTATAATAGGACGGCACAATATTTACCTACTTTACTCTCGAAGAAGATAAGGAGCGGTATCCCACCGCCACTACGAGGCGTGGTATGGCAGAGCATGTCCGGTGCAAGAGACAGACTGCTGGAAGATCAATTCGACAAACTCTGCGGAGAGTCAAGTCCATACGAGGGAATTATCGGGAAAGATCTTGGACGAAGCTTCCCAGGCGTGGAAATGTTTCGAGATCCGGATGGTGATGGCCAGCGGATGCTGGGACGGGTATTGAAATGCTTCAGTTTGTACGATCACAAAATTGGGTACTGTCAGGGTTTGGGCTTCCTTGTCGGCCCTTTGCTTATGCATATGGGCGACAAGCAGGCCTTTTGCGTCCTCGTTAGGTAGGTTACCCACTTCAGGCCAGTATGAAACCGCGTGCTAATGTGGATCAGACTGATGGAACATTACGATCTCCGAAACTGCTTCCTCCCAGACCTGTCCGGCCTCCACGTTCGAATCCATCAGTTCCGCGAGTTGCTCAAGCAGCATATGCCAACCTTGTCCTTACATCTCGACGAACTGCAGATCGAACCCGCATACGTTTCACAATGGTTCCTATCCTTCTTCGCCGTAACTTGCCCACTGCCGATGCTCTTCCGGATCTACGATGTGATCTTCGCAGAGGGAGCTTCAGAAACCGTAATGCGCGTAGCTCTTTCGCTCATGCGCAAAAACGAAGAGAAAATCCTCGCATGCACAGAAATTGAGGATGTTATGCAACTCCTACTCTCAAGAGGGCTTTGGGATTGTTACCATTACAACGCAGATGACTTTGTCAATGACTTTGTCGGTCTGACAGGTGTTGTCACACACGAAAGTTTACAGGCGTTGGAGGTCAGCTATCACGAATCGAAAACAGCGGACGCAGTCAGCTCTTCGGAAACAATTGGATCTGCAGCTTCAAGGTTCCTTGGCCGCTTGTGGGCCACGTCAAACTCCTCCACCAAATCAGCCAATCTGAGTCCTGGCCTCACCGCTCCCACGCGACCCGTGAGCTTCCTTCGAAGGTCACCTTCCAAACAAAGTATTGCTTCGACAATGAACTCCACTGAAGGCGGACCGGAGAGTATTTTAAGCTCAACAACGGACGCAACCACCGTCTCACGCGACTCCACAAACACAGATGGCTCATCGATTCGAGGGCAGTCGGTCAGTTTCAATAATGTGGTCAATGCCAACAAGCCAAATAAGGATAAGAATCTGCATGGTCAGATTGAGGATTTGCTAATGGCGCTGAGCGAAATGCAAAGAGATCATGCGATTCTTGCCACGCAATTACAGAAGGAGAGGGAAGAGCGGGAGGAGGATCGAGTTGTAGTCAGATCTTTGCTAGATGGGTTGAAGAACAAGTCCAGTCTTGAGACAGTGAAAAGTGTCGACAGCGAGGGGAGCTTAGAGACTGTGAAGGCTGTCGAGGTTGAAGAAGACCCCACTGAGCGAGAAGAAGAAGATGCAACTCCAGAGGCAGACAAAGCCGCAGAATCAGAGCTGCTATCATCGTCCCCCAGTGCTACAGACCTTACTTCACTGCTTGATCTCGTCGAATCTCGCTTCACACCTGCTACTAACCGCCGGTCCTCAATGCTTCAATCTAAATCACAACTCCGGGAAGAACTTGCTCGCTCAAAAGAGCAACTAATCATTGAGGTCTCGAAGACTCAAGACTTCAGCCGGAGGCTTAACGAACAAGACCAAGAAATTTCCAATCTTAAGGAACAGCTTAGGGACGGTCATACCCACATCCGAAATGCTCACGCCGAGAAGCAACGATTGGAGAAACAAATCCACGATCTGCGAGTTAGGGCTGGAAGTCAAGATCGGGGGAGAGATAGTCCCAAGGACGTGGAAAGTATCAATCCACGGCATTCAACTGTGAGTGTTAAAGGTGGGCTTCGCGAATTGAAACTAGGTCGCTCAAATTCCAACCGGGGCCAAAATCCAACCTTCAACAAAAGAACATCAAGTCTAGCTAGTGCTCAACCCGTCTCCCAAAAGGAGAACGAGAGCCCAATATTAGTCACTTCAGCGGAAGCTTCGCCAATCAAGGAGACGGACGTCGATGCATTGGTCTTAGAGCTTGTGCAAGCAAAGACCGCAGAAGCAGTCGCCAAACAGGAAGCCGAAGAAGCGAAAGCTAAGCTGGAAAGTCTTCGAAAAATGCTAGGTATGGGGACACCCAGTCCTAGTGGGGAGGTTGGACACAGGAGCAGTCCCAGTTTACCTCAGATCGGGATCGATAGGAGCAACACTCTGAGTCTAAGCACGGCTGGGTTCGGGAAAAGGGTGGAGAGTGAAGCGAAAACACCTGCAAGCGCTGTAGGTGGATTCTGGGGTGGATGGGGCAAGAGGACTGTCAGTACCGAGAAGGCCACTTGAGATAGCTAAGGAGGATTTATAATCTGAAAAGGAAGCTGAATATAATATGCTACAGTGGAGGATACTGTGGAGTGTAGTTAAAATACCCGGTGGCTTTCAAGGGTCATGAATACGGGAGTTTATATATGAAAGATTTATGATACTTCACATTCAAGCAGGCTTTCTCTCTTCCCGCCCTCTGATTTTAGGTATATCAAAATCCAACGGCCAAATATCGCTCTTTCCTATTTTTAAGTCATCGGTGAAACAGCCAAGCGTCTACCCAACTCCTCAATTCCCATGGATCCTGGATCTCTCCTTTCCCTCCTTTCTCGATCTCTGCACCTATGGCGCTGCCAAAGCCGGCTCTGTTCCTCAATGCGCTTTTTTGGTATAGGAATCTAAGTGACCAGCGCGGTGAAAGACCTGATTTGCGCATGAGGTGCTCTAGATGCCGCTAATGGTGCCGCATATGCAATCCTCTCGAGCCATGGTAGTTATTGCTTAGGTTGGGATCTGCATGTGGGATATGAGAGATGGGGAAATGGCGAGTGTAGATTTCGATGTGAAGGAGAGGGAAGGAGAGGGGATTCATGAATGGAAGGATTGGTAGGGATGTGGATTTTTGTATGGCTGTCATTCAACGACTAATTATCGCGACCTGGAAATCTGAGATTCTCAGAGTCTCCACTTCTTATTTGCGGGTTCGTATTGGGTACTTACACTCTATCGACCAAAGCATTCACGCTAGGTACTGTGCATCTTATACAATGGGCTCTCGACGCAAAGAAACTTACTACTGAATCATCTCGCATTTCTACAAGTCACAACTCATCTCACCAAAGTCACCTCCTCTTTTTTCCATCCTATTCTTCAACTCGCCTTCTTATCACCTCCCTTCTTCCACCACCTGCGCAGCCCCGTCTCCCCATCCTTCACGCCTGGCGACGGTTCCCAAGGTTCATGATTTGGAGGGTGGCCTTCTTCTCCTTTGGGGATTTGGGAGATCCAATCTTCGATGTAGTCTTTTAGGCCTGGTTTTAGGCTGTGTTTTTGATCGGGAGGGGGTTGGGGGTTGCTCATATCGAACCTTGTTATTGCTGGAACTTTGACGAGTAGTTATGTGAGACGTATATTAAGGGGATTTTAAGGGAAGGCGAGAGAATAGGTATATTTATGTACTTTTGCGATGGAGCTGGAGGGGCTGGTATTTAGATATTGTGAATGGTGTTAGTGAATCAAAATTTATTTCCTGAATATTGAACTGATGAAGAGCAACTCAGATGGCCCTAGCACTGTGTGAGCGACTTTAGGACGACTCCCTTCAAACGATTCATGGGAGGACTAGGAGAGTGTATTCATGAGGAGAGCATTGATTACACGGTGGCCCTCTTCGCGCAGAGTGAGAGCTCATTCCTACTGAGGAACCCCTGAGAGACTTTCGAGAGGTCGAAAGAGAAAACAAATAGTGCAGCTTTAGATACTGCTCCTAAAGCAATATGCGAGTCTCCCGTTACTTCTGTGACCACATTAGCACTGCTGTAAAAAAAAGTCTATGAATCTCCAAAGGACCTTCAGTCTTTAAAATTCAGGCCTTCAAATCCTCCTATAATAGGCCTCAAAAATGTCGTGCCGAAGGTAGTAGTGGGAGGTGGTAGTTCGGGTGAGGGTTGTGTGGGATGAAGGGGGTGTTGGGTGGAAGACGTGCCCAGGGTATGGTGAGGGTGTTAGGAGGGTAGGGTCTAACTTTAGGATTTCGAAGAAGAGGGATGCGAAGGGGTGGGGGGAGGTGGAGGGGATAATTGAAAAGGGGGGAGAATTTAGCGGCGAGCTTTTTTGGCGTGTGCGACGATACAGGAGCATGGGGAGATGGTGGATAAGGAGTTGAGAGTTAGGGGAGTTTGGGAGATGAGTGCGGAGTGGGAGGTGGAGAAGAAGGGGAGGATTGAGCTCTTCCGTTTGAAGTGGTTACCTAAAGAAGACAGCAGAACTTTGGTGCAGTGTCCGAACTTGAGTTGAAGGTCCAAAATCAGGAATTGGTGACTTGAGAATCAGAATCGGTTATGAATTCTGGATATATGCCAAATCTAGCAGAAGGCGAAAACAACTTGACCTCGTCCTCATTCATTCTGGTGAATTTCCCATCCATCCTCATAATTATTTATGCCTAGAGCAGGTCTGCCAATCCTTCGACCCTTCCTCTCTCCCTCTGCATAATATCTACTTGGTATCGTTCTCGCCTTCCTCAAGCGCCTTCGATTCTTGGCAACTTCAAATTTGCGGCCCGGTCTCTTCATGTCATGCACGCGCATCTTGATCTTTTTGCTTCAATAGGGCATTTAGATGATGTTTGCAGGATATTGGTGTCCAAGGTATATTCATCATAGCAGGTAGCTAACTCATCGCAGCTGCTTGGAGCAACAATTCCTTTAGTCGTCTCAGTCCGCGCCAATCATTACCCAAAAATAGATGCCCAACCCATCTGTTCCATAACATCCATCCAATGCACCTCCTGACCGAGATCCTGCCTGGCCCAAGTCTCCTGAATCAGTTCCAATGCCTTGACAATTGGTTTCGCAGGTAATGACAATTGAAACTCCTGTAGTCGCGTGACGATAAAGCGGCGAGCGGAAGCGATATCTACTTCACGGCTTGTGATACTATTAAAGATTGAACTTGCGGGTAGGAATGGCGATAATGGATCGTTTGTCGATGTTGACGAGAAACGAAGCTCGCTGGCGGCGACGATGTGGACGATGGGTTGGAGACAACGAGTTCCGGAATTGGAGGGTAGTTTCTCCAGGAGAGATACTGTGTGTAAAGCGAGGGAGACGAGAAAATCTTCAGGTGCCTGGGAATTTGGGATAGGAAGAAAGTGGAAGGTCTGGTGGTCCAGGTCGGAAGTCGAGGAAGAAGCAAGGCCATTGTCGGTGAGTGGAACGCGTTTAGTTAAAATTTGGGAGAACGTGCGGTAAATTTCGAGGAGTGCTGCGTATCGATAGGCTTCTGCTAGATATATGTATTGCTGGACTGGTGTGTTTTCGTCACCCGCGTCCACCAGTTTTGTGAGTGATGGAGGCTCGAAGGATAATAGCTCTTCTTCTAGTGACTGTGCTTTCGACAACATTCCTTGTATTGCAGAAGAGTCCGAAGGATATTGTATTTCGAATCCTAGATCCAACGAAAGAAAGTTTGCGGACGCAGCATCTTGTCTCATTGCTTTGCGATATCTCCGGACTAATCGGCCAACTTCAGCAAATAATTTTTGCACCTTAGGAGAGACTCCTGTCCAGGGATGAGGGAATACTTTCTCCTTATCGTCGCATGGTATTGAGATACTGTTCTCAAGAGTATTTACAAGCCCGTTTTCCACCTCAGTTTTGCCAAATCCAAATTCATCTACATCATCCACGACGAATCCAGCAAGCATGTCCCAATAAAGAATGCACTGCTCGAAGAATTCATTTTGACGTTGAGCTCGACTTGCCGCATCCGCATCGATTTGTATAACCTGCTGCTCGAGCCTTCGCCTGTTCAGCCGCTTGGCTGATTTCAGATGGACCAGACCGAGATCATTTGGATTGTGCCAGGCGGTGGTTTGTCCAACGAGCAGGACAGTTAGAAGAGTCTTGTCGAGATTCTCAGGATTTGGAAGCCCACCCTGCTGAACTTGATACAGACATCTGAATGTCTCCCTTTGCATTTGAACACCCACTGATGACATTCGGGGAAAGTGGTTGGAGAGGAAGGCGGCAGCCATACTTTGAATTGCATAATATATAGGAGCAGATCCATCCCACAATTTCCCCACCGTCGAACGGAAAGGATTGAGAATTCCATCGAAGGATGAGAATATTTGGCAAACATAATTAAAATAATATTCGACGAGCATAGTAGGTAGAGGAAGCAGGAACTCAGGAACAGTAGATTCGTGTAATTGTTGACGAATTGCGGAAAGGCTATCAGTATATTGACCCGAATCTCGGCGTGAGCGAGAAGGTTGGTTGGACTCTTCCATTCTTTCAACTTGAGGCCGACTGATACTATCTGTGGGAGAGGTAGCACCATCTTTGGATGGCTCCTCCTTCTCCAGCTCTTGCCCTGCTAATTCTCGAGCCAAGGTCTTTGCTGAGGGAGGCAATGCAGAGTTCGAGTTGGAAGTCATCATCTTCTCATGCTTAGTCGACCATATCAATGATTTGGCCTTGTATCCTGGACAGGGTACGTTCTTTGTATTGCATTGAATACATGATGGTTTGTTCTCAGAACATTTCAACTGAAATCGTCAGCTAAGATAGAAATCTTAAGCAGCTGGATGAGGGAAGGACTACCCGTTTTGCTTTGCATCTTAAGCATCCATTCCTGGATTTAGGAGCCCTTCTTGGATTCAAAGTAGCTCCAACTTGCGCATTTTGGCTCATCCTCGTCCGTTCAAAAGCAAGTCAAACAAGTCAAGAGTGGGGTTTTGAGCTGGATCTTCAGACTTGTTTGGAACTCCGTTTGGGAGAGGGCTTTGATCAACGTAGGTTATGTAAACAATTTATCCTGTGACCAACGAATCTCAACTTGGAGCACGTCTTTATTCGGGTTCATGAAGGTAATGAAAAGAATACTAATCAAAAGTGGATCATGGGATGTGACCGCGATCTGGCTGGTCACGTGAAGCACTGCTATTGCAGAACTGCTTTCATTCAAGGAAGTACGCTGGTATCATCTTCCAAGCCATGAGGATACTTTTCCTATATAGACACATCTCTGCAGTGGTTGTTGTCGAAAGGGAATTATACCTTAATATCTTAAGCACTAGTTGAAAACAGCTCGCAGAGCTCGCTGACGAGATTTTAAGTTATAGCCTTGGATTTAAGATATTATTCATTACCAAATACTATATAGGACTATAGTAATCTACATATAACTATAAATCATATATAACAATCAAAAATCTAAGTATTATAGCTATAATAATAAGAAATTATAATAATATAATTAATTCTATTATAAAAGCAATACTATTAATATATTATAGTATAAAATATAGTAAATAAGTTATATTTTCAAATATATTACTTTTTATTTTCTTTTCTTTTTCTTTAAGCAAATAATTATATAAAGTAAGTCTATAAAGGCTTTTTTTTCCTTTTTTATACCCTTATAATCTTTTTACTATCTATATAACTTATATACTAATATTTACAGGTTATAGTATATCTTAACTAACCACTGCCATCGCCACAATTGCTACTACTGCTGCCCTTATCACTGCCAATTATAATATTAGTCTTTCCATCTTTTTATTACTATTATCACTACTACTCTCCATTACTAACCCTTTTATACTACCTTTTTCTACCTACTCTACCCATACTATACTACACTTTTCTATACTTATTCTAATCTGTTTAATTATTTTGTAACCTAGCCATATTAATACAACAACCTGGCCTACCAATCTAGAAATATTGTTTAGCTAACTTATTAATTAGGTCAATACCTTTAGATATTAGTATTATACTAATAAATTAGATTATTAGATTATATATATATTAGTATCTGACTATTTTAACAGTAACTATACAAACTACTATTATAGCAGTAAAAATGTCTACTACTCTCTTTATAAGTCTTAAATCTACAATTTTCAGACCATAACTAATATATACAAATTATAGACTCCTAGTCTATTATCGCCCCTGTCTACATCCCTGCCTACACCCCTGCCCATCGCCCCCCAACTTGTGTTTCGGATCCCTCTACTATTATCAGTCATTACTACTCTGTTCCTCTCTCTTTTACTAATTCTTCTTATTTACTTCAATAAATAGCTCCTATTTATTATATAAATAATCAGATTACTTCCAGCAGAATTCATTTTTGAATCTATAATAGTAAATTAATTCTTAGTTTTTTACTATTTTATAATCTTTTTAAATTATTTATAAACTATACTGATACTTATAGCCGTTTATTTCTATATTACTCCTATCCACTATACTTATCAGTATGCCCAGCTTTACTAAAAGCTGGCAGATAATTACTAAAAAAAGGCTAAGAAGTTGAAAAAGAAGGAAAAGAGAATCTGAAAAGTGGAGTTCTTCAAGAAAAAGCAGAAGATAATAATAATAAGCAATAAGAAAAAGAAAGAAAAAGAAGATAATAAGAAAGAAAAAATCCCAAAAAGTCCGATTTTTTAAATCCCTTTATAAATTACTCTTTAAAGTATAGAATTTTTTTTTATAGACCTATAAATATTAATTTTATTTGTTTCAATTCAAAAAACACTTTTCCTATCTGTAACTTATAATTCATTATTTTTAAT
>Ga0182030_10006314_pt1 | contig 25027 bp, 23 predicted proteins | sample 812S3MmetaG_FD_121299 | JGI IMG/M metagenome (GOLD analysis project Ga0182030, IMG submission 121299) | Permafrost microbial communities from Stordalen Mire, Sweden - 812S3M metaG (Illumina Assembly) | ecosystem: Environmental > Terrestrial > Soil > Wetlands > Permafrost | place: Sweden...
GCAGTATCGATCAGATTGCCACCAGCCGCGATGAAGGCATCGAGGATCTTGAAGGCCTCTTCTTCCGGTGTTTCGTCACCGAAGTACATCGTGCCGAGGCCGAGCGAGGAGACCACCATGCCTGTATTGCCGAGTTTGCGGTATCTCATTGCTTGCGTGCCTCTGAGTGGTTCCTGATTAATGATATCGCCCTCGGTGCTTACAGAAGCCCGTGGACAATGCGGAGCTGCTCGCGGTGATTCGGCGCGTCCTGGGTGAGCTGCCAGTTGAGCCTGAGGTGTATGAGCTATGACGATTCGTCCGCCCGGCTTCCGGGATGCACGCGTCATGGTGAATCCGCGTTGAGCTTCTTTGCGGCGTGATGCTCGGCGAACCAGTATCCCGCGACGAGCGTCTTGAGATCGTTGATATCGCCGCTGCGCACGCGGTCGATGAACACCTGCGCCGGCAGAACAACGGTCAGAATGTCCTCATTCTCTGACACATTGCCGTGAACGCCCCCTGCGTGACTGGTGTCCACTGTGCCGTAGACGAGGGCAATCTTCTCGGATGTGCCCCCGGGGCTGACGTAGGCGCCCGGATGAATGAGCACTGGATTACTCAAAGTAAGACCAGTTTCTTCGCGCGTTTCTCGAACGGCGGCCTCCAGCGCCGTCTCATTGCTTTCGATGCCGCCTGCGAGCAGGTTGTCCCGATACGGGTATTCACCGGCCACGATTACGCCCGGGCGGAACTCCTTTACGAGCACGACCTCGTCGCGTGCTGGATCGTGGCCGAGCACCGCGACCGCATTGCCGCGCTCCATTATTTCCCATGAAGTGCGACTGATACCTCCGCCGTACTTCTCGACGTCGAATTCATATCGGTACACCCGCAGAAATCCCTCGTACAAGGGTGTTCTGCTGTGGATGACTGCTCTGAGTTGCGCTAGTGTCATTTTCAACCTCATCATCGAGCGATTGCGCATGCGCCCCCGGCTTGCGACCCGATGTCGGTAATCGCCGCCGAGCCATTTAACCGCCCGGATATCTCAGGAGTGGACTGTGCTGCAATTGGTCAAAAGCCGCGTACGTGAGGGAAGCTCGAACGCCCACGGCGCGATCTGGGATGGTAAAGGCACCAACTTTACGATGTTCTCTGCCTCCGCCACCAGGGTGGAGGTGTGTCTTTTTGATTCGCAGGGCGGCACCGAACTGGAGCGCATTGCGCTTCCGGAGTACACCGATCAGATATGGCACGGCTACATCCCGGATGTCGGGCCCAGTTCGGTTTACGGCTTTCGCGTGCACGGCCCCTACGACCCCATGGCCGGACACCGATTCAATCCCAACAAGCTCGTGCTTGACCCATACGCCCGGGCGCATGTCGGAGAGCTCAAGTGGGCGCCGGAATGTTTTGGCTACACGATTGGAGCAGAGGGCGATGACCTGAGTTTCGACGAACGCGACAGCGCGCCGTTCATGCCCAAGTGTGTGGTCGTTGATCCCAACTTTGACTGGCAGGGTCAACCACGGGCTGGCGCGGTCCCATGGGACCAGACGATTATCTATGAAGCGCATGTGCGCGGCTTTACCATGCTCCACCCTGCCGTACCGCCCAGGCAGCGCGGCACCTTCAAAGGCATGGGAACCAAAGAAGTGGTCGCCTACGTCAAGTCCCTGGGAGTTACGACCATCGAGCTGCTCCCTATCCACACTTTCATCAACGACAGTCATCTGCTCGAACAAGGGCTCACGAATTACTGGGGATACAACAGCATCGGCTTCTTTGCGCCTGACCCGCGCTATGCCTCCGAGCCGGAGCAGTGCCTTCGGGAGTTCAAGGAGATGGTGTCGAGGTTCCATGATGCGGGCCTCGAGGTGATTCTCGATGTGGTCTACAACCACACGGCGGAAGGCAATGAACGCGGCCCGACACTATCCTTCAAAGGCATCGACAATGCCTCATATTACCGGCTGTTGCCGGATCAGAAGCGCTTCTATATCAACGATACGGGCACCGGCAACACCTTGAACCTGTCCCATCCGGCTGTCATCCAGATGGTTACCGACAGCCTTCGCTACTGGGTGAATGAGCTGCATGTGGATGGCTTCCGGTTCGATCTCGGTACCATTCTGGCACGCGAACCCGGCGGTTTTGACAACCAGAGCGGCTTCTTGAAGGCCTGCAACCAGGATCCGGTCCTCCGAGGGGTCAAGCTGATTGTCGAGCCCTGGGACTGTGGCCCCGGCGGCTATCAAGTGGGTGAATTCCCGCCAGGCTGGGCAGAGTGGAATGACTGCTACCGGGATGTCGTGCGGGATTTCTGGAAGGGTTCCGCGGGCGCCGCTGATATAGCGCAACGTCTGTGCGCATCGGCCGACGTCTTCAATCATCTTGGCCGGCGCCCTTCAGCATGCGTTAATTTTGTAACGGCGCATGACGGTTTCACGCTGAATGATCTGGTCACCTACAACGACAAGCACAACGAGGCCAATGGCGAGGGTAACCGGGACGGCAGCAGCGATAATCGCTCCTGGAATTGCGACGTTGAAGGGCCCACTGACGACCCAACGATCAATGCGCTGCGTGAGCGGCAGCTTCGCAATTTCCTTGCCACCCTGCTGCTGTCCCAGGGCACGCCGATGGTATTGGCCGGTGACGAATTCGGGCGTACGCAGCAGGGCAATAACAATGCGTACTGCCAGGATAACGAAATCAGTTGGCTGAACTGGAACCGGGAAGGTACGGGCGCCCAGTTGACTGATTTCGTTCGGCGCCTGACGGCCCTGCGCCACAAGTATCCCATTCTGCGTCGTAACCGATTCCTCACGGGAGCATTGGACGAGGAGTTGGATGTCAAAGACCTGACCTGGATCAACGCCTCGGGGGCCGAGATGCGCAGCGAAGACTGGACCGATGCGAACATGCGGTGCTTCGGCATGCTCATCGACGGTCGCGCCCGGCCTACCGGTGTTCGCCAACGCGGCACGGAAGCCACCATGCTGATCGTGTTCAACGCGCACTACGATCTGGTGGAATTTACGCTGCCGGCGAGTCCTGGGGGCAATACCTGGACATTGGTGCTCGATACCAACATTCCTGACAGCGAGGTTGCCTACACCGGAAAGGCAGATGATAACTACGGCGTAACGGGACGATCGCTCATCCTGTTGCGCCTCGGCGATTGAGGGTTGAATATGGCCAATATAATATCGCTGCTTATAATGTCCGGTACCGTACAGTTATGTTCGGCAACGCACAGACAGTGTTGCGCGCAATGCGCGACATTCAAACATGGCTCGCTGTGTAGAGGATCAGTTAGGGAGTTCTTGTTCTCTTGATCCCATCGACCCTGTAATAGTTGACAGTTGTTCCAGGGGCAGAATCAGGCAAGATCTCCACCGTCGGATACTTTGCGATCGGCATTGTCAGCATATCCGTTGAGGGATAATTGTTGGATCCGCAATCTCCATTGTCCATCGAGCGCAACCATCTTTTGGCCGCGCTCCCGCCGGATGACCTGGAGCGCCTGAGACCGCATCTAAAGCTGTCCGCCTTACCATTGGGCGACGCCCTATATGAATCCGGCGTGGCGTTGCAACATGTCTATTTCCCCATCGATTCGATCGTATCGCTGCTTTGCGTCATGGCTGACGGCGCATCCGCCGAAATCGCCGTCGTCGGAAATGATGGCGTTGTCGGCGTCTCTCTGTTCATGGGTGGCGAAACCACACCAAGCCGGGCGGTCGTGCAGAGCGCGGGGCACGCCTACCGCTTGAGAGCCGAGACGCTAAAATGGGAGTTCATGCAGGGAGGCGAAGTGCAGCATTTATTGCTGCGCTATACGCAGGCGCTGATCACCCAGATGGCGCAGACCGCTGTTTGCAATCGTCATCACTCTCTGGATCAGCAATTGTGTCGCTGGCTACTGTTGAGCCTTGATCGCCTGCCGTCGAACCAGCTGGTCATGACGCAGGTGCTGATTGCCAATATGCTCGGTGTGCGCCGCGAGGGCGTCACCGAAGCGGCCAGACGGCTTCAGGCAGACGGCTTAATAAAATACAACCGGGGGCACATTACCGTGCTCGATCGCCTCGGAATCGAAGCGCGCACCTGTGAGTGCTATGCCGTCGTAAAGAGGGAGTGCGATCGACTGCTTCCCTCCGAGTAACGCGTTACGTTAAATGGAGGGCCGCCCGGGTGTGACGTAGTGCCCAAGAAAAGGGAATACGTCATATCCCAGGCGTACATAAGTGGGCGGTCGTACATACGACGCAGGACGAGCGTGGTGGACTCCTTACTCCATAGAGCATTGCACGCGCTGGGAGTGACCGTCATGTTCAACCGCCTGACTCGGAGCCTGGACGACGCTATTAGGGACAACGATCCTATCGTGCGGGATCGGCACACTCCGCCCCGTTCGCGACGCAAACGCGAACCGTCGGAAACCAGCGGAAGCCGGGATTCGCTGCTGTCGTCGGTAGCCAGCGCCTCTTTGCACTCTCAACTCGATGCGCTTCTTCATGCGCGCTGGCTGCCTGGACGATGGGTGCAGCGCGTTTGGATGCTCTCCGACCTACCGCCATGCCTCGAGCAGCGTGCTCGATCGATAGCGTCGCATGCGATTTGGCGCGCGTATACGGACGGCGCGCGTCTTTGGTTCGCAGTCGCCGCCGCGGCAGTGTCTACCTACGGGCGGTCCGCGATTGCCCTGGAGGTGCTCTTCTTCGAGAACGACGGTGCATTGTGCTCGGGTGGGTTATGGAGATGCCATCCTAATGGGGAGTGGCGCCTGGAAAGACTCATGGGTATGTCCTCGGAAGCTCGTTTCTATTAGTCGGTAGAACGATCCCGTGCCACACCGAATCCCAAGGAAGCACATCCGACGCAGCGGTGGACATTTTGTCGATCGGGAAGCGACGGAGGCCAGAACCGAGGCGATAGAAATCAAAGCGACGACGGATGCTGGCTCTGGCGATATGTGTGCTCTGGGCGACACTCTCTGCGCGGAGAACGCGCAACTGGTGAGACAGATCGCTCATCACCTGTTTCGGCGACGTGCCTACGTCAACGTCGACGACCTGATCGAGGCTGGGATGGTCGGGCTCGAAGAGGCCATGCGAGAGTACGGGCACGATATCGCGGAGGATTTTGAACCCTTCGCCAGTACTTTCATTCGCAGCGCGATGCTCGAATTTGTGCGAAAGGCAAATTGGGGTCCAGCGTCACTGTAAAGGGTGTGGCTTTGGCCCTAGAACACCACTCTGACAGAGTCATTGATCATGTTCCTGTCGATGTAGCCAATGGCCGCCGGATTGGCGCCGATTCGCTTCATCATTTCGATGGTGTTCGATACGCTGGGCGGGGGCTGTCCTCTGCCCGTGAAAATGATTTTCGACCAGTAGGCTTTGACCTGCGCAGCGGTCTTTCCGGCAACTTTGTTGTAAAACTCATCCCGAACAGCCGAGCCCTCAGGCTGGTCTATGGCCACAACCGGTGCACCATCCGGAAATCGAATTGTTTTGCCCAGGAAAATATCTTCCACTTGTGCCCTGCTCAACGCAGCGACTGGATTTTTTGCCGATACCACCACTACGACGTCGGCCATGGCTACGCCACTCGTCAGGCCCAGCGTCAGAGCGATGAGTATCCATCCGTTGCGGTTCGTCGCAGACATGAGGCGTTTGAGTTTGATCAGAACACGAAGTTGACGACGGAGCTCAACAAGAAGATGGTACTACCGGGCTGAAACCCGGGTTGTGGGTTGATCAGTGTACCCGCCGAGCCAGCCCCCAGATTTATGCGGTCGAGCTGCAGCTTGAGATCAAGGTTCTTCAGGAAATCCCACCGCACGCCGATCGATAAAGTGTATTGGTCGGGACGTGAGTTCAGAGCTTCGTTGAGACCCGTGTTGAGGGCAGCGGCAGCCGGGGCGAGGTAGGCAGGCAGTCCCACCAGGCTCAGACCGGGAGAGGAGCTGCTGCGCTGAGTTATCTGAGCGTAGGTCAGATAGGGCGTGAATGCGCCCGCCCGATAGCCGCCGCTGACGTACCAGCCGTTGCTGGTGCCGAGAAATGACTCTGACCGGGATGTCACCCACTCGCCCATCGCAAACCACTGGCCTGGATCGTAGCTTGCCGCAAACGTCAGGAACGACGAGCGCTTGTTCACAATGTCATACTGGTTTGCGATGGCAGCGCCTTGCGGACCAAACTGTCTGAATGCATCGAACAGTGCAGCGGCTGAGTTCAAGGTGATGCTTGAGGTCAAATAACCTACACGTGCGAGAGCGGGGCCGTACTCGGCATTGTCGAAAATGCCCCATACATACTTCGCGTCGAATTTGCTGCCGCCGGCGAAGCTAAAGGCCAGATTTCGACCGTAACTGCCCTGCAACGTATTGGTCACGCCGCCCAGGTGCAGGCGGTAGCTGGCGTCCAGGCCATCCAGATAGGTAATCGGATTGGCGTTATAGACCTCCGTCGGCGGCCGCACCCACGGATTGCTATATCCCACCTCGCGAGAATCCGAATCCAGAAAGGTGGGCATTACGATTCGGCCCGCGCGAACGCTGAAATCCGGCGTGAACAGGTATTTGAGGTTGGCCCACTCCACGTGGGGCAGGTAGCTGTTGTCGTAATTCTGCTGCGCGATGAGTTGCAGAACTGCCGAGAGCTGTGGGCCGACAGTGGCGGTCACTTGTCCGCCAATCAGACTGTCGACACTCGCGCTCCAACTGCGCGTATAACCGGCGCCGTTGGGCTCGAAGTCGGTGGCGACGAAATCCGCCTTATCGTCGCTTGAATGCACGATTCCGGCGGTACCGAATCCGTTGAAGGAAAACATTGATCCATAAGGGCCCTGGACATCGGCGCAGGCGGAATGCGATAGCATCATCGTCGCCAGCGAGAAGCCGATGAGCGAGAGAGAGAGGTTCCTCCCGGTCATCGCATTGCCGCCGCGACGCGCTGACCTGTCAGTGTGACGCCGGCCTCCTGGGCCCGCAGGAGCTCGGTGAATTTGGACGCCGACATCGGCTTGTTAAAATAGAAGCCCTGAAACTCGTCGCAGGCATGCACTCTCAGGAACTCGGCCTGCTCCTTGGTTTCCACCCCCTGAGCCACCACGGTCAGGCTCAGAGTCTTGCCCATCTCGATAATGGCCTTGGTTAGTCCGCTCTCCGGCCCGTGACTGGCGATATCCCGGATATACGATCGATCAATCTTGATGGTGTCGATCGGAAATCGCTGCAGCGATGCGAGCGAGGAATAACCGGTGCCAAAATCATCGATCGCGATTTTGACGCCCAATGCCTTCAGTTGCGTCAGGATGCGCAGCGTCCGTTCGATGTCACTGATCAGCAGACTCTCGTGAATTTCAAGCTCCAGCAGGCACGGTTCCAGGCGGGTGGATTCCAGGATGGAGGTGATGTCGCGCAGCAGATGCTCATCACCAAACTGGCGCGTCGTGAGGTTCACGGCGATGCTCAGACGCGGCAGCCCCTCTTTCTGCCAGGCAACGTTTTGCAGGCACGCTGTCTGCAACACCCATTTCCCGATCGGCACGATTAATCCGGTCTCTTCGGCCATCGGAATGAATTGCATGGGGGCCACCATCCCCAAGTCCGGGTGCTGCCAACGCAGCAGCGCCTCCATGCCCGTGATCTGACCGTGGACCAACTCCCGCTTGGCCTGATATTCGAGCCTGAATTCCTTCCTCTCGAGTGCGTGCCTCAGGCTCGATTCGAGGGCGAGGCGTTCAAGGGAGTTCGCATTGAGCTTCTCGGAATAGAACTGATATTGGTTCTTGCCGTCTTCCTTGGACTGATACATGGCGATATCGGCGTTCTTCGTCAGCGTCTGCGCGTCCAGGCCGTCAGTCGGATATGTGCTGATGCCGATGCTCGCCGTCACGCGGAATTCCTGGCCCAGTACCATGAAGGGCTTGGCGATCGCAGCGATTATCTTCTGCGCGACCGTCGCTGCATATTTCTCCTCCATCAGCTCGGTGAGCAGCACGACGAACTCATCGCCGCCGAGGCGCGCGACGGCATCGCTGTCGCGTAGACACCCCTTGAGCCGGTTGGCGACCTCTGTCAACAACTCATCCCCTGCCTCGTGTCCCAGCGTATCGTTGATCTGCTTGAATCGGTCCAGATCTATGAATGCCACCGCCAGCTGCCGGCGGTTACGTTGTGCCTGGCTGATGGCCTGACTGAGCAGTTTGTTAAAGAGACCACGATTGGGTAGCGCAGTGAGGCCGTCGTGGTAAGCCAGGTATTCGACGCGCTCTGCATACTTCAACTTGGCGGTGCTCTCGCGAGCACGGCTGCGCGCCAGCTGCCAACTCAAGCGGCCCAGGAGCGCGGTTAATAGCACCAGCAATGCGCTGGCGGTGGCCGCGCGCCAAAGGTAAATGCGGGCGTTCTGCCGCACGGCGGCCAGTTGTTCGGTTTCGGACAATCCGGCGATCACCGCGAGCGGAAAGTCGTAGAGCTGCTGCGTGCCGGTGAAACGCCGCACGCCATCCCAGCCATTGACCGAAAGGGAGACTCCAGGATCTGTCTGATCGGCGCTGGGGATGGCACTGGCGTAGTCGGTTCGCACACCCGCCGTCACGGTCTCTCCCGTGCGCCTTACCCTAAACACGCCATCAGTTCCGAGAAGGGCCAGTACACCCTGCTTACCTAAGAGGGAGGGTTCGTAGCCGCTGACAAAGTAGGAGGCATCGACCGCGAGTATCACGGCACCGGTTACGGTACCATCTGCGTCGAGCAGTGCGCGTCCGAATCGCAGCGTCCACTCGCCCGTGTTGCCGATCCTGCGCGGTATATCCACCCAAAGCGCATCGCCAGTCGGCCCTTGTTGGATATCAAGGCGCGCCTCAGGGTGCGTTGGAGTGGACCGCGTACTCGCGAGGACCTGGCCGTCCTTGCCCACGACATTAATGGCGAACAGGAGGTCCGGCGGCAATAGGCCCCTCGCTCTCAGTTCGGTGAGGGCGGCCGGGGCGCCCTTTAGTTCGCTCAGATACTTGACCAATTTGAGCGTCTGATCGATCTCACGCAGGGCGCGGACGACCTGCGCCTCATAGGTGTTCACCACTTCCAGGACAGCCGCGGCCGAGACTGCCGCCGCATTGGTGCGTTCGATGTGGATGAGATTTAAAGTGACGCCCCAGATGAAGCCGAGCAACAGAATTGTGAGCGTTGGAAATAGTATGTGGGCGTCGGCAAGCCGGGGCAGCCACGCCCGTAGTCCCGTTGCGGCAGGACTTTGCAGGGCGCGTCTGCGCGCACTGTCCTCCAGGGCGACGCGGGTCGAAATATTCATGCGAGGACCACTGGGGCGAGATAGTTCAATTCGAACAGCTCGCTCGGAGCCGGTCTGCCCAACAGATAGCCCTGCAACTCATCGCAGCCCAGAGCATGCAGAAGAGACGACTGCTCCTCGGTTTCCACGCCCTCAGCGACCACCTTGAGCTTGAGGGAATGTGCCAGCTTGATGATCGTCGAGACCAGCACCGTTCCCTGCTGCCCAATCGTCATGTCGTGCACGAATGAGCGATCGATCTTCAGTGTGTCCAATGGGAGCTTCGAGAGGTAGCTGAGCGAGGAGAAGCCCGTGCCGAAGTCATCGATGGCGATGCTCACACCCATTGCGCGGAGGGCCCGCAGGCTTACGCCGCTATGCCGCACGTTTTGCATGATCACACTTTCGGTGATCTCCAGTTCCAGTCCGGAGGCCGCTGCCGCATCGAATGACAAGGCCTGCTTTACCTGCTCGATAAAGCCGCCACTGCGTAGCTGCAGCGCCGACACATTGACCGCGATGCGAACGGCGGGCAGGCCCGAAGAGCGCCAGCGCGCGTAGTCGCTAATGGCCCGGCGCAGTGCCCAGCGCCCGACCTCGTGGATCAGGCCGGTCTCCTCGAGGACGCGAATAAATTTCCCCGGCAGCACCAATCCTGTTCGCGGATCATTCCACCGGATCAGTGCCTCCGCGCCTGTGAGCTTGCCGCTCAGCACGCTCATTTTGGGCTGGTAGTAGAGTACGAATTGCTCATTGTCGAGGGCCTCCCGCAGCAGATGCTCGAGATTGAGCCTCCCTACTACTGTCTCCGTCATCCTCTGCGCGTAAAATACATATCGATCACCGGACATCTTGGCCTTTCTGAGGGCTGCCTCGGCGTTACTGAACAACACGTCGGCGTCGGCACCGTCGTCCGGGTATAGGGCTATGCCAAACTTGGCGCCCATATGAAACACCGCGTCGTCGAGACGGAACGGATGGCGCAGGAACGCCTCTATCGTCTGCTCTATCTGCCGTCCCAAGTCTGCTTCCTGCTTCACTGTGGGAAACACCACGGCGAAGTGGTCTGCACCGATCCGCGCCAGAAGGATGGCATCTCCCAGCGTATGCGTCAGCCATTCGGCCACCTGCCTGAGGAGCGCGTCGCCACTCGTCCGGCCGAGGCTTTGGTTGATATTCTTGAATCGCTCCAGGTCAATCAGCCCCACGGCCAGCTTGCCCTCACCAGCATTGGCGCTGCGCACGTATTGCGCCACGCGCTCTAGAAACAGTTTGCGATTTGCCAGCCCGGTGAGTTCGTCGTAGCAGGCCAAATAATTGAGGCGTTCCTTTTTTTCCAGATGGTCGAGCGCAAACGAGATGTTGCCCGCCAGCTTCAGCAGCAGTCGCGCTTCCCCTTCATCGAAGGCGTTTGGCTCGGCGGCGTACAAGGCCAATACCGCCGTGGGCCGCCCGGCCACTATCAATGGGAAGCAGCCGACGGACTTGAGTCCTTGCTCCAGTAGCTCATCGCGAACGAAGAGTGCGGATGGGTCCGTCGCAATGTCGTTGCAAATTACCGGGCGTGCCTGCCGCAATGCGCGACACGCCGGTCGCTCGCAATCGGGAGCTCCCTCATGCGCGCTCAGTTTGATCCCGCTCACATACTCCTGCGTTACGCCGTGCCAGGCGACTACGTTGCCCTCCAACGTTCGTGAATCAATCACACCGATCCACGCCATTCCGAACGTGCCGGCATCCACTGCGATGCGACAGGCTTCGCCAAAGAGTTCCTGGCGGTTGCCTACTCGCACAATCAATGCGTTAATCTCGCTGAGCATTGCGTAGACGCGGCTCAGACGCTTGATATGAATATCGGATCGTTGCTGCTCCGTAATGTCCTCACCGATGCTCGTAATGCCAATCACGTCGCCCCGGCCAGAGCGCAGCACGGAATTGCTCCAGCGGATGAGCCGTTGCTCACCCACGCGCGTCAGGATAGTGCTCTCGTGATGCCGAGCGCTCGGCAGATTGGCAAGCATGGCCGCATACACGCCCCTCATTTGGTGACGGCAATCCGCCGGCACAAATAAATCGAAGAAGCTCTTCCCCAATACCTCCCTGCGTTCCCAGCCGGTCAGCCTGAGAAAATAGTCATTGCAGTAGTCAATAGTCGCAGTCCGGTCGATGATGACCGCAACCATTTCGGCGTTGCTCAATAAGTCGCTTAAGCGGCGCTGAGACTCGCGCAACAGGTCTGAAGCCTGCCGCCTCTCGGTCAGATCGCGCAGTGTCGCGGTGAAATAACGCCGTCCGTTGGCGTAAAACGTGGCGAGCGAAGCTTCGCTCTGAAACTTCTCCCCGTCCTTGCGCACTGCCGTGACAGTGCGAGATGCGCTTGACGGCGGTGCGACGGAGCCGGGGTCTCCGGGATTCGCAGTGTCGAGCGAAGGGGGTGCCGGGAACGGCTCCGATAGAAGCAAGTGTAGCCGCAGCCCACGCAGCCCGGCGGTGGTGTAGCCGAACATGCTCTCGGCGGCAGGATTGCTCAGCACCACGCGCAGGTTCTCATCCAACGTCACGATGGCATCCCTCGCCGTCATGACGAAACTGTCCAGGCGCTGGCGGCCATCATGCAATGCCTCCAGTGCGCGCTTGCGGTCCGTGACGTCCTCGATGACGCCCGCAACGCGAAGCAGCAACCCGGCTGTATCCATGACCGGAGAGCCTCTCACCTCGATCCAGCGCACCGATCCGTCAGGCCGGAGGATTCTGCACTCGTATGCAAACGTACCCGATAGAATTCCTTGGTCGTAATTTGTCTGGGCTAAGTCCCGGTCATCCGGATGGATGCTCGCGATCCATGGCGGACTGTTGGCGTCGGGATTGTCACCACATCGACCCCAAATCGCCTCATACGCCGGACTGATGTACAGGAGATGATGACTGGCAGCGTCCACGAGAAAGAACACTTCATGAATGCTTTCGGCCATCTGCCGGAATCTCAATTCGCTGGCGCGTAAGGTATCCTCGATCGCTCTTTCGGCGGTTATGTCCCGGTGCATGACGATGGCACCACGTGTCGGCCAATCGCCCAGCGGTGTTACTGTCAGTGCGAACCACCGCTCTTCCGAAGTTGCATGGCAGCGATAGTCCATCGAGAAGATTGTGACTGCACCGGCCAATACCGAGCGAATGCCCGCGGCGATATGCCGTGCCTCGTTCAACTCGGATTCAGGTTCTTTGTCGCAAATCTCGATGTAATTGTGGCCGACTTTCGGGCCCGGACCGTATGTCGGCCCTGCGCTTTGGAACCGCTGCCACGTCTGGTTCACCGATATGATCGTGCCTTGAGCGTCGAGCACGGCAACATGTATCGGCAACGCGTTGAGAATCTCGGCTTGATCATCGGCACCGCGGTGACGTAACCAGTCCTGAGCGCGTCGAAACACCGACACCCTGCCTCTACGCTCCGTCGCCGAATCCTGGCTAGTCTGTGGGCGGGGAAAATGCGACGCGTTCAATCAGGCGTACGCCAACTGCTCGACACCGCATTCCAACAGCCGGCCGAATTCCTCACCCGGCAGAGGCCGACTGAAATAATACCCTTGAGCCTGATGACAGCCGTGCTCCCGCAATATTTCAAGCTGTCGTCGTGTTTCCACGCCTTCGGCCACGACCTGCATGTGCAAATTCCTACCCATGCCGATCATGGCGGTGACAATGCCGGAGCCGTCGTTATCAGTTGCAAGCTCCCGGATAAACGATAGATCGATCTTCAGAGCATCGATCGGAAAGCGCCTCAAATTAGTCAGGCTCGAATAGCCAGTTCCAAAGTCGTCCAGTGCGAGGAGCACGCCGATCTCTTTCAATTCCCGAAGCACATCGGCAATCGACAGAGAATCGTCTATCAGCATTGTTTCAGTCAGTTCGATCTCCAGGAGGTGTGGCTCCAGCCCCGTTTCCGTCAAGATCGAGCGCAGGCCGGCGACGAAGTCCGGGCCACGTAGCTCCACCGAAGAGACGTTCATCGACATCCGCAGCGCCGGCAGCCCTGGAACCTGCCAGGCGCGCGCTTGTCTGCAGGCTTCCCGGAGTATCCAGCGACCGATCGGTACGATGAGGCCGCAGTCCTCCGCAACGAAGATAAATTCCTGGGGAGAAAGCAGCCCTCGCTCTGGGTGACGCCAGCGGACCAGCGCCTCGGCGCCGATGATTTCCCCAGAAGCGATGTCGAATTTTGGCTGGTAGTGCAATACCAACTCATTTCGCTCTATCGCATGGCGCAGGTTCTCCTCAACGGACTGGTGTTCGACCGCGCGGGCATTCATTGCCGGCTCGAAGAACTGAAAACTATCGCGCCTGGCATGCTTGGCGTGATACATGGCCCGATCGGCTCTTTTCAGCAACGTCTCTGCCTCCGTTCCGTCATCCGGATAAGTGGCAATGCCGATGCTGGCGGTGATGTGCAGTTCATGCTCGCCAATGTGGTGAGGCAGGCGCAGTGCTTCCAGAATTTTCGCAGCGGTCAGGGCGGCGTCCTGTGCATGCCTGACCTCCCACAGCAGCACCACGAACTCATCGCCTCCCTGACGGCTTACCGTGTCGGAGCCGCGCACACAGGTAAATAATCGCCGTGCAACGGATTGCAGCAACCGATCACCCACAACGTGCCCCAGCGAGTCGTTGATATGCTTGAAGTGATCGAGATCCACAAAAATCACCGCCAGCTTCCTGCGGTGCCGACTGGACAGGTGTATTGCTTCATTCAATCGGTCGTTCAGCAGCACACGGTTAGGCAAATCGGTAAGACTGTCATGCTGTGCCAGATAGGACATCTTGACCGTCATCGCTCGCGCGGCGCTGACATCGTGAAACACCATGACAGCGCCGGTCACGGTTCCGTGACGATCGTGAATCGGTGCGGCGGAATCTTCAATGGCGGATTCGACTCCGTCGCGGCGAATCAGGACGCAATTTGGCTTGAGCGCTACGGGCTTATCATCCCGAATCGCGAGCAACATGGGATTCGTCGCAGTTTCACGTGTCTTGGCGTCGACGATGCGGCACACATCCTCAACAGGATGACCCAGAGCCTCTTCAAGCGGCCAACCCGTCATCCGTTCCGCAATCGCATTCAGGTAGGTGAGCTGGCCTGACACGTCGGTGCTCACGACCGCGTCGCCGATCGAGTCTAGCGTGACTACCGCGCGTTCCTTTTCCTCGAACAGTGCCTCGGAATAGGAGGCCCGTTCGATCATGCTTCCTATGGCCTTGGGCAAAAGGTAGGCATCGAGGCGGCCTTTGAATAGGTAGTCCTGCGCCCCACGGTGTACCGCCAGCTTGGCCGTGTTCTCGTTCTGCGGATCGATCAATACCAGGATCGGGATTCGGGGCGCCGCGTGGAACAGACGGTTAAATGTTTCGATCCCGCGACTGTCAGGAAGATAGAGATCGGCCAGGATCGCGTCGATGCCCTCCAGTCGCTCGAGTCCGTCGGAGCAGCGTCTCACCCATTCGACCTGGAAGGACGCATCGGACGAATGGTCCAGAGCTTCCAGAATCGCTTTAGCCGAAGGCGCGTCGTTCTGAATCAGCAATATGCGTTTGGACATGGTAGTGGCTTCGCGTTGCTAACGCTGTCAGCGGTGAAAGCAGTCAATACTGTTTAGGAACAGCTTTATGTTCGCTAACGCACTCTCATAGCTCAGTGAGGGCCGTTGGATTCTCAATCTGAGGAGCGCGTCGCACTCTCTGGGAAGGGACCGGCGCACCAGTTCGGTAAGTGTTGTCTGACACAAGGTCTGTGCGGTGCCGCACATACAAGAAGGTCGGTTGCGCTCAGCCTCCAGAATGACTGCAACCATGATCAACGCCAATCGGATACTGGCACTCCTGCCACCGAAGGAGTTTGAGCGTCTGCGAGCTCAACTCGAACCGATTGTTGTCCCGTTCGGCCAGGTGCTTTACGAACCCGGCCAGGCGATCCGGTACGTCTACTTTCCGATCGACTGCCTGATTTCCCTGCTCACCGGGGTCGATAAACGTCGAACCCTCGAGGTCGGCATGGTCGGCAACGAAGGCATGGCCGGGATGCCCTTCGTTCTGGGCATCGGCGTCTCTGGGGTACGCGCACTCGTACAGGGCGGCGGCACTGCCTGGCGTATCGCCTCTGCGCCATTTCGGGCCGAATTCGATCGGAACCGGCCACTGCAGCTGGCGCTGTTCCGATATACCTACGCCTTGATGGCGCAGATCTCACAGACGGCGGCGTGCAATCGCTTTCACGATTCGCAGGCGCGTCTGGCTCGTTGGCTGCTGATGACCCGCGACCGGGTGGGTCTGGACGAGTTTGCCATGACGCAGGAATTTCTCGCGCACATGCTCGGCTTGCGACGCGAGGGAGTCACTGAGGCTGCCAGCGACCTCAAGCGAAGCGGACTGATCAACTATTCCCGAGGACAAATCCAGATCCTGGATGTGACAGGACTCAAGGCGTCCTCCTGCACGTGCTATGGCACTGTCAAACAAGTCTACAGACGCGCGCTTGCCCAGCCATCCGCGATTCGCCGCGCGCAGCCGCAGCGCGCGATCATATGAGCAGCGCCAATCACGGAGTCGTCGCGGCCGTCCGCGGCGGCGTCGTGGACGTTCGCTTTGACCAGCACCTGCCGTCCATCCATTCGGTCCTGCGCGCCGGCGTCGACGGGCATATCGTCATCGAGGTGCTGGCGCAGCGCGATAGCCGTCACGTGCGCGGCATCTCCCTGACTGCCACGCAGGGCCTGGCTCGCGGAATGCCCGTGGTAGATACCGGTGCCCCGCTCATGGCGCCGGTCGGCCGGGCAATTCTGTCGCGCATGTTTGACGTGTTCGGGAATGCGATCGATCGCGGCGCCCCCTTGTCCAATGTCCAATGGCGTTCGGTACATCGCCCGCCGCCGGCTTTGGCCCGGCGCTCCATTAAGTCCGAGGTTTTCGAGACCGGCATCAAGGTCATCGATGTGCTGGCACCGCTGGAGCGCGGCGGCAAGGCCGGCCTGTTTGGCGGCGCCGGAGTGGGCAAGACAGTCCTGCTCACTGAGATGATCCATAACATGGTCGGGCATCAGGAAGGCGTGAGCATCTTCTGCGGGATCGGCGAACGCTGCCGCGAAGGCGAGGAGCTCTACCGGGAGATGACGGACGCCGGCGTACTGTCTGACATGGTGATGGTATTCGGACAGATGAACGAGCCGCCGGGAAATCGCTTCCGCGTGGGACATGTCGCGCTGACGATGGCCGAGTACTTCCGCGACGATGAGCATCGTGATGTCCTGCTGCTGGTTGATAATATCTTTCGCTTCATCCAGGCTGGCATGGAAATCTCGGGCCTTATGGGCCAGATGCCCTCGCGCCTGGGCTACCAGCCGACTATGGGCACCGAGCTATCGGCCCTGGAGGAGCGCATCGCCAACACTGACAGCGGGGCCATCACATCGATCCAGGCGGTGTACGTGCCGGCGGACGACTTCAGCGATCCCGCGGCGGTACATACCTTCTCGCACCTGTCGGCCTCCATCGTCCTGTCGCGCAAACGCACCAGCGAGGGTCTGTTCCCGGCCGTCGACCCACTGCAGTCGAGTTCCAGCATGGCGACCCCCGGTATCGTTGGTGAACGGCATTGCCGACTGGCACAGGAGATTCGGCGCACGCTGGCCCAGTACGCCGATCTCAGGGATATCATAGCGATGCTCGGGCTGGAGCAACTCTCTCCCGAGGACCGCAGCTTGGTCGGCCGTGCCCGGCGGCTGGAGCGCTTCCTGACACAGCCGTTCTTCACGACTGAAGCCTTCACCGGCATTCCCGGCAAGCTGGTGCCTCTTGAGGACGCATTGGTCGGCTGTGAGCGAATTCTGCACGATGAGTTCAAGGACTATCCGGAGAGTGCGCTCTACATGATCGGAGCTATCGACGAAGTTAAGCGGCGGCCGGCCGATTCTCATGCGTCTTAAAATACTGTTGCCGTACCAGATCTTCGCCGATGTAGAAGAGGTGTTGCGGCTGGTGGTTCACACCCCTGACGGCGCCTTGGGCATCCTGCCGCATCGACTCGATTGCGTAACTGCGCTGACACCGGGAGTGCTGTTCTATGAAACTGCCGTATTAGGCGAGATCTATATCGCGGTGGACGAAGGGGTACTGGTCAAGTGCGGCCCGGAGGTGCTCGTATCGGTGGCCCGTGCCATAGCCGGCGACGATCTGGCCCAACTGCGTGGCGCCGTGGAGCGTGAGTTTCAGACCCAGTATGAAGATGAGCGCAGCGCCCGCGCAATTTTGGCCAAGCTGGAAGCGGGGTTTGTCAGTCGCATCGCGGAGCTTCATCGTGATTGAAAAACGCAGCCTGGATCAACAGGTCGGCGCCATCGTGGCGCGCAAGCTCAAAGCCCGCGACAACCCCGCGCCGGGCCTCTGGTTCGGCCTGGGCGTTATGGGTGTCATCGGCTGGTCGATCACGGTGCCGACGCTGCTCGGCGCAGCGCTGGGCCTTTGGTTGGACCATCACCACTGGAGCAGCCATTCCTGGACGCTGCCGTTGCTGGTCGCCGGCCTTTCGATCGGCTGCCTGAACGTCGGCTTCTGGATTGCAAGGAATGGGAATGCATGACGTCGGCTCTCTGGTGCAGGCGGCAACGGCCGGCGCTGTGCTCGGCGGTATGTTCCTGGTTGGCCTGTGGTGGACGGTGCGGTTGATAATGATTGCCAACCATCCCGTGCCCTGGTTTCTCGCCAGTCTGCTGTTGCGCATGAGCGCGGTGCTGGCCGGATTCTATTTTGTCGGGGGTGGGCACTGGGATCGCCTGGCGGCCTGTTTCGTGGGCTTTGCCGCGGCGAGAGTGATCGCGGCAGTCCTGCCGTCGCTGGCAGCCCGAGGGCGACATGCGCCTTAGCCCGGATCAGCTGATCTTCTGGCAGTACGGCTTCCTGAAGCTCAACGCCACGATCGCATTCACCTGGGCACTGATGCTGCTGCTGGCAATGGGCTCGCTGCTGATCACCCGCCATCTGTCCACGGATGTGGAGCGCTCCCGCTGGCAAAATCTGCTGGAAATCATCGTCACCGGCATCCAGGGCCAGATCAAAGAGGTCGGGCTGGCTCGAACGGAGAGGTACTTAAGCTTCCTGGGGACGCTGTTCCTGTTCATTGCCGCCTCCAGTATCTGCACCATCATTCCCGGCTACCAGCCGCCGACCGGATCTTTGTCGACCACTGCCGCATTGGCCCTGTGCGTGTGCGTGGCCGTGCCGATGTTCGGCATCGAGGATCAGGGGCTGGGCGGCTATCTGAAGTCCTACGCCGAACCGACGCTCCTGATGCTGCCGTTCAATCTCATCAGCGAAGTCTCGCGCACGCTGGCACTGGCAGTGCGCCTGTTCGGCAACATGATGAGCGGCGTGATGATCCTGGGCATTCTGCTGAGCATCACGCCTTTCATCTTTCCGATCATCATGACCGCCCTCGGCCTGCTGACCGGCATGGTGCAGGCCTACATCTTCACCATTCTGGCCGCGGTCTACATCGCGGCCGCTACGCACTCAGGCCAGCCCCAACCCAAGGACTCATAGTGGACAACACGACCGTAATTGCGGTGGCATCAATTGTCATCGCCGGAATCACCACGGGATTCGGCTGCATGGGGCCCGCCCTTGCCGAGGGCCGCGCAGTGGCCACCGCGTTGACTTCCCTGGCACAGCAACCCGATGCTTCAGCCACCATCACCCGGACCTTGTTCGTCGGCCTGGCGATGATCGAGTCGACCGCCATCTACTGCTTCGTCGTCTCGATGATTCTCATATTCGCCAATCCATTCTGGAATCACTTCATCGGCGCAACTCCCGGAAAGTAGCTCGTGCTGTTCGATTGGTTCACGGTCGGCGCGCAAGCGCTCAATTTCCTGATCCTGGTATGGTTGCTCAAGCGTCTGCTTTACAAACCCATTCTTGCGGCCATCGACACGCGTGAGCAACGTATCGCCAGGGAACTGGCGGATGCCGCGGACCGGCAGACGAAAGCGGACCAGCAGCGCGACGAGTTCGTGCGAAAGATTGAAGAATTCGACCGGCAGCGTGCCGCACTCCTGACCCAGGCCACCGCTGCGGCAAACGCCGAGAGCCAGCGACTCATCGGGGTCGCGCGGCAGGCCGCCGACGACGTCAGTGCCGACCGGCAGCGCGCGCTCGAAAGCGATCTTCTGAATCTCCACCAGGCTCTGCGCCTCCGGACTCAACAGGAAGTGTTCGCCATTGCTGCGCAGGCACTAAGGGATCTGGCCAGCGCCAATTTGAACGCGTGCATGGTGGATACGTTCACGCATCGAGTGCGGGAAATGGACGCTCAGGCGAAGGCGGCCCTGGCCGAGGCCATCCATGGTTCGGCTGCGCCTGCGGTCGTTCGAAGCGCGTTTGAGCTGCCGCCCGAGCAGCGCGCCGCCGTACAGAATGCGCTCAATGAGAGTTTTTCGACTGACGTGCAGCTTAAATTCCAAACCGCGCCGGAACTGGTAGCCGGCATCGAACTCGCCTGCAATGGGCAAAAAGTGTCCTGGAACATTGCCGGCTACCTGGCCTCGCTCGAGCAGAGTGTCGATGAGGCACAGAAGGCTCAAGGCACACGTGCCGGCTGATCTGAAAGCTGTCTTCGACAGCGCGTTTGCCAGCCTGACGGCGGCGCGGGAGAGATTCACACCTAAATTGATTCCGCGGGAAGTGGGTACGATCGGCAGCATTGCCACCGGCATCGCGATGGTCTCGGGATTGCCCGGCGTGGGCTTTGAAGAGCTGCTTGAGTTTTCCGGCGGCATTTTCGGTATCGCCTTCAACGTCGATGTGGACGCCGTCGGCGTCGTGCTGCTTGGCGACTACTCGCGCCTGCGGGCCGGCGATGAAGTCCGGCGGACAGGACGAGTGATGGACGTCGCGGTAGGCGACGCGCTCTTAGGAAGGGTCACCGACCCCCTTGGCCGGCCCCTGGATGGCAATGGAGCGCTCACTGGCGGCGAACGGCTGCCCATCGAGCGGCCCGCACCGCCAATCATGGACCGCGCGCCGGTTACGGTTCCTCTGCAGACCGGACTCAAAGTCATCGACGCGCTGATTCCCATCGGGCGCGGCCAGCGGGAACTGATACTGGGCGATCGCCAGACCGGCAAGAGCGCGATTGCAATCGACACCATACTCAATCAGCACGACCAGAATGTGGTGTGTGTCTACTGCTCAATAGGGCAGCGTGCCGCCGGCGTCGCGAAGGCGATCGCCGTCCTGCGTGCCAAAGGCGCCATGGCATACACCGCGGTCGTCGTCTCAGAAGGCAGCGACCCGCCGGGCCTCGCCTATATCGCCCCGTACGCCGCTACCAGCATCGCCGAGCATTTTGCCCACGCCGGTCGTGACGTTCTGATCGTGTTCGACGATCTCACGCAGCATGCCCGCGCCTATCGCGAACTATCCCTGTTGCTGCGACGACCGCCGGGGCGCGAAGCGTTTCCGGGTGACATCTTTTATATTCACTCGCGCCTGCTGGAACGGGCGACCCATTTTCGCAAAGAGCTTGGCGGCGGCTCCTTGACCGCCCTGCCCATCATCGAGACGGACGCGCAGGATATCTCGGCGTACATTCCGACCAACCTGATATCCATCACCGATGGACAGGTTTATCTCTCGCCGTCGCTGTTCGAGTTGGGAGTACTGCCTGCGGTCGATGTCAGCAAATCGGTCTCCCGCGTCGGTGGCCACGCACAGCGCCCCGCCTTTCGCGCGTTCGCCGGCGATCTGAAGCTGGCCTATGCGCAATTCGAGGAACTTGAATCCTTCGCGCGTTTCGGGGCCCGTATGGATGCAGCCACCCAGGCGGTCATCGACCATGGTCAGCGAATCCGCGCCTGCCTCAAGCAGCACGAATCCGCGCCAATGTCGGTGCCGCAGCAGATTGCAGTTCTGGCCGCACTGACGGAGAAGCTGTTTGATCCGGTGCCATTGGATCGGATGACCGAGGCCGGGCAGGCGGTGGCCGACGCGGCGGCGAAGATTCCGCCGGATATCCGAGCTCGATTCGAAGCCCCAGGCAAGTTCAGTGATGAGGACCGCGACGCTATCCTCGCGCTCTGCCGCGTGGCTCTGGAACGCTTCCACCATGAGTAACACCACCGAGGGCTTGCGGCACAAGATTGCCAGCGCCGGAGATCTTCAGGGTGTGGTGCGCACGATGAAGATCCTGGCGGCCTCGAGCATCGTGCAATATGAGAGATCGGTGCGCGCGCTGGCGGACTACTATCGAACCGTCGAGTTGGGGCTGATGGCGTGCCATCGGGGCAGCCGGATCGCGACCGCGACAATACAAAGGCCGAAAACCAGTGGTGCGGGCACGGTCGAGGCGGTTGTATTCGGTTCCGACCAGGGCATGGTCGGGCAATTCAATGATGTCGTGGTCCAATGTGTCATCAAGAGGCTGGCAGACACTGCCGGACGGCACCGCGTCTGGGCAATCGGGGAGCGCGTTTATGCGCGCCTGGCGCAAGCCGGTATGACACCGGTTCGGCTGTTCAAGGTGCCGCATGCCATCGGGGGCATTGGCCCTCTCATGGCGCAGATTCTGATCGCGATCAACCCATCGCCTGAGACAGCCGGCGAGCTCCTTCTCTTCTACAACCGTCCGGCCGCAGGGGCCGCCTACGCCGCGGTCAGCCGCAGGGTGCTTCCGCTGGATGCGAACTGGTCCCGCAAGCTGGCCGACACACCGTGGCCGACGCACAACCTGCCCGAAGTGATCGGACAAGACAACGCGACTGTGCGAGCACTGATCCGGGAATACCTGTTCATTTCGCTGTTCCGGGCCTGCGCCGAGTCGCTCGCCAGCGAAAACGCCAGCCGGCTGGCCGCGATGGAGCGCGCCGACCGCAATATCGATCAGTTGCTGACGATCCTGCAGGGAAGATTCCATCGATTGCGTCAGAGCGACATCGACGAGGAGTTATTCGATGTGGTCTCGGGCTTCGAGGCGCTGACCGATGTCGCGATCCGGCCGCAGTAGTGTTCGTTACCGAACAGACCCGCCGGGGATCGGAGGGTATGGTCAAAAATCTGAGTCCAGACTTCGGTCACCAGCGCTTTTCCCTCCCTGGAGAGCTGTTCGGCGGATTCAGTTTTTGGCCCATCGACGCGAGCAAATGCGCCGATGGGCTTTTCTCCGGTGGGAGACGCGGCAGTCGACCACACGATACCCTATTGCACCACCCGCTCAAATCCGTGCCAGGTAATTTCCTCACCGAAGTGCTTGCGCAGAGCGAGCACATACAGAAGCTGATTGAGCAATCCGCCGCAGAGGCGGGAAATGGCATCGACGTCAATGAGGCCGTTAAAAAGCAACTGCTGGATGCGTCGAACAAGCTGACGACGGTGATTCAGTCGCTGCGGATTGAAATCAGAGATCGGAACATGGTCGATCATGAGCTGGCCGCGGCCCTGGAACAGGGGGAGGCTTCTCGCAATGCGGCCTTGCATGACCATTTGACCGGTCTGCCGAACCGCGTGCTATTCACGGATCGGCTGCAACATGGAATTGCGCAGGCGAAACGGCATCAGCAGATTCTCGCAGTCATGTTCGTCGATCTGGACAATTTCAAGACCATTAACGACACCTATGGTCACCAGGCAGGCGACGCGATCTTGCAGACCGTCGCAACGCGGCTCCGGCAAAATACACGGGACGCCGACACGGTCAGCCGCTACGGCGGTGACGAGTTCTTATATCTGCTGAATCAGGTCCGTGAGGAAAGTCACATCGCCACAATTGCCGCAAAGATCCTCAAGGCGATTCAAGCGCCATGTAACGTGAATGCAGGAGATGTCATCGCCAATCCATGTCTGAAGGCCAGTATCGGAATCTCGGTCTTCCCCAGACACGGGACCACCGCAAGCGCGTTGATCAGGAGCGCTGACGCGGCCATGTTCGCAGCCAAAAAAAACAATTCCGGGTACGCATTTGCACCATAGGAGTCCGCGCCATTTATGTGCGGCTCCGCACAGAAGGCATATGAGCGGGGGAGATAGTCTCGATGATGCTCCATGAATTTCTGACCTCGAATCATCAACGAATCATCAGCCTTTGCAGGGGAAAAGCCCGTGAGAGGTTCGAGCCCACTGCTACCGCTGCAACAGTAGATCACGGCGTGCCACTATTCCTGCAACAGCTGGTTGAGACCCTGCGACGCGAGCAGGTCAGCTCTTTTAGGACGACAACCGATTCGGAGGCGGCGCCGGGGGCTACCGATATCGGTCGCGCGGCCGCCTTGCACGGCGCCGAATTGCTACGTCGCGGCTTTAGCGTCGACCAGGTAGTGCACGACTATGGGGATGTGTGCCAAAGCGTTACGGCATTAGCGGTCGAACAGGGTGTAGCCATATCTACAGACGAGTTTCGCACGCTAAATCGCTGTCTGGACGACGCGATTGCGGACGCGGTCGCATCTTTTGGGTCTGCCCAGCAGACCTCGATTGACCGCCAGGCGGAGACCCTGCAACAACGCATGGTTGTTTTTGCCGCTGACCACCGACGGCTGATCGATATCGCCACCAAGGCATGGACTGCAATCAGGACTGGGAACATAGGGGTTGGTGGAGCAACCGGCACATTGCTGGCTCATACCCTGGATGAACTAAGCGCCCTTGCTGACCGGACCGTGCAGGAGATTCGTCCTGCATCCCCAGGCGCCAAGGCAGTGCGTGCCACCAGTCGAGATCAAGCTGAGGCATAAGCGCGGCGTTGCGTTTACATTTTTCCAACGCTATGCCGCACCAGGCTGCCGCTGATCGTCTGCTCGCCGAGAGAGAGGTAAAGCTGTCCTTCGCTGATCACAAGATCGAAGGACATTCGCCGCGTCAGCCGTGCGCAGAGTGCTGCGATCAACTCCCGGTCGAACGTATTGATCTGGATCTCCTCGACCCGATGGATTTTTTCCACGGCCAGGCGCGCGAGCAGCAGACTCACATCCTTGTGTGAATAGACCGCCACCTGGGGGGATGCCTTGCTCGCGCGATGCAGCCTTGCCGGTTCGGGCAGTCCGATCTCGATCCAGCGGACCATCGCGCCGGTCAGGTTCTGCACAGCGAGAGCGGGTGCATCGGGCGCGGACAGACCCCCCTTGGAAAAGCTCAAGCCCTCGCCGTATTCCAGGCAGTAGGCCAGCACGCGCGTCACGAAGTATTCGTCGGTCTCGGACGGATGCTTGGCAGCCCGGAACGCGAGCGACTCGTAGACGTTGCGATCCGAATCGCTCAGTTTGATCTCGAAGCTGTAAATGGTTGCGTTGAGCGCCATCCGCTATTTCAACGCCGCGCGTACTGAAGCGTCATCATCCAACATGAGCCATTCGATCACCGACACTGGCAGCGAACCGTAGCTGATCAGTTGATCGTGGAAGGCGCCGAGGCGAAAGTCTGCGCCCTGGCGGTCGCGATAGCGGCCGAGCAAACGCATGATCTGCCACTTGCCGGTGATGTACGAGATCTTCTGTGATGGGTTTGAGGCCGCACCGGCCGCCTCGCCTTCGGCGGCTTCGCGGTCGAGGCCTCCTGCCTCCATGAAATATTGGACCGCCTGTTCGAAGTTCCACCGGCCGCTGTGCAGGTTCACATCCACGTTTATGCGCGCGGAACGATAGCGACTGAGTCGCAGTACCTGACCCTCGGCCGCGGACTCGTCCGGATACAGGCCCTCCCGA
>Ga0182030_10006315_pt1 | contig 25023 bp, 22 predicted proteins | sample 812S3MmetaG_FD_121299 | JGI IMG/M metagenome (GOLD analysis project Ga0182030, IMG submission 121299) | Permafrost microbial communities from Stordalen Mire, Sweden - 812S3M metaG (Illumina Assembly) | ecosystem: Environmental > Terrestrial > Soil > Wetlands > Permafrost | place: Sweden...
CCGCCGACCTCCCTCCCCTCCCCGTCCCTGCGTTCGCCGCCACGCCGCCTCCCGACACGACTCCTCGAGCCACTCGCCCGCCACCGGCTCCCTCCGAGCTCCGGGTGGACCTGGCCGCCGGCATCGCCGGGTGGGCGGGGACCGCGCCCGCGCTCTCCCTCGGCCCGACCGCGCTGGCCGCGGTGCGGTGGCGACGGCTCGAGCTCGGCGTGGAGGGGCGGATGGAGCTTCCCGCGAGCGCGCCCGTGAGCAGTCTCCCGACCGGCCAGGTCCGCACCTCCCTCCTCGGCGCGGGCCCGATCGCGTGCTTCGCCTTCGATCCGTACTTCCTCTGCGCCGTCACCTTCGTCGGCTCGCTCCACGCCGATGCGCCCGGGGTTCCGGGAGCCGCCGCGCAGACCGGCGTCGACGTCCTCGGCGGCGTGCGCGCCGGGTGGGCGTTCGACCTCGGGCTCGGCCTCTCGGTGCGGGCGTCGCTGGATCTCCTCGCCGACGCGTACGGCCCCACGGTCCGGGTCGCGGGCGTGAACGCCTGGCATCCCTCGGCCGGCGCGGGAGGGGCTCAGGCCGCGCTCGCCTGGCGAATTCCGTGACGGTTCGGCCGGGCTGGCCCCAAGCGATGAGCGTGGGGTATGCGGCCACGACCGACGAACCCCTCCCGATCGACTTCCGCAGCGTCTTCGAGGACACCTTCGACTACGTCTGGCACACCCTCCGGCGCCTCGGCGTGCGCGAGCGCGATCTCGAGGACGTCACGCACGAGGTCTTCGTCGTCCTGCATCGCCAGCTCGACATGTATGACCGCGCGCGTCCCATCCGCCCGTGGCTCTTCGCCTTCGCCATCCGCGCGGCGGCCGACTACCGGAGGCTCGCGAGGCACCGGGTCGAGCTTCGCGACGACACCGCGAGCCTCGTCGATCCGGGGCCCAGCCCCCACGAGCAGGCCGTCACGCGGGAGCGGCTCGATCTCGTCGCCCTCGCGCTCGACGCGCTCGACTTCGACCGCCGCGCCGTCTTCGTTCTCCACCAGATCGACGGGGTCCCCGTGAACCAGGCCGCGCTCATCCTCGGGATCCCCGTCAACACGGCGCACTCGCGCCTCCGGCTCGCGCGAGAGGACTTCGCCCGGGCCGTGCATCGCCTTCAATCGCGCCGGGGAGGTGCCCGATGAACGACGCATGGGATCCGGAGCTCGCGGCGCTGCTCGACACGGAGCGCGAACGACGCGGTCCGGGGGCGCTCACACGGAGCCGCGTGCTCGAGCGGGTGCAGCGGTCGGTCGCGATGCATCCGGTGTCGGGGCGCGCGCCGCGGATGGGGCCGGCGCCGGCCTTCGCGAGGACCATGCTTCGACCTGCGCTCGCCGCGGCGCTGCTGCTGGGCGCGGGCGTGGCGGCGGCGCTCGCGATGAGGAGGGACCCGGCTCCGGTGCACGTCGATGCCACGACCGCGCCGCCGCCGACCGCGAGCGAGACCGTCGTCCACGTGCCGCCGGTGGTCTCGGCGACGCCGCCGCCTCCGGTCCTGGCTGCTCCCGAGCCGGTCGTGGTGCGCGCGACGCCCGCGCCGACGAAGGTCGAGCCGCCCGTGAGCACGCTGCCAGCCGAGCGTGCGCTGCTCGATCGGGCGCGGAAGGATCTCCTGTCGGGCGAGGCGCCCGCGGCCCTGGAGGAAGTCGAGACGCACGCGCGGCTGTTCCGCCACGGTTTGCTCAGCGAGGAACGCGACGCGCTGAGGGTCGAGGCGCTCGTGGCGGCGCAGCGGTACGAGCCGGCGCGGGCCGCGGGAGCGCGTTTCCACGTCGCGTACCCGGGGAGCATGCTGGCCCCCGCCGTCGACGACGCGCTCGGGACGATTCCGTGACGAGGCTGGGAGGGAGGGCCCAAGTGTGAAGCAGGGGACCTGTCGATGAGATTGGCCACGATTGGCTCCGTCGCCGCGCTCATCGTGTGGCCCGCCCTGTTCGTCGGCGCCTGCAACGGCGACGTGCTCGACCTCGGGGGTGACGCCGGGCGGGACGGCGCCTCGAACGATGGACCGCGGACAGCGGACGGGGCGTCGAGCTCCAGCAGCGACTCCGGCGGATCCCTGGACAGTGGGGCCGGGACGAGCAGCGGAGGCGGAGGCGCCACAGACGCCGGCGACGTCGTCCTGGGCAATATCTTCCCGTGTGGCACGAACGTCTGCACTCCTCCCAACGTGTGCTGCGAGACACTTGGCAGCCCGATCCTCACGTGCGAGGCGGCGAGCGCGTGTCAGGCCATCGCCATCGGGTGCTCGATGACGAGCTGCCCGAGCGGCGCGCTGTGCTGCGGGTCCGTCAGTGGATTCGGCGGAGCCACGGGTTCCGGTCAGTGTCAGGTCGGAACCACGTGCAGCGCCGGCACGGGCCTCTTCTGCACGCCGAATGCAATCCCGCCCGATTGCCCGAACGCCGACTATTGCGCCCCGCAAGACGGCAGCGAGACGATCAACCTCTGCCTGCCCCGGGCGACCGCTCCGGGGTGAACTGAAACCATGAGACTCACAACGACGGGACGCGTCCTGCGCATGCTCGCATCCACCATCGCGTTCGCGGCGTTGGCGTGCAACGGCAAGGACCTGCTCGATCTCGGAGGGGACGCCTCGACCACGGAGGGAGGCGCTTCCAGCTCGGGCGGCAACGAGGACGGCGGCGGAGGAAGCGGAGGAAGCGGAGGAAGCGGAAGCGGGGGGGATGTAACCGACGCCAGCGCAGTGATCGTGCCCGGCAATACCTTCCCGTGCGGGACGAACGTCTGCACCCCGCCCGATGTGTGCTGCGGGGTCGTCGGCGCGATTACTCCGCAAGCATCGACCTGTGAGTCGGCGATCCTCTGCCAGACCACGATCGCCCAGAGTTGCACCGACACGACCTGCCCGAGCGGCTCTCAATGCTGCGGCACGGCCGCCCGGGGCGATTCGGGTTACATCTTCGGCACGACGCAGTGCCAGGAGGGAACGCAGTGCAGCCCGGGGACGGCCCCACTCTGCACCCCTCAGGTGACTCCCTGCCCTGCAGGCGACTTCTGTGCGATCGACGACGACTTCGGTCTGAGCCTCTGCAGACCAATTCCTGCGGACGGAGGGTGATTGAGCAACCGACTCCCCCCGCCCCTCCTCCTCAGGTCGGCCCTCCTCGCGTGGGCGCCCAGTACGTTCAACCCGAACTGAACCGCTGAGGGGTGGACCCGAGCGAGAAAAAGAAGAAGAGGAAGAAGGAGCGCCGATGAGACCCGGAACGCAGAAGGCAGGTCGGTGGCTGGGCGCCGCGCTGGTCGTGACCGCGTGGGCGGGTTGCGGCGGCGAGACGATCGCGTCCACCGCCGGGCTCGACGGCGGAGCCGCGAAAGCGGATGGCGCACCCGCGTCGAGCTCGAGCTCCGGCGGCTCGACGGGTGGCAGTAGTAGCGGCGGGGGCGGGAGCACGGGCGGGGGTGGGAGCAACAGCGGGAGCAGCGGGAGCAGCGGCAGCAGCGACGGCGGAAGCAGTAGCGGCAATAGCGGCAGCAGCGGCGGCACCAGCAGCGGCGGCCCGACCTCCGACTCCGGCGTCGTCGTCGTCCCCGGCAATCCGCTTCCCTGCGGCTCGGGCGTCTGCACGCCGCCCGACATCTGCTGTCAGAGAGTGAAGACGGGGCCCGCGACGTGCGAGGCCGCGAGCCTGTGCATCGACTCGATCGCCCATGGGTGCACGGACGAGACCTGCCCCAGCGGGGCGCTCTGCTGCGGCACCGCCGTGGCCGACGCCGGCGTGTTCGGCTCGACCGAGTGCCAGGTCACGACGCAATGCTCGGCCGATACCGCGCAGGTCTGCACTCCCGGCGCGAACGACTGCGCCGCGGGCGACTTCTGCTCGCTCGAAGCGGATGCGCTCGGCGTCGACTTCTGCTTTCCCACGGATGCCGGAGCGGAGGGCGGCAACTTGTGAGGCCATCATGTCTCGGCGTGCTCGCTCACCCGAGCACGAGTGCCGAGGTACGCCCACGCGTAGGAGCAGGAGGACGAGCACGGCCTGTCGAGCACGAGCACCCGTCCTCTGGCGCCCGCGCCCCACATGAAGTTGACGGATTCCAGCGAGAGGGGACATTGCACAGGCATGGCGATCCGAGTGCCGCTGTCGGTCGCAGCGCTATCGGTCGCCGCGATGTTGGTGCTCTCGGCCAGCTCATGCGGCGGAGTCACGGCCCCCGGCAACGAGGGCCCGGGTGACGGCGGCGTCGACTCGTCGGAGAGAGATGTGCTCGCCGACGGCCCTTCGGACGCCACCATGATGGACGTAGCCGATTCGGGAATCGACTCCGGACACGACTCCGGCTTCGACTCCAGTGTCGGCTTCGACGCGGGCGACGCGCAGCCCGCCTGCACGGCATCGACCTGCCCCGCGGGGTGTTGCACATCCGTCGGATGCTCGGCAGGAACGAGCGCGTCGGCGTGTGGCTTCGCGGGCCAGACCTGCACCGATTGCCCCGCCCTCGGCCTCACGTGCATCCCGTCTCTCGGTGGCGGCACCGGGGGGGCGTGCGGCTCGCTCGACGCCGGTGGTTCCGACGGGCAGGCGGCGTGCGGACCTGCCACGTGCTCCGGCTGCTGCGCCGCGGGGGTGTGCCTGCCCGGGACGGTCGCGGACGACTGCGGCTCGCACGGTCTCGCGTGCGAGCAGTGCACGGCGCCAAACGAGGCCTGTGCGGCACAAGCCGGCGGCGGAGCATGCGTGGGAAGCGGGGCGAGTTGCTCTCCGAGCACGTGCCAGGGCTGCTGCGACTCCAGCGGCGCGTGCCAGGACCCCGTCGCCATCGGGGCATGCGGCGCGGGTGGCTTGGCGTGCAGCTTCTGCCTGCCCGGTCAGGCCTGCAACAGCGGCCAGTGTCAGGACGTGCCGGGCTGCGGGCCGGCCAACTGCCTGGGGTGCTGCCAGGGGACCACGTGTCTCGCGGGATCGTCGGACAAGATGGCGTGCGGCAGCGGGGGCGCTGCATGCCAGGACTGCAATGGCGCCTCGTGTCTCGCGCTGGGTGCCAAGAGCGGCGGAGAATGCGCGAACGGCGAGGGCTGCGGTCAGGGAAATTGCATCGGGTGCTGCGATGACTTCTACCAGTGCCATCCGGGCAACACGGACACCTACTGCTTCGGCGGCGAAGATGGTGACGGTGGCACGTGCGGCACGTGCGGCGGCAGCTGCGCGACCGGCAACTGCGTCGGCGGGGCGTTCTGCAACGTCATGAACTGCAGCGGGTGTTGCATGCCCGACGGGACCTGCTGGACCGCTGCGCAGGACAACGCTCACTGCGGCGGCGACGGTTCGCTCTGCGTGAACTGCGGCCCGGGATACGTCTGCGACCAGACGGCAAGCAGCACCTGCACGATCGCGTGCAGCCCCCAGAACTGTCAGGGGTGCTGCGTCGGCGGGATATGCAGCACCGGGACGGATCCCACCTCATGCGGCGCCGGGGGCGATCTCTGCGTGCAGTGCGCAAGCGGGCAATCCTGCGTCGACGGAGCGTGCATCACGCTCACGCAGTGCGGCTCCACCCTCTGCGCCGGGTGCTGCGACGGCACCGATGTCTGCCACACGGGCACCGGGGATACTCTGTGCGGGACCGGCGGCGCCGCGTGTCAGGATTGCGCCAACGGGGGGCACACCTGCCAGGGTGGCCTGTGCTCGCCGTAGAGGCGGCTCAGGCTCGCAACCAAGAGCGCCGAGAGTGCCTTCTTCCTCTGACCGAGCGGTCTCTTCCCATTTCGTGGAAGCGGTGGTCTCATTCGAGGCAGCGGGAGTGTCACCCGGCGCTCCCATTGGCTTGAAATCGAGAGGGGTAGACCATGGCGAACGAAGAGAATCGATCACGCCGTCCTAGCGCGCTCCGGGCGCTCGCGGTCCTCGGCGCAGTCGCCATGGGATGCATGGGGGTTCTCGAGCCGGGCTGCGGTGGAGGGGGCTCGCCGGGGATCACGGGCGACGATGGCGGGACGGACGGGACCGCGCCGCACGACGGCGCCGTGGGCGACAGCTCGTCCCAGCACGACGTCGGGGCCGATCAGAAGGCCGGCGACTCGGCCGCAGACTCGGCGATGCAGGGGGACTCCTCGGAGTCGGACACCGGGACCGTCCAAGAGTCGGGCTCGGACACCGGGACGGTCGCGGAGTCGGGCTCGGACACCGGCTCGGACACGGGCACGGATTCCGGGCAGGACTCCGGCGCGGCGTGCTCTGGCTCCGAGACCGCATGCACGGCGGGAACGACCAAGGGCCTGTGCGTCGCCAGCGTGTGCCTGCCTTGCAACAGCCCCGCCGACGACGCGAAGTGCACGACCGCCTACGGCGCCGGGACGACGCCGTACGTCTGCGATCCGGCGGGAAGCTGCGTCGTGGGCAACTGCAACGTCGACGCGGATTGCACGGGGGCGAACGCCGGCCAGATCTGCGGCCTGACGACGCCCAACCAGTGCGGCGCATGCACGACGGACACGCAGTGCCAGACGGATCCGGCGTACGGGCCGACGAAGATCTGCAACACGGTCGCCTCCGGCGGCACCGGAGGGTGCGTCACCTCGACGTGCCCGACGGCCGACACCAAGTGCACCGCGAACACGGCGGACGTCTGCTGCTCGGGAACGAGCGGCCTCTCGTGCGTGTCCGGAAACTGCTGCTCGAACACCGACTGCACCAGCGCCGGGTCGGCCGGGCCGGTCTGCAGCGCGACCACCCACCTCTGCGGCCCCTGCACCACCGACTCGCAGTGCCCCGCGGGCAACATCTGCGACACGAAGACCGGGGACACGAACCTCGGGCACTGCGTCTCGAACGTGTGCACGCCCGCCGGGAACGTGACGGGCTCGGCACCGGCCGCGTGTCCTCTCAACGCCGCCGACATGTGCTGCACGGGCACCTGCCAGGCGAGCCAGGGCGCGGATAGCTGCTGCGGGGTCGGCCTGACGACGTACTGCACGGGTCTCGTCGGCGGCACCGCGTCGTGCGAGAGCAACGTCTGCACGGCTTGCCCGGTCGTGAGCAACGCCAAGTACTTCGTCGACCCCGTCAACGGGAGCGACCAGGGCTCGGGCGCGGCCACGGCGGGCTGCGCGTTCAAGACGGTCAAGCGGGCGCTCCAGGTCATCGGCGCACCGCTGGCCCCGACGACGATCCTCGTCGTCGGTCCCTCGACCGTGAGCGCGGGCGAGACCTTCCCCATCGCCCTCCCGGCGAACGTCACCTTCACGACGTCGCCGAGCTCCGGCGCGGTGACCGTCCTGGCCCCCGCGAACACGGGCGGCTTCACGATGAGCGGCCCGGCGTCCTCCATCACGGGCGGCACCGGCGCGGCGCTGACCGTCACCACCACCGCCGGAGCCACGAGCGGCACCATCGGCGTCCTCGTCGGAACCGGCACCGACGCCACGACCACGCTCTCGAACGTGACCGTCACCGGCATGCTCCAGGACGGGATCCGCGTCACGGGGGGAGCGGTCACCATCCTCGGCGGCGTCCTCGCGAACACCAACGGCCAGACCACGGCCACCGGCAACGGCCTCAACGTGACCGGCGGTCAGGCCATCATCACCGTGGCCGCCGGCGGGACGCCCACGTCGTTCAACGGCAACACGGCGCACGGGATCCTCGTGCAGCAGACGGGGTTCATCACCCTCACGGGCGCCGTCGGCGTCGGCGGCAATCTGGGAACCGGCACCATCGAGACCAACGCCAACGTCCTCGCGGGCGTCTGGATCCAGCAGGTGGGTGCGGGGCTCGCCGCGAACACGATCACCGGGCTCGCGTCGTTCGGGAACACGGCCGGAAACGGAATGCGCATCGTGGCGGGCTCTCTCGTCACGGTGCGAAGCAGCCAGTTCCTCGGCAACAAGGGCAACGGCGTCATCATCAGCGAGGGCGCCGGGGCGACGCTCGACACGATCACCGGCATCGATCTGGGCAACACGACGACGAAGGGGAACAACACGTTCCAGGCGCCCCTCAACGCCGGGGGCAACACGAGCGCCGGCATCTGCCTCGATGTCGCCAACGGCCAGCCCGCGCTGCTCGCGGTGGGCAACCAGTTCCAGGCGCAGAACTGCGCGAACGCCGGGGGCGGCGCGCTCCTCTTGAACGGGGCCAGCTGTACCAACAGCGTCGCGACGTGCGTCACGGGCGTGTGCGACCTCGGCCTCATCAACCCCGTCGCTGGTGTCAGCGCCAACACCTTCAACGTGTCGTCCTGCACGCAGTGACACGGCTGGCGACGTTTCCGTGATCAGGGAGCCGCGGCGGCGACGAGGTCGTCGAGGACGCGGGCCGTCTGCTCGTGCATCCCCTTGGTGTTGTAGTTCGTGCTGGTGATGACGAAGACGAGGCCGAGATCGCGGATGTAGCCGACCTTGTTGCCCCCGTTGCCGCTCATGAAGACCGCCTTCGCCTTCTTTCCCTCGGCGCCGAACGAGGCCAGCCACCACAGGTAGCCGTACTCGGTCTCGTCATCGACCTTCGCGTGCGGGGACGTCGACGCCTTCACCCAGGCCTCGCTGACGACGCGCTTGCCCTTCCACGCGCCGCCGTCGGCGACCGTCTGGGCAATCTTCAGCCAGTCGCGGCTCCGCATCCGGAGGCCGCCACCGGTCTGCGCCGTGCCCATCGGCGTCATGGGCCACTCCACTTTCGCGATCCCGAGCGGCTCGAAGAGCGCCTTCTTCGTGAAGTCCTGGGTCGAGGAGTGGGTGACGCGCTCGAGCAGCGCGCCAAGCGTGGAGGCGCCTGCCGTGCAGTAGCTGAACGCGCGGCCGAAGGGCGCGTCCTTCGGCTTCGGGACCCACGGGGGGAAGCCCTTGATGGGGAGATCGAGCGTGAACCTCACCCAGTCCTCCGTCAGGTACATGCGCTCTTCGTTGCCCTGCGAGAAGTCGTTCCAGTCGTCGCACTCGAGGAGTGAGCTCATCGTGAGAAAGTCCTCGACGGTGGTCTGCTCCTTTCGCGGATCGGGATGGGCGAAGGGCTTCTTGTCGGCGAAGTAGCCGAAGACGCGGGCGTCGACGCCGGGGAGCAGGTGCTGGTCGATGGCGATCCCCGTCATGATCGACGTGACCGATTTGCCCGCCGAGCGCGTGTCGCGGAGCGTCGACGCGTCGCCGTCGAAGTACGCCTCGTAGATGAGCTTTCCGTGACGGGCGACGAGCACGCTCCCCATCTTCCTGGCATCCACGTGGCGGATGGCGCCCTCGATCGCCCCGAGCTCGTCGGAGGACACGCGCTCGGCCGGGGCCGCTGCGACCATCCAGCCGTCGCCTTGCTCGGTCGGCGGCCGGTACGGGACGACGGGCGCCGACGAAGCCGCCGGCTCGGCGACCGCGCCGGACGCGACGACGTCGGTGACGTACGCGGCGGGGGGCGGTGCGAGAGGCCGGGCACCGGGCGGAGGATGCGGAGCGGAGGCGCACCGGACGAGGAGGGGAAGAAGGACGAGCGGGGCCAGCGCGGATCGACGCATCGCGTGCGACGGTACCTCAGCTTGGCGGCGGCCGCCGGTGCGCGTCGTAGACCCAGTCGCGCCAGGCGAGGAGATCGGCGTAGTCCCGGGCCAGCGCGTCGCGAGTCCACACGCGTCGCGTGGCGGGTCGCAGTCTCAGGTGCCGGTCGGCGACCGGCGAGATCCCCTGGAGCGCGGACGCAAGAAGGACGTCGGCGTACGTGAACGTCTCGAAGACGGTCCGCTGCGCGAGACCGAGGGCGCGCATCTGGTCGAGGACGGCGCGCACCGCCGCCAGCTCCCCGGCTTCCCGCGCCGGATCGCCGACCGCGTACTTCTTCGCGAAGTAGCGCGTCACGCCCCGCACGACGGGCCGCATGAGCGGGCGGAGGGCGGCGGGGACGGGACCGGGAAGCGCCTCGTCGAGCGCCTGCCGGTCTGCCATGAGCGCGCGGATGATGAGCCCGCGGCCCGCCTCGAGGAGGCGATCGGTCGTCCGGGCCCACGCCTCGATCTCGGCCACGTGAGCCGCCGGGAAGAGCGACGGCGAGGCGCCCTCGGCGTCGACGTACCGCGCGATGTCCCACGAGTCGCTGAGCACGACGCCATCGGCGACGAGGACCGGCACCGTGTTGTGCGGCTTGCCGGTGAGCCGCCGGAGCTTTCGCTCTCCGAGGAAGACGAGGTGCTCTTCCTTCCGGTACGCGAGGCGATGGTGGTCGAGCGCCCAGCGCACGCGCTCGGACCACGGGGAGACGTGAAGGGAGAGGAGGCGGAGGTCGGGCATCGGTCAGGCATCCCATGTCAGCACGATGGTGAGCACGGCATGCACACCGGACTCTATCGCGAAACGCGCGCGAAACGGCGGGGCGCCATGGTTCGCGGCGTGAGCCCCTTCACCATCCGCGAAGCGCGGGTCGCCGACCTCGAGTCGATCGACCGCATCTACGACCACTACGTCCTTCAATCCACGTGTACGGCGCAGTTCGAGCCCGCGGGAATGCAGGCGCGCACCGAATGGTTCGCGGAGCATGACGCGCGGCACCCCATCGTCGTCGCGGAAGCGGAGCCCGGCGTCGTCCTCGGCTGGGGCTCGCTCTCCGTTTACAATCGGCGCGCCGGCTACGGCGATACCGTCGAGGACTCGGTCTACATCGCCCACGACGCGCGCCGGCGCGGCGTCGGCTCGGGGATCCTGGCGCACCTCGTCCGGCGCGCGGGCAAGCTGGGGCATCACACCATCATCGCCGGCATCTCCGGCGACCAGGATCCGAGCATCGCTCTCCACGCCAAGCACGGCTTCGTCGAGGTGGGCCGGATGCGCGAGGTCGTCTGCAAGTTCGGCAAGTGGCTCGATGTCATCTACATGCAGAGAGACCTCCCCTCCCCTCCTTGACATATCGCGAGACCTATCTACAGATATATCGGATGCACTGGGGACACGGCCACGGACAGGGTCACCATCGCGGCGGCAAAGGTGAGCCCTGGTCGGAGATCTTCTCCGAGTGGTGGCGCGGCCCCGCCCCTCGCTGCGAGCGAGGCCTGGTCCGCTGGCTGGTCCTCGACGCCATCGCCACCCAGCCCCGCCATGGCTACGAGATCATCCAGGCCATCGCCGACAAGAGCCGCGGCGCCTACAAGCCCAGCCCCGGCGTCGTCTACCCCACCCTCCAGATGCTCGACGACGTGGGGCATGCCCGCACTCTCGTCCAGGGCGACCGCAAGACCTACGAGATCACCGCCGAGGGCAAGCGCGAGCTCGGCGAGCACGTCGACGAGGTGGCCGAGTTCTACCAGGGCGGCGACGACGACGGATGGGAGCAGCACGCCGACGACGTGGCGCACGTGATGAAGCGCGTCGGTCGGGTCATCCGGCTGTTCAAGCACACGATGCGTCGCGGCGGCGTGCGGCCGGCGACCGTGCGCAAGATGAAGGCGATCCTCGACGAGTCGCTGGCGAAGATCGAGGATCTCCTCGCGGTGGAGGAGCGATGAGCCAGGCAACCCACGCGGCGCCGCTCTGGGTGGTCGATGGGCCGGCTCCGTGGACGAAGGGATGCGGCGTCTGCCGGCGCTCCTACGACGCGGGCGCCTGGGACGCGCTTCCCGCGGTGGATACCCTCCCGCGCTCGAGCGTACAGCCTCACCTCACCGTGCCCGCGCGCTGGACCGTGATCCTGCGGCGATGCACGTGCGGCGCGGTGCTCGCGGCGCGGAGCGTGTGACGCGAGCGTGCCGTGGGGCCGACCACCCCGGCAAAGTGAGCTACCGCGCGCGCAGCCAGTCGCGCAGCTTCGCGTCGGTCCGTTCGACGGTGTCGCCGAGGATGGCCTCCATCGCGCGGCGGCTGTCGGCGGCCGAGGCCGAGTAGCCGACCTTGCCGTAGAGCGCGCGCAGCCTGGCCTTGCCGTCGGGCTGCGCGACCATCCACTCGACGAGGGCTCCGGCGATGGCATACGTGGCGAGATCCGGCTTCGCGCGGAAGGCGTTCGAATCGAGGAGGTCGGCGAGCGCGATCCAGCCTCCGTCGACGAGGCCCTTCGCGTAGGTCGCGACGGGCTTGCCCTGCCACGCGCCCGACAGGTAGACCGCGAGCCCCTCGAGGACGAGCGCCGGTGGAAGGCCCCAGGGGCGTGCGAGCACGTGGACGATCTCGTGCCTGTCCGTCGCGAAGATCGAGTGCATGGTGCCGTCGGGGAGCGTGAACGCGTTGCCCGGATCGCCCATGAGCTCCTCCTTGATGGCCCTGTCGGGGTACTTGAAGTAGTCGACCGCAGCCGGCACGCTGGCGGCGTCGAGGCCGAGGAACTCCGTCGCGATCCGGAACGACTCCGCGTCGTAGGCCCGCGCGTCGTCGGGGACCGAGTCGCCGCCGAGCCAGTGGTAGCGGTAGTGCCCGACGCTCGCCTCGTGCCAGTCGGGTGCGGGGGCGGCCTCGAGGCGGACGTCGTCGAACCACGCGCGGCCGGGGAGAGAGAGGAACAGGCCCACGGTCACGTTCGTGGCGCCGGCCGGGATCGGGAAGCGCCGCGCGACCGGCGTCCACGGCGTGGTCCCGAGCACTGTGCGCGTCGCGGCGAGCTCGCCGGCTCGCTTGCCGCTCGGGTCGGTGAAGCGAAGGTAGACGTAGCAGTTGGGGCGGTGGACCCCGTCCGGGGCGAGCCCGTCGGTCCGTGTCCGCGCCGAGACGCGGAGCCACGTCGCGCCGCCGAGCGCCGTGGTCCTCTCCAGCGCGCGCCAGTGGTGCGTGCCCGCGCCTCCCTCGAGCCGCACGCCGCCGTCGTCGAGCGCGACGGTCGACGACGGGCCGTCGCCGTCGACGGCGCCGTCGACCTCCTTCCAGGCGTCCAGCGCCCGGGCGCCGTCGAACGACTCGGCGAGCAGCGGGGGCGCCGACGTCGCGGCGGGCGGCGACGTCCGGCTCCGGTGACAGGCCACGGCGGCCGCGAGCACCAGCACCGATGCGAGCCTCGCCATGGCGCCCCTTCAGCCGATGGCCTTGCAGACCGCCTCGGCGAACGCGTCGGTCGACGTCGTCCCGCCGAGATCCGCGGTGCGCGATTCCCCGCGACGGTACACCTCGAGGAGCGCTTCCTCGATGCGTGTCCCCGCCGCCTGCTCGCCGAGGTGATGCAGCATCATCACGGCGCTCTGGATCAGCGCCGTCGGGTTCGCGATCCCCTTGCCCGCGATGTCCGGAGCGCTCCCGTGGACGGCCTCGAACACTGCCGCGCTCTCGCCGATGTTCGCGCCCGGCACGATGCCGAGCCCTCCGACGAGCCCGGCCCCGAGGTCGCTGAGGATGTCGCCGTAGAGGTTCTCGGTGACGATGACGTCGAGCGTGTTGGCGTCGCGCACCATGCGCATCGCGCACGCGTCGACGATGCACTCGGCCGGCTCGATCCGGGGGTGCCGGAGGCCCGTGCGCCGGAAGACCTCGAGGAGGAGCCCGTCGGTGATCTTCATGATGTTCGCCTTGTGCACGCACGTGACGCGCTTGCGTCCCATCCGCTCGGCGAACTCGAAGGCGTACTCGCAGATGCGCGCGCAGCCCTTCTCGGTGATGAGCTTCACGCTCTGCGCGATGCCGGGCAGGATCATGAGCTCGAGGCCGGCGTAGAGGTCCTCCGTGTTCTCGCGGACGATGACCATGTCCGTCCCCTCGAAGCGCGGCTCGACGCCGGGGAGCGATTTCACGGGCCGGACGTTGGCGTAGAGGTCGAGCGCCTGGCGCAGCGAGACGTTCACCGAGCGGAAGCCCTTGCCGATGGGTGTCCCGATGGGGCCCTTCAGGGCGACCTTGTTGCGGCGGATCGACTCCAGCACCTCGTCGGGCAGCGTCGTCCCGCGGGCCTCCGCGACGGCGGCGCCGGCGTTGTGCAGCTCCCACTCGATCCGCACCCCCGCGGCCTCGAGCACGCGCTGGGCCGCCCGGGTCACCTCGGGGCCGATGCCATCGCCGGGGATGAGGGTGATGATGTGAGGCATCGCGGTTGGCGCGAGGGTAGCGCAGCTTCGCTACGGTCCGGGGTACATCGCCTCGATCAGCTCGGCATACTTCTTATCCACCTCGCGTCGCTTGACCTTCAAGGTCGGGGTCAGCTCGCCCCCTTCCACGGAGAGCTCGGCCGGGAGGATCGCGAAGCGGCGGATCTGCTCGTAACGGGCGAGGCGCCCGTTCGCGGCGTCGACGGCCTCCTGCACGCGCGCGACGAGGACCGGGTGCTCGCGGAGCTCTGCCGCCGTCGTCCCCGACAGCCCGCGCTCCGAGGCGAACGCGCGCAGGCGCTCGGGCTCGACGCACACGAGCGCGGTCGGGTACGCGCGGCGATCGGCGTGGAGGTGGCAGTACGAGACGAAGGCGTCGCGCTTCACCTCGGTCTCCACGTTCGTGGGGGTGATGTTCTTGCCGCCCGCCGTGATGAGGATGTTCTTCTTGCGGTCGGTGATGGTGAGAAACCCGTCGTCGTCGAGCTTGCCGATGTCGCCGGTCGAGAACCACCCGTCCTTCAGGCACTCCCGCGTGGCCGCCTCCTCCTTGAAGTACCCCGGGAAGATGTTGCCCCCGCGCGCCAGGATCTCGCCGTCGTCCGCGATGCGAAGCTCGACCCCGGGGAGGGCCCGGCCGACCGTGCCGAAGCGCACCGCGCCGGGCACGTTGCCCGTCAGAAGCCCGGCGGTCTCCGTGAGGCCGTAGAGCTCGTAGGTGGGAAGCCCGCATGCGTCGAAGAGCTCGAGGATCTCGACGGCGATGGGGGCGGCGCCGCTGACGAGACGCGTGCACCGACCTCCGAACCGCGCGCGCACGCGAGCCCCGATCTGCTGATCGAAGATGCCCGCGAGCATCTGCGTCTCCGGGTCGACCGCCTCGCCCTTCTGCTTCGCGCGCGACGCCGCGAGCCCTCCCTGGAGGACCTTCTCGGCCATCGCCCGCATGGGAGGGTCGAGCTTCGCGATCTCGGCGTGGACGTTGGCGTACACCTTCTCGAAGATGCGCGGCACCGACCCGAAGTGCGTGGGGCGCGCTAAGGTGAGGTCCTCGAGGAGCGCCTCGATCCCGCGCGCGTAGTGGGTGGGCGAGCCGACGCGGATGCGGTTGTAATGCCCGACGCAGCGCTCGGCGGCGTGGGCCATGGGCAGGAAGGAGAGCCCGGCGTCGCCGTCGTGCCACGGCAGGACGCTCGTGATGGACGCGGTCTGCGCGTCCACGTTGCCGTGCGTGATCATCGCGCCCTTCGGCTGCCCCGTCGTCCCCGACGTGTAGATGAGGAGGGCCACGTCCCCCGGCTGCGCGGCGAGGCACGCGTCGCGCCACGCCGTGGGATGCGCGGCGTGGTGGGCTTGCCCGCGGGCGAGCGTGTCGGCGAGGGACTCGACGCGCGGATCGAAGGCGCGCGCCTCGTCGTCACACCGCCAGACCACGATCCGCTCGAGGCGCGGCAGCTTCGAGAGGATGGGGACGATCTTGGCCTTCAGCGTCGCCGTGCTGTCGACCACGAGGAAGCGCGCCTCGGAGTGGTCGAGCACGTAGTGCATCGAGCCGAGGCCGTCCGGCGCGAGCGTCGGGTAGAGGCCGACGGTCACCCCGCCGACCCCGATGGCGCCCACGTCGCAGAAGGCCCACTCGGCGCGCGTCTCGCCGAGGATGGCCACGGCGTCGCCGCGCTTCAGCCCCGCCGCCACGAGGCCGAGGCCGAAGTCGCGCGCGCGGTCCTCGTAGTCGCGCCAGGTGAAGTCGTGCCAGGCCCCGTCGGCGAACGAAGACCAGGCCCGGGCGTCGGCGCTCGCGGCGACGCGGTCGAGGAAGAGGCGCGGGATGGTGCTCGGGCTCGTAGCCATGGGCTGGATGGTACCCTCAACGAGCCGTCTTCTTCGGCGCCACCGTCTTCTTCTTCGCGGTCACCGCCGCGTAGCTCGCCTCGACGCGGCGCGACACGTCCTTCCAGTCGACGCGCTTCGTGTCGAGCCGCACCCCGACCCAGCCGCGCGCGCCGATGTAGGCCGGCATGAAGAACCGCTTCGGCTCGTCCCGCACGAGCGCCGCGTTCGCGCGCTTGTCGCCCTTCACGCACGCCCCGATGATCCCGTCGCCGTGGTGGTTGTCGAGGAAGTACGCGAACACCTTCTTTCGCGCGCGGAAGCTCGCGTGCCGCGCCTCGCGCTCGGCCTCGGCCTCCGGGAGGGCGAGGCAGATGGCCTCCAGCCGAGCGAGCGCGGCGCGGGCGACCTTCTCGTCGGTGGTGACGCGCGGCGACGGCGGCGGGATGGGCTTCGCGGGGCGGAGGTCGTCGCCGCGGAGGACGCGCGGCGGGGCCACGGACCTCCAGCCCTCCTCGACGAGGATCGCCAGCTCGATCCAGTCGGCCTGCGTCCCGTCGACGCGGACCCCGAGCCACCCTTTCACGCCGACGTAGGGCGGGACGTAGAAGCGCCCGGGATCGGAGGCGACGAGCCGTCGCTGCTCCTCGAGGGTCGATTTGCACCAGACCGCGAGACGTCCGTCGCCATGGTGGTCGTCGACGAAGTTGAGGAACATCTTGCCGCGGACGTGAAACGACGGGGCGCCGTGCGAGAGCTTCTCCTCGGCGGCGGGGAACCCGAGGCAGATCTCGCGGACGTGCTCGTATGCGGCATCCGAGGCGGTCTTCGGCTGGCTCATGCGGGGATCCTACTTCGACTCGCCGCTCGGTCTGTGTAAGCTCCATCCGTGCGTCGAGCCGCGTTTCTGGGCCTCGTTGCCGCGGTCTTCTACGCGTGCTCGGGGGGTGGCAACGCCTCCGCTCCCCCGGGCGGCCCTGACGCGACGACCGACGCGGCGCACGTCGCCGACGCCGGCGACGACGCGACCCTGGTCGACAGCAGCGTCCCGCCGTTCGACGCGCCCGCTGCCCTCGACGGCAACTTCGGCTGGGACGTGACCGGCGTGGACGCGTCGATCGCGCACCCCTGCAACCTGCCGGGCTCCATCCAGTACACGGAGACCGGAGTCGTCGTCGTTCCGGGCGCGAGCGCCGGCCCGAGCCTCGCCTACCTCACGGTGCCGACCGGCTTCTGCGTCCATTACTACGGCACCGTCGACAACGCGCGGCAGCTCCGCTTCGCCCCGGGCGGAGAGCTCTTCGTCGCCTCGCCGACGACGTCCACCACCGGCGGCGGCCTCGGGGGACTGTCAGCGATCGCCGTCTTGCCGGACGACGACCACGACGGTGTCGCCGACTCCGTGCTCACGTACCTCGGCTCGCTCCCGTCGACCCAGGGGCTCCTCTTCGCCGACGGCTTTCTCTACTACCAGGACTCGACGCGGATCATGCGCGTCCCCTACGCCATCGGCGACCGGACCGCGTCGGGCGCGAGCCAGGAGGTCGCCGACATCACGATCTACTCATCGGGCACCCACTGGCCGAAGACGCTCGACATCGCCGACGACGGCACGATCTACGTCGGCAACGGCGGCGACCAGGAGGAGACCTGCGATCCGCTGCATCCGTTCCACGGCGGCATCCTCGCGCTCGACGGCACCGCCGGCGGCACGCCCGTCGCGAAGGGCCTCCGGAACCCCATCGCGGTCCGCTGCGCGCGCGGCCACGACCACTGCTTCGCCGTCGAGCTCGGGAAAGACGGGACGACGTCTCCGGACTTCGGCCGCGAGAAGCTCCTGCCCATACGCCAGGGCGACGACTGGGGCTTTCCGTGCTGCGCCACCAAGAACACGCCCTTCCTCGACGTCACGCCCACCCCCGACTGCTCCGGCGTCGCCGCGGAGACCGAGGCGTTCACCATCGGCAACACGCCCTTCGGCATCGACTTCGAGCCCGGCGTGTGGCCGGCGCCGTGGAAGGGCGACGCCATCGTGACGCTCCACGGCATCGCCGGTTCGTGGGTCGGCGCGCGCATCGTCGCGATCGCGATGGATCCGACGACGGGCTTGCCGGTCGCCGGCTCGGACCTCGACGGCAGCGACACCGGCGGCATGACCGACTTTGCGAAAGGGTGGGACGACGGCAAGTTCGACCACGGTCGTCCCGCGTCGCTGGCCTTCACCGGGGACGGCCGCCTCTTCCTCGGCAACGACAACGACGGCACCATCGTCTGGATCGCGCCGCTGTCGCTCTAGGCGACCTACTGCACTTCCACCGCGCCGAGGGTGCAGGGGCTCTTCCGCGGTTTCCCGAGCTGGTCGGTCATGGGGCAACCGGTCCCCTTCCCGATCGCGGGGCTCGCTGCCCCGGGCGCCATCGTCGCCGTCGTCCCACCGTTCATCTGCAGGGACCCGAGCTCCGGATCGGCGACGACGACCGCCGTCGTGCACGGCGAGCTCGGATCGAGCGGGTTCTCCATGTTCACGCCGGCGCCCGCGTGCGTGTGATCGCACTGCGCCTCGCCCTCCATGCTCCCGTGGGTGTTGCCGGAGACGAGCGTGTTCTGGAGTGTGACGCCCGTGTCGCCACCGGCCATGCCGTTGCCGGGGTTGCCGGCGACGGTGACGTTGAGGAGGGTCCCGGTGACGCCGCCCGCGAACCAGACCCCGCCGCCCATGTTGGCGGTGTTGCCGGAGATGGTGTCGTTGGTGAGCTTCGCGATGGCGTCGTGGCCAATCCAGATGCCGCCGCCGAAGTTGGCCGAGTTGTTGGAGATGGTCGTCCCCGTCATCGTGATGGTCGCGTACTCGAGATAGAGGCCGCCCGCGTTGCCGGTGGTCGGATCGACGGAGTTCCCGTCGAACGTGGAGCGGTCGATGGTGACCGGCTCGTCGTTGTAGGCGACGCGGAAGACGGCGCCGCCGGCCGCGTTGGCGTGGTTCTGTTTGAAGGTGTCGCCGCACATCGTCCAGGGGACGTGCGCGCCGTCGTAGGACATCGCGCCGCCGTCGCCGCCGTTGCCCGGGTTGCCGCCGGTTCCGGTGGCGCTGTTGCCGGCGAGGGTGCTGTTCGAGACGGTGACGGTCTCGTCCTGCGTGCCGATGGCGCCACCGTTCGACCCGCTGTTGCCGGTGAAGATGCTCGATTCGACGATGAGCGTGCCGATGCCCTGGCCGTTGATGGCGCCGCCCGAGACGTCCTCGCCGGTGGACGCGCACTGGTTGCCGGTGAAGGTGCAGCCGATGACCGTGAGGGACCCGCCGTCCTCGAAGATGGCCGCGCCGCCCTCGGAGGTGGACGAGGTGTTGGGCACGTCGGTGGTGTAGCCGTCGGTGAAGGTGAGGTTCTGCACCGTGAGCAGCGGCGTCGCGACGTTCCACGCGCTCTTGATGTGCATGATGCGCGTCGACTTGCCGCCGCTGAGGGTGACGAGGTGCGCGCCGTCGAGGGTGGTGTCTGCCGTGACGGGGACTTCGGCGGTGACGGTGATGGTGACGGGCGCGGCGCCGCAGTCGAAGGTGACGACGCCGCCGGCGGCGACGGCGGCGTCGAGGGCCGCCTCTGTGCAGGAGGCCGGGGTACCGGTGCCGACGACGGTGGTGGGCTTGGAGGTGTCGACGGGCTGCGCGGCGGGGGTGCACGTCGTCGACGGAGGAGGAGGGGCGGCGCCGTCGTAGCCGGTCTGGTTGCCTCCGTCGTCGCCGCCGCCGCCGCCGCTGCCGCTGCTCGCGCCGCCGCTGGAGCTGCTGCCGCTGCCGCCGCCGCTCGAGCCGCCGCCGGAGCCGGGGGACGCGTGGCCGCCTGCGCATGCCACCGCGAGGGCGAGGGGGACGAGGAGGAGCGGCGTCGGGCGCATGCTTCCAGGGTACGCCCTCGGGCGCGCGTCGCCACGTGGGGCGCGGGCCCCAGAAGGGGAGGCGAGAGCGAGAGTGAGAGGACTGGGGGGCCCACGCCCGCCGTCGTCGGTTCGGTGCTCGCGGCGGGGCGGTCCCCCCGAAATTTCCGCAGGGCGGCGTCGCATGCGTGAATCGGATTACTGCGGTCAGGACCCACCGCCCCGCCGCTGCGCTCCGACCCGACGACGGCGGGCTCTTTCCATGGAGCCGCGAGGGCTTGGTTTACCGGCAGCGGCTCTTCGTCTATCGACCGCGGCTCTCGATCGATCGGCCTCGGCTCTCGATCGACGGGCCGCGGCTCTCGATCCATCGACCGCGGTGCTCGGTATGCCTTCCGCCGCTCTCGATCGATCGACCGCGGTGCTCGGTATACCTTCCGTCGCTCTCGATCCATCGACCGCGGCGCTCGATCTACCGGCAGCGGCGGCCGATCGACCTCCCGCCCCGGTGTGGTCACGCAGAGCGGCTCTCGATCTGCCGGGCGCCGCGGCGCGTCTCCGATGCGCGTCTGCCGGTAGGATCACAGCGGCGGTGGGCTAACCCACAGCGGTGGTGGGTTGACCCACAGCTGCGGGAGGCATGGCCTCAGCCCTTCCCCCATTTCCGGCAGACGCTCTCGGTTTCCATACGGCCCTCGCCGCTCACTTCACGAGGAGGGTGACCACCTGACTCCAGTCGCCCTCGCCCGTCTTGGTGACGGCGCGGTAGCGGAACTGACCGACCGTGGCTGACGGGATGCCGGCGAGGGTCGTCCGCGCCTGGAGGGTCGACGGCGAGGTCGTCCAGTTCTTGCCGCCATCGGCGCTCCATTGCCACTCGTAGGACGCGCGCCGCGCGGCGGCCTTCGCGACGAGCTGCACCGACCCCGTCGTCGTGCCGGGCTTCGCCGCGAAGTTCGTCTTGTTGCGCGACGCGGTCTGCTTCAGCCCCATCGCCGCGCTCGCGATGATGGTCGCCGCCTGCTCGGGGCTGGCGTCGGCCGCCAGCTGCACGTTGCCCTTGAGCCCGTGCAGCGCCTGGACGACCTCGACGCGCGCGGCGTTGCGCGCCTCGACTGTCCCCTGGGCGCGGGTCTTGGTCGCCGTCTCCGCGGCGTCGAGCTTCGCGAGCGCCGCGGTCACGGTGGCGAGCGGCGGCACCGGGGCGGGGAACGACGCGTTGTTCGTCATGGCGGCGACGATGGCCTCGCCGATCTTGATCAGCGCGGGGACGTTGAGGGGCAGCTTGAGGACGACGATGTTTCGATTGAGGACGGTGGTCATGTGCTTCTCCCTTGCGGCAGCGCCGCGGGGGTCGGCCTAAGCAACGAGCGAGCCAGCCGACCGATCGTCGTAAGTGTTCGACCGCACGTCCGCGGAGTCGTCGAAAGCGCCGTGTCCGAACACATGGACTGTTCGGTCGCGATCGCGCGAGTGTTCGCCCTCGTCCGTTCCGCGGCTTTTCCCAGCGGAGCCCGAACACCCGGGGTGTTCGCCTCCCCGTCTCCCCCTCTCCGGCGCCCGCGATACGATGGCATCCGGAAGGGCCGAGCCCGTGAGCGACGACACCGCATCCATCCCCGGCGGCCAAGCCTTCGAGCCGGGCCCCGAGAACCTCGAGTGGGTCCACGCGCTCATCATGGTCTGGGCCGGCGAGGAGTGGTCGCGCGTCGGCGAGGTCGCAACGTTCGACATGCCCGGGGCCACCTTCTCGATCGGGCGCGATGACGACTCGCCGGGCGGGCACCGCCGCGCGCGCTGGGTGCGGCAGCGCCCCGCCGAGAATGGATACACGCCGCCGCTCGTCAGCACGGCGACGTCGCGCGACCAGCTCCTCGTGACGTCGCGCGTCTACGGGCTCGACCTCGAGAACGTGGGAAGGCACCCCATGATCGTCGACGGCCAGCGCGTCGAGCGCTGCCGGCTCGAGGAGGGAAGCTTCGTCCAGATCCAGGGCCAGTTCCTCTTTCGCTGCATCCGCCGGCCGCTGCGCATGGCGCCCGCCCGGCACTTCGCCGAGAAGTACATGGGCCCCTTCGGCGAGGCGAACGCCTTCGGCATGGTCGGCGAGACGCCCGAGATGTGGACGCTCCTCGAGCACCTCGCGTTCGCGGCCAAGGTGCCCGACCACGTCCTTCTGCGCGGCCAGACGGGGACAGGCAAGGAGTCCGCGGCCGAAGCGATCCACGCGATGAGCCTGAACGCCCTCGGCCCGTTCATCTCGATGAGCATCGGTAACATCCCCCGGTCGCTGTTCGAGGACGCGCTCTTCGGGCATCTCAAGGACTACCCGCAGGCCGGCATGAGGGCGAAGAAGGGAGCGGTGGGCGAGGCGGACGGCGGCTCGCTGTTCCTCGACGAGATCGCCGACCTGACGTTCGACGCGCAGACGGCGCTCCTGCGTCTGCTCGACCAGGGCGAGTACCTCACCCTCGGCGGCGAGGGCCGTCTGCGGTCCGAGCTGAGGCTCATCGGCGCGATGAACCGGGAGCTCGAGGCGCTCAAGCTGGATCTGCGCAAGCGGCTGTCGACGCACATCGACTTGCCGCCGCTCACGCTCCGCCGCGACGACGTCCCGCTCATCCTGCGCCACCTGCTGAAGCGCGCCCACGCGAGGACCCCCGGCCTGACGCAACACCTCGTGACACCGCAGGCCGACGGAACCGTGGAGGTGGTGCCGCCGGTGTGGTTCGTCGAGCGGCTGATGCGGCAAGAGACGTACGAGGGAAACGTGCGGGATCTGATCGCCGCCGTGAACCAGCTCCTGGAACAGGCGACGCCGCCGCCCGGCCCCGCCGGAGCGAAGGCCGGAGGTGCGGAGACGGCGGGCGCGGGGGCCGGCTCGAAGGACGCAGGCGAAGCGCGCGAGGGAGCGGGCGACGAGGCGCGGGGGGCGCTGCTCACGAAGGACGAAGTGGAGTGGTGCCTCGCGAGGACCGGCGGCAACGTCAGTGCCGCGGCGAAGGCGGCGGGGGTGTCGAGGCCGGCGTTCTATCGCGCGATGAGTCGGCTCGGGGTGAAGAGGGGGAAGGGGGAGTGAGGGGAGGCAAGGCTGGGCGCGGTCACGGGTATGAGCGACGCCTTGGCTTCGATAAGCACATCCAGAGTCGGCGACAGCTACGCCACCGACATCCGTGCCCTCTTGATGTCGATGAACGCCTTGGTTCCATGTTTCTCCAGCAGGAACAGCAGCCCCGAGCCGTCGACGAGCGTGATGGGCTTGTCCTTCGCGAACTCGTAGGCATCCGGCCCGAAGGTCGCGGTTGTCACGAGAATCCCCTTCGAGGCGTGCTCGTGGTTCATGGTGCCCCAGAGCTCCCGCACCGCGGCAACCGGCACCGTGTTCGTGTAACGCTTCGCCTGGACGACGTACTTGCCGCCATGGAACGGATCGGGATCGAACACGACGGCATCCACCCCCCCATCGCGACTCGCCTGCGTGACGCGCACCTCCGCGCCTCCCGTCGCGTACTCCCATTCGAGGAGCTGGCGGACCAGGTGCTCGAAGTCCTGCCATTCCATCGCCGCGAGGTTCGTGCCCTCGTTCACGCCGGACAGTACCTCTCGGCCATCGATGAAGCGCCCGTCGTCACGCGATAGCTGAACAATCGGCGCGACCGGTGCGAGGGCGACGAGCTCCGAGCTGCCGACGCCCTTCAACTTGCGGAAGCACGCTTTCGGATCGATCGCGGCGAGATTCAGCGTCTCGAACTCGACTCGGGTGACATGAATGGACGCGATGCACGGGCGGGCTGGCTGCCCCGTTGCTCGGTTGGTCGTCTCGACGATGACGTTGAGCGCGACGGCATCCAGCACGGTCGCCCAATCCGCCTCCAGCAGCTCGTGGATCGTGCGGAGGACCGTCTGGTAGACGACCGAGTCGTAGAGCTTCTTCGCGGCAGCCTCGGAGATCGCAGACTCGACGATCTCGTCATTGGACGCGACGTACTTGAACGACTTCGTCTTGGGAAGCTGGTCCGGATCCGGGAGGACGTACTCCAGGGCAAGCAGGCGACCCTCCGCCGAGTATTGAGTCTCGAACGTCTTGGGGAAGTAGTCGGCGTAGACGGACTTCGACAGAACCAGGTCGCAGTACTGCTCGACCGCTACGGGCTCTCCTTCCCGGTAATTCGCCTGGAGCGCGTCGATGTCGCGGTTGAATTCGGACTGTTGCTGGTGGAACTCGCTCTTTCGGCTCTCCCACTGCCTGCAAGCCGCCTCGAAGAACGCCTGCCGTCGCGCATTCTCCGCACCGAGCCCGTGAAGCGTGCGCTGCCACTCGCCATGGAGGCCGGCGTTCCTTTGATCGTCTTCCTGCCGCATCGCCATCGCCGCGGTGCGCAGGCCCGCGTGGCGTTCCTCTTTGGTCTTGCTGCTTACAAGCTCCACAGCTGCCGCGAAGAACGACACCGGCGGAGCGATGTAGTCGCGGTACGCGGGGATCGGCCGCGGCGGAAGAACGAGCAGCGCAGGGGGATCCGGAGGCGGCACCGGGAACGTCCCGTGCTTCTTCAGCGCCGCGAGATCAACCCTCGCGCTTACCCCAAGCGCCTGCGTAAGGATGTGTTCGAGGCTTTCGAGCTCCCGCGCGGCAGTGGCCGTCGCCTCCTGCGCCTCTTGCATTCGCGACGCCTTGTAGGCGCGCTCGGCGGTTTTCGAGGCCGCCTTGTCCGACCGCTCGGCGGCTTTCGAGGCGCGCACTCGCTCGCGCGTCGAACGCTTCGCTGCCGCGTGCTGCTGTCGCTGCCAGCGTTCCTCCCACTGCGCTTGCGTCGACTGCACCCTCCACTTCACCAGCTCTGGGCTCGTGCCGGAGATCCGCTTGTAGAGCCCAAGGCCGTCATGGTGGATGACGAGCCAATGGCGGGAAGCGGGCATCTCTCGCGTCAGCTCCGTGGCTTTGCTTGCTCCACGATACAGCGCCTCTGCCGGAAGCAGGGCGAAGAGACACGCGCCGGCTTGACGTTCGTCGCTGCTCGTCGCGCAAGGGTAGAGTCCCCGAGGAGTCGCCTGGATACTCGCCCCCACGAGCCCCGCGGCTGCATGGACAGAGCCCGCCGTCGTCGGGCCGGAGCGCAGCGGCGGGGCGGTGGGTCCTGACCGCAGGAATCGGATTCACGCATGCGACGCCGCCCTGCCCTCCCGCCTCCTTGACGCCCTCTCCCCCGCTCGCGTCTCATCCCGCCCCACCCCCATGACCTCCCCGCTCCGCCTCGGCGTCCTCCTCGCCAGCACCCGCGAAGGCCGGCGCGGCGAAGGCTACGCCCGCTGGATCCACACCCTCCTCTCCGTGCGCCCCACTGCCTCCACGGAGCTC
>Ga0182030_10006316_pt1 | contig 25021 bp, 19 predicted proteins | sample 812S3MmetaG_FD_121299 | JGI IMG/M metagenome (GOLD analysis project Ga0182030, IMG submission 121299) | Permafrost microbial communities from Stordalen Mire, Sweden - 812S3M metaG (Illumina Assembly) | ecosystem: Environmental > Terrestrial > Soil > Wetlands > Permafrost | place: Sweden...
AAAGCCCTGCGCGGGCGTGATGGCGCCGCTCGCGAGCGGACGACGGCGCTTATCCGGATGCTCGCGATCGGACTCGCGATCCAGATAATCGTTCAGCACATAAACGCTCGAACCCATCAGGCTGAAGGCGACGACCGCCAGCGCCACCGCGATCAGCAGCCTCGAATCGTGCAGGTGTCCGCCGAAGACGATGCCCGCGCAGACAAAGGCGTTCTTGACCCACTGCTTGGGACGCAGCAGGCGGATCAGGGCAAACACGCGGAATCGCCGGCTCCGAACCGCTCTCTCGCCCTAGCCATGCCGTCGCCGATCCACAGCGCCAGTGAGAATGCGCGGTCCATAAGTCCCTCTCGTTCAGGGCCTTATCATAGCGCATCCGCCTGCGGCGCCGGACCGGACTACGCGGCGCGTGCTCGAGGGCACGCTCCCGCGCCAGTTATGTCTGATGCGGGCCGGCTTCCTTAGTTGACGCTTGCGCTCACGACCACCGAGTTCGTGCTTTGCTCGTTGGCGGTCGTGAAGGAGACGATCGAGAAGTACCAGGTGCCGGGGGAGAGTTTGGATATCACGTAGCTCGTGGTTCGCGGATCGGCAATCCGCACGCTCTGAGTCAACTGGGACGCGCTCGTGCCGTAGTAGATGTAGTAGCCGGCGAGGTCGGTGAGTGCCGTGCCATTGGCATTCTGCGTCGGCTGCGCCCAGGACAGGCTGACGCTCGCCTCCGAGCTCTGCGTCACCGAGATGGCAAACGCCGGGAGCGAGGCGCTCTTCTTGCCGTCGCTCGCGCTGATGATGATGTTGCTGAAGGTGCTCACATCGGCCGTCGTGGGGGTGCCGGACAACTCGCCGGTGACGGGATCGAAGGTGGCCCATGCGGGAGCGTTTTGAATGCTGAAGCGCAGCGCCGCCCCGATCGAGTCCCTGGCGCTCGGCGTGAAGCGATACGGGCTGCCGACCACCACCGTGGCCGCGGGCGTCCCTGAGATGCTCACCTCCGTGGATGCCGCCGCGGAGACCACAATGCTGAAAGCGTTGAGCGAGGCGCTCGAGGTGCCGTTCGTCACGCTGATGCCAATGCCCGAATAGGTGCCCACATCCGCGGAAGAAGGCGTTCCGGACAATCGGCCGGTCAAGGGGTCGAATTCGGCCCAGACCGGCCGTCCGACGATGGCGAACGTCAGCGCTTTGCCCGCGGGGTCGCTCGCGGTCGGTCGGAAGCTGAAGGCCGCGCCGACGTCGACCCAGCCCGACGGGGTGCCCTCGATGGTCGGGGTGTCGGCCGAGGGAGGCGTAACCGTGATGGTGAACGGGCCGAGGGAGGCGCTCGCGAGACCGTTGCTGACGGTAATCGAGATGTTCGGATAGACGCCCGCTTGGGCAACGCTCGGCGTGCCGGTGAGGCTGCCCGAAGTGGGATCGAGACTCGCCCAAGGCGGCAAGTTGCTCGCCGAGTACGTGAGCGGCTGGGAGGACGGATCGCCGGCCGTGGGCGAGAATTGGTAGCCCTGTCCCGCGATCACGGCGCTCGGCGGACTGCCGCTGATGAACGGCATGTCGGAAGCACTCGCGGATACGCTGATCGAAAACGCCGGCATCAGGCCGGCCGATATGCCGTCGCTCACCAGGATCTGGATGCCGGTGTAGGTGCCGATCTCATCCGCGCTCGGGGTGCCCGACAGGGTGCCGGTGGCCGTGCTGAAGGTCGCCCAGCTCGGTCGATTTACGATCGCGTAGGTCAGGGGCTTGCCCAGAATGTCGCGGGCCTGGGGCTGAAATACGTAGGGTTGGCCCGCGGTCGCCGAGGGAGAGGGGTCACCGGAAATGACCGGCCCGGTGCCTCGCGCTCCGATGCCGCCTTGCGAAATAACGGCCGTCGCTAGAACGCGGATATCGAAGGGACCCACGGATCCCGTATTGACGCCGTCGCTCGCGGTGATGGTGATGTCGCCCGACAAGCCCACATCCCCGGGGCCCGGCGTGCCGGTCAACGCGCCCGTGGCCGCATCGAAGCTCGCCCACTGCGGCTGGCCCTCGATCGCATACGATACGGGCGTGCCGCTCGCGGCGACCGACGGCGCGAAGGCGTAGGTCTCGCCGACGGCAATCCCGGTCACGGGGACACCGTGCAAGGTCAACTCGTGGATGGCCGGTGTGGCGAGCGATGTGGGGGTGGCGCTCGCCTCCGTTGGTGCCGACCCTTTGTCGCCGAAGCAGCCGGACGCGGCGCCTCCTACCAGCAAAACGAGGATCAATCGGCAAAGCATTGATGGCTACCCCTACAAGGCGATCGGACGCGACGGATTTGGCGTCGCTCGGATCCTTCGGGGTATTGACGACGGGCGCGTTCGGGAGCGGCCACCGGCAACCCCGCTATCTTGGACTCATGGATTCCAAGACCGGAGGCTTTGCGTCCCCGCCTCTCGGCGGGTTTGCCAAATCAACGGGAGGAGTTAACCGTCTCGTTCGGGTTGCATCAACTGTCGCTTTCCAAAGACATCGCGGGCAGGGGTCGGCGGGTGCCGGTACTGCCGCGGTATCGCCGCCGGGGATGGGCGGCGATATTCTCCAGCACCTGGATCGTCTGCTCTGCGCAGCGTATCCAGGTCAAATCTCGTACGCGCTCGGTGCCCGCGGCGATCAGCCGGGCGCGCAGCTGCGGCTCGCCGGCGAGCCGGCGCATGCCGGCCGCAATGTCCTCGACGGATTCCGGATCGACCAACAGCGCCGCGTTGCCTGCGATCTCGAGCGTTCCGAAACGGTTGGAGGTGAGCACTGCCGTGCCGCACGCCATGGCCTCGACGATCGGAAGGCCGTAAGACTCGAACAGCGAGGGCAGCAGCAGCACCTCGGCCCTTTGATACAGCGCCGGCAGCTCTTTGGGATCGACCCATCCCAGCCACTTGACCCACGAATTGAGGCCCAATTGCTCCGGTACTTTAAGCTCATGTTCGGACAGGAAGCGGTTCTCGCCGCCCGCGATCACCAGGCTGATGCCGGCCGCCGGGCCCACCTGCGCATAGGCCTGGACCAGCCGCGTGAAGTTCTTCGGCGGATAGATCGCCCCGGAATACAGAAAAAACCGCGGCGGCAGTTGGTAGCGGCGCTCGAGGCTTGCGCGCGCCTCCGGCGAGGCCTTGGTGCGAAAGGAATCATCGACGCCGGAATAGACCGTGAACACCCGCTCGGCGGGAATGGGCAGAAATTCCATCACATGCTCACGCGTGATCTCGGAGACCGCGATGATGGCGTCGGCCCGCCGTGCATAGCGCGGCACCAGGAACTTGTGGCTGAGACGATCGATGCGGCGCGATGCCCACGGCATGACATACCAGTCCAGGCCGTGACATACCCAGGCCGAGGGGCAGGGCGCGTGCAGCGGCAGGGAATACTTCGGGTTGTAGAGCACATCGATGCCGTATCGGTCGATGGCGCGCGGCACCTCGACCTGATCCCACCAGAGCAGGTTCTTCCCCGGCAGCACCGCCTCGGTGACCTTCGGGTCGGCGGCGTAGGTCCCGACGAGACTCGGATTTTTGTACAGAAAAACGAATTCGTGCGGGATTTCCGCATCGAGCATGGCACGCAGAATGCGATGCGTGTAAACGCGCACGCCCCCGCCGTGCTGATCGTAATGCCGCAGCATCACCCCGATGCGCACGCCGCTCCTCCGTGCCTCAAGCCGCCGCCGCGATGTTCGGATCGGCTGCCGATCGGAAGCTGTCCTTGGGCTGGCCCAGGATCATCATGCGATACCAGATCTCCGAATTGATCAGCAGCCACAGCCGGTTGCCGTGATCGACGTGGCCGTCCAGATGCTCCTTGAGGAGTTTTTTGATCGGTGCGCCGTCGAGCACGCCGGCCCTCACCAGCTCCGAGTGGTCGAGATAGGTCTCGTACAGCGCACGATATTCGTCCTTGAGAATGTACGGAAGGGCCGAGGAGAAGCCTTGCTTGGAACGCGACAGAATCTCGGGCGGCAGGTAACGCGCCGCGAGCTTTCGCTGGATGTAGCGCAATTGACGGCCGCGCACCTTGAGTCCCCAGGGCAGACGCGCGGCGTACTCCGCGAGCTTGTGATCCATGAACGGGCTGCGCACCTCCAAGCCGTGCGCCATGCTCATGCGATCGCTGATCATGACGGGATGATCGGGCAGCCGCACTTTGCTGTCCGCATACAGCATCCGATCCACGGGCGGTCCGTGCAGCGACTCGAACGGCACCGTGAGCGCCGCTTCGGCATTGGCGCTCGCGAGCTGCTCGCGGCTCGAGGCGCTGAACAAATCGCCGCGCCGCTCCCGGTCGAAGTAAAAATACGACAAGCTCGCCGCATAGCGCTCGCTGCCCTCGAGGAAGGAGAGTCGATGCAGCCAGCGCAGCTGATGCCCGACGCTCTTGTACCAGCCCGCCGAGGGCAGAAGATTCAGCGCCGGCGCGAGCAGCTGACGGCGCACGATCCGCGGCAGCATCCCGTAGTAGCCGGCGTAGAGATTGCCGTAGTAACGGTCGTACCCGCCGAACAGCTCATCCCCGCCGTCCCCGCCGATGACCACCTTGACATGCTGCCGGGCGAACTCCGACACATGGTAGGTGCAAAGCGACAACGGATCCGACGGCTCGTCCAGGTGCCACACGAGATCCGGAAGCACGTTTTTCAAGGTCGGATGGATGGTCAATTCGTGGTGCTGGGTGCCGTAGCGTTGCGCGACGATGCGCGCATGCGGCGCCTCGTCGAACTGCCGATACGGAAGTCCGACGGTGAAGGTCGGCAGATCGCGAACGCCGAGCCGCTTCACCAGCATCGCCACCAGCAGACTCGAGTCCAGCCCGCCGCTCAAGAAAGCGCCGACCGGCACATCGCTCACCAGGTGCAAGCGCAGCGACTCGACGATCCGCTCGTCCAGCTCATCGATGAGATCTTCCTCGGCCATGGGGGCGTGTTTCGGCTCGAAGGCGAGATCCCAGTACGGGCTCACCTGAGGCTCGCCGCCCGGCTCGAGGACCAGCTTATGCCCAGGCGGCAGCTTGAGCACGTCGCGGTACATGGTGAGCGGCGGCGCGATCAGACGCAGCGCGAGATACTGATCGAGCGCCCGAAGGTTCAACCGTCGCAGGCTCGGATCGAGCCCGAGGAGGGTCTTGATCTCCGAGCCGAACGCGAAGCGCTCGCGCTGCGCCACGTAGAAGAACGGTTTCTGGCCGAGGTGATCGCGCGCCGCGAGCAGCCGTTGCTTGCGCGAATCCCACAGGGCAAAGGAGAACATTCCGCGCAGGTGGTTGAGCAGCGAGTCGCCGTACTTCTCGTACAGCCCGATGATCACCTCGCAATCGCTCTGGGTCACGAAGCGATAGCCGCCAGCCTGCAATTCGCGCTGCAACTCGACGTAGTTGTAGATCTCGCCGTTGCACACCAGCCAGATCGTGCCTTCGGTGTTGCGCAGCGGCTGCCGGCCGCCCTCGAGATCGATGATCGAGAGGCGTCGGTGCCCAAGCACGGCGTGCTCGTCGCGATAGATGCCTTCGCCGTCGGGCCCGCGATGCGCGAGCGCGCGCAGCATGGCCGCGATATCCTTGCCGTCGGGGTCGAGTTTTCCGACGATGCCGGCAATGCCGCACATCAACGCTCTCCTCTCATGAGCTCACCGGCTGCCTCACACCGGATTTGGCGCTGCGCACGGCATCTTCGAACACCACCTCGTAATTTCTTGCGCAGGTGTCGATGAAGTAGTTTTCCACCCGCCGGCGGTTGGTGTCGCCCATGCGCTCGCGCAGGCCCTTGGAATCGTGCAATTGCACCACCCCTTGCGTAAAGGCGTCGATATCGTTCAACTTGACCACGAATCCGGTCTCCCCATCGGTCAGAAAATCGGTCTGACCGCCGTGATCGAAGCAGATGATGGGCAAACCGTAGGCCATGGCCTCCAGGAAGACCAGGCCAAACCCCTCGTGCTGGCTCGCCGAGACGAAGAGGTCGGCGCTCGCGAGCGCCTCGAACTTGCGTTGTTCGGAGACCTGCCCCGTCAGATGCACGCGATCCCCGACCCCCGCGTTCGCGGCAGCCGTTCGAATGGCGTCGGCTTCGGGGCCATCGCCCACGATCAACAGATACGCGTTCGGCCGTTGCGCGGCGATGAGCGCCTCGACCAGCTTGAGATTCGCCTTGCGTGCGACCAGGCGGCCCACCGTCACCATGACGAAGGCGTCCTCGGGAATGCCGAGCTCGCGGCGCACCGGCGCTTGTTGCGAGGGCCGTTCGATGCCGAGCGGGATCAGTTCCGACGCACGCTCCACGCCGTAAAAGCCGCGCACGTGCTCGAGCGTATTGCGCGACTGTCCGACCAATCGATCCGCGCGCCGCAGCAGGTAGCGGATGGGACCCCGGAGCCAGGCGTGCCGGTGAGGAGAACTCGCCTTGCTGGGATCGTACAAATCGCCGCCGTGCACGGACAGTACATTGGGGATGCGCCACAGATGCGCGAGCAGGTGGCCGACCGGTCCCGAGGGCACGACGAAATGAGTGTTGATTACGTCAAACTGTCCGCCTCGCTGCAGCCCGAGTCCGCGCAGCCCCGCGGCCGGCACGTAGGCGAGCATCGAGGGCAGATTCGCCACGGCGAGCTCGCGGCGGAATATGACAGGCACGCGGATCACCCGCACGCCGGCATCGTCGCTCTCGGCGGGCAGGGCGAGCGCCCGCGAGGTGAGCACGGTCACCGTGTGGCGGCGCGCGAGCTCCCGCGCGAGTGCGGCCATCACCACGCCGCCCCCGCCTCCCAGCGGCGGGTATTCATAATTGCAAAACAGAATTTTCATTTGCGCCGTTCGTGCGATTTGCAAACAATATATACTGTTTGCCGCTTTCAGGAGTGTGCGCCGTGTTGAAATCAACGCCGACCGGGGTCACCGGATCTCGTCATGAATTGCCGCCTCGTGCCAGCGTCACCACGCTTCCGAGCGGGCTTGCCTCGCCACGGCTCGCGGCGCGCTTGGAGCCTTTCGATTCCTACTGGCAGGCACCTGCCGATGTCGATTCCGGCTACAAATCCTTCAGCGCGTACTATCGCGCGAATTATCTGCCGCACATTCCTCCGAACCGCGATGCCAAGATTTTGGTCGTGAGCTGTGGGCCGGGCTATCTGGTGGACCTGCTGGTTCAATGCGGCTACCGCAATGTGCTCGGGATCGACTCGGACGCCGCCAAGGTCGAGCACGCGCTGCGCCGCCACCTGCCCTGCCAGACTGCGGAGGTGTTTCCGTTCTTGTCGCAGCGCCAGACCGCCGAATACGACTGCATCGTTCCCGAGCAGGAGCTCAACCATCTCACCCTGGATGAGACCATTTCGTTCTTGAATCTGTGCCGTGGGGCGCTGCGTCCCGGCGGGCGCGTCATCGTCTATGCCATGAATGGCGCGAATCCCTTGGTCGGCTCGGAAAACCTGGCGCACAACATCGATCACTTCTACAACTTGACGGAATACAGCATCGGTCAGGTGTTGCAACTGGCGGGCTTTCGCAGCGTGCGGCCGTTCGCTCTGAAGCTGTATGTGTTCTGGAAGAATCCGGCCAACTACGTCGGGCTTGCGATCACCGGCGCGTTGGAGCTCGGAATGAAAGTCGTATTCCGCCTGTACGGCAAGAAAGTGAGCATCGTCTCGAAGAAGATCGCGGCGATCGGCCTGCGCCCCTAGACGCCAGAGCGCTACGGCAGCAATCCCTGGTCTCGATACCAGCTCGCGGTGTGCAGCGCACCCGCCGCATGCGTCACCCGCGGCGCGAAATCGAGCACCCGCTGCGCCTTGGCGCTCGACAGCACGAACGACTTGCGGAAAAAATCCAGGCGCCGCCGATGCAGGGGTGGCTGGATGCCGAGCGGCGTCAGCGTGCCCTCCATCACCAGCGCAGCCAATAGGAACGGCCCCATCGGCACGCGCAGGCTGGGGGTGGGTTTTGCGAGGGCGCCCGCCACATCCCAAACCAGCGTGCGGGTGGTCATCGTCTCGGCACCGGCCATGACGAAAGTCTCGCCCACCGCCGCCGGACTCGAGGCGGCGAGCAATAGGCCCCGCACCAGATCGTCCACGTAGATGGCCTGGCGCAAATTGTCGCCCGAGCCCACGATGAAGAAGCGACCCTTGTTGACGGCCCGGTACAGCTTGAGCAGACGAAAGTCCCCAGGGCCGTAGGTCTCCGAGATTCGCACGATCGCGGTCTCGACCCCGCCGCCAAACGCACGCACCACCTCCTCCGCCTTGAGCTTGCTGCGACCGTAGGCATTCATCGGTGCGGGCGGCGAATTCTCATCGAGCGGCTCGCCGCGGTATTCGCCGTAGACGCCGATCGTGCTGCCGTAAACGAAGCGCTTGACGCCCGCATGCGCACTCGCCTCGAGCAGCGTCCGGGTGCCATTCACGTTCACGTCGAAAAAATACTCCTCGGGGACATTCGCTTCATGCTGAGCCGCTGCGAGATGGATCACCGTCTCGCATCCCGCGCTCACGCGGCGCGCGAAATCCATATCCTGGAGCGGGCCCTGCTCGATACGGATGCCCGCCGCTTCGAGCTCGCGCGCCCGATGTCGCTCCGGCATCGAATTCAACTGCCCGGCGACCACGACCTCGCGGCCGTGCGCGCGTGCCTCGAGCGCGAGGCGCGAGCCGATGAATCCCGTACCGCCGGTCACCAACATTTTCATCGCGAACCTCCTGTCCCCTGGGACGCCGGCACCGCCGCCCGATGGCGCCTGAGTTCCAGCTCCGTCTCCTCGATCTCGTCCCGGCGGCGCGCCTCGTTCCATCCGAGCACTGCCCCCATGGCCTCGGCTGCACGGCTGATCGCGATGCTGCCCGGATGCGACCCCGATCCGAGTTGGGTGCGTCGCAAGATCACATCCTCGAGCTTGAGCGCCATCTCCTCGCGAACGGCATGAGTGACCTCCGCGACCACCGCATCGGTGTCCCCCAGGCGCTCGGCCTGCGCCGGCGAATCGGCGATGGCGGCGAGCGCTCGAAATTCGGTGCCGTAATTGCGCAGCCACGCATCGAGCGTGCGCGAGGAGATCCGGGCCGCCACCTCGCGCCGCGCGGCTGAGCGGAAAGCCTCGAAATCGCCGATGTCGCCGCCGGCGAGCGCGACCTCGGCCGTCGGCGCCGCCTTGGGTGCACCCGGCATTTGTTGCAACAAGAGATTCAACGCCCTGGCGGAATCACCGCGCGCGGTCGTGTAGCGGATGCCGATCACCGTGACCAGGCCCGCGATGCCCTGCGCGCGGTGATCGATGTAGCGCGATTCCTTGCCGAAGCTCAGCTCGCCCGTGGTGGACTCGCCGTCGCCGAATGGCACCAGACCACAATTGGCGTAGATCACATCCTCGCGCTTGAGGCGCAGCGCCGGATACGAGTCGTTCATTTCGAGAATCCATGCCTCGAGTTCCGCTTCCTCGACCAGCGCGGTATCCGGTCGCTCGGCGAACAATCGGTGCCAGACACCGATCAGCATGCACTCGCGCCAGGGGACGGCGAACAGATGGCGCGCCGCCCGGCTCACCACGGCATCGCTGTCCTTGCTCCAACCGGGAACGGCCAGCGCATGCAAGGAGCGCGGTTTGCGATCGACCAGGAAACACGCATCGCGCGAGAAGTGGCCGCGCTGATGGCCTGGAAAATGATCCGCATCGCCGAGCAGGTAGTCCGCCCACGGGCCCGCTGCGTTCAGCACGAGCTTGGCCCGGATATCGAATTCGCCCGCGCTGAGCACGTCCCGGGCGCGCACTCCGCAGACGCGCCGCCCCTCCCAGAGAAATTGCAGCGCCTCGGTATAGTTCGCCGCGAGCGCTCCACGGCTCGCCGCCGATTTGACGAAGGCGAGCACCAGGCGTGCCGTGTGATACATCTGACCGTCTTCGAATACCGCCCCGCCGGTGAGCCCGCGCTGCTCGAGCTCCGGAAACAGGTCCAGGGTCTGATTTTTGGACAGGAGCTTCATGCCGGCGATGCGGCGCGAGGGATCCGGGATGGCGGAATTCTTGCCGGCGGTGAGCGCATCGTAGGCGAGCATGCCCGCGGCCAGGAAAGCCTTGCCTTGACGCCCGTGACCGTACGTCGGGATGACGATCGGCAGCGGGTTGACCAAGTGCGGCGCGATGCGCAGCAAGGCGGTACGCTCGGCGCAGGAGCTGCGCAGCCGGCGGATGTCGGCGTGCTGCAGATAGCGAATGCCGCCGTGAACCATCTTGAAGCATTCGGCGGAAGCTCCGCCGCCGAAGTCGCGCCGCTCGATCAGCGCGACGCGCAAGCCGCGCAAGGCCGCATCCCAGGCCGCGGCGGCGCCGAACGCGCCCGCCCCGATGACGAGCACATCGAACTCATCGCTCGACAGGGCCTGAAGGTCGCGCCTCACGTGGCGGGCCTGGCCAGCGCCACGAGCGACTGCAGAGCGCGGCCGGCGACCAGCTCCGAGCCCGCGAGCGACAGGTGATCGTTGTCCCAGTCGACGGGCACCGCGGTATGCGGCTCGGTGGAGATGAGACATCCGCGCCCATTGCAGAGCAGCGCAAGCGGCGACACGAACGTCGCCCCGGTCCCCTCGACGGCCGCGCGCGCGAGCGAATCCGCCGCGAAGGGCTGCGCATCGAGGTATGCCCGAGTTCTATCCTCGAGCACGTGCTGCCGGCGCCAGATCTCGAATGCGACCCGCGGCTGATAGATCTTCCACGTGGGCAGGCTCCCCATCACCACCACCCGTCGGATTCCCAGGCCCTCGAGCGTGCGGATGGTCTGCTTGAGTGCGGCGGGATCGAAATTCGGCCAGCCGTTGGCGGCGTTGTAGAGCGCCCAATGGGCTTCGATGATCACCGCGTCCGGCGACAGGCTCTTTAGCTCCTGCACCACGAAATCGTTGAACGCCTCGCAATTGGGGCGTTTCTCGCTCGCCAGGCCGATGACCGGCAGGCAGGCGCTTGCCGTGAACTGGGCGAGTCGGTACCCGCCCCGGTGCTCCAGTGCCTTGAGCCCCGGGTACAGGGAGGCGGCATGCGAATCGCCCCACAGGACGATGAGCGGCGATGTGCCGTCCGGCCGCTCGATGCACTGCGAGGCCACGGCCGCAAAGCCATCGCGCACGCCGAGAAAGCAGGTGCCACCGCGGTAGGCATGCTCGTAGAAGTCCTTCTGCTCCTCGTAGTGGAGCCCCGCCAGCGCACGAATCGGCGCCGGATAGCGAAAGGCGAATCCGTCCGTCATGAAGACCGCGACGCCGACGAGCGCGCAGCCTGCCATCGAGGCGATGAGTGCTTTCGGCAGGGCATCGCGATGGCCGCTGAACCGGATCGGCTTCTCGATCCAGCGGTAGGTGAGCCAGGCGAGCACGAAGCTGGCCGCGATGGCGGCGAGCCGCTCGAGTCGCGCAGCGTCCTCCCCGTAGTGGGCGATGCGCAAAAAGGTGAGCAGCACCCAATGCCACAGGTACAGCGGGTAGCTGATCAGACCGATCGCGACCAGCGTCGCGGAGGAGAGCAGCCTCGAATTGAGCCACGCTCCGGGGGCCGAGATCACGAGCGCCGTGCCGACGGTGGGCAGGAGCGCCCACCAGCCGGGAAATGCGCGATCCGCATCGATGAGCACGAGGCCGACGCCGATCAGGCCCAAGCCGAGCAAGGCGCGCGCTTGCCCCGAACCGCCGACGATGGGCTCGGCCGCCGAAGCGCCGAGGGCGCGCGCGGATTGTTCCCGATAGGCGAGCAGCGCCCCCATCAAGAGCTCCCAGAACCGCGGGATCGGCAGATAGAACGCAGCGCTCGGCTCCCGCTGGGTGAGCACGATGTTGATCGCAAAGGAGGCCAGCGCGAGAACCACGCACAGCATCTTGACGCGCCGTGCGCCCAAGTCCGCCACCCGTTCCGCGCCCTCCCGCGCGAGCCGCGCACCGCCGAAGACGAGCACCAGGAGCACCGGCCAGACGATGTAGAACTGCTCCTCGACACCGAGCGACCAGAGGTGCAGCAACGGCTTGGTGGTCGCATTTTGATCGAAGTAGCCGGCCTCGCTCCATTGCAGCAGATTCGAGCTGAAGCCGGCACCGGCGGCGGCCTGTTTACCAAGCTCGCGAAACTCGTCGGGCGCCAGCATGAGCGCGCCATAGACTAAGCAGGCCGCGAGCACCACGATCAGCGCCGGGAAGATGCGGCGGAAGCGGCGCGCATAGAAACGGCGGTAGCTGAAGCGCCCGCGCGCCAGATCCTCGAGAATCAATCCCGAAATCAGATATCCGGAGATCACGAAGAAGACATCGACGCCCACGAACCCGCCGCGCATTACCCGCGGAAACGCGTGGTAAGCGACGACGCTCAACACCGCAATCGCGCGCAGGCCGTCGACGTCAGCGCGGTAGCGGCTCCCGGGCGAGCTCACGCCGGCCACAGATGATCCGCCAGCCGCAGCGCCAGGGCAGCGATGGTCGAGCTCGGCTGCAGCGCGCCGGCGGTGGGGAAGACGCTGCCACCGGCTGCGTACAGATTCGAGACGCCGTGCACCCGGCAATCGCGGTCCACCACCCCCTGGCTCGGGTCGTCGGACATGCGGCACGTGCCCAGATGATGTGCACCGAACGAGGTGGAGGAGAGCGAGTCCTGCGCAATGTCGTTCACTCCCGCGGCGCTCAACAGCTGCTGCATGATCTCGCGAGCCCGCGCCTGGGTGCGGTGGTCGACTTGGGAAAAGGCCAGATTCAGGTGCGGCACCGGGTCGCCGAACAGGTCGCGGACCTTCGGATCGAGGGTGACGCGGCTCTCGGGATTCGGCAGCTGTTCGGTCTCCGCCTCGATACCGACCCAATGCCCGAAGTTCTGCCGATCGTATCGGGCGAGCGGGCGGCCCCACAGCCGCTTGCCTTCCAGATCGTTCAGCGGGTCCCAGTCGTCGTACACGAATTCGAGCTTGATGCCGCCGCGTTCGCGTCGATCGGCGCCGGCGTAGTAGCTCAAGCTCTCGAGCACTTGGTAGCCCACGCGATTCGGATAGAACCGCCGACCGGGCAACAGCCCGCCGGCCGTAACGTAGACGTGCTCCATGAAGTTGCGGCCGACCTGATCCGAATGATTGCCGCAGTTCGACAACAGCAGCAGCCGCGCCGATTCGACCGCATGCGCCGCCACGACGTATCGGGTGCCGCGGATCTCGCGCGCCTCCCCGTCGAGCGTCGAGACATGCACCGCGCGCACTTCGCCGCCCGCAGTCACCTCGATGCGGCGCGCCACGGTCTCGCTGAAGACGTCGCAAAGCCCGGTGCGTTCCGCCTCGGCGACGTGAAAGTCCGCGCTGTAGCGTGCACCGCTCGGGCAGATCCCGCACGCGGCGAGCGCCACACACTGAGAGCGCCCGCCGTAGGGGCGCGAATTGATGGCATAGGGCGCAGGATAGACCGAGATACCCATCCGCTCGGCGACCGGCACCCACAACTGATCGTCGACCGAGAGGGGAAAGCCGGGATTGGGGTAATCGCGGCTGCGGGGCGGAAGCGAGGGATGATGCGTGCCGGACACGCCGAGCTCCCAGTCCGCGCGCGAGTAGTACGGCTCGAGTTCTTCGTACGAGATCGGCCAATCCACGCCCATACCATAGGTCGTGCGGGTCTTGAAATCCGCCGGCAGCAACCGGTTGATGCGCCCTTCCCAATGCAGCGTCGAGCCGCCGACCCCCTTGCAGCGATGCGATTCCAACCGGTAATGGACCCCGATCGACTGCGGCGAGGCGTCCGTATAGCGGTCGCGCTCCGAATTCTCGTAGGGCCAGCGCAGTCCCCCGAATACCTGATGGTGTCTGAGCTGCGCCGCGCGGTTCGCGAAATCGAACCGGGGGCCCGCTTCGATGAGCGCGATGCGGCGCCCGCGGCGGGTAGCCTCGGCCGCGAGCAGACCACCCACCAACCCCGCTCCCACCACGACGGTGTCGTACGGCTGCGCAGCGCTCATGGATACCAGGCCACGGCGCTCATGGATACGGGGCCACGGCGCTCATGGGTACGGGGCCGGCTCATGGGTACGGGAGCCCAGGAGTTACGATCTCGTGCCAGTCGCCGGCCACGCCGGGCCATCGGGTGTAGCCGCGCGCGCGCCAGGCCGCCGCCGAATGTCGATACAGCCACGCCAGCGAAGGCACCGCCGACCAGCGCAGACGATAGAACTCGCGGCGACCGGGAATTAGTTTCGCCTCGAGCCGCGCGCGCAACGACCTAGGATCGATGCGCATGACTTGCCCCACGACCTGTTCGCGCTGCACAGCGCTCAAGTGGTGGAAACGCGAGGCTCCGTGCCCGGCGGCGAGCTCATCCAGATGAACGGCCAATCCATCGCAATCCCGGCGCAAGGCCGCATTCGAGGTGAACAGATCGAGCCGCTGGGACAGATCGTCGGCATCGGGCGCCGACAGCTCGCGCCCGAACAAGGCGCCGATGAAGGCGATGAGGGTCGCCCTCGTGTCGGCGGAGCCTTGCCCGTGTTTCGCCCCGCCGGGTCGCCCGGACCACCAGCGCCATCCGAGAATACTCCCCACCAGCGCCGCGAGGCTCCCGCCGATGAACACGCGGCGCGAGATAGTTTTATCGCTCACCTCGTACTCCCCGCATCCGTTTCAAGTGTTCTCGAACACCTTGAGCGGGTAGTGCTTGTCGACGGTATCGCGATTTTTAATCAGCACCACTTTGGCATGCTTCTCGAGGTAGGACACGCGCGGGACCTGCGGGGTGGGCTCGACATCGGCGTAGTTGATGTATCGATCGAAATCGATCTTCGCGCCGAGCGTCGCCTTGAGCTTGTTCTTCAATACCCAGAGCAGCGGCCCCGCCTTCGGCGCCTGCGGAATGAGCGTGGAGCGCATGGCGGTACGGGCCGTGGTCACCATCCAGCAATTCTGTTGGCAGGCGGCGACCTTGCCAATCGACTGGCGCGCGACATCGCTCGCCAGGATGCTCTCCCAACTCTGCTTGGCGAGATTGCCGAGCGGCAGGTCGCTGCGCACGTTGCAGGCCCAGACATCCGACCAGGGATCGATGAACGCGAATTGCGTGCCTGCGACGCAAGGGATGAGCCGCGGGTGTCCGAGAATCTTCTCGATCAATCCCAGATTGAGATAGGCGCGAAACCAGTTCTTCACCCGGCCGCTCTCGAGCATCTTGGTGATCAGGCCTTCCACCTGCCGTGCCACTTTGACGCGATCGTAGAAGAAATTGTCGTTCTTGTAGAACTGCCATGCGTTGTGCAGCGTCGAGGTCGCAAGTTCGAACCCCTCGCTGCGCGCGAACTCATAGGTTCTCACCAGCTGATCGACGTTCTCGTCTTGGATGACGAAGGCGAAACCGAGATCGGTGCCTCCGGCCTCCCGCAGCTTGCGCAGCCCCTGCACCTTGGTCGCGTAGCCGTCATCCTCGCCCCGGATGCGGTTGCTGGTGGCGGCATCGCCCTCCAGGCTGAACCGCACCTTGATGTTGGGATATTTTTTGATGATCGGGACCAGCTTCTCCGGGTGCAGCCCATTGGAGCTGATCTCCATGATGCGCGCCTTCGGATAGAGGATATCCACCAGGGTGGCCAGATCCCGGCGCAAGGTCGGCTCGCCGCCCGACAGGTTGAGATTGTCGAACCCACCGGGAAGTTTGGTGAGGGTCTCTGCGGTAACCTCCAGCTTCGGTTCGGTCGGGTTCTTCCAGATGTAGCACATCTGACAGCGAGAATTGCAGCGGAAAGTCGGTATGACGGTCAAATCCATCGGGGCCCCTCATTGAGTAGCGCGACTATAAGCCACCTGTCGCGCCCCCACCATCGGACAGCGCCGTCAACGCCTGAGATATTCTCCAAAACGCCACACACATCACGATGGCACAGCGTTATGACAGTCCTCCGCTGTGAACCATGCACTACTTTGCGTCGTTCAGGTGTGTTAAGAAGCCGGCGCCTACCCACGGCTTGCGCCGCCGGGTATCGCCGGCCCCTTGGGCGATGCCGAATTAATCCGCCGATAAGTTAACTATGCCTCGACTGCTGGCGCTCAATAACTACTATTACCGGCGAGGGGGATCGGAAGCGGTCTACTTCGAGCACAACCGGCTTTTCGAGGAGGCCGGCTGGGAAGTGGTGCCATTCTCGATGCAAAATGCCCTGAACCTGCCGACGCCATGGTCCACCCACTTCATTCCGGATACCGACAGCGCCCGCTCTCCCTGGGCAAAAGTGGGTCGTGCGGCAGATACCATCTATTCGCTGCCAGCCGCCCGCCGCATTCGCCGTCTCCTCGCCCTCGCGCGGCCCGACATCGCGCACGCGCACAACATCTACCATCATCTATCACCCTCGGTGTTGGTTGAGTTGCATCGGCGCGACATCCCCGTCGTGCTGACGCTGCACGATCTGAAACTGGTTTGTCCCGCGTACAAGATGCATACTCAAGGTGCTATTTGTGAGGCTTGCCGCGGGGGAGCGCTGCGCAATGTCGTCAAAAACCGGTGCATCAGGGATTCCACCGCGATGAGCGCACTGGTGTGGCTGGAATCGACCGTACACCGCATGAGCGATGTCTACGAGCGCAATGTCAGCCGCTTCGTCGTCCCCAGCCGCTTCTTCGGATCCAAGCTCGCCGACTGGGGCGTCGACACCCGAAAGTTCTCCTACGTGCCGAATTCCATCGACGTGGAGGCGTTCGAGCCGACCCACGAGTCCGGCGATGGATTCGTCTACCTGGGACGACTGGTGGTGGAGAAAGGCGTCGCGACCCTGATACGGGCCGCCGCCAAGGCCGCGGTGCGTCTGCGCATCGTCGGCACCGGCCCCGAGGAAGCTTCTTTGCGCAGGCTTGCCGCCGAGCTCGGCGGCGAGGTGGAGTTCACCGGCTATCTGAGCGGCGCCGCATTGCGCGCCGCGGTCACCTCGGCGCGCGCCGTGGTCATTCCGTCCGAATGGTACGAGAACGCCCCGATCAGCGTGATGGAGGCGAGCGCCCTGGCGCGTCCGATCATCGGCGCGGACGTGGGCGGCATCCCCGAATTGATCGTCGCGGGGGAAACCGGCTTCGTGTTCAAAAGCGGCGACGTGGACTCCCTCGTCGCCGTGCTGAGCCAGGTGCAGAGCCTCCCTCAGGAGCGCTTGCGCCAGCTCGGCACCGCCGGAAGGGATCTGATGCGAACGGCGTTCAGCCCGTCCCTGTATCGGGAACGGATGTTGAAATTATATGAGGAAATTGGCGTAATTCACTGATTTAATACAAGTAATTATAGTCGACGAGGGAAGATGGAAAACAATTTGCGCAGGGGACCCAGCATCATGGCGCTTGGCTTTCGCGGGATACCGAACGTCCCGGGGGGCGTGGAGGTGCACGCCTCGGAGCTCTATCCGCGACTGCAGGCTCTCGGCGCGAACGTCACCGTGCTCGGTCGAAACCCCTACCGGCCGGCGGAGTCGCCGTCCACCTGGAAAGGCGTCGCCGTGCGCTGGCTGTCGACGCCGAAACGGGAGGGAGTCGAAGCCCTGGTGCACACCTTCCTGGGCGTGCTCTATGCCGGCATTCGGCGACCCGACGTGCTGCACATCCATGCCGTGGGGCCCTGGCTTTTCGTGCCGCTCGCCAAGCTGCTTGGCCTCAAGGTGGTGGTCACGCACCACGGGCAGGATTACCTGCGCGAAAAGTGGCACGGGCCCGCCCGGGCGCTGCTGCGGCTCGGAGAGCGGCTCGGGATGCGATTCGCGGACGAGCGCATCGTCATATCGCGCTCGATCGTCGACTGGGTGCAGCAGGAATACAATCGCAGCACCACCTTGATTCCCAATGGCGTCGCCGACTTGCAGCCGGTGACGACCCGCTCGCTGCTAGACCAATACGGCCTCACGCCCCACCGCTACATCATCCAGGTCAGCCGGTTGGTGCCGGAGAAGCGCCAGCTCGATCTGATCACGGCATTCAACGCGGCGGGTCTTCCCGGCTGGAAGCTCATTTTGGTGGGCGGCGCCCAGGGGTCGCAACGCTATGCCGATCTGGTCGCGGAGCGCTGCGCCGGCAACAGCTCGATCGTCCGCAGCGGCTTTCTCTCCGGTCCGCAGGTGCAGGAACTGTTGTCCCATGCCGGCATTTTTGCGCTGCCCTCCTCGCACGAGGGACTGCCCATCTCCCTGCTCGAAGCCATGCGCCTCGGCACGCCCATCGTCGCCAGCGACATTGCCGCCAACCGCGAGACCGGGCTCGACGACTCGTGCTATTTCCCGGTGGGCGATGCCGACGCCCTGGCCGAGCGGCTGCGGACGCTGGCCGCCGCGACGCCCGAGCAACGGGCGCTCATCGGGCAGCGGCTGCGGGCCGCGTGCACGCGCTACGACTGGGACGACATTGCGGAGTCGACCCTGTTGGTGATGAAGCGCGCCGCCGGCCACTCGGTCCCGGTGGTACTGTCCAAACCCAGCTCGGTACAGATCCACTGACGCATGCGCAATGCGTTTCTGTATGCGGCCGGACTCGGTTTTCTGACCCTGGCCAAGGCCAAGCACACGCTGCAGGGATACGTCTCCCCGAAGCCCATTTCCTCCGCCGACACGGAACGCTGCATCGCCTATGACTTGAAGGTGGTCGATGAGTGGCTCGCGCACCTCAAAGCGTATGCCGGACCCGCCGCGTCGGTGCAGAACCAGCGCGTGCTCGAATTAGGACCGGGCTCGGATCTCGGGGTGGGGCTCTATCTCCTGGCACGCGGCGCAGCAAGCTATGGCGCCTGCGACGTGAACGATCTGATGAGCCGGGTTCCGGACAGCTTTTACCAGGCCCTGCTCACACAGGTGCGGGCGTTGCAGGGAACGCAGACCGCCGAGCTCGAGCCGGAGCTCGAGCGCGCGCGGCGCAACCAGGGCTCGCGGCTGCGGCTGGTGGTGCGCAAAGACTTCGATCTGGTATCCGCCTTTGGCGCAGGCAGCATCGACCTGGTCTTCAGCCAGGCTGCATTCGAGCATTTCGACGATGTCGAGCGGACCGTCGAGCAGCTCACCAGGGTCTGCAAGCCGGGTGCGAAAATCGTGGCCGAGATCGATTTGAAGACCCACTCGCGCTGGATTCGAGACCATGACCCGAACAACATCTACCGGTACTCGAATGCGATCTACCGCGCGCTATGGTTTCGCGGCATCCCCAATCGAGTGAGGCCGTACGAATACCGCGCGATCTTCGAGGCGCATGGCTGGACCAACGTGCGCATCACCCCCCTCGAGCGAATCTCGGACCGCCGCCAGCTGGGTTCGGTCAGCCGGCGATTTCGCGATCCGCGCAACGAGCTCGAGTTTCTGTCGATCGTTTTTTGCGCCACCAAAGGTTCCGCGACGGCATAAGTGCCCGCCGGGCAAATTCGTTCGCCCGGATGAGAAGGATTCTTGGCTTGGCCTTCTCGGACACTCCCGTTGCGCTCATAATCCGAAGTCGGACGGCGCTACCCAGCGTTGCGCGGCAGCAACGGGCGAAGGAGCGCAGGCCGGTCACCTTCGCTGGAAAGCCGAATGTCGATCAGCAAATTCATCCGATCTCTCCTGCCCGGCCGCGCGAGTCGTCCGCCGCCCGTGGAACAGGTTCTCAAAACGCCCCGCCATCATTGGGTCAGCAATCCCTGGCATGCCGTGTCGATCGTGTCGAGCACACCCGCCTGCCGGAAGGCGTGCTCCCTCGCGCGCGTGCGCTTTCTGTCGAGTCAAGCGCCGTCCCTGCCGCTCGAGGGATGTGAGATGCGCAGCTGTTCGTGTCACTACCGGCATCATGAAGATCGTCGCCGGCGAGCAAGGCGCGCCGCCGACGTGGCGGCGAGCGGCGCCTATTGGCGGGGCCCGGAACGGCGCCACGCGGGCGGCCGGCGCGCCACGGACGCCATCTAAAGTCGCTAGCCGACTCCATAATAACTTCGAAACCAGTCCACGAAGCGCCGTACGCCCTGCTCGACCGGCGTGCCGGGCTTGTAGTCGACATCTTCGATCAGCTCGCTCACGTCGGCAAACGTATCCGCCACGTCCCCCGGCTGCATCGGACGCATGATTTTTTCCACCCGCTTGCCCAGGCACTCTTCGAGCAGCTCGACGTAACGCAACAGGTCGATCGGACGATTGCTGCCGATGTTATAGAGGCGGTAGGGCGCTGCGCTGCTCCCGGGGTCGGCCTGCCGGCTATCCCACTTCGGGTCCGCAGGCGGCACATGGCCGAGAACCCGCACCACCCCCTCGACGATATCGTCGATATAAGTGAAATCTCGTTTATGGTGGCCGAGATTGAATATTTCGATCGGTTTGCCGTCCACGATCGCGCGTGCAAACAGAAACAGCGCCATGTCCGGGCGCCCCCACGGCCCATACACCGTGAAGAACCGCAGGCCGGTCGTGGGCAGCCCGAACAGGCTCGAATAGCTGTGCGCCATGAGCTCGTTCGCCCGCTTGGTCGCGGCATACAGCGATACCGGATGGGAGGCCGGCTGATGGACGGTGTACGGCAGCTGGGTTTCCGCCCCGTAAACCGAGCTCGACGAGGCATAGACCAGGTGCCCGACGCCGTTATGGCGGCAGCCCTCGAGCACGTTGAGGGTGCCGACGATGTTGCTTTCCACGTAGGCGTGCGGCGCCTTGAGCGAATGGCGCACGCCGGCCTGGGCCCCCAAGTGCACGACGCGATCGAAGCGCTCGCTCGCGAACAGCGCCTGCATGGCGGAACGGTCGGCCAGATCGGTCTGCGTGAAGCGGAATTGGCGCTGCGGCTCGAGCAGCGCGAGGCGGTCGCGCTTCAAGGAAACCGCGTAATAATCGTTCAGATTGTCGAGCCCGAGTACTTCATCCCCCTGCTCGAGCAGGCGCCGCGCGGTGGCGGCGCCGATGAATCCGGCGGCGCCCGTGACGAGTGTTTTCATGGCGGCGAAAGTATACTGGAAGGCCGGCCGGATCGATTCCGATTGAACATACCCCAGACCGGTTCGCGATCCAAATCGCAGTTTTGCCGCAGCCGCCGCCCTGGACGGGTAACTTGCCGCGCCTGTGCTACATTTGCGCCCTCAACGCATAAAATCAGCGAGTATCGAGTTGTACCCGCCCCCCAAACTGTCGGTCATCGTGCCGTACTACAACGAGGAAGACAGCATCGGCGCCATGTACGATGCCATCGTGGCCGCGATCGGCCCGCTCGGCATATCCTTCGAGATGGTGTTCGTCGATGACGGCAGTCGCGATGCGACGGCCGCCCGGGCGGAGGAGCTCGCCAGGCGTGATCCCCGAGTCCGCCTCGTCAAGTTCCGGCGCAATTACGGTCAGACAGCCGCCATGGCGGCCGGCATCGAATATGCGACCGGCGAGATCCTGGTGACCATGGACGGGGACCTGCAGAACGATCCCAAGGATATCGAGCATTTCCTGGCCAAGATGGACGAGGGCTACGACCTCGTCGTGGGCTGGCGGCACAAGCGGCAGGACCGGCTGGTGTCGCGAAAAATCCCCTCCAAGATCGCCAATTGGCTGATCGGCAAAGTGACCGGCATACCCATCACGGACAATGGCTGCTCGCTCAAGGCGTTCCGCGCCTCGTTGATCAAGAACATTCCGCTGTACTCGGAGATGCACCGCTTCATCCCCGCCATGGCGTCGATTGCCGGTCCGCGGATCGCGGAAATCAAGGTACGCCACCACGCGCGGCAATTCGGCCAATCCAAATACGGCCTGTCCAGGATCTACAAGGTGTTGCTGGATTTGATGGTCATCAAGACCGTGGCCTCCTTCACCGCCCGCCCCCTGCTCTGGTTCAGCATGCTTTGCCTGCCCCTTGCGCTGATCGGACTGGTCACGCTCATCGGCGGCCTGTGGATGACCCTGCCCGATGGCGGCATGTCGCTGCCCCTCACCGGCAGCGGCATCATTTTCTTATCCGCCGTATTGACCCTGCTGGCCAGCGGCACCCTCGGCGAGTTGATCTATCGGTTGGGCGATGTGCGCCCCGAGAATTTCGCCCGGCTCACCATGAAATCTACCGCTTCGAGAACGCCCTTATGACGACCAACGCCGATGCGCGCAGCTCCATTTCGGTGATCGTGCCGGTGGGTGACCGCCAGACGCCGATCGATCGCCTGTTCGCCGAATACGAATCCGGCGTTGCAGCGCTCGGCATGCCGTACGAGTTCGTGTTCGTGCTCGATGGCCCGCATCCGTCCACGGAAAGCGCGCTGGTGAAATTGATCGCGCAGGGAAAACCCGTGACGGTGGTCAGTCTGACGCGCTATTTCGGCGAGGCGACCGCGCTGATGATCGGATTCGAGCGCGCGAAGGGAAGCATCATCGTCACCCTGCCCGCCCATCTGCAGGTGGAGGGAAGCGAAATCGGCAAACTCGTGGCCGCGCTCGACGACGCGCACATGGCGGTCGGCTATCGCGAACCGCGTGCGAGCAGCTGGTGGATGTCGTTGCGGCAGCGCGCGTTTCACGGACTGTTGAAGTTCGTGACCCGGCTGAGCTTTCATGATCTCGGCTGCGCCGTGCGCGCGCTCGATCGCAAGGTTCTCGAGGAGGTGCAGCTGTACGGCGACCAGCAGCGTTTCCTGCCGCTGCTTGCCGAGCGCCAGGGCTTTCGGGTGCGTCAGGTGCCGGTCCGCCAGTCCAAAGACGACCGGCGCGACGAGATGTACCGCCCGCGCACGTACACCCGCGGCTTTCTCGACATCTTCACCGTGTTCTTCCTGGTGCGCTTCACCAAGAAGCCGCTGCGCTTCTTCGGCATGATCGGCATTGCGACGTTCTCGTTGGGGATCCTCGAGCTCGTGTATCTGATTTTCGAGCGCATTTATTTTCACAGTCCGCTCGCCGACCGCCCCGCGCTTCTCCTGGCATCGCTGCTGATCGTGCTCGGGGTGCAGATATTCGCGCTCGGTTTGCTGGGTGAGTTGATCATCTTCACCCACGCCGGCGGCTCGAAGGACTATAAGGTCGATCGGGTGATCCAGTATCCGGAGGCGGCCGACCTCATCGAGCCGGCCCACGCGCCGGTTGCACAGAGCGGCGGTCGATTCGGCGTTTCCTTCCCGGTTTCCGGCTGAGAGAGCAGACCCGGGGGCGCGATGCGCAGGCTATCGAAGCTCTTGCTGAAGGCGCTTGCCCGCTCCGCGCGCCCGTATCTCAAGAGCTACGGCCTGCTGCAAACGTCCAAGGTGTTCAATCGATCCGCGTTGGTGTTCGAGCCGGCGGCCGAAGCAGTGCTGGTCATCGCGCCTCATATGGATGATGAGATCATCGGCTGCGGGGGAACCCTCGCCAAGCACGTCGCCCGGGGTGGCTCGGTGACCGTCGTGTTCCTCACCGACGGGGCGGCGGGCGGAAGCGCGGCATATTCGGAACGGGCCGCCGAGCCGCTCACCGAGGTGCGCAAGCGCGAGGCTCGGCTCGCGCTCGAGGTGCTGGGCATTCGCCAATTGGAGTTTCTGGACGGGAGCGATGGAGCGCTCTCGCCCACGCCGGAGCTCGTGCACAAGTTGCGCGACATCTTGAAGTTCGGACGCTTCGACCTGTGTTACCTGCCGTTCTTCCTCGAGGAGCATCCGGACCACCGCGCGGCCAGCCGCATTCTATTGGAAGCCGCCGCCGGCGCGGAGCGCGGGATGCAGTGCATGGGCTACGAGATCTGGACCGCGCTGTTTCCGAATTGCCTGGTCAACATCGACGAGACGGCGCAGCTCAAGCGCGAGGCCTTGAGTCATTACCGCAGCCAGCTCGCCGAAGCCGACTATGCGCATACCCAGTTCGGCCTCAACGCCTACCGATCGGCGGCGTTTCTCGGCGGCAGCTGCCGCTATGCCGAGGCGTTTTGCGCGCTGCCGCTGGCGCAGTACCGGGAGATGCATGACGCGTACATGCATCGCGGTTAGTTCGGGCTCAAATCGACACTTCGACGACGCCCGACAGTGCGCTCTCGATTTTCTGCGCGTCGTAATCCGTCACGGCGAAATACCACATTCCGGGCGAAAGCTTGGCGACCGTGTAGCTCACTGCCGCGGCATCCTCGACGTCGATCACATGAGTGAGCGAGTCCGCGGTGGTACCGTAATAAATCCGATAGCCTGCGACGTTGCTCATGCCGTTGATGTCGACCGACGGCGCCACCCATGACACCGTCGCGGTCCCCGCTTGCGTGGGCGGCGTTGTTCCGGCGCTTGTGCTGCCCGTCGTGTCTGACGCCGCGGCGGAGGAGCCGCTCGATGCATCTTGAGATCCGTTCTGGCATCCGAACAAGGCGGCGCCGATGAGCATCGTCGAGATCATTGCGCCGACGCGGCGGAGGGTCATGGACATATCGAAAATTCCTGTATCGCGAACTAAAACAAACCGCAGCACGCTGCAGTTGAGTGAGTTCACTATGCGCAGGGAATATCGACAAGATGTCGTACTCGACAGACATTGTCTGCGAACAGCTACATTTATAGGGAAAATGTGAACTGCTTCAAGCTTTTCGAATCGGCAAACGGAGAACCGTCGCATGTTGTTCAATAGCGGCGTCTTCGCGCTGTTCTTCGCCGCGTTCCTGCCGTTGTATCTGCTCTGCAGGCGCCACGTCGCGCTGCGCAATCTGCTGCTCATCGTCGCGAGTTACATCTTCTACGGGTGGTGGGACCCGCGCTTCTTGATTCTGGTCGCCGTCTCCACCTCGGTCGATTACCTGGCGGCGCTCGGCGCCTCCAACCAGCCGGTGCGCATCGTGGACATCGCGAAGAGCGCCGGATACCTCGTCGCGGTCACCGTCGCTGCGCTCGCTGCAGCGAGTGCGCGCGATCGCTGGCTCGCCGCCGCCGTCGCCGCCGGCATGCTGGCGATCGGTCTCGCGATCTTTGCGATCCGATTCACGCCGGCCGCCTCGCGCCCGCGCAACTGGCTGCTGCTTTCGCTGTTCACCAACTTGGGCATCCTGGCCTTCTTCAAGTACTTCAATTTCTTCGTGGGTTCCGCGACCGCGCTGCTCGATGCGTTCGGACTCGGGCTGCACGCTCCCTCGCTGGTGATCATCCTGCC
>Ga0182030_10006317_pt1 | contig 25016 bp, 23 predicted proteins | sample 812S3MmetaG_FD_121299 | JGI IMG/M metagenome (GOLD analysis project Ga0182030, IMG submission 121299) | Permafrost microbial communities from Stordalen Mire, Sweden - 812S3M metaG (Illumina Assembly) | ecosystem: Environmental > Terrestrial > Soil > Wetlands > Permafrost | place: Sweden...
GCAACAGTACGCAATGTCGCGACATGATCACAGAAGGTCAGAATGTCGGTGAGTGGCCTTACCATCACAGTCACGGGCTGATCGTTAAGGAGCGACATGGAGCCGGTAGCTGATGCGGAGGGCGACGGCTCGGCTGGGGCGAACTCCCGGGCCGTGCTTGGGGTTCTTCCCGGAGGGCGGCCCGGTGGCCTGAGCGTGTATGAGGCGTCATTTCCGACGCGTGTGGCTGCGTTCCTGCGCTACAGCCCGGTCATCGAGGCCGCGCAGGCCGCGCGGCGACGCGGCTGGGCTGACGGCGCCTACGACATCGTAACGCTCGCGCTCACGGCTATCGACCTCGTGGTGTCCCGGCAGGGCTTCGAGGAGGAGGCGACCCGCGCCGACGTCGTGTCCGAGCTCACCGGGCTCGCGGCCCTGGCCGCTCCGGACCGGACGTCCGAGGAGCACGCGGACGTGGCGCGGTTCGTGATCGACTTCCTACTGAACCGGCAGGCGCACCACGCGAAGTTCCAGTACCTCACCAGCGACTACTCCAGCGCGGAGCGCCAGCACCAGCGCCGGGAGGTACCGTTTTCGCTGCTCGAGGAGCGCGACGACGCAGCACGGGACGAGAACGTACTGCGCGCTACCGCCGACGCGATCAACGCGCTGATCGGCGGGCTGAACTTCGACGTGGAGGACGAGCAGGTCGCCACCGAGCTCGTGCTGGAACGCCAGTTGCAGCGCAACGCCTTCGACGCCGCGGTCGCCTCCGCCGAGCGAGCCCGGCTGCTGTCGCTCAGTCTCTCCGATGAACTGGACCGCCTGATCAAGCAGACCCGGCGGGACCTGAGGATGGTCGAGGGCGAGTGGGACTCGGAGGTTCCCGGGCGGCTGGACGGCGCACGGGACCATATCCGGGAGCGGCTGCGGGCCGAGCGCGCCCTGCTCGGCAAGGTGCAGGACGCCATCGCGAGCGGCGACCCGCGGCTCCTGGCTGCCGCCCGGCGGATCGCGGACCTGCTCACGGAGTGCCAGCGCCGGCACGAAGACCTGCACCGGCGTGTTCCTTGAGGAGCAGGAACGGCAGTCGTTCCGGCCCCCCGCGTCGATCACCCTGCCGGACCCGCACCGGCAGGTTCTCCTGCCTGCCCTGGAACTGGGGCAGGAGCACGCCATCGACCTGGCCGGGCAGTTCGTCACCGACATGTGGGGGCCGGTCGGCCCGCGGCTGCCGCGCCTCTACCGGCTGGTCAATGACCTGTGGCAGCAAAAGGACAAGGCCGTCCCCGAGGGGCGGGGCGAGGAGGAACCCGAGCTAAGCGACCCGCCGCTGCCCCTGATCCGCGAGGAATTCGTGACCGTCGCGATCCGGGCGGTCCGTGCGGTTGGGCTGCCTGCCCGGCTGTCTCAGCTCTTGGCCGCCTGCGCAGCCGATGCCCGGGTGGGGGAGCCAGCCCGCCGGTCCGGGGGCGAGGTGCTCAATCTGGCGGTCTTGTGGGCGTTCTCCCCGGAGGAGGCGGACGACGAGGGCGGTCTGATCGCCGGGGATCTCGTGGGCCGGATCCTCGGCCCCCGCGCGGCCGTGGACAGCGACGGTACCCCGCTTACCCTCCCGGGCTGGGAGGGCGACGACGTGATCGTGGCACCGGACTCCGATTCGCTGGCATCGGCGCTTCCCGTTCCCGCGACGATGTCACAGCCGGGCCGCCGAAGGCTCCAGGAGGTGCCATGACCCTGATGCGCGACGATCATGTCGATATCGGCGTGCTCGTGGCCTGGGCCCTGCGCCCCAACCAGCGCCCAGGCCGCAGCCCCGAATACCAGCGGGTGCTGGACCGCTATCGCACGGTGGCGGAGTTCCGGGCGGCCGCCGACGCCGTCCTGCACGGCCTCGGGGCGCAGGTCCTGTCCGATGGCGACTTCGGCCTTGTTCTCGGCGTCGTGCCAGAGTCGCCGCTGGCGTTCCGCGTTACGGACATGCAGGGCCTGTACAAGAGCGACCAGAAGGTCCTCGCCGGGCTCATCCTGACCGGGCTGGCGGCCTTCGCCTATCCCAGCGCGCAGGAACTCGACGAAGACCGGCTCCGTCCAGTCGAGGTGGCGGAATTCGACGCCTGGCTCCGGGACCTGTGCGAGCGGCTCCGCTCGCACGACGCGGGCGGCGAGGTGATCCCAGAGGACGGCTTGGACGCGGCTTGGCGAATCTACCTCGCTATGCCAGCGCTGGACCTCAGCACGGGCACCGGCCAGCCCACCAATAAATGCACCCGGTACTGGATCCGGAAGATGCCTATCTGGCTCGTCGGCCAGGGAATGGCCCGGCCGGACACTCTCGTCGACGACAGGTGGACCCTGACCGAGCGCTTCCGGATCCATGCCAGGGAGATCGCCCTCGAGCGCGCCTACACCTTCATCGCGGAACTTGGCCGCAGGCAGGCCGGCACCGCCGGGCCTGACCAGGGAGGCCAGCCGTGACCTACAAGCTCGCCGCGCTGCGCTTCCGCTCGGTAGGGGAGCGGTCCGCGCGGTTCCAGGACCTCACGCTCACGTTCACGGCCCCGGCAGACGGCGGCAGCGAGCCGCAGGACTCCGTCATCTGGCTGCACAACGGCGGCGGCAAGTCCAGCATCCTGGCGCTGCTGTATGCCCTGCTGCTACCGCGCGCCGCCGACTTCATGGGGCGCGCGGTCAAGCGGAGCCTGACCGATTACAGCGACGGAGGGGACACCGCGCACGTGATCGCGGTCTGGGAGCCGGCGGGCGCGTCCCGCACCCTGCTCGGCGAGGCGGACGGGCTGCTGGTGACCGGGGCGGTGCACGAGTGGACCGACCTGAGGAGACCTGCCCAGCCGGAAGCGTCGCGGGACCGACTCACCACTCTTTACTACACGTTCCACGCCGTTCCGGGAGCCCTGGACCTCACGACGCTGCCGTTCACCGATGCGACGGGGCATATCCGGCGGCTGACGGAGTTCCACGACGCCCTCCGGGAGCTGGCCCGCCCGTACGGCCAGCGGGCGAGCTTGGTCGCCGTCGACAAGCAGCACCAGTGGCGGAGCGCGCTAGGCGATCGGCACCTCGACCCCGAGGTGTTCCGCTCCCAGAAGCAGATGAACCACGTCGAGGGCGGAGTGGAGGACCTGTTCCGGTTCTCCTCGGCGCAAGAGTTCATCGACTTCCTGCTCGACCTCACCGTGGCGCCCGACTCCGTGACCGGCATCGCCACACGGCTGGGCCAGGTGAGCAAGCAGTTGGCGGCAAAGCCTGCCAAGCAGGAGGAACAGTGCTTCTGCACCCTGGCGGCGACCGACCTTGAGGGCGTCGCCAGCGGCCACGCGGACGTGGAGCAGGCGGTCGCGGCGGCGAACGAGGCCGGGGCGGCCGCCGCCGCGCTGGCCGCGTCGTTCCAGGCGGCGATCAGCGCCGCGGACTTGGAGCATGCAGGGCTCCTAGCGGAAGAGGAGGTGGCCAGGCGAGCGGCTACCGCGGCGAACAACGAGCGTAACCAGGCCAACGACCTGGCGTACCTGTACCGGCGAGAGGCCGCGCGGCTGCGGCTCGGCGAGGCCGAGGCCGAACAAGAAGAAGCGGAGGATGCCGCTTCGAGCGCCACTGCTTCCATCCGGGCGTGGGAGGTAGTGCCCAGCCTGGCCGGGCTGGCCGGGTTCAAGGCGGACCTGGACCGAGCCGAGAAGGAGGCAGCGGCGGAAGAGGCGGACCTGACGCCCCTGCGCGCCGAACACGCCCGGCACGCCGCCCGGCTGCGGCACCGCCTCGAAGCTCTCGCTACAGCAGCCGATGCGGCGGCGGGGGCAGCCGATACGGCGCGCCGGGCCGCGGCCCAGGCAGTAACGGACGAGAAGGCGAGCGCGGAGCAAGCCCGAAGGGAGGAAGGCGAGGCGCGCAACGCGGCGACGAAGGCCCGGACCCGCCTGGAGGGGCTGGACAGCCGGAGGCGCTCGGGCGCGGAACGCGGACACCTGCCCAACTTCACGACGCCGCCAGCGGAGCACCGCGACATCGTCGGCGGAATCCGGGACGGCCTCGTCGACCGCCTCGCGGAGATCGCGAAGCAGACAGAGGAACGGAGGACGCAGCGGTCTGCCCTCCGGGACCAGGAGAAACAGCTCATCACGGACTGGAACACCGCCGACCAGAAGCTTGGCGCCGCCAGCGAGCGCCAGTCTCTCGGCGAGCGCCTGGACGCGCTGTGCGCCTCGCCGCGCGTCCGGGAACTAGCCGAGGCGTCGGAGGGAGAGTCGGTCATCCTCTGGAGCGAGTCCCCGGTGATCCTGCGGCGCCTGAGCGACGCGATCCTCGCGGCAGACGACGAGCGGATCCGCCGCAGGGCGGAGCGGCACGCCGACGAGCGCACGATCACGGAGCACGACCGGAGCCAGTTCCTGCCGTCCAGCCTGGACGCCGACCAGGTCCGCGAGGCGCTTACCACCGTCACCGCCGCTCAGACGGGCTGGGAACACCCGCGGGATACCGTCGCACCGCGTGACCTGCTCGCCCTGCTGGACACCCCGGCCATCGCCCGGCTCGGCTCCGGGGTCGTGGTGCCGACCACAGCGGCCGATGACGCGGTCGCCTGTCTCGAAGGCGGCGGCATCCGGACGACCAGCCTCGTCAGCGTCTACACGGCAGTAGCCGCCGACGCGATTATCGCGGCCGCGCGCGTCGGCGACGCCGCCGAGGACGCGCCCGCCTGGACGGCGCTCCGCCGCGGGCTGGTGGACCAGGACGAGGCCGCCGCCACCGTCCGCTTCCTGAAGGAGCGCGCTCAGGCGTCCCAGCGGGAGGACGCGGAGCTCGCCCAACGACGCGCGGCTGACCAGGCCCTGCACGACCAGATCGCCACGTTCCTCAAGGACTGCCCTGCGGGGAGGCTGGAGGCCATCGACGCCGGCATTACCCACTGGGACGCCAAGCGCCGCGGGGTCGAGCAGGCGCAGGATTCTGCTCAGGAGGCGCTCAAGGGCCTGGATGAGGCTGACCGAGCGGCGGACAAGGAGAGCACCGAAATCTCGAAGACCCTGCGCAAGGTCGATTCCACCCTGGACTGGCTGGACGAGCTGATTCCCGGCCTCCGCGAGGAGGAGAGCCTGCGCCAGGCCTTGTCCGAGGAGGAAGAACGTGCGGCCAAGGCCGCAAAGCGAGCCTCCGACCACGCCGAACGACAGGTTGCCGCCGCAGGGGCGGGGCAGAAGCACCAGGCGGCAGCGCGGGCCGCGGACGAAGATGCCGGACGTTACCGGTCGGAGGCCGCGCTACTCGCGACCGGCGAGCCGGCCGTCGTCGTCGTTCCCGATCCCGCCGTGCCGCTCGACACGCTCCGGCAGAACGAGGCCAGCTCCCAGGCCGCGCTGGAACGGCGCGCAGCGCAATCGGTGCTCGCCGACCGCGTGCGGAGCCTGACCGGGCAGGTCGCCAAGGCAGGCGCGGAGATCGCACGCCACCCAGCCGAGCTGCAACGGCACGCGCAGGATCTACTCGCCACTCCCGACGGCCAAGAACCGGAGCTTCGCGCCCGTGTGATCGAGAAGGCCAGGAACGCCGACAGGGAGGCGGCCACCAAGGTCGGCACGGCCAAGGAAGCCGTCCGCCAGCGCCGCGAGTCCGTCACGGCCATCGAGCAGCTGCGCCGTGAGCCGCCGCGCCGGACCCTGCCCGTGCGTCCCGCGACGGCGACCGCGGCCGACGAACTGGCGTCCCACCAGGAAGCCAGCTCGTCGGCCGCGGGCGAGCGCCTGAATGCGGCGGAGATCCACCTCGACCGCATCGAGAAGAGCAAGCGGGAGTTCACGAGCCGCAAGGAGCAGTTCACCACCCTCCTCAGCGGCTTGCCCGACGCGGCGCAGGCCTCGCCGGGCGCGGAGTTCGCTGGCAGCGTGGATGACGGCCGCACGGCGGCCGTAGCGGCGCGCCAGCGGATGACCGACGAAAATTCGCGACTCGCCCAGGCTCAGGAGACGCTCACGGCGGCCATCGACAAGCTCCGGCGCACCAGCGGGGACTTCCCGAAGATCTCCGGACCGGTGAAGGACCGCGTCATGCATGACGCGCCGGACGTGCTCGGCCGGAACGCCCTGGGCCTTGCCACCCAGCTGCGCCTGCGGGCTAGCACCCTGGAAGGGGAGTTGGCGGCCATCGCCAAGGACCAGGGCATCCTCGCGGACTCGCTTGCGGGGGTCGTGCGGGACAGCATGGAGACGCTGGCGAAGGCGGAGCGCAGTTCGCGGATGGGCACCGCTCCCGGCGCGTGGGCGGACAGGAAGGTGCTCCGCATCGGCTTCGAGCGGCCCGACGACGGCGTCCTGCACGCGTACGCGGAGCGGGTCATCGACCGGGTCATCCAGAAAGGGCTCATGCCCGAGGGCATGCCGCTGCTCAAGGAAGCTGTCCGCGAGGCGGCCGGGCCGGGCGGGTTCACCGTCCGGGTGCTAAAGCCAACCGAGGACACCACCCCGGTCACCGAAGACATCAGCCGCCTGGCCAAGTGGAGCGGCGGCGAGAAGCTCACCGTCTGCGTGGCGCTGTAGTGCACGATCGTCGCGCTGCGCAGCGCCCGCACCGGGCGCGGCACGCGCCCCGGCGGGGTTCTGCTGCTGGACAACCCGATCGGCCGAGCCTCGTCGGCGCACCTCGTGCGGCTGCAGCGCGACGTCGCGTCCGCGCACGAGGTCCAGCTCATCTACACGACGGGGGTGAAGGACCCGGCCGCGGTGATCCAGTTTCCGAACGTCATCCGGCTGGACAACCGGCAGGGCGGCACCCAGGGCCGCCACTACATCGTCGCCGACACAGACGGCGCGGGCGGGAGCCTGATCACCGGAGTCCGGGTCGCGCACGCGGACCATCGTTGGGACGCATCAGAAGCGGCGGGAGAGGGTGCGCCGTGAGCCAGCCGCTGTCCCCGCTGGCCGCCCGCCTCGCCCTGCAGGTTGCCGCCGCCCGGAACAAGCGGATCCTGGTAGCGGAGCTGTTCACCGCTGCGCAAGAGCATGACCTGAGCCTGGTCGGAGACCCGGCCGCGCGTGCCCGCTTCCGCCAGGCTCTAGACGAGCTCGTGGGCGCGTCTCTGGTGACGCTCCCGTCCGCTGCCTCGCGGTCCGGCTGGGAAGCCATCGTCGAGCCACCGCTTCCCGTCCAGGTCACACGCGTTGACCGCGAGGCAGCGGGGCTGGCCGTTAGGCCCGCGCCGCGCGTATGGCCAAGTGCACTGGAAGCGGCGGGCCGGATCGCCAACCGCCCCGATGAACACGCGCTGCTGGAGCGCGTCGCCCGCTGGCTACGGGACAACCCGGCACCAGTCCGGATACCAGTCGGCGAGCGCTCGGCGGAGCTGTTCGACGACGAGAAGGCGCTCGGCCGGTACCGGAAGACCAGGCTTTTCACTTCTGGTGCGCTTACCCTGGACCTGCTGGCCTGCTACGACCCGCCGCTTCCGTTCGCCTCCCAGCATGTGCCGGGCAACGGTCCCGTGGCCTTGCTCGTCGCGGAGAACCTGGCCACTTACACCTCATTCCTCACGGCCGCGAGAACTCTGGACGTGACGACCCGGCCCAACCTGCACGTCTCCTGGGGCATCGGCGGCTCGTTCGAACAGAGCGTCCTGAGCATCCCGCTGTTGGACCCGTTGCCCCGGTATGTCCGCTACTTCGGGGACCTCGACCTGGCTGGACTTGGGATCGCGGCCCGTGCGACCCGCCAGGCGGCCGAGGCCGGTCTCCCGCCGGTGCTCCCCGCCATCGCTTGCTATCGGTTCCTGCTGAACGGTCCCCGGCACTGGCGGCGGCCCGACGACAGCAACCGCGTCGGCCAGCCAGATTACGGGGACGCCTGCGCCTGGCTGCCCCCGGAACTTCGCCCCCGAGCCAGAGAACTCCTGGCATCAGGCGAGAAGGTAGCCTAGGAGCACCTCGGTCTCCAGGCGCTCCTGGGTGATCCGACCTTGATAGCCGGGTTGGCCTCTTGACCGCGTCAAAGGACCCGCTGGCGTTTAGCCAGGACTCTACGCTGTCCTCGCAGGGCCGATTGTGCCCTTCATCGCCAGTGATGCCCGATCATCGTTATCCGTCGGGCGGTTCGGGGTCATAGTGCGGGCAGTAGCTCGAAGGCGGCGCAGTGCGTGGGTGCTTTCAGAGTGCTTCGGGAAGGAGCCTGAACGCGGAGACATGCCTTGGGCGGACGATGCTGAAGTGCTTGCGGTCCACCGTCGCGACCTCCGTCAGGTTTAGGCGCTCGGCGATCGCGATCACGGCCGCATCGACGATGCCGAGGGGAAGGCTCACGTACTGCTCGACGAGTTCCGCGATGCGCGAGATGTCCCCTTCCTCAACTTCAGCAACGTGGAAGCCGTTGCCGCCGAATGACTTGAGGAAGGTGACCTCCGCGTGTGGCCCGACGCGTGACTGGAGTAGGTAGCCGATCTCGCCTAGGACAGGAGACGGAACGAGGAGCGGCCCCTCGGCATCGCGCATTAGTGCGAGGCACGCGGCGTGATAGTGGTCCTTCACGTTGCCCGCAGCGAGCAGGACACCTGTGTCGCACAGCAGCATGTCAGCGGCCGAGTTCGGCCCGCAGGATCTCCTCTGACCTCTCCGCCAGATCCGGATCGGACTCGAAGGACGCGAAGAACGGCAGGTCACGTACGCCGTGAGCGGCGTCAGCCCGGCCCCGGATCAGCTCAAGAACCGGCCGAACCTCCGCTTCGGGAAGCTCGTCCACTAGGTGATGCAGTTCCTCACGCATCGCGCTCATGCAGCCAGTCTAGGAGCACCGGCTGGAGAAGGCAGCGCGCCTTGCCGGAGGGGCGAGAGCTCCGTGCTCCGACGCGAGATCTGCGGCCGGGCGGCCCGAGGCTCATCTCAGGCGGGCCGCGCCTAGTGCCGATGCGGCCCGTGGGTGCTCCAGCCATGCATGTGCGGCTGGAGTTCTTCGTGACTGTCAAGAGGTGACCTTCTCTAGGCGCAGTGGCCCGTTCAGCGGGTCCGTGCGCTCGGCGTGCTCGCGGATCCACTCGGCCCACTCGCGTGCCGCCCGCGCGGCGGGGGCCTCCAGGGCCGAGTCACGCGCGTCGATCTCGTCGGCGTACGCGCGCATGGAGGCCGCGGCATCGCGGCTGTCGAGCTCAGTGAGGAGGCGCTTGGCGTTGCGCTCGTAGGCCACGTGGGCGAAGGCCTCCTTCTTGACCTCTTTCCAGCGGTCCTCGCGGATTTCCGAGCGGCGTTCTTCCTCCTTCCGTGCCCAGTCGGCCTCAGCCTGGCCGATCTCGAGCACCCGGATGAGGGCGGGCAGCTGGTCCTCCAGGGTGGATTTGCCGGTATCGCGCTGGCTGAGGACCGGGTGCTGCTCCCATCCCCGTGTCAGCGTCACCTCCAGCCTGCCGGAGGCCGTGAAGCTTTTGTTCACGGTCGTGCGCTCCGTATGGGTCAGGTAGTCGGTCTGGGTTATGAAGGCGCGGCCCGGGCGTCCGTGCTCGTCCAGTTCGCGGACGGTGACCAGGATCTCGCGGGAGGGAAGCTTGATCGACAGGTCGGGACCCAACTCGCCGCGGCCCGCATAGCCGGCCTGGACCTTCGCCGGAGCCGACCAGCCCATCTCGGCCACGGCGTTCACCAGTCTCTTGAGGTACCGGGCAGCACGGGGTATCTGCGCTTTGGAGACGTGCTCGCGCTTTTCCTGGAACGCGGTCACAGCCGGGTGAGGTCCGCGAAGCTGCTGGGGGACCTTGAAGGCCCGCATCGGCGTCAGCGCCGCGAAGTAAGGCTCAAGGTAGGCGGTCACGCCGAGGACGGGGTCCATCCGAGTCGGCTCGTGGGCGAATCGCTGTCCGTTGGGTTGCAGGCGCCCTCTCGCTAGGCAGTCCGTGATCTGGGTGACCTCGCGCTCGCTGTAGTCGGCCGTGAGAGCAAGCCTTCCGCATGCCGCTGTGACGGCCTCAAGCACCTCCAGCGCGCGAGCCCGCAGTCGCTGCGACTCGCGCTCCCGCTCGGCGCGGGACTGCTCCTCACGGTACGCCCGCTCGCGATCGGCCTCGACCCGGCGCCCCTGCTCCTTCAACAGGCGCGTGCCCTCAGCGGTGATCTTCGCCGTCCAAGCCGGGCCGCGGCCCCCAACCCGGATCAGGCCGCGATTGTGCAGGCCGCGCGCTGAAACACGGTACGAGTTCCCCTCGTAGACCCCGTCCTCACAGCCACCCGAAACCCAGCTCAGCAAGTCAAACTGCGCCACGCTCAGATAATCAGCCGAACGTCCCACCTGCGCCCCCAGCCCTTCACGCTCCGCCGGGCCTCTCCGGCTCCCTTCCGCCAAGTCCGGATCGCACCCAAACGACGCGAAGAACGGGAGATCCGTTGCCCCGCGACCAGTGTCCGCCCGGCCACGGATCAGCTCAAGAATGGGCCGGGCCGATGCCCGCCGCCCTTCCCGCCCGGGAACTCTCGCCGGCGGTCGGAACGGGCATGGGTATCCCCGTCGGCAGAGGCTATCGGAAACCCCTGCGAGCCTACGTTTCCGCAGGTCAAACTAGTTATTGGGTATACCGATGACTCTGCCCCTGCGCGAAGATCTTCACCATCTTCGAGGGCACCAGCGAGATCCAGCGCATGATCATCGGCCGCGCGGTCACCGGGCTGGACGTCCGGTAGCCTGACCTGCGACTTACGGGTTCGCTGAACGGAAGGCGGGCCGCCCGGCTCGGGGGTGGGGCGGCCCGTTCTCGTGTCCGTATTGTACGAAACGTGCCGGTTATTTCCCGTCGCTTCCGGACCGCGTGCTGAATCCGTGCTGATACCTGGACCCCCGTGGTCTAGACCAATCCTGAAAGATGCCGCCCGGCGGGTCTGCCGGTGGCTTGCGCTGGCCGGCTGCGGCGGTCGGCTTCGGATTGCCGTGGCGGGCGGAGTGGGGATGCATCTGTCCTGGGCCCGCCGCCGCCCGGTGCTGGGGCCAGCCTGTCGGCGGCGGGTTGTTTGCCGGCCGGGCGCTTGCGGCGGGGCGGGCGGGCGGGTACCTGAGCGGTGGCGGCGTGCCGGGACTGCTTGAAGGACGTCGAGCAGGTCGCTGGCGGGCTTGCGGCAGTTGGCGTCGGCTGGCTGGCTTTTCGCGGGAGAGCCGGGGCTGCGGTTGGGGGCGGGAGGTTGTTTCCGCGTGCTTACGGCGGTCCCGGGGCTCTGGCGGTGTGCGGCCGGGGCCGTGCGGATGCGGGGCGGGGAAGCGGCGGGAGGTGGCATTACCACTCCTTGTCGGCCGTCCGTGGCCTGGCATGTCCCTGTCTGTAGCCCGCTCGAGTTCCTCGGAGCCCCGGAGGGTGCGGGCGCCGACGGCGTGGAACCTTGCCTCGCAGTGCATCTCTGCTGGTCAGCGGCATGTACTAGGGCGGAGTGAGCGGGCTGTCAAAACCGCTAACGCACGGCCAGGTGCGCGTAATCGGGAAGCTCGATCTGGTCCGCCGGCGGCTGCGAGAACAGCCGGGCGCCGAGTTCCCGGCCCGGCAGGTGGGCCGCGCCGCGCAGGGCGAGCCGCAACCCGGCTCCGGTGCCAGGACGGTGCCAGCACCTGCCCGATTGACTCGAAGTAGAGGTCGGCGCCGTCGGGGCGCCGCCCAGCCCGCGTCCCGGAACCGCGCCCGCAGATGATCCCGCTGCTCCTGTTCGCCGCGGCGGTCCGGCCGCAGCGTGATGCTCCGCCCCCGGGCAGCCTTGGCCATGCAGCCAGAACGCCAGCGACGGCCTAGCGGCAGTAGCACGCCGGACGCTGGTGACATTGGTCGTGGTGAGAGCCCTGCTGCCGGTCGTCGCACGCCTGGCCGGGCAAGAGCACGGGGCCGACGCCGGGGACGGCCTGTCCCCGGGCCCGCGCCAGCAGCGCCCCGGCGGCCTGGGGGGCATTCTCGCCGGTCGCCGACATGCGCGCCGCGATCAGCCCGGACACGATCGGCGTCGAGAACGATGTCCCGCTCCACAAGCACAAGCCGTCGAAGGGCGCCTTGCGGCCGAGGTTCGGCGGTTCGGTGTACCAGTACTCGCCCTGCGCGTAGGCGTTGACGAGGTCCTGGCCGGGTGCGTAGACGTCCACCCATGGCCCGTGGTTACTGAAGTAGGCCCGGGTGCGCCAGTTCGAGCTGAGCGCGCCCACGCCCACGGTCCAGCCAAACGCCGCCGGCCAGAACGGGCGCCGCGACGAGTCGTTCCCCGCGGCCGCCACCAGCGCGACGCCCGGGTAGTTCGCCAGCTGCTCGCCGACGACATCGAAACCCAGCGAGGCTATGTCACTTCTGGTGTTGCTGCCGAAGTCGAGCGAGATGAGGTCCGCGCCCGCCCTGAGCTCTTCGGCGAACTGCTTCACCAGATGAGACTCGTACTGCGCGCCTACTTTCCGGAACGTGCGGCGAACCTCGACCTCGGCTTTGGGGGCCATGGTCCGCACCACGCCGGCGACAAACGTCCCGTGGCCGGCGTAGGGGAGTATGCGGGCCGGGCTGCCGGCTATCGCGTGGTCAGGCTGGCCGTGCACGCCGGCTAGCCACGGGTGCTGGGTCGCCGCATAATCCAGCCAGCCGCTGTCCAGCACGGCGACGCGGACGCCGCTGCCGTCGCACGCCTCCGTGGACACGCCAGGAAACGGGGGCGAGCCCGGCGGGACCGGCTCGGGTTCCGTGGCCGGGCAGGTAGTACCTGTGCAGACGTAGAAGATGTGGTCGGGGGTGACGACCCCTTCGCCGAGTTCCCGGTCGACGGCGGCGCAGACTTCCTCGACGCTGCGCTGTTCGTCGGCCGTGAATTGAAGGAGGGTCAGGCCGCGCAGGTTGTCCTCGCCGCGGACCGGCTCGCTCGGCACGATCGTCCTGAGCCGTTCGACGTCGGCATCCCGGACGAGAATGCTGCGCTCCCGGTACAGGTAGTCCACGCTGCCCTTTTCCCGCCAGTCGGGCGGGTACGCGGCGGCGCCTTCCAGTCCTTCTTCGACCCCGGGGATGCCGTGCAGGATCAAATTAATCTGTGCTTCTAGTGTAGTTTGCGGACGGGCATACCCGTCATCACCAATCGACATATTCGCCCCACTTAAAACAGTGGATTGGTTGTGCGATCTGTTTAGCATAATTTCCATGAGTACGGAGGAGTTTGACCCGGCGATTGATACAAAGTCGGTGGAAATAAGATCGCCGCCCGGACGGGACCAGCTCCTGCCGCTCGCTGTGTCCCGGCCGCAGGATGCCTTGCTTGCCGCCCGTGCTGTACTGGCAGATCGGCCTAGCTCCTACGACGCCTCGCTGGCGCACCAGGCGACCGGGATCGTGCTGCGCGACCGCGGCGATCTCCCGGGCGCCGTCGCCGAGCTGCGGACTGGGCTGCGGCTGGCCCGCCTGTCCGGGCAGCCCGAGCGCGAAGTCGACGTGCAGGCCACCCTCGGCACCGCGCTTGCGTGGGCGGGCCGCAGCCGGCAAGGGCTGGCCTTGCTCGACCAGGCGGTCGCGGCCGCGCGGGGCGAACTGGCCGGACGCGTGCTCATGCGGCGCGCCACCATCCTCCAGCACCTGGGCCGGTTCCGTGACGCGCACGAGGACCTGAGCCGCGCCCTGCCCTACCTGCGTCGAGTGGGCGACACGGTCTGGGAGGCCCGGTCGCTGACCTGGCGCGCCGAGGCCTTTCTCGCCCTTGGCCTCCCCGGGCGCGCCGCGGCCGACTTCGCCCGCGCCGAGGAGCTGTTCGCGACCAGCGGGCAGGACCTCGAGTACGCCAAAGCCCGGCATAACCTCGGATTGGTGGCCTTGAGCAGGGGCGACCTCCCCGGGGCACTGGCGTACTTCGACGAAGCGGGCAATCGTTACGACGCGCTGGGCGTAACGAATCCCGACCTGGCCCTCGACCGCTGCCGGACCCTGCTGACCGCCGGGCTCGCCGCAGAAGCGGCACGAGAAGCGAACTCCGCGCTCAGCCGGACGTCTCCGGGAGCGGGGATCCCCTATAAGCGGGCGGAACTCCTCTTCGCCGCCGCCACTGCCGCCCTCGCCGCGGGCGACCCCGGCGCCGCCAGCGCGCGAGCCCGCCAGGCGCAGCGGCTGTTCCGGGCGCAGGGCCGGGACATCTGGGATGCGCGCGCTGGCCTCATCCTCGCTCAGGCCCGGTACGCGGGGGGCGAGCGTTCCGCCCGGCTGCTGCGGTACGCCGAGGAGGTCGCCGCCCGCCTCGAGGCGTCCCGGGCCAGCGAGGCCATGCAAGCGCACCTGCTGGCCGGCCGGGTCGCGCTGAGCCGGGGCGCGGTGCTCGACGCGGCCCGGCACCTCGAGCGCGCCGCCCGGTTCCGCCGCCGCAAGCCGCCGCTGACCCGCAGCGTCGCCTGGCTCGCCCGGGCCCTGCAGGCCGACGCGGGCGGCAACGCCCGGGCCACCGTCGCCGCCTGCACGCGCGGGCTGGCCGCGCTCGAGGAGCACCAGCTGACGTTCGGGGCCACCGAGTTGCGCGCGTACGGCACGGCCCACGGCGCCGAGTTGGCCCTGCTGGCTCAGCGGGACGCGCTCCGGCGCGGCGACGTGCGGCGGCTACTGTTCTGGAGCGAGCGGTGGCGAGCGACCACGCTAGCGGCCCGGGTCACGCGGCCCCAGCAGGACGACCGGGCGCTGGTGGCCGAACTGGGGGCGCTGCGCAGCGTGGCCCGGCTCCTGGAAACGCCGGAGATAGCAGCCTCCCGCCGCAGCGCCCTTGAGCACGAGCGGCGGCGGCTCGAGACGGCGGTGCAGGCCCGGGTCCGCCGCTCACCGGGCCGCGGCCCCGGACAGCCGGCCAGCTTTGACTTCGGCGCGCTGTTCGACGAGCTCGGCGGGACCAGTCTGGTCGAGCTGGCCGAGGTGGACGGCGTACTGTACGCGATCGTGGTGGCCGGCCGGCGGGTGCGACTGCACCCGGTCGGGGGTGTTCCGGACCGCGAAGTTCAGCTCAGCCGCTTTATCTTGCGCCGCCTCGCCCACCGCCCGCCGAGGCGGGACGACGAGCCGGTGCTGGCCTACCGGGGCGCGATGCTGGAGGCCGCGCTGCTCGGCCCGGCCGCGGCGGCCCTGGGAGACGGCCCGGTCGTGGTCATACCGCCGGGGCGCCTCGCGGCCGTGCCGTGGACGCTCATGCCGTCGCTGCGGGACCGGGTGGTGACCGTGGCGCCGTCCGCGGCCTCCTGGATGCGGGCCCGCCGCCAGCCGCCCCCGCCCGAGCGGCGGGTGGTCCTCGTCGCCGGCCCCCGGCTGGCCGGCGGGGGCGCGGAGGTCGGGCAGCTGCACGCTCGCTACCCGCAGGCCGAACTGCTCGGGCACGGCACGGCCACGGCCGAGCGGGTGCTCCGCGCGCTGGACGGCGCGTGGCTCGCGCACATCGCGGCGCACGGCACCTTTCGCGCCGACAACCCGCTGTTCTCGTCGCTGGAGCTCGACGACGGACCGCTCACCGTGTACGACTTCGAGCGGCTGGGCCGGGCGCCGCATCACCTGCTGCTGCCCAGCTGCGACTCCGCGATCGCGGCGGCCGTGGGCGCCGACGAGCTCCTCGGGCTGGTGAGCAGCCTGATCCCGCTCGGCGCGGCCAGCATCGTCGCCAGTGTCGTGCCCGTCAACGACCTGGCCGCCGTGCCCCTGATGCTGGTGCTGCACGCCGCGCTACAGCGCGGCGCGACGCTCCCGGAGGCCCTGCTGTCCGCGCGCGCGGACAGCAGCGACGACCCGCAGGCGGCGGCCACCGCGCACTCGTTCCTCGCGCTCGGCGGCTAAGCGCGACGGCTGCTCACAGCGTGATCCAGCCGGTCACCACGTCAAGGCCGTCCGTCGTGCGGCAGCGCAGGCGGAACGGGCTCTCCGGTATCGGCTCGATGGAGAAACAGCCGGTCACGTCGATCTCGACGGTCGCCGCCGCGCCCGTCCGGGTCTGCGTCTCGACGGTCCCTTCCCGCGCCGGGATGATCTGGCCGAGCAGGCACTCGTCGGCGACCTCGAGTTCTACCGACATGCGGGGCGAGCTGAACGTGAGGGTCCGGACGGACGCGGCCTCGGAGCGGACGAGCGCGCCCTGCTCGGCGTCCACGCTGGAGTCGTAGCTGAGCTGGGCGAGTTCGGCGTCAATGTTGTGCCAGGCGTAAGCGGCCTTCGCGGTCTCGACAAACGCAGCCGGGACGGCCTGGCGGGCTTGCCTTGCCTCGCGCAGTGCGGCCATCAGCTGGCCGTCATCCCAATCCTCAAGCACGGGCCACGCCTCCCGGGGAATCAACCTCATCCTCACCGAGTCCGATGAGGTACTTAGACCGGCGCAGCCGGTCCAGGCACCGGGCCCGCTGCGGGCCGATGCTGCCAACCGGAATATCCAGGGCCGCGTGGATTTCCGCGTACGCGGGCGGCGGGTCGCTCATCAGCATCGACAGCAGCTGCCGGCAGCGTGCGGGCAGCGCGGCGAGCGCAGCGCGCAGCCGGGCGTTCCGTTCGGCCGTGATGATCTCCTGCTCGATCGTCGCGGCATCGGGAAGTAGCAGCGCGTCATCCAGGCTGCCGCCCAGGTCCTCGATCCGGCCGGCCGCCTTGACCACCCGCAGGCACTCGTGCGCGGTGGTGGCCGCGAGCCAGCCGGGCAGCGCGGCCGGCTCGCGCAGCTTGCCCAGCTGCTCTACCAGCAGGAGCCACACGGTCTGCCCGACGTCCTCGGCGTGCTGGCCGTTCAGCTGATACCGGACGCAGATCGACCAGACGAGCGGCGCGTAGCGCTCGACAATCTCGTGCCAGGCGCCCTGGTCGCCCGCGGTCGCGCGGGTGACCAGGGCCACGACGGTCGGGTCGTCACGCATTGCGTGTCCTCATCATGATCGGCTCCCAGCTAGTAGCGGCCCACATTAACCCGGAGACCTCCGTCCCCCTCTAGATGCACCTAATCAGCCAGAATTTCCCGAGACGGAAATTAAGTATCAAAGCGTACGAGTCGTAGGGAACCCGGCAGTTGGACCGATGTGCCCGCAACGCGCCGCCCACGCCGTCGACAACGCCGTGCGCGGAGTCAACGCCACCGAGAGCACTATCCGCCAGACCGCCGCGATGATCCGCTCGAAGCTGGACGAGATCGAGCGCCGCATGGACCACGGCCTGAACCTGAACGACCTCGGCGAACTCCAGCGCATGCCCGCCGACCTCGACCGGGCCATCACGCTCCGCCAGCACCACTGGCAGGTCCTCGGCGCCCTGCTCATCGAAGCCGAGCTGAATTCCCTGCAGCCCGCCGCGTCGGCGAGGAGGCGCATGGCGGCCTCGTATCCCCACCATGACTCAGTCTGGGCCGGGATGAGCAGGATCGCCGGATGGTCGGGGCTGCCGGCGGTAGCGCAGTTGAGGCGGACTTCGCCTAGGTCGACGAGGTGTTCCTCGAAGCCGTGGGGCACGAACAGCTCTGGGTGATCGGATGCATTCAGGTAGGACATGGGCGTGCTTCTCGCTATCGGGGTTTCGGGTGATCGGGGGATGAAGTGGTGACGGCTGGCGCGGTGACCGGGGTGGCCTGCGCCGTCAGGCGGCTGCTCCTAGGGCGGCGCCGACGCCGGTGAGGGCCGCAGTGGCTTCCCAGAGGCGGCCGGCGACCTCGGCGTCGAGCCCGGACTTGCCTGGGTGGCGGGCGATGGGGTAGCCCTTGATGCTCCCCGGGCCGTCGGGCCCGATGTAGGCGTTGGCGGGCACATCCTGGGTGACGGCGTAAAGGGTCGGGAGCGCCCCGTGCTCGGGGTCGTTGAGCAGGAGCCCCAGCCTGTTTATCCAGTTGGCGGAGGAGTGCGCGGCCAGGGTGGTCGTCGCGATGCCGGGATGAGCGAGCACCGAGCGGACCGGGCTGCCCGCAGCGGTCAGTCGCCGCTGCAGCTCCAGGGAGAAGAGGACGACCTCCAGCTTGGAGTCGCAGTAGGCCTGCATCGGGTTGTAGGCGCGGGTGCGCCAGTCGAGGTCGGCTAGGTCGAGCCGTGCCCTGCGGTGGAGCTGGCTGGTCACGCTGACGACCCGGCCGGTGATGCGGTCGGCCAGCAGGTTCGTGAGCACGAACGGCCCGAAGTAGTTGGTGGCGGTCTGGAGATCGAAGCCGTCGGCCGTCCGCTGGGCGGGGATGTCCATGACCCCGGCGTTGTTGACCAGCACGTCCACGGTGCCCTCGGTGGCGTCGGCGAATGCCCGGATTGACCCGAGGTCGGACACGTCGAGCTGGCGGACCTCGACCGATCCGGCCAACTTAGCCAGGGCGGGCCGGGCCTTGGCCGGGTCCCGGACGGCCGCGATCACGGTGGCCCCGACCCGGGCTAGTTCGCGGGCGGCGATCAGCCCGATGCCGCTGCCGGCCCCGGTGATGATCACCGTCCGGCCGTCCATCCTGGGAAGGTCTGCATTCGTCCACTTCGGCATCTCTGGCTCCTTCGTTCAGCGGGTCCCTGGCTGCGACCTGCTCTCTCCCTCAGAGTGAGCGCGGCCGGCTGCGGGATGAAGGACGCGTCGATCCAGTGACAAACGGTCCATGGATATGACCGCGCGGATCGTCGATGATCGGTAGTGGCGGCCGCGGCCGCCAACGATTCCGAAGAGAGGTGCTGCCCTTGAGTCCCGTCCGCGCAAAGGACGCGCTCGGCGCGTTCCTCCGGGCCCGCCGCGAAGCGCTCCGCCCCGAGGACATCGGGCTGCGGCGCGGTCCGCACCGCCGGGCCGGCGGCCTGCGCCGCGAGGAGGTCGCCGAACTGTGCGGGATATCGGCGGACTACATCGGCCGGCTCGAGCGCGGCAGCGGGCCGTGGCCGTCCAACGAGGTCCTCGCTGCGCTAGCGCGCGGCCTGCGCCTTACCAGCGCCGAACGCGACCACCTCTTCTCGCTCTGCCGCCGGACCGCCCCGCTCAGCCCGGCGACGGAGCACATCGACGCCGGGATCCAGCGGATCCTCGACCGACTCCACGACACCCCGGCCCAGGTGATGGGGCAGGCCGGCGCCACGATCCGGCAGACGCCTCCCGCCGTGGCCCTCCTCGGCGACGAGACCGGCTACCGTGGACTGGCCAGAAGCGCCGGGTACCGGTGGTTCACCGACCCCTCCAGCCGGGACCTGTACCCCGCCCGCGACCACGCGGCCAGCTTCCGGATCCAGGCATCGCTGCTGCGCGAGAGCCTCATGCGGTACGGCGACGGCTCCTTCACCGCCCAGGTCGTCACCGCCCTGCTGGACCAGAGCGACGAGTTCCGGGCAGTGTGGGACCTCCAGGAAGTGGGCCTGCGCTTCCCGCCCGAGAAGCACCTCGACCACCCCGAGGTCGGGCGCCTCGACCTGTACTGCCAGACCCTCCTCGACGGCGGCTCCGGCCAGACCCTCCTTGTCTTCACCGCTGCTCCCGGGTCGGCAAGCCACGACCGGCTAGCGCTGCTCAGCGTCCTCGGCAGGCAGCTGCTCGAGGCCCCGTCCTAGCAGGCAGCCGCCTTCAAACACGAGCCGGGACAGCGACTTCGGCGGGCACGTAAGAAGCCGTTCGCACAGATGGCGGCCGCTAGAGTAACGCAGCGTACAGTCTCTGCTCCTTCTCATCGCGACCCCGGCGCCGGCCGTGGCCGCACGCGGCTGGGGTTTCGATCGTCAAACCTCTGCACGATGGTCGCGAGCTTCGGACAGCCACGCATGGCCCTGTACGGCTGAGATAAGGGCCAGCCCGAAGGCTGCTCGAACGGTGATCGCTGACTGCGCGCCCCAGTGGCCGATCACGCCCGGCCGACTCGCGAGCCGGATCTCCGCGAGCCGGCTGACACCTTCGGGCTTAGCCGAGGCCGATCTGCTTGGCCTGCAGCGCGGAGTCCCAGAAGGCGGAGATAGCGATGAGCTGGTCGCCCTGCCATTTGCTGGTCTGGCCGAAGTCGAGGTCGAACGCTTTTCCTGTGGGGGGGACCTCTGTGCCGTCGGGCAGGATCATTTCCCCGGTGAAGGTTCCGGTGGTGCGGGTGACCACGGTGATCCAGTCGCCGCTTCCGAACTGGACCGGGTAGGGATCGTTGCGGACGTGGACGTCGGGGAAGATGCGGAACATCTGCTGGACCATCGCGGCGTGGGCCGCCGATCCGTAGATCGGGTCCGCGTTGCCGCTGACGTAGGCGATCATGCTGGGGTGGTGGATCGCATTCAGGACGGCGAGGTCGCGGTCGTTGAAGGCGTCGTCGCCCTTCTTCATGAGCGCGAGGAGGTGCGTCGTCCGGCTGGTGGCGGTGGTAGCCATGAGGGCTCCTGTTCCTGTCGGTGATTCGTCAGGTCCCGGCAGCGGTGGTCGTTAGTCACGGCCCGTGTACCCGGTTAGCGCTGACCCTAATTTTTGAGTCAGCCCTAAGCTTAGCATTCTTTGCCAGGAGGTCGGCGCGCCGGAGCCGGGCTACGAGGCACGAGGAGGTACGTGCGATCGCGGAGCGCGACGCTGCGGCCGGTTCCGCCGAGCCCGTCATCGAAGTCGACCCGTCGTCCATCCGGGCGGCCTTACCTCGAGGCGGTGCGGCGCGCACTTGTCTGCCATGGGCAGCGCGGCAGGGGCGTCGCGAGATAGATGGTGCCGGGTCTATTTCCAGCGTGAAGTCAAATCTTAGGGTAAATCGGGTAGGCTGCCGGGATGGCCACCACCGGATTGCGCGACCTTAAGAAGGCGCGCACGCGCCGGCTCATCGCGGACACCGCGGCCCGGCTGTTCGCCGAGCGCGGCTACGAACGGGTCGCGGTCAGCGACGTGGCGCGCGAGGCGGAGGTCGCCGAGCAAACGGTCTATAACTACTTTCCGACCAAGGAGCAGCTGGTCACCGATCGTGAGCTGCAGGTTCAGGACCGGCTGTGCGACCTCATCCGTTCCCGCCCGCCCGGCGTCACCCCGGCCGCTGCGATCCGCGGCTTCGTCCTCGACGAAGCAGTCGCCGGAATTCGCAGCATCCCGCCGCAGATCTGGCGCGGCGAACTCGGCTACCTGGCGGCGATCAGCCCGACCATTCACCGGCTGGTGCTGGAGCTGGCCGACCGCCAGGCGGCTGCCCTCGCCACCGCCATCAGCGATACCACCGCCGTCGCGCCGGAAGTCGCCAGGCTCCAGGGGATCGCGCTCGCCGCGGTGTTCCAGATCATCATCAGCGATGCCGGCCAGCGCACCCGCGACGGCCAGAGCCAGGCCAAGATCGCCGACGAGCTGCGCCCGGTGGTGGAGAACATCCTCGACGAGCTCGACCGCTGGCTGAACGTCTCAGCACCGCCCGCACAGCGCTAGCCGCACAGCGCTAGCCGAGACACGGTCGCTGCGGTCAGTCGGCCGCCACCCCGGGTCCGCGCCCACTTTGGGTGCGCCCGAGCACGCTGCCCCTCTCCTGTTCACCAGCCGAAGTCAGCGGCCGGACCTATCTGCCGCCGGACTGGTCTGGCCGGGGCTGGCGGCGTTGTGCGCCGCGCCCACGCCCTCGGCGAGGGGCGTGGCGGGGTGCCCCGAGGAGGCGCGCCGGGTCCTGGCTGCTGATCCGGGGCGGGGCGGAGCGGGGCGTGATCAGTTCGCGCCGGTGACGAGGCGAACCGGCTGGCCTGTGACCGCGGCCACGGTGAGGAAGTCGCGGTCGTCGGTGAGGATCGTGAGTCGGTGCCGTTCGGCTGTCACGCTGATGAGGAGGTCCACTGGTCCGGCGGAGCGGTGGTGGCCCATCTCGGTGAGTCGCTGCTGGATCTCGCTGGCGCGCGCGTAGGCGTCGTCGGGCATCGGCACCCAGGTGAACAGCCGCTGGAAGAGTCGCTGCTTCTCCAGTCGGTCGGCTAGGGAGCGTGCCGAGTACAGGAACTCAAGCTCTACTACGGGACAGGTTGCGATGACGCCTGCGGCTAGCTGTTCGTCCCAGGCTTCCCCGGTCTTGGCCTGAAGGAGGCGGAACAGGCCAGAGGTATCGGCCAGGTACAGTGCCGGGCTCATCGGCGGTAGGCGGCCTTGTTCCCGACGAACTCGTCGAAGTCTCCCTGGTCGGCCATCTCGCGCAGGCGCGCCAGCGCGCGCAGCCGGTCCAGGCGCTGTCCGACCTCGCGGAGCGCGGCGTTGACCGTGTCCTTCTTCGTCTTCGTCCCCAGGACCTCGGCAGCCAATGCTAGGGCCTCGGAGTCGATCTCGACTGGTGTCTTCACCATCGCCATCTCGGCACCCCTTGAAGTGATAATGAATATCCTGAACACCTATCTTAGATACCAACGATACCTCATGAACGTGGTCCTGGGCGGCTCTTGCCCGGCCGGCCTTCACCGGCTGCTGTCAGGTGCTGTTGCGGCGCAGGTCCTGCAGCAGGAGGGGCAGGTCCTGTTCCTCGTAGCGTGGCGGGCCGGGGGGCCGGGCCTCGAAGCGCCAGAGTTTCGCGTCGGGGATCGCCCTGCGCACGGTCGCGACTATCGCCTGGCCGGCGGTGTCATCATCGGCACGAACGTGGATTTACGTCCCGCTTTCGGCGAGGCCAGTGAGCAGGCGGAGCGCGGCGGCCGATGACGCCCGTTTGTGCAGACAAGCGGATGAGAAGACTTGCCGAGCTGATCGGCCGCGGCGATGAGCACTGAAGGGTTCTCGCATACGTATACGTCCGAGGCGGGCACTGCCATCCGGAACGAACCGGTGAGGGAGCGGAGCGTCAGCCACCAGCCGCGGACGGGACCGTCGTACTGGACTTCAACCGGGCGGTGAACCTGCCGTGCGCTTACACCGATCTGGCCACCTGCCCGCTGCCGCCGGCGGAGAACCAGCTGCCCGTCGCGATCGAGGCCGGCGAGAAGATTCCTTACGAGCGCCGCTGAGTCCGCGACACTGGGGGGACCCCAGCGGCGGGCACGGGATCTGCCTCATCCCCGTCTGCTGGGGTCGGCGAGCAGGAGCAGGCCGCGGATGCACGCATCGAGGACCAGTGCTATCAGCGCGATGCAGATGATCCCGGAGAGGACGAGGGCGGTATTGAGGTAGTCGCCCGCCTGCTGGATCAGGTAGCCAAGGCCGCTGGTGGCCGCGATGAGCTCGGCGGCGACGATACTGGTCCAGGCGCCGGCCATGGAGATGCGCATCCCGGTCAGGATGCCGGGCAGCGCGGACCGGAGCTGCACGTGCAGCAGGGTGTAGAGGCGGGACGCGCCGAGCGTCCGGGCGCACAGCCGCAGGTCCTCCGGCACCTCGTCGAGCGCGGCGACGCTGGTGATCGCCATGATCGGGGTGACCCCGATGACGATCAGGACTTCCTTGGGCAGCTCCCCGATCCCGAACCAGATGATGAACAGCGGGATGAAGGCGAGCGGCGGCAGCGGGCGGAGGACCTCGATGACCGGGTCGATCAGGTGCCGCATCACGCGGGAGGCAGACATGGCCGAGCCCAGGGTCACCCCGGCGACGACGCCGATTGCGAAGCCGAGCAGGATGCGGCGCAGGCTGGTGAGTGCGTCATACCAGAGCGGCGAGCCCTGCGACGGGTACGGCCGGTCAAGGTAATGCCAGAACGTCGAGAGGGTCTGGGTGACCGACGGCAGGAACACCGGGTCCCTGATGAACGTCGCGACGATCTGCCACACCACGGCGAGGCCGATGAGGCCGGCCGCGCCGGTGGCCAGCCGGCGGCCCCGTGCCCGGCGCCTGGCCCGCCGGTACGCAGCAAGGTCATCGCGCTCAGCGCGCTCGTCCAGTCCGTCCTGGTCCTCCCGGCCCAGCAGGGCCGCGACCGCCTCCTCGTCGTCGGCGACGGGACGCTCGCCCAGGGAGCGCCAGACTGACATGATTCACACTCCACAGCAAGATTCGGGGGGCCGGCCCGCTGGCCTGCCCGCGTCTGGCGGCCATGGCTGGCCGGTGCGGTTCATACGGTCAGCGATGCCCGGATCTTCCGCTTGGCGGTGAGGAAGGATTCGGTATCGGCATCGACGGCATGCCGGGGCCGGCCGATCGGGATGTCGATGACCTCCTGGATGCCCGGCGGCCGGCCGCCCATCACCGCGACCCGGTCGCCGAGCAGCACCGCCTCCTCGATGTCATGCGTCACGAAGATGATGGTGGTCCGGTACTGCTCCCACATGCCCAGCAGGAAGTCGTGCATGCGCAGCCGGGTGATGGCGTCGAGGGCACCGAACGGCTCGTCCATGAGCAGCAGCTGCGGCCGGGTGACGATGGCACGGGCGAATGCCGCCCGGTGCTGCATCCCGCCGGAGAGCTCGTGCGGGAACGCGTCGCCGAACTTAGCGAGGCCGACCGTGCCGAGGATCGCGTCCGCCTCCGCATCCAGCTCCGGGTCGTCCCGCTCGTTCAGCCCGCTAGCCCGCTGCGCCTTGGGGCCGAACAGGATGTTCTTCCTCGTGGTGAGCCACGGGAACAGCATCGGGGTCTGGAACAGCATGCCCCGGTCGGGGGACGGCCCACGGACCGGCCGTCCCCCGACCGTGACGGTGCCCTCGTCCTGCTCGAGGGCACCGGCCACGATCCGGAGCAGGGTGGATTTGCCGCAGCCCGACGGCCCGAGCAGGCAGACCAGCTCCCCGGCGCGGACTTCCAGGCTGATTCCAGCGAGCGCCACGGTGCGGCGGCCACCCCTGCGGAATGTCTTGCCGACCGAGTCGATCACCACGTCGGCCCCGTAAGCCTTAGCTGGGGCAGCCACCGGACAGTGCCTTCTTGACGAAGGTGATGTCGATGTGCTGCGCGATCTGCGCCGCCGGCGGGGCGGACGTGAGCCTTCCCTGCGAGACCAGGAACGTGCCGGTCTGCTGGTAGGCCTGGACGATGCGGCTGCTCGGGTCGTGCAGGGTGGAACCGAGCCAGTACAGCTGCTGGCTGGGCGGGATGAAAGGATAGCCCTCGGTCGCCGTCACGATCTGCTGGGGGTTACCCGTGATGCCCTGCACCCCGGCGCTCGCGGTCAGATACTTGGCCGCGTCCGGCCCGGTCATGTCCCTGCTGCCCTGCAGCTCGGCGCACACGTAATCCTGCACCAGCGTGGGTTCACTCTTGATGACGCTGCTGGCGACCGCGATCACGTCGAGGCCGGGGA
>Ga0182030_10006318_pt1 | contig 25015 bp, 22 predicted proteins | sample 812S3MmetaG_FD_121299 | JGI IMG/M metagenome (GOLD analysis project Ga0182030, IMG submission 121299) | Permafrost microbial communities from Stordalen Mire, Sweden - 812S3M metaG (Illumina Assembly) | ecosystem: Environmental > Terrestrial > Soil > Wetlands > Permafrost | place: Sweden...
CGCCGCCGGCCGCTTCGCGAACAGGAGGCTTATATGCGGACCCTCACCGATCCCCCTCCGGCCGATTCATCGTGGGAGCAATTGTCGCCGCTGCTGGACGAGGCGATGGCGCATCTGCGGGACCAGGACCGCAACGCGCTGGTGCTGCGCTATTTCGAGAACCGCAGCCTGAAGGAGGTGGGCGGCGCGCTGGGCGTGGAGGAACGCGCGGCGCAAAAACGGGTCGCCCGGGGGCTGGAAAAACTCCGGGGCTTCCTGATCAAACGCGGGGTCGTGCTGACCACAGCGGTGATCGCCGGGACGGTGTCGGCCAACTCCGTGCAAGCCGCACCGGCGGCGCTGGCACCGTCGGTAACCGCCCTGGCGCTGGCCCAGGGCGCGGCGGCGGGCGGTTCCACTTTAACCCTCATCAAAGGAGCATTGAAACTTATGGCATGGACCAAGGCAAAACTGGCAATCGTGGCGGCGGTGGGACTGATGGTGACGACCGGCGTCACGGTCGTCATCGTCGAGCAGCCCCGGCTCGTTCAAGGAAAGACCGAGGATGAATGGATCAAGAGCATTGTCTATAATGGCGACGACAACCAAAGACATTTGTGGCAATCCCTCGGTCCCCGGGGTGTACAAATGCTGATCCGGGCCCTGAAGACGCGGCCGAAGGACGACAGCGAAGAACAGATGAACACCAACCGTGTCATTCGCATGAACGCCGCCGACCTGCTCTGTGCACTGGAGGATAACGATGGTGAAAAAGGCTATCATGCCGACAAAAGCGCCGTTCCCGAGCTTATTCAGGTGGTTAAAACTGAAAAAACTGACTCCGTGCGCGGTTTGGAACTGGCCTGTTTGGAAATACCCATCCGGACCATGACGGAAGAACAAAAAGCCGGACTGTTCCCGGAACTGCTGCGGGCCATGGGCAGCCCGGAGGCGAATGTGCGCAACAACGCCTTGGTGGCACTCCCGTATTATACCAATGAAGCAGATACCGTGGTTCCCTTGCTGGTCAAGGCGTTGCAAGATTCCGCCCCCTGGGTGCGGCTGCATGCCGCCGGAGCTTTGAACAAGGTTGATCGGCAAACCGCCGCCAAAACGGATTCGGTGCGGGTATTGGTGGGCTGTTTGACCAACCAGTCGGTTGCCAATGAAGCCACGTTTGCGCTGGGCGATTTGCATCGCGAACCGGAACTGGCCGTGCCCGCCCTGATCCAAAGCCTCCAAAGTCCGGAGTCTTATGTCCGGGGAAATTCGGCGGGGGCGCTGGCCCGGTTCGGCGGCCAGGCCCAGGCCGCCGTCCCGGCGCTGCAAAGAGCGCTCGAAGATCCCGACGCCTACGTGCGCCGCGAAGCCGCCGCCGCCCTCAAACGCATCAACTCCGACGCGCCCGCACAATAGGACAACATATTTGTTGTCACCCGTCCGCACCTTCCAACCGGATATGCGAGGATACTATGACAACCAAACTGATTTCTTCGGTGGCGGACAATGACGAGGGATTGGTGCAGGCCAGCCGGGCGGGGACGGCCTGATTCTGGCGGTGGCTCATCCGTATAGGATCATCAAACTTGGATTCCAAACTCATCGCCAAGAAATGCCTTTGCTGATTCCGGCAATTGAGTTATGGTTTTGACAGAATGAAAACTGTGGAAGCAGTCCTTGAAACCAATGGTGAGGTGCGGTTGATGGAGCCGGTGCAGGTGTCGTCCCCGCGCCGGGTTCTGGTCACCATTCTTGAGGAGGCACCAGCCACTTCTGAAGCCGCATTGTTGAGCGAAGCGGCACTGGCCGAGGATTGGAATCGGACTGAGGAGGATGCCGCATGGGCTCATTTGCAGCCGGTCAAGTAGTCATCGTTCATTTTCCTTTCTCGGATCTCAGTTCCTCCAAACTGCGACCGGCCGTGGTGCTGGCGGAAGCAGGTCGTGGCGATTGGATCTTGTGTCAAATTACGAGCAAATCCTACGGTGACGACCGGGCTTTGCCCTTGTACCCCTCCGATTTCGCGTTGGGTTCGCTTCGGGAGGAAAGTTTTTTGCGTCCAGGCAAGCTGTTCACCGCGCACACCAGCCTCATCTCCGGACCAGCCGGCCAGTTGCAGCCGGCAAAGTTCTCCACCGTCCGGGACGCCGTCGTGCGAATGATTCAAAATGGCCGGTGAAAAAAGCACTCAGCGGCCTTCGACTTTTTCCGCCAGTTCCTCCGCCGGATAGCTCCAAATTTCCGCCAAGGTGGGATGATAATGCGGCAGCAGGGCGAGTTCCTGGACCGTCATGCGTTTGGCCATCGCGGCGGCGATTTCGTGGATCAATTCGCCGCCCACCGGACCGGTGCAAGCACCGCCCAGAATTTCGCCGGTTTTGGGATGGGCCAGCAGTTTCACAAAGCCATCCTTGGCCTCCATGATCAGCGATTTGCCGTGGTCGTTGAAAGGATAGCTGGCCGCCGCATATGGGACCCCTTGCGCGCGGGCCGCCTTTTCGGTCAGGCCGACGATGGCGACCTGCGGCTCGGTGAACACCACCGAGAGGAGCAGGCGGTAATCCATGGGGCGTTTCCGGCGCGGATGCGCCAGGTTGTGGACGGCGGTCTCACCCTGCTGGATGGCAAGGTGGACGATCTCGTGCGGCCCGGCGCAGTCGCCCGCCGCATAAATGTGCGGCGCGGTGGTTTGCATGAATTCATTGGCCACCACGCGTCCGTGCTCTGTCCGCACTCCCGCCTGGTCCAAGTCCAGGGCGGCGGTGTTCGGCACGCGGCCCAAGGCAAAGAGAATTTCCTGGGCGGAAACGCTGACCGTCCGGCCACCCTGCTCGAACTGGATGGATTTCAACCGGCCCTGGCGTTTGGCCCCCAGCAGTTTGGTGCCGGTATGGACGTGGATGCCTTCGCGGCGAAGCACGGTTTCAATAACCGCCCCGGCGTCGGCGTCGAACTCCTTCAAGATTTGTTCGCTCCGCTGGAGGAGGGTGACGTCCACCCCAAACCGCGCGAAGAACTGGGCGAACTCACAGGCAATCGCCCCGCCGCCCAGAATGATCAGCGACTTGGGCAAACGCGTGAGCGCCAGCGCATCGTCGCTGGTTAGATAACCGATTTCATCCAGCGCCAGCAGCGGGCTGGGCGCCACGCTGGAGCCCGTGGCGAGGACAAAATGTTTGGCGGTCAATTTTTTGGCGGGGTCCAGGGCGACCGTGTGCGGGTCCAGAAACCGGGCATGGGCGCGGATGAATTTGAACCGCCCGCTTTCGAGTTGCTTCACCCGGTGATCCGCAAATTCGCGGATGAGCCGGTCTTTGCGCGCCATGACCTGCGAGAAGTCAAAACCAAGCTTGGCGGCCTTGAGTCCCCAAGTGGCGGCGGCGGCGGCCAAGTGCCGGACTTCGGCGGCATAGAGCAGCGCCTTGGTGGGCATGCACCCCCGCAGGATGCAGAGGCCGCCCACCTCCCGGCCGCCTTCAATGACGACCGTCCGCAACCCCGCGGCCGCGGCTGTCCGGGCGGCGGCGTAACCGCCGCTGCCGCCGCCGATGACCGCCACGTCGAAATCGTATGTGCTCATGCCCGGAAGATGCGGGGCGGAGACGCAAAATTCAAATTGAAACCGGGCGCGTTATTTTGGATGATGCGGACATGAGCGAACTTATTTATCCCCGCAGTCCGCGCGAGACGATGGCCGGCTGGAGCTATCTGCCGCGTTACCTTGACAAGATCCGCCTGCACCTGGCCGGCAAACTGCACCCGGATTATCAGGAGAACCTCGGCAAGGGATTTGACGCCCTGTGGCTCAAATACGCCGGGGTCACGCATGAACAAATGATCGAGGTGGTCAAAGGCTCGACCATCGACGGGGAAGTGTGCGACTGGGTCCGCACCCATGTCCAAAAAACGCCGGCGGAAAAAACGGCCCACCGGGACGATTTGCTCAGCCGTCCCCGGGCCGGCGACGAAAAGGCGGTGGAGCGTTTAAAAATGCGCAAGGCGGAGTCCGGACTGTCGCACCGGGACGATCTCACCACTTTTGTGGATTACATTGACGCCGACGAAAAACGCCTGTGAGTCGTAATACCTTTTCATTATAATTTCCATTCCGCAGGCGGTTTGGTAGGCTGGGACCATGTTATATTGGCTGGCCAAATGGCTGTTTCCGAGATTGCGGCCCGATGAAAGCATCAAACGGTTGAATACGATCATTCTGGTGGTGATTGTCACCGTGTTCACCGCCGGGCTGGCCGCGTTGCTCATTGTGGCCAAGTATCTGCAGGTGGGGAGATCGCCGTGGTAGCCGGCACCGCCGCACAAAAAATCCCCGGCTTGAATTTTTCGTGTCTTTTCGTGCCTGTTTGTGGTTAGCTTGCCGGCATGAAACTGTCTTGGTTGTCAATTGGTCTGGGGTTGGGCCTGAGCATACCGCAGATTTATGGCTTGCTGAAACCCGCGCAATTCACCGCGGCGGTCCGCAAATTTCCCCGGTCCCAGCCGGTGGGGTGGGGATTGATGTTGCTGGGCACGGCCTGGTTCCTGTACATCGTCAACGATGAGCCGATCGCCGATTTTTCCGCCTACAAGAGCTACATGATGGTGGGATTTGGGCTGGTCGGCCTGCTGGCCTGCATCTTCGTCACGGATTTCCTGGCGGTCCGGGGGCTGGCGATTGTGTTGCTGCTGCTGGCCAAGCTGATGGTGGACACCGGGCGGCCGCATCTGGGGGAATCGCCCTTCGTGCTGGTCATCCAAGGGGTGGCTTATTTTTATGTGTTGATGGGGATGTGGCTGACGATCACGCCCTGGCGGTTGCGCGACTGGCTGACCTGGCTGACGGCCACCGAACAGCGGGTGCGGGTGGGCTGCACCTTGCGGCTGGCCTTTTTCCTGTTCATCGCAGGGCTGGGGCTGACGGCCTTTCGCACCATGTAATTTTGGAGGTTCATGAATCTTGCCGACCTCCGGGCGAATTATCAGCGCGGCCAGTTGGACCGGGCCGGCCTGGCGACGGAGCCAATGGCGCAATTTGAACGCTGGTTTGCGGCGGCGGCCGGCGGCGGCCGCTGGCGCCGCATCGGCATCGCGGTTTACAAACTCTGGCAGGCCCTCCTCGGTCGTCCCCCGACCGATGTCAACGCGATGGTGCTGGCCACGGTCGGCCCGGAAGGCCGGCCCTCCATGCGGAACGTGCTGCTCAAGGGCGTGGATGCGCGCGGCTTCATTTTCTACACCAATTACGACAGCCGCAAGGGACGGGAACTGGCGGAAAACCCGAGGGCGGCGCTGACGTTTTACTGGCCGGATTGGGAACGCCAGATCTGCGTGGCCGGGGCGGTCGCCCGGCTGCCGGAGGGGGAATCGGACGCCTACCATGCGCGCCGGCCGCGGGACAGCCAGTTGAGCGCCTGGGCGTCGCGGCAAAGCGAGGTGGTGCCCGACCGGGCGGCGCTGGAACGTTTATGGCGCGAGGTGGCGGCCAAATTTCCGCACGCGGTTCCCCGGCCGCCCAACTGGGGCGGCTACGTGTTGCAGCCGGACCGGATGGAGTTCTGGCAGGGGCGGCCGGGACGCTTTCATGACCGCTTCCGCTATGCGCGGCAACCGGACGGTTCCTGGGAAATCGAGCGGCTCGCGCCGTGAGGCGGGCGGCTAGAATTTCCAGGCGATGCCGCCCACCAGCTTCACATCATTGCCCTTGCGACCGTAGGCCGGTTGATTGACATAGCTGTCATCAAAGGTCACTTGCAGGCTCAATTGTTTGGTGATGGCGGAGTCCACACCAAATTCAATATTCGCCGCATAGTTGTCGAAATTGTTCACCTGGGGCAGGATTTCGACCTTTTCCCACAGCTTGGCCGACTGGCTGAGTTTGTGTTCCCAATGCTCGGCCATGCGCAGGCTCGCGTACGTCTCATCGGTGTCCCCGCGTTTTTCCGTGACCAAACCGGGGCCCATTTCCACGGAAAGCAACGTGGGTTTGGACTTGATGAGATAATAACCGACGCCCGGACTGAGGGAGACCCGGTATTTCAAATCCTGGATGCCGTCGTGGTCGGCATCCACGTTGGCGTAGCTGTAGAATCGCTGTGTGAACAGATGGTTGTACTGGCTGATGCCGTGCAGGCTTTCCGCGCTGCTCACCGAATTATTCGCCCCGTAGGCGCCGTCCGCCTCGAACAGCCATTCGCTGCGGTCGTCCTTTTTCTGGGTCGCAATCTTGGCCGTGACCAGCAGGGTGTCGCTGTTGCCCCGGGTCAAGGTGATGCCGGCGGCCACCAGGCTGGACCAGCGGTTGGTTTTTGGCGGCACGGCCGGGTTGGCGGCCTGGCGGATCTGCACCACGGCGTTGGTGCCCTGGGTCACCAGCGTGACCGAGTTGGTGCCGGAGGACACGATGACCACGGCGTTGGTGCCGCGGGTGACCAGGGTGACGGCGTTGGTGCCCGGGCCGGGAACGTCGCCCGCATCTCCGCGCCACACGAACGTCACAACGGCGAGGGCGACCACGATTTTTTTCAAAGTGCTCAAATCAAACATAGGTTAAAAAGCCGGCGGCATGGGTGCCCAACCGCGCGCGCGGCGCGGCGTTGCCGTTCATAGGATTGCAACTGGAACATCTTGCAGCATTTTTACGAGGCCGCCGGTTTTTGCATCAGGCCGGCGGCGGAGGGGCTTCGCCGGCGGTTTCCTCGGCGGGTTCGCTGATGACCGGCGCGATGGCCTGCAGTTTGTCCCCGGGCTCGAGGTTGACCAGTTTCACGCCCATCGTGTTGCGTCCGACCGCGCGGATGTCGCGGACATGGGTGCGCACCATCTGACCGCTCACGGTGATGAGCATAAATTCGTCGTTGTCCCGCACGGTCAGGGCACCGATGACGCTGCCGGTCTTTTCCCCGAGCTTCATGGTAATGATGCCCTTGCCGCCCCGGGACTGAACGCGGTACTCCTCAAAATCCGTGCGCTTGCCGATGCCGTTCTCCCCGGCGACCAGCAGGCTGGCGTCGGGCACCACCACCGCCGCGGCGACCACGGCATCCCCGGGCTCAAGCGTGATGCCCTTCACGCCGCCGGCCGAGCGGCCCATCGAACGGACATCCGCCTCGCTGAACCGGATGCTCATACCGTCCTTGGTGATCAAAATGACGTCGTCCCCCGGATCACCTTCCGCCACGCTGCCGCGCGTCAGCTTGACCTCGATCAGCGTGTCCTCCGGCTCAATGCCGATGGCGATGATGCCACCCTTGCGGACATTGCCAAATTCATTCAGGGAGGTTTTTTTGACCGTGCCGAGCCGGGTGGTGAAGAGGAGTTCGCCGGTCTGCGACCAGGTCACGTCCGTCTTGTTATCGTCCACTTTGGAGGGGATGCGGATGAGCGCGGCGACTTTTTCGTCGGCCTTCAGTTCCAGCAGGTTGGCAATGCTCCGGCCCTTGGCGGTCCGGACCATGTCGGGGATTTCATGCACCCGCTCCACATAGACGCGGCCGGAGTTGGTGAAAAACATCAAGTAATCATGCGTGCTGGCCGTGAAGAGGTGCTCCACAAAATCCTTGTCCTCGGCCGACTCGCCCTCGCGGGTGGTCATGCCGATGACGCCTTTGCCGCCGCGCCGCTGGGCGCGGTAGGAGCTGATGTTGGTGCGTTTCAACAGGCCGGCGTGGGTGAGGGTGATGATCACGCCTTCGTTGGCAATGAGGTCTTCAATGGCGATTTCGCCCTCGTCCGGCACAATCTCCGTCTTGCGCGGCGTGGCGTATTTCTCCCGGATGACCTTCAGTTCGTCCTTGATGATGGTCATCACGCGCTCCTCGCGCGCCAGGATGTCCAGCAAATCCTTGATGCGTTCGAGCAAGGCGCGGTATTCGGCGTCCACCTTGTCAATTTCCAGGCCGGTCAACTGGTACAAGCGCAGCTCCAGGATGGCGTCCACCTGGCGGTCGGTCAAGGCGTAGCGGCCGGCCTGGAGGCGGTCCTCGCGGCGGATCAAGACCCCCCAGGATTCCACCTGCGCCCGGTTCCACTCGAAGGCCAGCAGCTTGACCTTGGCCTCCTCCTTGGTCTTGCTGCCGCGGATGATTTTGATGAACTCATCCAGATTGGAGAGGGCCACCAGGTAGCCTTCGAGCAACTCGGCGCGCTCCTCTGCCTTGCGCAGCTCGAACCGCGTCCGGCGCAGGACGACCTCGCGGCGGTGGTCAATGTAACAGGCGATCAGCTCGCGCAAATTGAGCGTCTTGGGCTTGCCCTGGTGGATGGCCAGCGCGTTGACGCTGAAACTGACCTCCAACTGGGTGTGCTGGAAGAGATTGTTGATGACCACCTTGGGCAGCGCGTCCCGCTTGAGTTCCATCACCAGCCGGGTGTGCTCGTCGGACTCGTTGCGCATCGCGGAAATCTCAGTGATGATCTTCTCGTTGACCAGGGCGGCGATGCTTTCCTCGAGGGCCGCGCGGTTCACATTGAAGGGGATCTCGGTGATGATGACCTGCTCGCGGCCGCCCTTTAATTCCTCGACCCCCACACGCCCGCGCAGCTTGACCGAGCCTTTGCCGGTGGCAAAATAATTGCGGATCCCCTCCACCCCGCAGATGACGCCGCCGGTGGGGAAATCCGGCCCCTTGATGAATTTCATCAGCTCCGGGACGGTGATGGCCGGATGGTCAATTTGCGCGCAGATGCCGTCAATGACCTCGCCCAAGTTATGGGGCGGCATGTTGGTGGCCATGCCCACGGCGATGCCCGTGCCGCCGTTGACGAGCAAATTGGGGAACGCCGCCGGAAAGACCGTCGGCTCGGTCATGCGCTCGTCGTAGTTGGGTACAAAATCCACCGTGTCACGGTCCATGTCCTGCATCAGGGCGGCGCCCAGGTGCGTGAGCCGCGCCTCGGTGTACCGCATGGCGGCCGGGGGGTCGTTTTCAATCGAGCCGAAATTGCCCTTGCCGTCCACCAGGCGTTCGCGCATGGCCCACGGCTGGGCCATGTGCACCAGCGTGGGGTAGATCACCGCCTCACCGTGGGGATGGTAGTTGCCGGAGGTGTCACCGCAGATTTTCGCACACTTGTACGGCTTGCGGCCGGGGAAGAGCGAGAGCTCGTGCATGGCGTACAGGATGCGCCGCTGCGAGGGCTTCAGGCCGTCGCGCACGTCCGGCAGGGCGCGCGAGATGATCACGGACATCGAGTAGTCCAGGAACGAATTCTTGATTTCGTCCGCCACATTGATGCGGGCGATGACTTCCCCGCTGGAATAAGCGCCGCCGGTGGCGTGGGACGCGTTGGATTCAGTTTCGTCAGGCATGGTCGGTAAAAAAATCAGACGTCCAGGTTGCGGACGTTCAGCGCGTTGTCCTCGATGAACTGGCGGCGCGGCTCAACTTCCTCGCCCATGAGGCGGGTGAACATTTCCTCGGCCTCCACGGCGTCGGTGAGTTCAATGCGGAGCAGCTTGCGGCGGACCGGGTTCATGGTGGTCTCAAACAACTCCTTGGCGTCCATTTCCCCCAGCCCCTTGAAGCGAGTCAACTGAATGCCTTTTTTGCCCACCTCCTTGACCCCGTTGAGCACTTCGGGAATCGAGAAGAGCGGAGTGACCGTCATCCGTTCCCCCTCGCCTTCAATCAATTCAAAGAGCGGCTGGTCCTGGGCGGCGTAGTGATCCACGGCCAGGCCCTTTTTGGCGAGCTTGCCCAGCAAATCGCCGATGGCCTTGCTTTCCAGGTGCAGATCGGCCTCCGTGGCCCGGCGGGTCTGGTTCCGGGTTTTCTCCGGTTTTTCCCGCAGTTCGGTGTCGCCGCGGAAGAGGTCCGGATTGGCCTCCTTGAATTGGGCCACGGCCGGCACGTCGCCAAAATAATGCACGGTCTCATCGTTGCCCTCGCGCACCTTGATCAGGCACACCGGGAAATGGCCCTGGCTGTGGCGCTGCTCCACGTAATCGCCAAAATCCCCGCCCTGCCGCCGGATGAAGGTCGCGTATTTATCCAATGATTCCAGCAGCAGCAGGATTTCCTCCAGCTCTTTGGGCGTGAATTCGCGGCCGTCCGCCAGGTTTTTCAACCGGACCTCCTCCGTGCCGATTTGCAGCAGGATTTTGTTCAGTTGCGCGTCGTCATCCACGTATTCCGTGCGCTTCTTGCGGGTCATGGAATAGAGCGGCGGCTGCGCGATATACACATATCCATCCCGGACGAGCTGCGGCATCTGCCGGTAGAAAAACGTCAGCAGCAGGGTGCGGATGTGCGAGCCGTCCACATCGGCGTCGGTCATGATGATGATCTTGTGATAACGCAGCCGGGCCAGGTCAAAGGCGCCCTCGCCCTCGCTGTCGCCGATGCCGGTGCCGATGGCGGTGATCATGGTGCGGATTTCGGTGTTTTGCAGCACCTTGTCCAGCCGGGCCTTCTCCACGTTGATGAGTTTGCCGCGGATGGGGAGGATGGCCTGAAATTTGCGGTCCCGGCCCTGCTTGGCGGAGCCGCCGGCGGAGTCACCCTCGACGATATAGAGCTCGGTGTTGGCGGGGTCGCGGTCGGAGCAGTCGGCCAGCTTGCCGGGCAGGCCGCCGCCGGTGAGGGCGCTTTTGCGGACGGCCTCGCGGGCCTTGCGCGCGGCCTCGCGGGCGCGGGCGGCATTGAGCGCCTTGTCCACGATCCGCTTGCCGACGGGCGGATTGGCGTCGAAGTAGCTCATCAGCCCCTCATAGGTGGCCGAGCCGACGATCCGTTCCACCTCCGGCGACAGCAGCTTGACCTTGGTCTGGGATTCAAACTTGGGGTCGCTGTGTTTGACGGAGATGACCGCCGTGAGGCCCTCGCGCACGTCGTCGCCGGTGATCTGGGGATCCTTCTCCTTGAGGAGTTCGTTGGTCCGGGCGTATTGGTTGATGGCGCGGGTGACCGCGCTACGAAAGCCGCTCAGGTGCGCCCCGCCGTCCGGGTTGCAGACGGTGTTGGTGTAACAAAGCACCTGGTCGTTGTAGCTGTCGTTGTATTGGAGCACGACCTCGACATGCACCTCGATCTCCTTGCCGTCGTTGGTTTCCCTGGTTTCCTTGCGGAAGGCGATGGGCTTGGGATGCAGAGGCGTCTTGCTCTTGTTGAGCTGTTTGACAAATTCCTCAACGCCGTCCTTGTAATAATACCGCTCGGGCTTGACGTCCGGCCGGCGTTCGTCCACGAAGATGATTTCCAGGCCGGAATTCAGGAAGGCCAGCTCGCGGAGGCGCTGGGAGATGATCTCGTATTTGAACTCCGTCGTTTCGCGGAAAATCTCCGGGTCAGGCTTGAAGGTGATGAGGGTGCCGGTGTGGCGGGACTTGCCGATGACATGCAGTTTTTGGGTGGTGTGGCCGCGTTCAAATTCCATCTGATAGACCAGGTCGTCGCGCGAGACCTCGACCTCGAACCATTCGGAGACGGCGTTGACGCACTTGGCCCCGACGCCGTGAGTGCCGCCGGAAAACTTGTAGCCCCCCTGGCCGTATTTGCCGCCGGAATGGAGTGTGGTGAGCACCAGTTCCACCCCCGGCAGACCGCTGTCCTGGTTGATGTCCACCGGAATGCCGCGACCGTTGTCGCGGATGGAAATGGAGCCGTCCATGTGCAAGGTGACTTCGATCTTGTGGCAATGGCCGGCCAGATGTTCATCCACGGAGTTGTCCAGCACCTCGCTCACGCAATGGTGGAGGGCGCGTTCGTCCGTGCCGCCGATGTACATGCCGGGCTTCTTGCGGACCGCCTCCAGGCCTTTGAGCTGGCCCAGTTTTTGGGCGTCATATTCGGTGGAAATCGCGCCCTCGGATGGCGGATTGGCATCATCCGGCTGATCTGAAATTGTTGACATAAAGTGAATCCGCAAGCGGCAAAATGAACACGCTGACGTGACGTCCGACAGGATAGGGAAAAGCGGTATTTTTACAATGTTTATTTGACGGAATATCGGGGGGAAAACACCATTAGTTGTGGCCGGTTTTGCCGGCCGGCCGGATATGTGGTGTTGGCCTGGAATTTAAGGCGCCGTGGTCAAGGCTTTCAATTCGGCCGCCGCGCTCTGATACTCGCAAAAGCTTTTAACCCCGGTGCCCACGCATTTTTGGAAATACTCCCGGGCCGCGGTTTTGTCGCCCTGGCTGAGCCGTTTGGCGCCGGCGTAGAAAAAGGCCTCGCAGGGCTGCTCGGCGACGGCTTTTTGGCCACCGACGGCGGCCGCCTGGAGAAAGTCCGGCTCGGCCAGCCGGCCGCTGAGCAGGCCGGCGACTTTCTCCGGCCAGCCCGCGGGGGCGCCCGACGGGCGATGGTCCCAATAGTCCTTCAATTCCGCGGTCGCGGCATCTGCTTCGCCCAACCGGGCGCGCGTCAGCCAGATGCGGAAATGCGCATAGCCGCCCAGACCGGCAGGATCCAGCGCGCACACTTGCCGGAAGTCCGACAGCGCCTCGTGAAATGCGCCCCGGTCATAATGCAGGCAGCCCCGGTTGAAATAAACTGGTGCATAATCCGGTTGTAACTGAATGACCTGGTCATAGTCGGCCCGGGCACCGGCCAGGTCGCCCAGCACCTGGCGCACGGTGCCCCGGCCCAGCCAGGCATTGAAATCACCGGGCTTCAGCCCGATGGCCCGGCTGAAGTCGTCCTGGGCGCGGGGGTAATCGCCCAACGCCTGCCGCGCGCCGGCCCGGCCCAGCCAGGCGTTGACATTGTCGGCGCGCAAGGCGACGGCCCGGCCGTAGTCATCGGCGGCACCCGGAAAGTCGCCCAACCCGGCTTTGGCGTGGCCGCGGTTGGAGTAGGCAAAATCGACCTCGAAGTGCAGTTCGTCAATGGCCCCGTTGTAATCGGCCAGCGCGCCCGCCAGGTCGCCCCGGGTCTCCTTGAGCGTGCCGCGCAGAACGTGGGCATAAGCATCCCCGGGCTTGAGCCCGATGGTCTGGTCCAGGTTGGTCAGGGCGCCCGCCAGGTCGCCTTTGGCCTGTTGCGCCCGCGCGCAATTGAGGTGGATCGCGGGGTCGTCGGGCTTGAGTTCCATCGCCTTGCGGTAATCGGCAATGGCCCCGTCCCAATCCCCCTTTACGGCACAGGCGTCGCCGCCGGCTTTGTAATCCATCGCGTCGTCCGCCCGGGACGGCAGGGTGAGCAGCACTCCGGCCGCCAGGCCGCAAATGGTTTTCTTCATGGGTGGAGCTAACTTTCGATGTCCGGCCGCGCCGCCGGATCCAGGGAACTGGTGCGGGTGGAATTGGCCTTCGGCTTGGGTTTCGTCGGCGTCGGCACCGGGGCCGACGTGTTCGCGGCCGACGGCTTGATCGTTCCCGTCACGTAGTAAACCCGTTGATGGTGGTGCTGCGGCCGGGGGTTGACCGGCTTGGGTTTGCCAACCGCCGGCACCGGCGGGGCCGGCGAGGCCGGCGTCACCGCCGTCGTTTCCGGGGCGGGCTCGTCCATCCGGGCGGTCGCGATGGTGGGTCCGGGATCGAGCACGGGCAAAAACGGCGGCTCCGGTTTGGGATCCAGCGGGGGCGGAAGGGCGGGGGGCGGGGAGGGGGGATTCTCCGGCAGGATCACCGGTGGCATGCCCGCCTGATACTCGAGCGGCGGCGACAGGGCGCAACCGCCCGTCAAAACGGCGGCGGCGGCGATGGCAGCCCATTTATACATGGTCAAGAGGCGGCACGGCGGTCAATCACGAAACCTAAGCTTGCGGGCGCGGGTTGTCAATGCCGCCCTTGGGGGATGGTTGAAATTGGATTTTCGTCACTTATAGTCTGTTGTTGGGCCAATGAAAAGTCACTACTCTGAGAACAGTCATTTGTGCCAATTAATATCAACAATCAAGCGTTCGGAGCCCGGGTCCGGGGGTGGCGTGATCGGCTGGGCTTGTCGCAGGAAAAGCTGGCCGAGCTGGCCGGATTGCACCGGACCTATATATCGGATGTGGAACGCGGGGCGCGGAACCTGTCGTTGAACAGCATCAACAAGCTGGCGAGCGCGCTGCAGGTTTCCGCCGCCACGCTGTTGCTGGAAACCGGGCAGGTGCTGCCCGGCCATATGATTGACATTCTCTTGGTGGAAGATGACCCGCAGGATGTGGAATTGACGCTCGCCTCCCTGCGGAAGGTGAGCCTCCTCAATCGGATTCAGGTGGTGACGGACGGTCTGGCCGCCCTGACCCATCTGGCGGGCGGCGACAGCGCGCCCGACCGCCTGCCGCATCTGATCCTGCTGGATTTGCGCCTGCCCAAAATGGACGGGCTGGAAGTGTTGCGGCGGATCAAAGCCGACCCCCGGACCCGCGCGATCCCGGTGGTGGTGCTGACCGGCTCCAACCGCGACAGAGACCTGGACACCTGCAAACGCCTCGGGGCGGGCGGCTATATTGTCAAGCCGGTGGGGCTGCAGAACTTGTGCATGGTCACGCCCCAATTGAGTTTGCATTGGGCCCTGCTGTCCGGGGCGCCGGGTTGACGGCAATATAAACTTGTGTGATATTTCCTTTAAGCAACCCTGTTAATGCGGCGCCGCTTCAAGGCATGAACGGTTGAGAGAGGTTCGATGGGCCGGTGTGGTGGTGGAGGTTGAAGCGGTCCCGGTGCGGGACCGCGCTCCGGCCTGGAATACCACGGGCGTGATGTCATGAGTTTATTCAACAAATTGGCGGGGGACGGGGCGGCATGAACCCCGCCGACCGCGATCTCAGCACCGGGCCGGCGGCCGAAGCCCGGCCGGACGGAACGGGCGCGTTCTGGAGGCAGCGGGTGCGCGACCTGACGCGGGAACTGGCGGCGACCCGGCGGGCGTTGCAGGACAGCCGGGCAGAAGTGCAGGCCGCCCGCAGCGAGGGTCGGGAGCTGCGCACCGCGCTGGATGAGCATGCCATTGTGGCCATCACCGATCCGCAAGGCAAGATATTGTATGTCAATGACAAGTTCTGTGAGATTTCAAAATATGCGCGCGCAGAACTGCTGGGCCAGGACCACCGGCTGATCAATTCCGGGCATCATTCCAAGGCGTTCATCCGGGAACTGTGGCTGACGATCGGGCAGGGGCGGGTCTGGCATGGGGAGATCAAAAACCGCGCCAAGGACGGCACCTGCTACTGGGTGGACACGACCATTGTGCCGTTCCTGAACGACGAGGGAAAGCCGCGCGAGCATGTGGTCATCCGCGCGGACATCACCGAACGCAAACGGGCGGAGGAGTCGCTGCGGTTGAGCGAGGCGCGGTTGAACGTGGTGATTGAAAGCCTGCGGGACGGGTTGGTCATTGCAAACCCCGACGGGCGGCTGCTGCATTGGAATCCCGCCGCGCTGGCCATGCACGGTTTTACCGAGCTGGCGGAGGGGGAGGGCTGGCTGCACGATTTGGCCCGGATTTTTGAACTGGCGGCGTTCGGGGGCGAGCGGCTGTCCCCGGACCAATGGCCGATGGCGAGGGTGTTGCGTGGGGAGTCGCTGATTGATTACGAAGTCTGTGTCCGACGGATCGGGACGGATTGGAAGCGGATCTTCAGTTACACCGGGTCATTGGTGACGTATGTGAATGGCGAATCGCTCGCGTTCCTCATCATCAGCGATATCACCGCCCGCAAGGAGGCCGAGGCGCTGCTGCTGGCCGTGACCGGAGCGGAAGTGGGCACCTGGCACTGGGATGTCCTCACCGGGGAATTGCATTGGTCGGACCGGTGCAAGCAAATTTTCGGCATTCCACCGGGGGCGGAAATGACGCAGGAACTGTTTATGGCCGCGCTGCCGCCGGAGGACCGGGAGCGGGCCGCGGCGGCGGCCCAACTGGCGTTGGGACAACATGCGGAATGCGACATCGAACTGCCGATCCACCGGCCCGACGGCCGCCGGTGCTGGGCCGTGTACAAGGGCCGGGGTTATTACGCCCCGGACGGCACGCCGCTGCGGATGGAAGGGGTGGCGCTGGACATCACCGCCCGGAAAGAGGCGGAGGCGGAGATCGAAAAGCTGTATGCCGACCTCAAGCAACATGCGGCGAAGCTGGACGACGCCAACCGGGAGCTGGAGGCCTTCTCGTACTCGGTGTCGCACGATTTGCGCGCGCCGCTGCGGCACATCGCGGGCTTTGTGCAGTTGCTCAAGCAGGAGGCCGGGCCCGGGCTGTCCGCCGGGTGCCTCCACCATTTGAACGTCATTTCCGGAGCCGCGGCCCGCATGGGGAATTTGGTTGACGACCTGCTGGCGTTTTCGCGGGTGAGCCGGGTGGAAATGCAGAAGACGGAGGTGGATTTGGCCGGGCTGGTCCGGGAGGTGCTGGGGGAGTTGGCAGCGGAGACGCGGGACCGGAAAATCACCTGGGAAATCCACGCCCTGCCGGTGGTGCCGGCCGACCGCGGCTTGTTGCGGCTGGTGCTGGCCAATCTCCTGGGCAATGCGGTGAAATTCACCGGCACCCGGGCCGAGGCGCGCATCGAAGTCGGCGCGGCGCCCGGCGCCGATCCGGTGATCTTTGTCCGGGACAACGGGGTGGGTTTTGATCCGAAATACACCCACAAACTGTTTGGCGTCTTTCAACGGCTGCACAGCCACGCGGAGTTTGAAGGCACGGGCATCGGCCTGGCCAACGTGCAACGCATCATCCACCGACATGGCGGCCGGGTCTGGGCGGAAGGCGCGGTGGACGGCGGTGCGACGTTTTATTTTTCCCTGCCCCAACCATTCTGACGACATGCGTCCTGACGACATGAACAATATGCCGGCCGCCCCGATCAAAAACATCCTGCTGGTGGAAGACGACCCGCATGATGTCGAACTGACGCTGGCCGCGCTGGCCATCCATCATCTGGCCAATCAGGTCATGGTCGTCAACGACGGCGAACAGGCGCTGGACTTTCTCCACGCCCGGGGGAAATATGCGGGGCGCGAAGGGGGCCCGCCGGTGGTGGTGCTGCTGGATCTTAAAATGCCGAAGGTCAGTGGCCTGGAAGTGCTGCAAGCCATCAAGGCCGATGCGGAATTAAAGACCATTCCCATCGTGGTGCTGACCTCGTCGCGGGAGGAGCCGGACCTGGTTCGGTGCTACCGGTTGGGGGTGAACGCGTACGTGGTGAAGCCGGTGGATTTTGTGGAGTTCATGAATGCCGTGAAGGGGCTGGGGGTGTTTTGGGCGGCCATCAACGAGCCACCGCCCCGGACGCCACCCCGGAAGGAAACGGCATGAACCCGGCGCTGCACATCCTGCACCTGGAGGATGACGTCAATGACGCCGCATTGATCCAGGCCACGCTGACCGGCGGCGGCATTGCCTGCACGATCCAGCGGGTGGAAACCAGCGCCGATTTTTGGGCCGCGTTGGAACGCGGCGGGGTGGATTTGGTCATCTCCGATTATTTATTGCCACACTTTGACGGTTTGTCGGCGTTGAAACTGGTGCGGGGGAAGTGGCCGGACCTGCCGTTCATCCTGGTGTCCGGCACGCTGGGGGAGGAGCAGGCGATTGAATCCCTGAAAAGCGGGGCCACGGATTACGTGCTGAAAGACCGGCTGCTGCGGCTGGTGTCGGCGGTCCGCCGGGCGCTGGCGGAATCCGCGCGGCACACGGAGCGCCGGCGGGCGGAAGATGAGTTGCGCTGGAAGACGGCCCTGCTGGAGGCGCAGTTGAACGCGGACATCGACGGGGTGGTGGTGGTGGACGCGCAAGGGCGCAAGCTGCTGCAAAACCGGCGGATGGCGGAGTTGTGGCGGCTGCCGCCGGAGATTGCCTCCCAGCCGGACGGGGAGGCGGACCTGCGACAGGTGCTCCCCCAGGTCCGCGAGCCCGACCGGTTTCTGGCGAAAATACACCACCTGTCCGCCCACCCGGAGGAGATCAGCCGGGACGAGATTGAGCGCACGGACGGAAGCGTACTGGACCGGTATTCATCGCCGGTGCTGGGTCCGGCGGGCGAATATTACGGGCGCATCTGGACGTTCCGGGACATCACGGACCAAAAGAAGCTGGAGGCGCAGTTCCGGCAGGCGCAGAAGATGGAGGCGGTGGGGCGGCTGGCCGCCGGGGTGGCCCATGATTTCAACAACCTGTTGACGATCATCCTGGTCAACTGCGGCCTCCTGCTGGAGGAGGATCGGCCGGCTGATTTTCCGAAGGAGTCGCTGAAGGAGATTAAGATGGCGGGCGAACGGGCGGCCAATCTGACCCGGCAACTGCTGGCCTTCAGCCGCCAGCAGTTGCTGGAGCCCCGGGAACTGGACCTCAACGTGACCGTGACCGACTGCGCGCGGATGCTCCAACGGCTGGTGGGGGAGGATATCACCCTGAAGCTGGTGCTGGACCCGGACGTGAAACGGGTCCGGGCGGATCCCGGCCAGTTGGAACAAGCGCTGATGAACCTGGTGGTCAACGCCCGGGACGCCATCCCGAAGTTTGGGAATATCACCATCCAAACGGCCGTGGTGGCGCCGGAGGACAAACCCGGCCCGTTCCAGCCCCAGGCCCGGCCGGGCGGCTGCGTCACCCTGTCCGTGGCGGACACGGGTTGCGGCATGGACGAGGCGACGCAGGCGCGGATCTTTGAGCCGTTCTTCACCACCAAGGAGCCGGGCAAGGGCACGGGCCTGGGACTGGCCATGGTGTTTGGGTTCATCCAGCAGAGCGGCGGTTTTATCAATGTGACCAGCCGGCCGGGGGCGGGCAGCACCTTCACCATCCATCTGCCGGCCCTGGCGCCGGGGGAGTTTTCGTCGACGCCGGCCGAACCGCCAGAGGAGCCGGCCGGCGGCACCGAGACCATCCTGCTGGCGGAGGATGAGGCCGCGGTGCGGATGCTGACCCGCCATGTGTTGACGGCCCGGGGTTATACGGTGCTGGAAGCGGCCCGGGGGGATGAGGCGGTCCGTCTGGCGAAGGCTCATGGCGGGCGGATTGATCTGCTGATCACCGACATGGTCATGCCGGTCATGGGCGGCGGCGAGCTGGCGGAGGAAATCCGCGCCCTGATGCCCGGCATCAAAGTGATGCTGATGTCGGGCTACACCGGGGACGCCCTGACCCGCCACGGCGGGGTGGCGTTGGACGACTGTTTTCTGCGGAAACCATTTTCGGTGCGGGCGCTGGCGTCCAAAGTGCGGGCGCTGCTGGATGACGGGGGTAAAGATGGCGAACAGAAATGACTCCCGTTCACGCGGCTTTTGCGCTAGGCTGAACGGGTCGTAACAGACATTATTGCATGACACCAAAATTATTTTCCGAACTGGGGCTGTCCCCCGAACTGCTCAAGGCCATCGCCAAACTGGGGTTTGAACAGGCCGCGCCGATCCAGGCCGAGGCCATTCCGCTGTTGATGGCGGGCCGCGATGTGGTGGGCCAGTCGCAGACCGGCTCCGGCAAAACGGCGGCCTTTGGCGCGCCGGCGGTGGAGAAAGTGGACGTGGCCCTCCGCTCCACCCAGGTGCTCATCCTGTGCCCCACGCGCGAACTGGCGGTGCAGGTGTCCGAGGAGATCCACAAGCTGGCGTTCTTCAAGCGCGGACTGCATGCCCTGCCGGTCTACGGCGGCCAGTCGTATGACCGGCAACTGACCGGGCTGCGCCAGGGGGCGCACATTGTCATCGGCACGCCGGGCCGGGTGATGGACCACATGCGGCGGGGCACACTGCGCCTGGACGCCGTAAAGATGGTGGTGCTGGACGAGGTGGACGTGATGTTGAACATGGGTTTCCGCGACGACATTGAGACCATCCTCCAGGGCACGCCCAAGGAGCGGCAGACGGTGTTTTTCTCCGCCACGATCCCCCGGCCCATCCAGCAGTTGATTGAAAAATACTCACGCGACCCGCAGCAGGTGCGCATCGAGCAAAAAGCGATGACGGTGCCGACGGTGGAGCAGTGCTATTACGAGGTGGACCGGCGCTACAAAATCGAGCTGCTGACGCGGCTGATTGACCTGCACGATTTCCAACTGGGAATCGTCTTCTGCAACACCAAGCGCATGGTGGACGACCTGGTGGACGCGCTCAACGCCCAGGGCTATTCGGCCGACCGGCTGCACGGGGACATGACCCAGGCGCAGCGGGACCGGGTGATGATGAAATTCCGCAAGTCCGGCCTGGAATTTCTCGTGGCCACGGACGTGGCGGCGCGCGGAATTGACGTGGATGACGTGGAGGTGGTGTTCAACTACGACCTGCCGTATGACGGTGAGGATTACGTCCACCGCATCGGGCGCACGGGCCGCAAGGGCCGCGAAGGCCGGGCCATCTCCTTCGCCTCCGGGCGCGAGGTTTTCCAGATCCGCAACATCGAGCGCTATACCAACATGCGGATCCAGCGCGGCAAGCCGCCCACGGCGGACGAGGTGCATGAAGCCCGGACGAACGTGTTTTTGGACAGGCTGCGGGCGACGCTCAAGAGCGGGGACTATAAAAAGCAGGACGCCGTGATCGAGCGGTTGCTGGAGGAGGGCTTTGCCTCCACGGACATCGCCTCCGCGCTGCTCCATCAATTGCAACATGGCGCGGCCGAGCCCGCCGCCCGCCCGCACGCGGAGGAGCGCCCGGCCTTTTCCGAACCGCGTCCGGGGCGGGTGGACGAACGACCCCGCTTTGAAGACCGGCCGCGCTTCGAGGATCGTCCGCGCCCCGACCGGCCCGGCCGGCCGATGGCGGGTGAGGAACGCCGGCCGGCTCCGCCCGCGCGGGGCCTGCGGCCGGTGGAACGGGCGGTGATCCCCAGCTCCGTCAAACGCCCGGCCTCGGCGCCGGCCAAACACGTGGCGCCGCCGGCAGCCGAGCCGGCCGGCGCGCCCGGGGTGGTCCCGGAGGCCGCAACCGCCACCGCGCCCGCGGTTCCCCCGGCGACAAAACCGGAAATTAAACCGCCGGCTCCGGTCGCGCCTGAAACGGTCAAGCCGGTGGCCCATGCCATCCCCGAGGCGGCCGTTGTGAAGCCCGCGACGCCAATCAAGCCGGTGATCTCCGACGCGCCACCGGCGGGCAAAGCGGGCCGGCCGGAGCGGCCGGTGCGGCCCAACAAAAAGGAGCCCTGGCTGGCGGCCAAAATCCGGCCCAGCCGCGCGACACCCGGCGGTCAGACCCGGCTGTGGATGAATCTCGGCGCGGAGATGAACGTGGTCCCCATTGACGTGGTGAACGCCGTGGCTGGCGAAACCGGCCTGCCCGGCAAAGTGGTGGGCACGGTGGACGTGCGCGAACGGCACCTGTTTGTGGACGTGGACGCCGAGCACGCCAACGCCATCATTGCGAAGCTAAACCGCAGCGAGATCAAGGGACACAAGGTGAAGGTGAAGTTGGCGTAAGCGCGCTTACCCCAGAAATTCCCGGGTCAGCCGCAGAAATTCCTCGGGCGCATCGGTGTGGACCCAGTGCCCCGCGTTCGCAATCGTCCGGAATTCCGCGCGGGGGAACAGTTCCAAAATCAACGGCTCGTCCGCGGGCTGGACGTATTCCGACCGGCCCCCGCGGATGAACAGGGCCGGGCCGGCATACGGTTGCGGGCCCGTGACGGCGGCCAGCAGGTGCGGGTAACTGTCCGCCAGCGCGGTCACATTCATCCGCCATTCGAAGGTGCCGCCAGCGTTCCGGGCCAGATTCTTCAGGAGAAAACGGCGCAGGCGTTGCGAAGGGACCGCCCCGGCCAGCACGGCCTCAATTTCCGGACGCGAGGTGAACGAGCCCACATCCAGCGCCTGCAAGGCCGCCAGAATCTCCAGATGCAGGGGCGGGTATTCCCGCGGCGACATGTCCACCACCACCAGCTTGCGGACGAGACCGGGCCGGGTCAGGGCAAGCTGCATGGCCACCTTGCCGCCCAGGGAATGCCCGAGGACGTCCGCTGCAGTCAGCCCTTGGGCGGCCAGCAATTCGGCCACGTCCCCGGCCATCGCCGGATAACTCATCTCCGCGCTGTGCGGGGAGCGGCCGTGATTGCGCAGATCGGGCACCAGCACCCGGAACCGGTCCGCCAGCCGGGTGGCGACGCCGTGCCAGTTGTCGCCGTCGCCAAACAGCCCGTGCAAAATGACCAGCGGCCGGCCCGTGCCAAAGGTTTTGAAATGGAGTTGCATCTGTTTCCAGAAAATTTAAAAGATTTTCTTGCTCGCTTGAAGTGAATTCGTTATGATCAGTTCCATGAATCGCAGCGGTCAACGCAGCGGTCAACGAAATGGTCCCGCGAATGAAACCGGCAAGGTTGAGGGGAAAACTTTACCCCAACGCAGACTTGCAATTTCCGCAGTCATTATTTTGGTTTTTGGCTTAATAATCGCGGTAATTGCGTCACAAGAAAATTCCAGCAAGCCGGCGCCAGCATCGCAAAATGTCTTGGTTACCAAAGCGGAAACCCCTGCCTTTAACCTGCCGCGCACTCTGGCCCAACTGCTGGATTTGTCGCCTGCCGAGCTTGAGCATTGTGACATTGCGCGGATGGATTTGCTTTGTGCCGAAGGTCTGCCCGGCGCGGAAAATTTGAATGTGGATGAAGATTTGGCCGTTCTCGACTCATGGGCGCAACACATCAAGTCGGAAATTGACAGGAATTTTCACCATTATTCGGAAGACCCCGCCTATTTTTATGGTTCGACAAATTTTTACAAAATGGCGTTGATGGCCGTGGTGCTGTATGAGGATTACAACATTCGTTACAATCCGAAATGGATGGCGGCGCCGGGAACGGAACCAGCCGACGACCATTTCTTTGCCGATTCCCGTGACATTTTGATTCATGGGTTGATTGGCCAACAGCGGATGGGAACGTGCAGTTCCATGCCGGTGCTTTACGTCGCTTTAGGACGCCGCCTCGGTTATCCGCTGAAACTGGTCATGACCAAGCAGCATCTTTTCATGCGCTGGGACAGTCCGACGGAAAAATTTGACATGGACGGCACCACCAAGGGGGTGAGCAAATATGACGACAGCGTTTACCGGCAGTGGCCGTTTCCCATCAGCGATGAAGAAATCAAGGAGGAAGGCTATCTCAAATCGCTTTCTCCCCAAGAGGAAGTGTCTGTTTTCCTTTCCATCCGCGGAGCATGCCAGACGGACAACGGCCAGCTTGGGGATGCGCTGCCGAGTTTCAGCCTTGCCTGCCGGTATGCGCCGACCTGGAAAGGCAATCAAGTGATGTTTGCCCAAGCCCGGCGGAGATTGGCCCGCCCTGTGCCCTCGGTTCAGCAAGCGTCGCCGATGAATCCGAACATTCCCGCTGACCCGAATCCGCTTCAACAAGCACCTCGAAATCTATTCCAAACACCATGAAAACTTCAAAATCAATCATCACTGTTATATTTGTGCTGCTGACGGCGCAAATTACTTCCGCATACTACTGCCCATCAACCGGGCGCTGGCTGTCGCGTGACCCAGTTGGTGAGCGAGGATTCCAAGCGTTGATGGCGGCAGCGCAAGCACCGATTGCGGCCAAATCAAGTCGTTGGATCACTCGCGACCCAAGTCCAGAAATCGTGCTTAAGCCATCTGGACCAGAACCAATCTTCCCCGCTTCCTACGGCCCAAACAAGACGGATTTAGAAGCAAAAAGCCATTATAATGACCTTAAAATGACCAGATCCGAGTATCGCTTCGTGGATAATGATCCTATTATACTTGTAGATGCGCGCGGTGAAGACATTTATCTAGCACAGGGAAATCCAACAGCATATCCGTTTCAACTCAATCGCTGGGTACACATGGGCGTATGCGTTGACACGTATCAGGGGTCGGAAAAGTCTGGTAAACTGTGCTTTACGTTTGAATGGACAGGTGTTCATTATAAACTTCCTTCTATTTATTGGCTTGGGTGGCCAACTACTGTCGACATTGGCGGACCATGTGTTGGTTGGGGAAGAATTGATCAAGAGGATTATGTTAACACTCATATGGTTGATTCTGTCTCAACTACACAGAAACAGGATGTCACTTGGTTGGGTTATATGTTAAATCAAAGGGTTGGCACCAAGGACCACTACACCGTTGACTTTTACAACTGCATATTATATTCCGCCCTGGAATTTGCCGATGCCCCAAACCACATGGGTCCTCCGTAGTGGACAACGAACCTGTTGCCAAAGTAATACACCTCCAATATATGAGATGGATAAGAAAACTGGTGCCATTTATTGTCCTGCTTGTATTTGTTTCCATCTGGGTTGGGGAACGCGAAACAAAGGGGGAGATTACCCTGAACGCAATAGTTAAATTGGGAACCGAGGCTCGTAAGTTTTACAAATTGAGCCACCGTTTGCCATCAAGCCTTGAAGAATTGAATTTGGGTCCAGACTATCGCAAAGATGGTTGGGGACGACCGATAATTTATGCGATCACAAGCAGCAATACATTTCTGTTGACCAGTGTTGGCGGTGGTGGAAAGATGAACATGGACAACATCATTTATCAATTTGATGTTCTAGATCCTGGCGCGCTTGCGGGTAATCTCATACATGGACATCCATAAAATGGGGCACCCATAGCCTGGTTCATTTTGAAGGGGGCGCCTTAAATCTTCATTTTCTGGTTTCTGCTTTTGGCGGCGCAATTTTTTTCTGTAAAATGTTTGAGCATTTAAACTGAGGGTGGGTTTTGGTTTTCCAGGTTGAGGTAAATTTTTCCCGTTTCCCATTCGTCGCTGGTTTCGGCGAGGATGGCCGAGACGAGGCGCAGAAGGGAGGCTTCGTTTGGAAAGAGGCCGGCGACGCGGGTGCGGCGTTTGAGTTCTTTGTTCACCCGTGCGAGGGGATTAGTGGTGCGCAAGCGGCGCTGGTGCTCGCGGGGAAAGGCGAAGGCGGCAAACCCTTGGGGGAGGTTTTCCTCCATCCAGGCGGCGAGTTTGGGCGCGGTGGCGGCCTGTTCGGCGACGATCACTTTCAGGCGGGCCTGGGCGGTGAGGCGGTCCGGACAATCGAACCCCGAGCGAATGGCGTGGGCGACGGCGGCCCGCTGATCCAGTCGCGGCACATACGCCTGGGCGTTTTGCTGGAGATGGAACTGGCAGCGCTGCCAGGGGACGCCCGGGAACACGGCTTGGCGGGCGGCCCCGAGACCTTTGTGGTCGTCACTGATGAGCAG
>Ga0182030_10006319_pt1 | contig 25015 bp, 16 predicted proteins | sample 812S3MmetaG_FD_121299 | JGI IMG/M metagenome (GOLD analysis project Ga0182030, IMG submission 121299) | Permafrost microbial communities from Stordalen Mire, Sweden - 812S3M metaG (Illumina Assembly) | ecosystem: Environmental > Terrestrial > Soil > Wetlands > Permafrost | place: Sweden...
GGATTGCACCCCAGCTTGCCGGAACTCGCTGCGCTCTATAATTCGGGCGGCTCCGGCACGGGCAACCTCGCGATTCTGGCCAACGTCGGTACGCTGGTCAATCCTCTGACGCAGGCGCAGTATGTGGGGGCGCAAAAAGCGATTCCCCTGAACCTGTTCTCGCATCTGGATCAGCAAACGGCGATGCAGACCTCCATCGCGCAAGGTTTCGCCACCACGGGCTGGGGAGGACGGCTCGCCGACGCCATGCAAGGCTGCAACGCCGGTCAATTTCCCATGATCGTCTCGGTGGGCGGCAACGCGCTGTTCAACAACGGAGCGCAGACCAATCCGGCGGCGGTCACGCCGGGAGCGACGCTGGGCCTTGCGGGATTCACGACTAGCGCGGCCAACGCCGCGCGTTTGAGCGCTCTCGGAAATTTGTTGAACTTTGACAACAGCTTCACGATGGTCGGATCGGCCAACGAAATCAGCGCCAACGGCATCAATCAGGCGGGATTACTGACTTCGGCGCTGGCTTCCGGAAAAGCGCTCGCGACAAAATTCCCGGCCACGCAACTAGGCGGCGAGATGGCGCAGATCGCCAACATCATCAATGTGCGCAGCGCACTGGGCGTGAATCGCCAGATTTTCTTCGCGTTCCTGGGCGGTTTCGATACGCACGATGCCGAGCTCACGACGCAAACGACGCTGCTGCCGCAAGTCAGCCAGGCCATGAGCGCGTTCTACGCGGCGACCCAGGAAATGGGCGTCAACAACGACGTGGTCACCTTCACCGAGTCCGATTTCAGCCGCACCTTCCAACCGAGCGGCGGCGCGACGCTCGGCACCGATCACGCCTGGGGCAGCCACCACTTCATCATGGGCGGATCGGTCAAAGGCGGCGACATTTACGGATCGTTTCCAACCCAGGGCCTGGGCCCGGCCAACAGCCCGAACGATGCCAACACTCGCGGCATTTGGATCCCCACGACGTCGCTCGATCAATACGGCGCGGCACTCGCCACGTGGTTTGGCGTGAATCCGGCGCAGCTGAGTACCGTGTTCCCGAATCTGCAGAACTTTACAAATCCTCTACCGGCGTTCGTGTAAACGCCGTCTGCAAACTGCTGGCGGAGCGCGGCAAATCCGCGTTTCGCCGGTCGTCACCCCTCTTCACCCCCCCTGTTCGGCCCCGCTTCGCCCCGTAAGTACAAAATCCTTCATTGCTTTCCCCTAACTTCGCTATAATGAAGTTGTCTATTTCTTAACAGTAAGCGTCCCGTTGTGACGGGCGCCCTTTTACAGCCAGAGTCCCCTAGTCCGGGAATCCAGGAGGTCCCTAAGTGAAGCGAACCAGCTCGGACGAATCACTCCGTTGTTCGTTTTGTCATAAGAGCCAGGACGTTGTCGGCAAACTGATCTCCTCCCCCTCCGATTACCCTCGCGCTTACATTTGTGACGAATGCATCGCCGTATGCAATTCGATTTTGGAAGACGATCGCCACGAGGCCAGCGGGGCCGCGCCGCATAAGCTCCCGAAGCCTCTGGAATTGAAAGAGTACTTGGATCAGTACGTGATCGGTCAGGACGCCACGAAGAAGAAACTGGCCGTCGCCGTCTATAACCACTACAAGCGGATCCAGATGAACCGCAATCGCGTGGGCGATGTCGAGCTATCCAAGTCCAACATTCTTTTGATTGGACCGACGGGTACAGGAAAGACCCTGCTGGCCCAGACGCTGGCCCGCATTCTGGACGTTCCGTTTGCCATTGTCGACGCGACGACGTTGACCGAAGCGGGTTACGTCGGCGAGGATGTCGAGAACATTATTCTGCGCTTGCTCCAGAACGCCGATTGGGACGTGCAGCGCGCGCAGCAGGGCATCATTTATATCGATGAAATCGATAAGATTGGCCGCAAGGACGAGAATCCTTCCATCACGCGCGACGTTTCCGGAGAAGGCGTGCAACAGGCGCTGCTCAAGATCCTGGAAGGAACGGTGGCTAATGTTCCGCCCCAAGGCGGACGAAAGCATCCTCATCAGGAGTTTACGCCGATCGATACGACGAACATCTTGTTCATTTGCGGAGGGGCCTTCATCGGCCTGGAGAAAACCATCCAGCGCCGCATCGGCACCCGCACCATCGGATACAACAATCCGGAGGAGGGCGTGGTGGAGACCAAGCGCCGCGCCGGAGCCAGCGGCCGCCGCGATCTCAGCGTGCTGGAAAACGTCCAGCCCATGGATTTGATCAAGAGCGGTTTCATCCCGGAGTTCATCGGACGCCTGCCCGTGGTTGCCGTACTGGAGGATCTGAGCAAAGACGCGCTGGTGCAGATTCTCAGTAAGCCGAAGAATGCGATCATCCGTCAGTATCAAAAACTGTTCGAGTTTGAAAACGTGAAGTTGCGTTTCAGCGACGATGCGCTGGAGGCGATCGCGCAATTGGCCATGGAGCGCAAAGTCGGCGCTCGTGGATTGCGCATGATCCTCGAAGAGCTGATGCTCGACCTCATGTACTACCTGCCCACGTATAAGAAGGTCCGCGAATTCGTCGTCACCAAGGAAATGGTTCTGACTCAGAAGATCAACATTAGTCTTCTGGAGAAAGCGGGTTAAAGCCGCGGGACGGTGGGCAGATCGCACTGCTGCGGCTGCTCGGTTCTTCTGGCCCCTAACGTCTGGCCTCTGGCCCCTAAAACAATGCTTACTTCCAAAGAAAAATCAGATACGCGCCGCCTGCCGATGATGCCCATCCGGGACGTTGTGATTTTCCCGCACATGATGACGCCATTCGTCGTGGGCCGCGAATCCAGCGTCCGTGCGCTCGAAGAAGCGCTCGCGGGCGATCGCAAGATCTTCCTTGCCACGCAGCACGACGCCAGCATCGATGAACCGCGGCCCGACGAAATTTTTTCCGTCGGCACCATGGCCAACATCGTGCAAAGCCTGAAGCAATCCGACGGCAACATCAAGGTTCTCGTCGAGGGCGTGGAGCGCGGCAAAATCCTCTCCGTCACGGAGGACGAAGGCTATTTCAAGGCCACCGTCAAAACCTTCCACTTCAAGATCGAAGCGGGCCCGCAGCTGGATGCGCTGATCACACGCGTGACCGGGCTCTTTGAACAGTATTCCAAGATCAGCCAGAACGTGAACTACGACACGATCATCGCGGCCGTGCGCGGCGACGATCCGGGCAAGCTGGCCGATACGGTCGGCGCGAATTTGCCTCTGGCGATTGAAGAAAAACAGGAACTGCTCGAGATCTTCGATCCGGTGGACCGCCTCACGCGCATCGCCGAAATGCTCGACATCGAAATCGAGAAGCTGAGCGTCGATCGCACAGTGCAGGGCCGTGTGAAGCGCCAGATGGAAAAGGCGCAAAAAGAGTATTACCTCAACGAGAAGATCAAGGCCATTCAGAAGGAACTCGGCCGCGGCGAAAAGAGCGAGTTCGACGAGTTAAAGAAGAAGATCGACTCGGCGGGCATGACCAAGGACGCGCACGAGAAGGCCATCGCCGAACTCAAGCGTCTGGAGCAGATGCCGCCGATGTCGGCCGAATCCACCGTCTCGCGCAATTATTTGGATTGGCTGCTGGCGGTGCCGTGGGCCAAAAAATCCAAGGAAATTCGCGATCTGAAGCACGCGCAGGAAGTGCTGGAATCGGATCACTACGGCCTGGATAAGATCAAGGAACGCATCCTCGAATTTCTCGCGGTGCGCCGCCTGGTGAAAGATCCCAAGGGATCGATCCTGTGTTTCGTCGGCCCTCCCGGCGTGGGTAAAACGTCTCTCGGCATGTCGATCGCCAAGGCCACCGGACGCAAGTTCGTGCGCCTGTCGCTGGGCGGCGTGCGCGATGAAGCCGAAGTCCGCGGCCACCGACGCACTTATATAGGAGCTCTGCCGGGCCAGATCATTCAGATGATGAAGAAGGCCGGCGTGCGCAATCCGGTGTTCATGCTGGATGAAATCGATAAGATGTCCACCGATTTCCGCGGCGATCCTTCGGCGGCGTTGCTCGAAGTGCTGGACCCCGAGCAGAACTACATGTTCGTGGATCACTACCTCGACGTGGAATACGATCTCAGCCAGGTGTTCTTCGTCGCCACGGCCAACGTGATGCACACGATTCCTGCGGCTTTGCAGGATCGCATGGAAGTGATCCGGCTTTCGGGCTACACCGAGGTCGAGAAAATGGAAATCGCCAAGCGTTTCCTGGTTCCCAAGCAAACCAAGGGCACCGGGTTGGGCGCGGAGCAGATCGAGTTCGAAGACGCCGGCATCAAGGAACTCATCCTGCATTACACGCGCGAAGCGGGCGTGCGCAATTTGGAGCGTGAAGTCGGCAACGTGTGCCGCAAGGTGGCGCGTTCGGTAGTCAACGGCATGCCGGAAAAGGCGATCACCAAAGCGGATGCTCCGGACGAAATAGCCGAGGTGAAGGCAACGTCCGCGAAGGCGGCCAAGAAACAGGCGGCGAAGAAGAGCTCCGCGAAGCTGGAGACATCGGCGCCGAAGGTGACCATCTCGCAGGAAAAAGTCATCGAACTGCTGGGGCCCGAGAAATACCGCGAACAAATGCAGGACAAGAAGAACGAAATTGGCGCGACCGTGGGGTTGGCCTGGACGGAAGTCGGCGGATCGATTCTGACGACCGAAGCCGCCATCATGGAAGGCCGCGGACGTTTGACCCTCACGGGAAAACTTGGCGATGTGATGCAGGAATCTGCGCAGGCGGCGATGAGTTACGTTCGCAGCCGCGCGCAGGCTCTAGGATTGCCGCGCGATTTTTATCGCCACATGGATATTCACTTGCACGTGCCTGAGGGAGCGATTCCCAAAGACGGACCCTCGGCCGGCATCACGATCGCCACCAGCATCATGAGCGCGCTTACCAGCGTTCCCGTAAGAGGCGACATTTGCATGACGGGAGAAATCACGGTGCGCGGCCGCGTCCTGCCCATCGGAGGTTTGAAAGAGAAATTGCTCGCGGCGCATCGCCATGGAATTCGCGAGGCGATTTTACCCGCCGAAAATGAGAAGGATCTGCCGGATATCCCGGAAAATATTCGCAACGATATGAAACTTCACTTCGTCACATCGATGGACGAGGTGTTGCGCCTGGCGCTCGAAACGCCATTGGAGATCGCTCCGATTTCGGCCATGATGACGGCGGCGGAAATCGTGGATCGTTCGCGCGACGAGAAAGTAACCCATTAAGTTAGGAGCGACGCCAGTTCCAGGATTGTCCCGTGTATGGCGGAACTGGCCCCTGACGTCTGGCCCCTGGCCCCTTTGCTATGCCAGCTAGGTTTATAATAAGTGCAGCCCGGCCGGAGCAGTTCCCGCCGGAGGGCGATCCCGAAATTGCGTTCCTTGGCCGCAGCAATGTTGGCAAATCCAGTTTGATCAATATGCTGACGGGGAGCGCGGGGGTGGCCCGAACCAGTGCCAGACCCGGCTGTACCCAGATGATCAATTTTTATGAGGTCGAGGGAGGTTACCGCTTCGTCGATCTTCCCGGTTACGGATACGCACGAGTTCCGAAGCGGATCACCCAGGATTGGAAAGAGCTGATCGACAGCTACCTGGTGAACCGCGCGGCGCTCAGCTTCTCGCTGATCGTACTGGATGCGCGGCGTGGATGGATGGATCAGGATCTCGAGTTGAAGCATTGGCTCGAATCGAACGGGCGAGCTTACGCAGTGGCCGCTACGAAGATGGATAAGTTGAAAACGCAGAAAGAACGGCACCAGAGCCGCACCGCCCTTCGCGAAGTTTACGGCGGTGAAATTCTGGAATGCTCGGCCGAGACAGGCCGGGGAGTGAGGGAAATTTGGCAAGCGATCTCGAAAATCAAGACCCCGCAGTAACGCCCGCAACGGGCGAAACGGAAAACAAGCCGGTGGAAACCAAAGCCGCCGGCGAGCAAGTAAAGAAGGAACATACGCGGCATCGGCAAGCTCCGAAGGCGGGAGAGGCCAAGGCCGGCGAACCCAAATCCGAAGCCAAGGCCGCGGACGTAAAATCCGCCGAGCCTGCTGCCGCTCCGGAACCCGCACCTGTCGCTGCGCCTGTCGCCATAGTGGACACGCCCGCTCCTGCGAACGGACCTGCCGGCGACGCTCCCGCAACCGACGACGCTGGAGCGGCGTCCGGTCCGCGTCCCTCCGGACGCATGTTCGACAACCGGCGCCGCGCCGGTCAACCGGGCCAGAACCGCGGCAACGCGCTGGACCTCGTCGAGCTCAAGGACATGAGCATCCAGAACCTCAATCAGGTGGCCAAGGATTTCGGCGTCCAGAATTTCGCCGGTCTGCGCAAGCAGGAGCTCATTTTCAAGATCCTGCAGATGCAGGCCGAAAAGAGCGGCCTGATTTTCTCGGAAGGCGTGCTCGAATGCCTGCCCGACGGTTTCGGATTCCTGCGCGCTCCCGAATACAACTACCTTCCCGGTCCCGACGACGTGTACGTTTCGCCCTCGCAGATCCGCCGTTTCGATCTGCGCACCGGAGACACGGTCAGCGGCCAGATCCGTCCGCCGAAAGAAGGTGAACGCTACTTTGCGCTCATCAAAGTGGACGCGATCAATTTCGAACCGCCCGAGGAAGCCCGCAACAAGATCTTCTTCGATAACCTCACGCCGCTCTATCCGCAGCAGCGCCTGAAGATGGAAACCACGCGCGACAATTACCCCGGTCGCGTGCTCGATCTCATGACGCCCATCGGCAAGGGGCAGCGTGGCTTGATCGTCGCCGCGCCGCGCACCGGTAAGACGATGCTGCTGCAATCGATCGCCAACTCCATCACCACGAATCATCCGGAAGTTTCGCTCATTGTCCTGTTGATCGACGAGCGTCCCGAAGAAGTCACCGATATGCAGCGTTCGGTCAAGGGCGAAGTCATCAGCTCCACGTTCGACGAGCCCGCCGCGCGTCACGTGCAGGTCGCCGAAATGGTGATCGAAAAGGCCAAGCGTCTGGTGGAACATCGCAAGGACGTTGTGATTTTGCTCGATTCCATCACGCGTCTGGCGCGGGCTTATAACACGGTCGTTCCTCCCTCTGGTAAAGTTCTATCGGGTGGCGTCGATTCAAACGCACTGCAGCGTCCCAAGCGCTTCTTCGGTGCCGCTCGCAACATCGAAGAAGGCGGATCGCTCACCATCGTCGCTTCCGCGCTGATCGACACCGGCAGCCGAATGGACGACGTGATTTTCGAAGAATTCAAGGGCACCGGCAACATGGAAGTCCACCTGGACCGCAAGCTGATGGACAAGCGCGTGTTCCCGGCCATCGATATCACCAAGTCCGGTACGCGCAAAGAAGAGTTGCTCGTCCCGCGCGAAGAACTGAATCGCATCTTCGTGCTGCGCCGCGTGCTGAATCCTCTGTCGCCTGTCGAGAGCATGGAACTCCTGCTCGACAAGCTCGGCAAGACGCAAAGCAACGGCCAGTTCTTGTCATCGATGAACGGCTAAGGCCGGCATGAATGGATAAAATTCAGGCACTATAATGAGCCTAGGAGTGTCTTCCGTGGCCGGAACCACCACCAGGCTCATGACCTTTGCCGAGTTCGAGCGGATGCCCGATCCGCCCGACGGCTTTCGCGTCGAGTTGCGCCACGGGGAACCCATCACAGTGGCTCCTCCCAAGTTTCAACATAGCCGAATTCAATGGCGGATTCGCCGTATGCTCGAAAGCGCCGCCGGAGATGCGGGCATCGTAGACAAAGAGATTGGTTTCCGCGTGTGCGAGCACAATTACCGCATTGTGGACATAGCCTTTGTGTCGAAAGCCCGCTGGGACTCCGCGCAGGACTATCTGGACGGTGCGCCCGAGATCGTCGTCGAAGTTCTATCTCCGTCCAACTCCGCCGCCGAAATGATCGAGCGCGAAAGGCTTTGTCTGGAAAACGGCTGCCTTGAATTTTGGCTGGTGGATCCGGAACAGCAACTGGTCCGCGTATCGACGCCGGATGGCCGCGCTGCCACTTACGGTTCCGGCCGGGAGATTCCGCTCCCGCTCTTGGACGGAAGCATTTCCGTCGACGCGATCTTCGCCACAGCTGGGAAAGCCGAAAAGTAAGCGCGACCTCGGTGACCTGCAAACGCTGCAAGCTCCCCATGAAGGAAGTGAAAGGCCACGTCTTTCACAAGCAGCGCAAATGGAAGTGCCCCCACTGTGGACGCGCCAAGATGCAAGCTCCGAAAGAGCGAAAGACGCCTTAGCCGCTGGCTGGAAGCACGTTAAAATCAATCGTGGGTAGGATTCGCATCTTATCGGACGTTGTCGCCAACAAGATCGCCGCGGGCGAGGTTGTCGAGCGCCCCGCCAGCGTCGTGAAGGAACTGCTCGAAAACTCCCTCGACGCCGGAGCCACCGAATTTCGTCTGGATGTCGAGGCCGGAGGCCGCCGGCTGCTGCGCCTCTCTGACAACGGCTATGGAATGATGCGCGACGACGCGCTACTCGCCTTCGAACGCCACGCCACCAGCAAGCTCAACGACGTCAAGGATCTCCTCTCCATCTCCACGCTCGGGTTTCGCGGCGAGGCGTTGCCCTCCATCGCTTCCGTTTCGCGGCTCACCCTCGAAACCCGCGCCCGCGAGGAGGATGTCGGTACCGTCGTTGAAATCGCAGGTGGCAAGATCCTCAAATGCGAGGACGCCGCGCTTCCCACCGGCACGACGATCACCGTCCGCGATCTTTTCTACAACGTTCCGGCGCGCAAGAAATTCCTACGTTCGGAACCCACCGAGATCGCGCACATCGCGTCGCTTGTGACGCACTATAGCCTGGCACACCCATCGAAAAGCTTTCAGCTGCGGCACAACAACGTCGATCTGCTGAACGTCACGCCCGTGCCGTCGCTCCGCGAACGCGTGTTTCAAGTTTTTGGCAGCAACGCTTTGCAGGATCTGGTCGATCTTGGCGATCTCACCCGCGAATTTCCGCAGCAGGAGGGAGAGAGCCCAGAAAGTAATGAAAGTACTCGCGCGCTCCGCCTGCGAGGCTTCGTCAGTGGACCACAGGTGCAGAAGCTCAACCGCAATTCGATTTATCTTTTCGTGAATGGACGCCTGATTCGCGATCGCCTCCTGATGCACGCTCTGACGTCCGCGTATCACAACCTCATGCCTCCGGCGTGTTATCCCTTCGCGCTTTTGTTCCTGGAATGCGATGCCGAAGAGGTCGACGTGAACGTGCATCCTTCGAAAACCGAGGTCCGCTTCCGCCATGGTTCCGCAATGCACGATTTCGTGCGCGATACCATTCGCGAGGTACTGATCGCCCAGCGTCCCGCTGCGCGCATGCCTTCGCCCGCGCAACCCGCCGCCGAGCTGCCGTATTCCGAATACTCGCAGCGTCTCCAGGAAATGAGCTTTCCGGCGGGCGATGCAGCAGGCCGCGCGTTTGGTGCCTCCGCGGATCCATCGGGTGTTCCCGAATTCGTTCTGCGCCGCGAACCGTCTCCCCCGCCGCGCTTCCATTTCACCGAGTCCACGCTGGCGCCGCATTCCACGAACACGTCGCTTCTGACCGAGGACGCGTCTCCGAAACTCACGGCGCCGGATTCCCACGGCGACGTCTTTCCCGAGTCCATGCTGCACGACGCGCCCACGCTGGACGCCCTCCGCGATCTCCGTCCGCTGGGCCAGATCCACGATAGTTTCATCATCGCCGCCGGACGTGACGGCCTATGGATCATCGATCAACACGTCGCGCACGAACGCATCTTATTTGAGAAAGTCCTCGCCGCCCGCGGCCGCGGCGCGCCCGAGACGCAAGGCTTGCTGATGCCTCTTGTGATTCAACTCACGGCCGCGCAGCAGATTGAATATGCGCGCATCGCCGATGAACTCAATTCGATGGGTTTCGATACCGAGCCTTTTGGCAATCGCACCATTGCCGTGAAATCCACGCCCGCCGGCATTCCGGCCAGCGACGCCGAAAAGGTGATCTTCGAAATTCTGGAAACCGCCGAGCGCGAATTACGAAAGGCGTCGATTGCCGATGTGCGCAGAGCCATTGCCGCATCCATCGCCTGCCGCGCGGCGATCAAAATCAACATGCGTCTGGAGCCCGCTAAAATGGAGTGGCTTTTGCGCGAATTGGCCGCGACGTCTTCGCCGATGAGTTGCCCTCATGGGCGCCCCATCGCTCTGCGCTATCCTACGCGCGATATTTTGAAGAACTTTCATCGCATATAAGACCAGCATATGAACCGATACCTCTTTGTCATGACTGGAGCAGCCGCCGGCGGTCTGGCGCGCTATGTGATCGGCAGCTTTATTCAAGAGCGCGCGCATCTGCGCTTTCCCATCGGCACGTTTGTCGTCAACGTCACGGGCTGTTTTCTCATCGGACTGTTGATGACGTGGTTCAGCGATCGCCACGATCCGAACCCCAACTTGCGCCTGCTGTTGGTGACGGGAATGCTCGGCGGTTACACCACGTTTTCGAGCTTCGCGTGGGAAAGCTTCGTCGCCGTGGAAGAGCGCGCCTTTTGGACCGGGATGATTAATCTCGTGAGCAGCGTGGCTGCCGGCTATTGCGCCGTGGTGCTGGGCGCGTGGCTCGCGCGCAAATAGAAGCTCTTTTCAATAAAAGCTCTACTGTTCGTGGTGCAGAGCGCTCTGCAGCTTCGACGCAAACGGCGATGTCGAAGCAGGCTTCGGAGCCACCGGCTTTTGCCCCGCTTGCGGCACGGGCTTCGGGACCACGGGAGTCGCGGCCGCAGCTCCATTGGTTTCGCCGCCGCTGGTTGACGAGGGCTCTCCCTTAGTGGCTTCCAAATACCGCCGCTTCTTCAAAACGCTGCGTTCCAGCGGCTGAATATAGCTGGTCCACACGCCGTCGATCTGGCGATCTCTTTCGATACTCGCGCGCATGCACTCCATCTTTGCGTCCATGGTATCGAGCTGATGCAGCAGCATCGCTTCGAGAAAGACCGGGACCTTCGGCGATCCGAATTCCAGCAATCCGTGATGGCTCAGAATCATGTGCAGCAGCAGATCGCGCATCGCGGGAGGGAACCCAGGGACTTCCCGAATCGCGTCTTCCACCATGCGCGCGCCAATCGAAATGTGCCCGATCAATTGCCCGGCCGTCGTATAGCCCAGGCTGCGCGCGTAATGCATCTCCGTGATCTTGCCGATGTCGTGCAGAATAACGCCCGCCAGCAGGAGATTGAAATCGATGTCCGCATAGTGTGCGGCCGTAAACTTCGCCAGGCTGCACAGCGAAAGAACGTGTTCCAGCAATCCGCCGATAAAATTATGATGCACCGATTTCGCGGCGGGCGCCGTGCGAAAGGCCACTGCGATCTCTTCGTTCGAAAAGATCCGTTCCAGCAGCGCCTGCAAATGCGGATCCGTCATCGACGCGATCCACTGGCGCAGCTCCGCGAACATTTCGACGCGATCGCGTTTGGAAGCCGGCAGGAAATCGGCGATGTCCACCTCGCTCGCGGGAGCGGGCTGGAGCTTGTGGATCGTCAGTTGCGGACGATTCTGGAAAACCTGCAGAGCTCCCTTCACGCGAATGAAATCATCGCGGTCGAAGGTGTCGATCACTTCCTGCGCGTTGTCCCACATCTTGGCGTCGAGCTCGCCTGTGCGGTCGGAAAGCGTCAGCGAAAGGTACGATTCGCCCGTCTTCTTTTGACGGACGTCTTTGGTTTGAACCAGGAACACTCCCTGCACGGGCTGCCCGGGCGCGAGTTCCGATATGTAAGGCGATTTCATTTTCGTTCGGACCGCGTCCCCTAGTTTGGCTCAAAAGTGGCTCAGCTCAAATTTGGTCTGGCTGCCAAAGTCCGGTGGCCGCCAAAGTTCGTCTTGGCCGGAACAGGGAGCGGCGCATTAGTGCGAAGACGATGTTCCCGTCTGCTGCGCGGTCGTTCCCGGAATCGGCACCAAACCCAGTAAACGTTTGCGGCGGATCCGCGACGCGACTTCTTCCTTCGTCACCGTTTCCGGCTTGATTTCGGCGGGATCTACCCACGCCGTATTCTTGCCCGGCGCGGCTCCCGTGTCTTCATACCCCGGCTTGATTTCGAGGAAAGCGTCCACGCGAAGCTGGGTCAGGAACTTGCGCATCTCCGGCTGCATGCGCGGCGCATACAAGCGTCCGCGAATTTCGTTCTCGGCTTCTTCGTAGGAAGCGAGGCCGGCCTTGGGATGCTCTTCCACTTTCAAAATCAAAAAGCCATTGCCGATATTGATCGGCTCTGACACGAAGCCGCGCGGTTGATCCCACACCGCCTTCTCGATATCGCCCCGCAGTTTTCCTTTTTCGTAAGCGCCGATATCGCCACCTTGCACGGCCGTGGGAGAGTCGGAATTGTTCTGCGCCAGTTCGTCGAATTTCTCGCCTTTCTTGGCGCGCGCGGAAAGATCCTTGGCGCGCTTTTCCGCCGCGGCTGTCGCCGTGGAATCCTTCCCTTCGGTGGAGATCAAAAGCTCCCGGAGAAACACGCGCTCTTCGCGCTGGAACTCATCCTTGTGCTCCTCGTAGTATTTCTCCATTTCCTCTTTCTTGAACTGGATCCGGCTGGTGACTTCCTGGCGGACGACGCGTTGCGTCAGGAGCTGATTCTTGAGCTCGCTCTTATAGTCCTCGTAGGTGGTGCCGGTTTCCTGGCGCACGAATTCCTGGAACTTCTCCGGATCGGCGATTTTGGAATTGCGCTGGATATCCGCCAACTGCTTGTTGACTTCGCCGTCGACGTTGATGCCCAGATCCTTGGCTTTTGAAAGCAGCAGGAGTTGGTCGATGCGATCCCGCAGCACGTTGCGTTGGGCCTCGGCGACGGCCTGCAACAGGCGCGCCCCGGTATAGTTGCCTTGTTGTTTCACGCCGGCTTCTACCTGCAGGCGTCCGCGTTCATTGTCGTTGCGGGTGACGATGTCGCCGTTGACCTTGGCGATGATCTCGTCTACCACTGAAATCTCGGCACCGTGCGCAAGGCACGCGACCGCTAGTCCCGCAATGATTGTGTAACGACGCATACATTGATTATAGCCCCGCCCGCTGCTCGAGCATCGCGGCAGGTGCCTTTACGTTGGCTGCTGCTGCGGTGGCTGCTGCCCCAGCGCCGCGAGCGACTCCCGCAGGAACGCCACGACCGAGCTGGAACTTGATCCGCCGGCGTCCGCGGGGGGCAATGGGAGCTTGAGCACTCCGGCCGGCGTGAACTGCGCACCTTCCAAGGTGGAAACCAGCGCCATCAAACGCGCAGGATCCGCCTTCGAGCCGGGATGGAATTTGATCTGCGCCGAACTCCCGCGGCGATCGATGGCCTCGATTCCCAGCCGCTCCGATTGCGACTTCAACAGTGCGAAGTCCACCAGCGTATGGAGCGCCTCCGGCGGCGGACCATAGCGATCGATCAGCTCCGAGCGAATCTTTTCGGCCTGTTCGGTGTCCTTCACGTCGGCGATGCGTTTATAGGCGCGCAGGCGTTGATGTTCGTCCGAGATGTATTCGGAGGGAATGCGGATATCGAGCCCGAGATTGAGCGACGAGTGCAATTCCAGCGGCATCTCTTCGCCCTTCAATTCGCGCACCGCTTCGTCCAGCATGCGCAGGTAGGTGTCGAAGCCGACCGCCGCGATGTGGCCGTGCTGCTCGCCTCCCAGCATGTTTCCGGCGCCGCGCAATTCCAAATCGAGCGCCGCGATCTTGAACCCCGCGCCCAGATCCGAAAACTCACGCAAGGCAGCCAGCCGCTTGCGTGCGATCTCGCTGAGTTCCGTATCTTGCGGGACCAGCAGGTATGCGTAGGCCCTTCGATTGGACCTGCCGACGCGGCCGCGCAACTGGTAGAGCTCGGAAAGTCCGTGGCGCTCGGCGTTCTCCACGATGATGGTGTTCGCGAGCGGAATGTCCAGGCCATTTTCGACGATGGTGGTGGAAACGAACACGTCGTATTCATGGCGCATGAAACCGAGCAGGACCCGCTCCAATTCCTTCTCATCCATCTGGCCGTGACCCACGCCGATCCGTGCGCTCGGGACCAAGCCCTGCAACATCGCCGCGCGCGAAAAAATCGACTCCACGCGATTGTGGATGAAATAGACCTGACCGCCGCGGCCCATTTCCTGTTCGATGGCCACGCGAATCAAGGCGTCGTCGAACTTGGCGACCACAGTGTGGATCGCCAGACGATCCTTCGGGGCGGTTTCGATCACACTCATATCGCGGATGCCGAGCATCGACATGTGCAGCGTCCGCGGAATGGGCGTCGCGCTCATCGCCAGCGCATGCACATTGTGACGCAGTTGCTTCAGCCGCTCTTTGTGACGCACTCCGAAACGCTGCTCTTCGTCGACAACCATCAGGCCGAGATCGCGAAACACAATGTCTTTGGAGATGAGGCGATGCGTCCCAATGGCAATATCGATTTTGCCGTCGGCCAATTCCTCGACGTATTGCGGGAGCTTTTTCTTATCGCTCATACGCGAAAACATTTCGATGCGAACCGGAAATGCCCCGAAGCGCCGCTTGAAAGTTTCGAAATGCTGGAACGCCAAGACCGTGGTGGGCGCGAGCACCGCGACTTGCTTGCCATCGCCCAACGCCTTGAACGCCGCGCGCATGGCGACTTCCGTTTTGCCGAAGCCGACGTCGCCGCACAACAGCCGGTCCATGGGATGGCCCACCTCAAGATCGCGCTTGATTTCCTTGATGGCCGACAGTTGGTCTTTCGTCTCCGTATATTCGAAAGCGTCTTCGAACTCGCGTTGCCAATTGGAATCGCGGGAGAACGCAAATGCTTCGGCGGAGCGGCGCTGTGCGTAGAGCTTCAAAAGCTCGTCGGCCATGTCGCGCATTTTCGCTTTAACGCGCGTCTTGCGCTGCGTCCAAGAAGCTCCGCCCATACGATCGAGAGGCGGACCGGATTCGCCTCCGCCACGATATTTCTCGACCAGGTCGAGCCGCGTGAGAGGCACGTAGAGTTTGGCGTCGCCCGCATATTCGAGCAACATGAAGTCGCCCTTCTGCTCGCCCTGCGCGATTTCGCGAAGCCCCAGGAAGCGTCCCACGCCGTGCGTGGTGTGCACCAGATAATCGCCCGGCTTCAGGTCCGCCAGATCCGCCGCGAAGGCCGAATGACGGCTCTGCGAGATGCCTGGTTGCGCCACCATCGCCGAAGGATCGAAAAGATCTTCCGAGCCGATGAAGGCGATCTTCGCCTCGGGAAACACCACGCCGCGGCGGACGAGTCCCTTAATGAGGAACGTGCTCACCACGGGACCCGCCATGTAAGCGCGTTCGGTCAGATAGGGCGACGCGGCCTCGTTCGATGCCAGGCCCAACTGAAACGGCACCGAATATTCGCTGAGGATATCGGCTAATCGTTCCAGCTCGCCGTTCGAAGGAGCAAAGAACGCGACGCGGTAGCCTTTCTCGACCATCGTTTTCGTTTCGGCCACGGCCACTTGCAAGCTGCCGTGAAACGCCAGCGACGGCCGCGAGGCGATGTGCGGAGCGTCGCTGTCGAGATCCAGATTGCGGAGAAGAATCTGTTCGCGGCCTCGCACCCGTTCTTCGAATTCCTCCCAACGGAGAAAGGTCGCTTCGGCCAGATGTTCCGCGTCGGACTGCTGTTCGATGCGTTTCCACAAACGCTCGGCCGCGCCGCGGATTTGATCGGGCTCGTCGAGGATCAATAGAGGAGGTTGCGTGCGGTCGCTCGCGGGGGCGCCTTCCGCGAAATCGGCAAGCGTGCGTTCGCGTGGATCTCCGATCGCCGCCGAAAACTCCCAGCCGGGATATTCCGCGCCGGTGCGCGGCTGCTCGGTCAGCGGCAATACGACGGCCTCCGTAATCTTCATCACCGAGCGTTGCGATTCCACGTCGAATCGGCGGATCGATTCGATTTCATCGCCAAAGAATTCGATGCGCAGCGGGCGAGCGTTCTCCGCCGCGTAGACGTCGAGGATGCCTCCGCGGATGGAATACTCGCCGGTCATTTCCACGGGCTCGCGGCGCTCGTAGCCGATCGACTTGAGATGCGCCTCGATCATTTCGAGAGGCATCTCTTCTCCCGTCCGCAGCTCCAGCGCGAGGCGCGTGTAATAGCTGGCGGAATGCGTCCGCAACAATGCCGATCCGAGGGGCGCGAACGTCACCGGAGCTTTGCCCGTCGCCATGCGCCACAATCCAATCGCGCGCTGCTCCATGATTTCCGAATGCGGCGAGAGTTTCTGTCCCGGCAGAACATCGAGCGCGGGAATCAATTGCGGGCGTCCGACTTCGGGACGCGAAATGAGCAGATCGAAAAACGAGATTGCGTATTCGATCATCGCCTCGGCGCTTTGGTTGCCGTCGGTGATCACCAGCATGGGCCGCTCGGTCAGCTGCCAAAGCAGGACGATGTAGAGCGCCTTGGCCGTGGGCGTCAACCCGGCGAGCGACAGCACGGGCTCTTCGTGGCGCAGCAGTTTTCCGACAAGCTCCTGCAGTGCCGCGTCGCGGCTGAGCGATTGGAAAAGATCACGAACCGCGGGATGAGTCACGGGAAAATCAACGCCGGGCCGCGGCCCTTACGGACGGCGGGCCAGCAATTCCTTCTCGATGTTGGTTGTGGAAAAACCGGGTTCCAGCGCCAGCGCCATCACCTTGCCGCCCGCTGCCTCCACCTCTTCGCGTCCGGCGATGAAATGCGCCCAATCGGCGCCCTTTACCAAAATATTAGGCAGCACGGCGGCGATGAGTTCGCGCGGTGTGTCCTCGTCGAAATACGTTACGGCGTCCACGGTGGCGAGCGCCAGCGCCATGCGCGCGCGTTCGTTCTCATCGATCAACGGCCGGCTGGGGCCTTTCAATCGCGCGACGCTGGCATCGGTGTTGAGCGCAAGAATCAGGATCTGGCCCAGGCTGCGCGCACGTTCCAGCAGACGCACGTGTCCGGGATGCAGAATGTCATAGCAGCCGTTGGTGAATACGACGGTCTTGCCTTCGGCGCGCCAGCGCGCGCGTGCTGCGACGAGTTCCGGGCGAGAGTAAAGAATCCCCATGAGCGATCTCTCCATTGTAAGCGGGAGCAGGGTAAATGCGAAGAGGCGAGGCTGCCTAACCGCCGTAGGTCACGTTGCGTGATGGGTTGCTCAACGAGTCGCTCAATGAGATGCGCGATCAATTACGCGAGAAGAGGCCGTTCCATTTGCGCATGAGGAGCTCGGCCAGATTCAGGGCCACGGCCAGCGCGAGCAAGCCGGGCCATAGAGAAAGCATGGTATTGAGCGAACGATTGCCGGAATCGAAAACGTCTTTCGGCGAAGGCTCGAAACGTCCGCCGGTGAATTCGGCGACCTGCTTGAGCAATTGCGGATTCGATCCGTACTCGGTGAGTTCCGCTTCCGGACGATAGAGGCCCACCTCGGGAAATATGCGCGAATCGGCCACCGGACGGATGCGGAATAAGCCTTGGCGCGGGCCGATGTGGAGCGATCCGCGATAGGTTGCCGCGGCGGTCTTCTTCACGTCGATCTGTTTTTGTAATCCGTCCGAGCCGATGACGAAAATCGGCGGCACCTTCGCGGGTTCGGCGACGCCGGGACCAAGGCGATAGACGACGTTGAGCGAGCCGCTGGCGCTATCGTATTCCGCGGACGCTTCGCCGCCTTCGGCATGCGGCAGCAGATCGCGCGCGAGGTTGGTCCAGAACTTGTCGAAGCCCTTCCACGTCACCCAGTCGGTGGCCCAGCGTGTCTTGGCATCCGACGTAAAGACGGCCGCGCGGCCCAGGCCGTATTGCCAGCGCGCGAGCAAAGGATCGCGGCGGTCCAGGCGCAGAATCGTTTCGGCGGCGGGCTTGGTTTCGTAGCGGACGTAGCCTTTCAAGGCGGGCGCCGTCGTGAAGTCGACGCCCTCGAGGATTTCGGTCTGCTTGGCCACCTGCGCGGTGAGCGCGTTTTCAACGGCGGTGCTGCCGGTGTGCTCCATCACGTCGCGCAGAACGATTTGCTCCAGGCCTGCGGGCTCGCGCAGGAAATACGATTTGCCTCCGGCGAGTTCGGCGATCTTTTGCAGATATTCCTTGTGCACGTCGGCGCCGAGGCCGATGGTGGAAATCGTCACGTGCTTGGAAAGAGCGGTGCGCGAAAGCTCGTAGCTGTTGCCCTCTTCCGAGATGCCGTCGGTCAGCAGGAGAATATGGCGATAGGGCGCTTCGAAGGGCAGCACGCGGTTGTAAGCTTCCGTCAAGGCGGGAGCGATCTGCGTGCCTCCATTGGCGAAGATGCCGGAGATGCGCGAGTTGATGAGCGCGCGATCGTCGGCCTTGCGAATGGGCACCACCCACGCGAAAGAGTTGTCGAACACCAGCACGCCGACCTGATCCATGGGCCGCAGGTTCGAGACAGTACCGGTGGCGGCGGCCTTCGCGAGGTCCATTTTAGGGCCTTCCATCGAGGAGCTCTTGTCGATAATCAACACCACCACGACGCCTTCGTTATTGCGTGGAGGTAGGAGCTTGGCGGGCAGCGCGCGCTCGAGCGCGTCCTCGGCCGTTTTGCTTTCCCCGGTTTTTTCCACGTAGACATTTTGCTCGCCGCCAACCAGCAGGAGTCCGCCGCCTTCGCGTACGTAGCGTTCCAGATCGTCCTTGCGCGCCTCGGCGATGTGTTGGAAATCCCAGTTGTTCAGGACGACGATTTGAAAATCGGAAAAGCTCAGACCCTCGAGCGCGGTGGCGCGGGTGACGTCGAACTGCGCGGATTGCAGGGCTCCCGTCAAGTGGCCGTCGATGTTTACAGGATCCTGCGAAACGTAGAGAAGTTTGGGGCGCTTGAGATTTACGGCCTGATCGTAACGGAGCTCACCGCTGCCCGCGGAACGCAGCAGGATGGTGAGCGCGAGCGCGCCGGGTGTGTTTAGATTCGCGTGCATCCGCACAGGATTGGTCCCGGCAGCGAGTGACACTTGCGACTTGCCCAGGCTGCGGCCTTCGGCCATGAGTTCGATTTCCGCCGTGGTCGCAGCGGGCGAGGACACGTTCAGGTCAATGGCGATGGGCTCGCCCGTAAACGCGTTGCCGGGGACCGAAACAGATTCCAGACGCAGAGGAGGCTGCGGACGTCCTTGCATGGCGAACGTCGCAATCGGGATGCCGGCCTGCCGCGCCTGCCACGCGGCGCGCGCGACGCTGCCCTGATTTTCGCGGCCATCGGTGATGAGGGCGAGGCTCGGCAGCATGTCGCCGGGAAGGGAAGCAGTAGCTTCTCGAATGGCTGCTTCGAGGTCTGTCGAGCGTGCACCGGGACCGGCGGTAGGGCGGAAACGCCAGGGACTTTCGGATTCTCCGGCTTCGGGCGCGCGCGTGGCGCGGGCGAAAGGAATCACGCGCAGGGCATTGCGTCCGCGATTGTCGTTCATCGAAGCGACGAGGCGCGAAGCGCGCGCGAGATCGTCGGCGGAGACGCTGGCCGAAGTATCGACCAGAACCCCGAGCGCCACGCGGCTGCGCGAAATTTCAATGCTGGGTTCGGCCAAGGCGAAAAGAATCAGCGCGAAGGTCGCGGCCTTCAACGCGAGAGCGGGCAAACGGCGCGCGCGCGTGGACTGCGGTCGCGTGACTTCGTACCATGCCCACGCGAAGGGGATCCACACGAGGGCGAGAGCCCATTCGTGTCCGAATTTCACGAGACTTTCCTCAATACGCTTTTCCTCATCACGCGTTCGTCCTCACGATGCTTTCCTCCAGGGGATGCGATCCATCAACCGCGCAGCGCCGGCCGACGCCGCAGCGTTAATAGTCGTTCCGCGTCCGAAGAGGATCCATTCGAGCAGCAATCCCAGGCCTCCAAGAACTGCGAGCCACGGCCATAGATTCGCGACCGATGCCGATTGCGCGCCCAAGCGGGGAAGCCCGCGTGCAACCGACGAAGGAGCCTTCCAGGTTGTCTCGCCGACGTCCGGCAGCGTGAGCGAATAGATGCTATCGCGATCGCCATCGCGCACGTGAACGGTGCCGGGTGCGCCGGAGAAAAAGCGCAGCGTGTCGCCTTGAAACGTGAACGGCAGGGGACGGTCGCGCTCGCCCGTGACGCGGAGCTTGGAGGTGTCCGTTCCTTTCGCCAGAGGAACGCTGATCGCTCCGACCGTCGCGGCTTGCATGTCCCACGTCCGGAACGTATCGGGCGCCATCCAGCGAAGAATGTTCGCGATGAGCAGGGGCGTGGCGAGCTGATACTTCATGGAGGGCCCGGTGGGCTGAAATCCTAGCGCGACCATTTTCGAAGGTGACACTTTCGCAATCACAACAGGTCCCGCGGAGGTTTCGGCTACGACTTGATCGTCCTTCGAGGGCTCGAAGATTTTGGCCGACGTGAGTTCGAGATCCTTTGTATTGAGGCCGGCGGCGAGAGGCGATTCGGCGTGCCAGCGATCGAGCTTGATGTTGCCCTGAACGGCGCCGGGCGTGGCGCCCTGAGGAGCCGCCTGCGTCGTACGAATAGCGAAGGGCGAGCCTGCCGGCGGATCGATCCACAAGACATTCTTGTTGGTGGGTACTTGCGCGGGCACAAAGCGGTCCAGTACGACGATATCGGCGGGTGCGCCATTGAACGAAGCCGCGCCATTGATCAGAGCCGCGGCATCGTAACGCGACGTAGGTTGGAACTGCGCCTCAAATTGCGGATGCCCGGCGAAGAGAGGCCGAAGCGATTCGGGATCGTTCGAATAAACCATGATGTGTGCCGTGCTCTGCGCTGGAAGATCGAGCGCGATGCGATCGTCCTGCGGGAACGCGTCTTCGCGGCTTTCATGTGTGACGCTGTCGAGGGAGCGAACGCGCGCCTGCAGCAATCCGGCCTCGGGCAATTTGAAAGTGAACGTGGCGGAGGCCTCGGCGCCGGGAGCGATAGTCATCGTTTTCGTCGCAAGAGTTGTCTTGCCGGACAACAACTCAATGGACACGTCGCGAGGGCGCGCGCCATCGTTCTTCACGGCGGCGTAGGCGTCCCAGGAATCGGGCGACGTTGCCGAGCGGCGAAGGCCGAGTTTTTTCCAGCCGACGTTTTCGCCGTTGGAGGCGATCTGTAAGAGACGAAAATGAGCGGGCGGTTCGAGCGAATCGGCTTCTTCCTTAGATACGCGGGCGGCTCCGGCGAAGGCGATTTCTCCCGCGCGTCCGGATTCGAGGTGCTGCGCGTTCGACGCGAAATCGAGCGCCTGCTGCAGGTTCAGCGCCGAAGCCGAGGGATGCGACTGACGAATCGCTTCGGCGACCACTTGATGGCGCGATTCGAAAGCGGTGACCGGAGTGGTGAGCGCGTCGGCGCGCACCAGCATGACAGGATCGTTCGCCGGGAGACGGTCCAAGTAAGAGAGCGCCGTGGATTTCGCTTGATCGAGCAAAATTCCCTGCCGCGTGCGAGCGCCCATCCATGCGGACGTATCGAGGATGAGGACGTGATCGCGCGGTGCGAGCGTGCCGCCGAAACGCGGTCCGGCAATGGCTGCGAGCAGGAGCAGCATGCTGAGGATTTGCAGCAGCAGGCTCCAGGGTTGTTGCACTTTGCGGCTGCGCTTCCATTGCGTGCTGGTCTCGCTGGGCGTCCAGAAGCGCAGCGTCGCGACGACGCGGCGGCGGCGCGTGCGATCGAATAAATAAAGCGCGACGAGTCCCGCCGAAATAACCCCGGCCAGCGCTGCGAATTCGCCGAAGCTGAGGTTTAGGAAATTCATGGTTTCGCGCTACTGCACCGCGCCGCTTCTGAGCAGAGGTCCGAAGACGGCGTCTTCCACGGCGACGGAGGTGGATAATCCAACATAGCGCCCGCCGTTGCGGAGCGCCACATCGCGCAAGCGCGCGGAATATTGATCGAAGGCGGCGGTGTAGGCTCCGCGCACATCCTCGCCGAAAGGAAGCTGCACCACGCGGCCGGTTTCGGCGTCTTCCAGCTCCAGTTCTCCATCCCACGGAGGCTCGCGGTCGGCTTCCGACCATACCTGAATCAGAATGATTTCGTGGCCGAAATCGGCGAGAAATTGCAAAGGCTTTTCGCAATCCGCGTCGTCGAGGAAATCGGAGATTATGAAAGTGACGCCGCGCTGCGGATAGCGCGAAATAAACTGGCGCACCACGCTGAGGAAATCCGTGGCTCCGCCGGCTTCGAGAGCCGTGAGAAAGCGGACGGCGGGCTGGATCCGATGCCTTCCGCCGGAGACCACCAGAGGATCGCCGAGCGCATGGCTAAAAGGATTCAGGCAAATGGATTCCAGGCGCACCAGTCCGACGTAGCAGAGCGACGCGGCGAGCTTGCGGGCGTAGTCGAACTTCGTTGTGCCCTTTTCTCCCGTCGCCATCGACTTGCTGGTATCGATCATGATGCGCACCGGGATGCGCGGTTCCAACTGGAACATCTTCATGAAAAGTTTTTCCAGGCGGAGATACGCACGCCAGTTGACGTCGCGGACGTCGTCGCCGTGATGGAAATTGCGATGATCGAGAAATTCCTGGCCGGAGCCGGTGAAGCGCGAAGTGTTGTGGCCGCCCACCAAGCCGGGCAAAGATTTTTGCCAGTGGATCGCCAGGCGTTCCAGGCGTTCGAGCAAAGCATTATCTATAAGAGCTTTGTCTATAGGGGCTTTGTCGATCGGGACTCGGCTGTCTGCCACGAGAAGTTACGCGCGCGAACCGCTGCGCGGCGCCTCCCGGGAAACGCTCGGGATGATTTTCTCCAGCACCGTTTCCGGCGTCTGGCCTTCCGCATGGGCGTCGAAGTTCAGAATGATGCGGTGGCGCAAAACAGCGGGCGCGATCACTTGGATATCGTCGGTGGAAAGGTGCAGCCGTCCTTCGAGCAGAGCGTGCACTTGTCCGCATTCCACCAGCGCTTGCGCGCCGCGCGGAGATGCTCCGTAGCGAATAAACTTTTGCGCGAGCTCGTGGCCCTGGCCGCCTTCGGGCTGCGTGGCCATCACCAGATCGATCGCATAGCTCTGCACGTGTGGGGCGACCAGCACTTCGCGTCCTACGCGGCGCAGCTCTAGAATCTCTTCGCGGGTCAGAATCTGCTGGATGGGTGTCTCTTCCTTTTGAATAGTGCGCGTGACGATGGTGCTGAGATCTTCGCGCGAAGGATATTTCACCAGGATCTTCATCAGAAAGCGATCGAGCTGTGCTTCGGGCAGCGGATAGGTGCCCTCCATTTCAATCGGATTCTGCGTGGCCATCACCAGAAACGGCGGCTCCAGCTCGTGCGTCGCGGTGCCCGTGGTGACGGTGTGTTCCTGCATCGCTTCGAGCAACGCCGATTGCGTTTTCGGCGTGGCGCGATTGATTTCGTCGGCCAAAACCAGATGCGCGAAGATCGGGCCCGGTTCGAAGCGCAGGCTCTTGTGGCCTTCTTCGGTATCGATCATCATGCTGCCGACAATGTCGGCGGGCATCAGATCCGGCGTGAATTGAATGCGCGAATATTTCAAGTGCAGCACGCGCGCGAGTGTACGCAGCAGCGTGGTCTTGCCGAGTCCCGGCACTCCTTCGAGCAGCACGTGGCCGCCGGCGAGCAGGCAGATGAGGACGCCGTCGACGACCTCCGTCTGACCAACGATAATCTTGCCGATTTCCTGGCGAACGCGATTGAGACGCTCAGTGGCGACTTGCAGGGAACTGTCCGTTGGCACGATCTTCATAATATAGCGCAGAGGCTCCCCACCGCCGAGAATGTTCAGCGCGGGACGGGTGGGCTAAGGTCGTGTCCTATGCAGAGAGATGGTCTGGGTCAATTTTCGTATGTCCACTAAGGTGAACTACTAATACGTTCGAAGGCCTTGCATTGATACGCTGCCAGTAGGATGGCACGACGTATACACTGGATCGCAATCTTTCTGATCGCCGGAGGACTGGCCGGAGCTCAGACCATGAGCGAATATGGAGCTGCCACTGCCGGCGCCGTGATCGGTGGCGCCAGCGGAAAAGTCGTCAGCAACGGCATCACGGCAGTCTTCGGCAAGATGGATGAGCAAACCGTGAAGGCCGCAGGTAAGGAAGAAAACAAGGCCAAGACAAGGGCCTCGGAATTCAGCGTTGCACCCCCGCCCGCGATTCAACCCGCGGCCGCTTACGGCGGAGTTTCGGGTGGCGCGAGCAGTTCCGGCGGTACAGGATCAAAAAGGGCAGCACGCAAAAGCGCGATCAATGAAGATACTTCGGTTCCGCCGCCCCCGCCGCTGATGGAACGCGCACCCGTTCGCAAGCCGGTCGCAACGGTCGCCGTGAACGCGCCTCCGCAAGCGCCGTTTGCTCCTTTCACTCTGGCGGATGCTTTGCCGGCGACACCTATACCGCCGCCTCCTACGATGACTCCGGAATCGTTCCGGCAAATCGCCGCGGGAATGAGCCGGCGCCAGGTTTTGAACTTCGGCGAACCGTCTTCGCGGATCTCGATGTTCGAAGACGGCCACATGGTTGAGATGTTCTCCTACCGCGCCAGCGGCCAAGCCTTCGGACACCTGCGATTGGAAGACGGAACTGTGGTGGTCACCGAAGCCAAATAAGCGACGCGTACCTGCCGAAGCAGCCCTTTCAGGAACCGCGCCGGTGGAATGCGCCATAATCGGGACTGTGACCCTCGATCCCTCCAAAGTTTCCGCCAACGACGCTTATAAGCTCTTAGTGACAGCCATCGTCCCGCGGCCCATCGCCTTTGTTTCCACGATTTCGAAAAACGGCATTTTCAACCTTGCGCCCTTCAGCTTCTTTAACGGATTTTGCGGCGATCCGCCGATTGTCGGCTTCAGTCCGAACAACAATCCACCCAAGGATTCGCTGGTCAACGCGCGCGATACGGGCGAGTTCGTGGTGAACATCGTCACCGAAACCATCGCAGAGAAAATGAATCTGACGTCCGGACGCTATCCGTACGAGGTCGACGAATTTCCGATTGCCGGACTGACGCCCGCTGCGTGCAACATCGTCAAGGCTCCACGAGTGCTGGAATCGCCGATCAGCATGGAATGCAAAGTGACGCAGATCATCGAGCTCAGTAATCGTCCCGAGGCGAA
>Ga0182030_10006320_pt1 | contig 25013 bp, 20 predicted proteins | sample 812S3MmetaG_FD_121299 | JGI IMG/M metagenome (GOLD analysis project Ga0182030, IMG submission 121299) | Permafrost microbial communities from Stordalen Mire, Sweden - 812S3M metaG (Illumina Assembly) | ecosystem: Environmental > Terrestrial > Soil > Wetlands > Permafrost | place: Sweden...
CGCCATGGTGCGCCTGCACGCCAAACTCAAACAGAAGAAGATGGAAACCACCATGCTGCTACAAGTTCACGATGAACTGGTCTTTGAGGCCCCCAAGGGCGAGGTCGAGGAAGTGAAGAAGCTAATCGTGAAGGAAATGGAAGGGGCCATGGAACTAAAGGTGCCCCTGAAGGTCGATGTGGGGGTGGGCAAGAACTGGCTCGAGGCGCATTGAGAATTGAGGGCTGTTGGGGGGAGCGCTTGTATTTTATTGTGATGCGTGTTAATAATTATTAGGTCCTATTAATTACTGTTAAGAGGCGCCCCATGGCCAACAAAGTGGTGACATCCGTTTCCCTCCCGGCTGAAGTCCTGAAAGAAGCCGAAAAAATCGCCAAGGAAAAGCACCAATCCCGAAGTGAGCTCATCAAGGAAGCGGTTCTTCAATATTTGGACGAGCATCACTGGAAAGCCATGCAGGAAGAAGCCGCGCCCTATGCCGCGGCTAAGGGCGTAAGGACCGAGCAGGACGTGGAAGCTTTGGTCCGGGAGATTCGGACTTCTAAGCGCGCGAAGGCTTAAGGTTGCTGCGCCTCGTTCTCGATACGAACATCTGGATTTCAGCCTTCCTCACCCCCGGTGGCCTCTGCGATAAGTTGGTGCGGGCCCGGGGCCATGAAAATCTGCGGCTGTTGGCTTCCCGTCATATCCTGGATGAAATCGAGGAAGTGCTGGTCCAAAAGTTCAAAATGCCGGGACCCATGGCGGAAGAACGCCTGAGGTATGTGATCCGGCACGTCCATCTTGTGGAACCCACCCAAAGGCTTTCGGCCGTCCGGTCTTGCGAGGCCGATAACCGGATATTGGAATGCGCGGTGGCCGGACGGGCTTCCTACCTGGTCACAGGGGATAAAAGCCATCTTTTGCCTTTGGGACATTATGGGGGGGTTGAGATCGTCACCCCCCGGCGCATGGTGGATTTGTTGAAGTTATGAGGAAGGTGGACGTGGGGATGGGGAAGAACTGGCTCGAGGCGCATTAGAATTTATAAATTTGTATATTAGGTCAATATGAAAAATAATTGGTTTAGCCCAATACCTTTGCCTGACAATAGTTTTGTTCGACTGTTTTTATTGTCATATTTTACTTTCGGCACAGTTTTTTTGATTTGGTTATGCAACTACATCGATAAGAGGCTGGCGGAATATAAGGGCGTATGGGCCCTTTTATTGATGAATTTCATTGGACGATTAATCATATTTTCCGTTTTGCTTGCTGTGTTTGTGTATGGCAGCGTGTTTTTTATTAACGCTTTAGCTCATGCTGCGGATTTTTACCTTTCAAGAAGAGTCAAAGATAAAAACGGCTTAGGATTTTCCCACCTTTCCCAAGAAGACAAAGAAATTACGCTTCCGGTCAAATACCATCCTGAAATGGTGGGTCTATGGTTTTTTCCAACCCTTATTGCCGTCGGAGTGACCATTTACGCTTACTGCTCTACTTCCATTGAACCAAGGGACAAACCCTTTATGCTTATGCTCATTTATCCGATCGCTTTTGCCATGATTTTGGGGAATTGGAGTTGTTTGAAATTAACTGAGGAAGGTTTTGCTTTTTTGCCCTTTACCTTTTTTCGACGTAATAAATTTATCCCATGGGGGGATATTTCGGGGGTTATTCTCACCACAAGATACTTAACTATTTTCCTCAAACAAAATTCCGGCTCTATTTCCCTGAGAAAAGGTTTATATCTGAAGGTGTCAATCCAGAATTTTTTACGGGTATTAAAAAAGAAAAACCCCTCAATCAGGCTGAGCGAAAGCTCGAAGAAATATCTTGAATCGTAAATATGCTGTCAGACATAGCCGAAATTAGGTATTGCCGCCTTTGCTAAAGAATTTAGCCTTTTCTTGAATGGCTTATACGTCATTTCACCAGCCGTGCCAGCCCCAAGACCACCAAAAGCGTTCGCTCCACAGCCGCCATCTCGACCGACGTGAGGCTGGCTAAGGGGCCTTCCACCAGGCGGCGCCGATCCAGAGTCATGGGCTTCTCCACGATCACCTGGCTGTCTTTCAAGAGGCGCCCACGGGCGGGAAGGGTGACCCGCAAGCGCTGGATTTCGGGCCTGACCTGCGAGGTGAGGGGAAGGATCACGATGGTTTCGGCCCCTTCCCGGGTTAGGGCGTTGTCTTGAAGAACGAGAACCGGCCGGGTCTTGCCAACTTCAGCTCCCTGGGCGGGGTTCAAATTAGCCACCCAAACTTCCCCTCGGTTTATTTCCACCATGGACTGCCCTTTTCCTGGGACGCCTGGCCCGAGGCAGCCTCATCCCCATAGGGCAAAAAATCTTCCGCAACGGCTAAACCTTCCTGCCGGACGTCGGCGGGCAGGTTCTTCATTTCTAGAACGATGGACTGCCTGAGGCGTTCCTGGTTGCGGTAAGCCAGGTATTGTTCCAGTGCCTCCCGGACCAAGTCGGACCGGGATTTATCCGCGAGTTGAATTTCCTGGTTCAGCAGGTTCTCAAGCTCCTCATCCAGCCGGATCGTAATGACGCTCATGTATTAAACTCCTATTACAATATGTATTATATTTATAATACTAATAGTAATACATTTCAAGATTACCATCGTCTTGTCCAGCGGCTGGACAAGCGAACTTAACCATAGGTCGGTTGGATAGGGGTGGCCTGTTCCCTCCCCCCAAACCCTGAGGCACTCGAAGGGTTGAGGGAAATGGTTAGGGTGAGGGGTAAGGCGAGGGTCGGCTAAGAATTTCCGGCTTCATTAAGGAACTTAGTCAATTTGCCGACTATGCCCCCCTCCAAAGATCGGTGGGCGCCCTGGGCGATCTCCAAGGCCTTTTGGCCCCCGGTGACAGCCAGACGGATCTCGTAACCCTCCCCACCCTTGTGTTTGACCTTGATGGCAGGGTTCAACCCTTTCCAGTTCATCGCGAAGGGGTCTTCTCCCTTGTTTTGGCCGTTTGAGTTCTTTTTGGGGTCAAAATCCTCCGGTTGCCCTCCGTTTTTCACGTATTCCATCACCTTTTTGACCGATCCGGCCGGCATTTTAAAGTCGATCATGATTTCTATGGCTAAACTCATCAAGTCAGGGTCATCAAGGTCGGTTAAAGCCAGCAAAATAGACTCGGTAATCTCGTAAACGGGTTCTGTTTTGTCCCGAGGTGGGACAAGATCATTCTCCTCATCCGGGGTTTTGTCCCGAGCAGGGACAGAGACATCCCCATGAAGGGGGGCTTTGTCCAAATTGCAATCAATAGTCCCCCGGGTGAAGCTATCTATGACCGCTAATATCTTTAAAGCCCTATTTACTTTGCTTTTAGAAATCCCGAGCCGGTCGGCCAGTTCTCTCTGGGTCAGCTTGGGATGGAGTTTTTGTTCCTTCTCAATGGCCAAATCCCAATCCCACCAGCTCATTTCGACATTGCTGTTGTCCAACAAGGAGGCCAGGTGGGTGTCTTCGGGGGCGATATCCAGGATGACGCAATCCAGGGTCTCAAAACCGGCCAATTTGGCCCCGGCTAAACGCCGATGGCCGCCGATCACCATATATTCGAAACCGAATTCACCATTCGTTTTTTTAGGTGCTTTCGAGTCTTCCCCCCACTCGTGGTTAAAGTATGAGTAAGAGGCTTTTTCCTCCTCCGTCAGGCGGCGAACCTTTGCGATGGTTTGCTGGCCTATGGCCTTCAGGGAATCGACCATGGATTGGATGGACCCCGGTTGGAACATTCGCCTTGGCTGGTCCAGGTTCGGCATGATCTTGGGCAAAGGGATTTTCACTACTGAGAGGGACTGAGACATAGGGAACCTCCAAAGGTAGTTGGCAGCTCACAGTCGACAGTCGGCAGTTAAGCTTTAAGCCTAACTGCGGTCTGCGAACTGCCAACTGCGAGCTGTTATTCGCTCCCCTATGTTGTTGGCCCTTGCTCGGCATCTGGTAGTTAAGTTTAAGGCCAAACTACCGACTGCGAACTGCCGACTGCCAACTGTCTATAGATAATTCAGACTCTATTTATGGGTCAATTGGAAAAAGGAAAGAACGCGTTTTTTAGGGTCGTAATCGGGTGGAAAGCCCCAAAACGGACAAATATGGTGCGGAAAAGGGGAGGGAACTTCACAAAATTGGGTGCGATAATAGCTTCGCGGTAAATCCTGGGCGAGGCAGTTGGTAAGAGAAGTACACTATCTGGTAGTTCAATATATCTTTTTAAAAAAGGTATAAGCCCGTGATCCGAGATATCCCCTCCAAATCCATAACACAAACGTATCCTTTGGGCAAATGGGATTCCCTTGTCTTTTGGTTGTGCATTCTCTTTGCAGGTCTGCTTTTCTGGGTCGTTTTGACTGAATTGAAATGCTGCGATTGTCCCGGCTTGGCAGACTACATTGGTATCTTCTTTTTTTGTCTATCTGGTTTTGTTTCTTTAATTGCAGCTTTCTATATCAAAAGCTTAGGTAAAAGATCCATTGTTCTCAGTCCGAAGGGTATCGCCAAAATCGATAAACGGGGCACCCAGACTTTTGTTGGGTGGGATGAACTAGGGGATTTTTCCACTAAAAACCGCAAGTTCGGCTTATCCCCTTACCTTTTTGATCAATCGGGTAAACGGAAAATTCTGATTGGGGTTCTAAAAGAATATCCCTTAATCGTTGAACGCGTTTTTAAAGAATTTGTTAAGCGGATGCCGCTTACTTCTTTACCACAAACTTTCAAATGGGTTCCAGATCATTCATTGGTGATCACCCGCAATGGTATTCAAATATGGGATTCACAAAAAACAGAAACCATAACTTGGCTTGAGATCGATCGGCTTGATATGGGAACAAAATTTTATTTTTTTAGATTTCTCCCTTTTTTAAAAATAACAGTAAAAGACGGCCGGGTTTACCGAATTCAAGATCGTCAGGTAATGGGCGTTTACCTTACGCTTAGAAAAATTCTCCAACGACAGAAATCCTATATGCCGACGCCTTTGCCCGAACAAAAATTACCTTTTGGAAATATGACGATCTTTGGTGCACTTTGGGGGATTTTATGGGCCAACCTTCATTTTTCTATGTCTAAATTCATACCGTTGGGCCCTGGGAACATTTGGTTTTGGGTTTGGATTTTTTCATTAGTCGTGTTCATTTTCGTAATTATGAGGTTGGTTAGACGGGGGGAAAGACTTTGGCCGCAAGTACCTACTCAGAAACTTGCCCGCCAATTAACGATCTTAATTTTGGCTGGCCTTTTTTCTATTACTACGGGGGCCTTCGTCACTGGCGCTATATGGTGGCATTTCGGACAAGCCGCCTTAGATAAAGCCAAGAAGGATGTGGCCGCAGCCGGTTATAGCTTCGATATGCCAAAGAACACGACTCCTATACCAGAAAAAGAAAACTCAGTTACCTACCTGAAAATGGCTGCCGAAGCTAAATCAATCGGACCTTTGCAATTCAACAACAGTAATAATACCCTTTGGAAAAAAGAATTTTACGGTAAGAAAACTGAATGTGACTTTTTAGCCGATTTTCAAATCCATGCCAGAGAAGGTACTCTTTCCTCTGAAGAAATGCTTTACGCCAAAAAACTTCTTAAGTCACACGCGGATATTCTTCAATTGATTGATACCGCTTATGAAAAACAGAAGGTCGATTGGGGGATGGACTTTACCATTAAGCCTTCTTACGACATCAAAATTCCTACCAGCGGCCCGACGATGAATTTCGCACGACTTCTCATGTGCCGGGCCGTCGTTCAGGCAAAGGGGAGCAGGATTCAAGAAGCCCTTCAAAGCATTAAGGCTGGACTATTCATTGGCCAAGCCGAAGGAAAAAAGGCTTTCTTAATTGATGTCGTAATTCATGGGGCAATATGCCACGTGATGCTTGACGCTATAAGAGCTATTGAACCTTCAGTTGATCCCCGCTTGGAAGAAAAAGAACTTTTACCCATTCTGAACGCGCAAGATCTGAATGATGAATTTATGAATAGCCTTCAAATGTATTATTTGGCCACCAAAACTGGCTGGTTAGAAAAATTCGCCCGTAATGATTACAAACCTTCCCAAATGTTGGACGCTGCTTCTTTCTATGAAGCCCAAATACAGAAATTAAATGCAATGAAACTTCCCTATATAGAATCCAAAAAAGCGTGGGACAAGGCTGATGCTGATTTCCAAAAGACCGGTTGGATGGACGGTTTGATATGGGACGATAGGACTTTCCCAGGGAAATACCGCATGGATGAAACGGTAGCCTATTGCCGTCTTGCGCATGCCGCTGTTGAGGCACGACTTTTTCATGCAAAAAATCAGCATTGGCCCGATGCGGTATGGGAATTAGAAAAAAAGAACTGGGACGATTATCTTGATCCTTTTACGGATCGTTACAATTTGCGGATTATGCGATACGGGAATGGAATCCTGATTTATAGCGTTGGTCCTCAAGGCCTAGACAACCAGGGGATGCCGCTTGATCCTAAAAATAAATTTTATCCCTACAACATTACCTGGGTTTTAAAGAAATAAAGGGGAAAAGATGGCCAGACTCCTTCCTGACCCCATTCTCGGTTGTTAACGAGTTCTCACGATCGGCAAAATTTAAAAAGATGGATTCCTACCCGGTTTCGACCTAAGTAAGCAACGCCCGCAACCAAGGCTCCAATTGAGTTGAGCGTAATAGAAAAAGATAAAAAATATGGCTCAGGGGACAAAAAACAAAAGCCTTAATTCTTTCACCCTTTTCTTTTTTTCCTTCAGGGCCTTCAGGTAAATCAGCAGGCAGCTTATAAGGCGTATGGGGCTTAGAAGCTGGACCACGCAAGCCACCAAAATATCCAAACCATGAGTCAACCATGGATTGCCCGGAAAGGGGACCCAACCCAGACGCGCAAGTTGGTCCATTAAAAGTGGAAAATAAGAAGGGACCGACAAGACGAGGAAAACGAAAAAGATCATCCACCGATGACCCAGGGTCAGTTCCCGGCTTCGCGTGAGGGGATCCATCCTGGTTTGGCTTTCAAAACAAACGGCGAGTTTGGTAAAGATCAGGGCCAAACCTACGATAAATCCGGGTATGAATAGGACAAAAAAGAAATATAAAAGCCAAACCGGAAGGTGAAATAAATCCACGAGAAAGAAGATAATCAAGCCTGCGGGGATCACTAAGAGAGCTACATAAAATGCAGCCCGAAAGTTTGCGATAAAGGCCGGAATCCATTTCCGAAAGCTAAAAATGAGAGCGTCTTTTGGGGAAGGTGAACCTTTTTTTTGAAGGAAGCAGGCGAAGCCATATAAAAGGGCCAAAGTAACAAAGAGGCGCAGAAAACCTGAGAAAAGGTCAAAGATGAAATGTATGGTCAAATGATGTAAATCAGGGGGTAAGGCAAATTCACTGATAAGTTCCAGGGGAAGGTTGACGAGTAATACCACGACGGCGATAAACCCAAAACTTTTGAAAAACAATCCAAAAGAAAGTTTGATTAATTCTAAAATTGTTTTGAAATGTGGTCTTGGAATTCTCAGGCTTAAATCGATTGGTATATTGGCCATCTGGTGACCTCTTGCCTGAAATAAGACTCGTTGATCACCAAGAGTTTAACCCATAACCTTTATTTGTGCGCAGGGTCGTGGGACGGGATCAGACATTAAGCATTAATTTTTATAACCGCTCAGCCCGTTGAAGCACGTTTTACCAACCAACCCTTTTCAACCCAATACTAATTTTGCTCGACCTTATCCCGTTCATGGCGGATCCAAGACAAATATTCACGCCATTCCCTTAAAAGGCTTTGTTTTCAATTCCGAAAAAAATTACGAGACAATTTCATCCATGAATGCCTGAATCGGGAGATTTTTCTGCCGAAGCCGGAGGCAAGAGCGATAATAGTTTGGTTGCGGCGGTTTGATCACCAGGGGGGACCGCCCGGCTAACCTGTATTTGAAAAGAACGTTGTTGGAAGGTCCAAAATGCCCGATGCCCCAGTCAAACACATCAAAGCCCTCACCCTCAACAAACAAGAACGAATCGTCATGGCCGAGGAGAAGACCAAGGAAAGGCTCCTGGTCGTCGATTTCTTCAAGGACGTGCTGACCGCCACGATCAACGCGAACGGCAAGGGGGTCCTCCAGCAGCTCGTCCTATCCCTCAACGAAAGTTCCGCCGACAGGCTGGTTCAAACGCTCGTCGTGGCCAAGGCCTCCGGGGGGATCACGAAAGACTGCGCCGTTGACGCGGACAAGACCATCGAGTTTCTCAACGGGCCTATCCCGAAGGCCGAGGGGCTGGAAACCGAGGTGTTCTGCCAGCAGGCCGTGGACTACATAAAATGGAAAAAAGAAAACGACTCGATCATGCTGCAGTTGTTCCGCGACGTCTACGTGCATGAGCGGGGGTTGAAGAAGGGAATCCTGCTGGAAGTTTCGATGGAGGCGGGCTCCCTCCTGGCGGCGGAGGAAGCGGCTAAGGCCAAAAAGGCCCCTCCGGATCCGCAGCGGGATCTCAAGTCCTTCATCCTGGAGAACCTGAAGATGTTTTCCGAGGTGGAGCAGGACAAACTGGATGACGTCAAAGAAATGGTCCGGCTGTTTTGGCCGGGGCTCTCGGGCGACACGGCACAAACCGAACTATTCCAGAAATTAAACGGGAAACTCAACAAGCTGGACAAGGACCAGGTGCAATATTGGGGCGGCTACCTGAGCCTGAGGGTGATAGGCGAGAATGACTCCAAACCCCTTTGGTTCGATTGCTTCTTGAAAGAGCGAACCAAGGAGGTGGCCGACAAGCAGGCGAAAGAAAATGAACTGCTGATGAGCCAACTGCACGAAACCAGCTTTGAAGAAATGCTGCCGGATGAACTTGAGCCGGAAAAAGAACAACCCAAGCCGGATGACAGCCTAACCTTTTACGGGGCCGCCCATAAGGTGAGTACGCGCGAACCGATCCGCCTCCTGGAAGGCGTCAAGATGGCCGACCTGAAGGTTCGGGTCACCTATGAGGCCCCGAAACCCGAGGGCCGCAAGGGCAAAGTCGATTACTACCCATTCATCTGCCAGGCCCTTCCGGGGCCGAACGACCCGGAACCGAAACAGACCCTGGGGCTCAATGAGCTCCTGGTAGGGTCCTTCTACGACGAGAGAAACCAAACCTACGCTCACTATATTGTCAGGACGCGCAGCGAATTCGAGTTTTTGTTAAAAAACCACAAGACCCTTCAAGCGGAAAAACTGAGGGTGTGCGAATACGACACGGCGTTGAAGAACGCCTTGCCCCCCACCATCCGCAAAGACGCGAGGATTGCGGTCGTCGAAAGAACGCAGCAGTTCCTGGCCCAAAACCGCGGGAAAATCCCCGCCGTACTGGCCGCCCTGAAAGCCGGGAAGGGGGATGACGCCATCTCAGCCCTGAAGGAATACGTCAAGTCCCAGCCATCGCCTGATGGCAGGCTGGCTTATGACCTTAAGTATCTCCTCAAAAAGGTCCTGGCGGCCAAGGCCCAAATCATACCCGCCAAACAGGAGTACCAAACCCAGCTTGAACTTCAAAATAAAATCTTGGCCCTGACCCAAAACGAGATCAAGACAAACCAAACGGCCCAACGCATCCAGGCGTTCAAGGCCAAGCTGGCGGTTCAGGTGAGGCAGACGGTCCAGGCCAAGAAGGCGCTCGATGTCCACCTAGCACCCCTTCTGGAATTGGTGACCCAGGCCTATCAAGCGCGCCAATTACAACCCAAGCCTCCCACGAAGACGCCCTACAAGCCCAAGCCGGTTTTGCCGGGCCAACCCGCGTTCCAGTGGGAAACGGTGATCCCGTGGGAAAAACTGGCCCAGCTGGCCGAGGATCTTGCCGAGAAAACGAACGCGCAATTGACCGGGGTGAAAATCGCTCTGAAATTGCCGGAATTCAATAGGGACATCAACGATTTGAACATCGATAATCTTCTCAATTCTTTGAATGACATCACCATGAAAAGCACGAAGGATCCGATGGGCCAGCTTGCCATGGTGATGGCTGAAACCCTGGCGGATTATCTATCTTCCCTGGATGAGATCAGCAGGCGGCAGATGATCCATGCCATGTCCCGGCTGGCGGAAGAAATGTTCCCAGCGGAGTGGAAGGTTTAACAGGATTTTGAAAAAGCCGGTGCCTATACCTTCACGACACGTAAAGAATTTTTTAACCGCCGATTAAATCCGATGGACGCCGATAAGTTTGAGAAAGCCTTAAACGATAAGCCGTAATCGGCGCGTGCGAAGCACGTCGGATTTGATCGGCGGTTCCATGTCTTTTTGGTTTTACTTGTATGGGATACTTACTAAAAAGCCGGAAGAACGTAATTCTGAAACAACTCGAGGGAACCTCTCGCAGCTTTAGCGTCGTTGTAATTCCCACCTGTGACCACGCAGACCAATTCCTTGTCCGGTACGATAAAGAGATAATTCCCGCCCACGCCCCAGCCCATAAGAACTTGAATCTTTTTTGTTTCTGCCGGCATCTCCGTTTTCCACCAGAGATATCCATAATCATATTTCTTGTTGGTTTGATCCTTGTCGACATGGGCTGAAGTGGACCGATCAATCCAATCTTCCGATACGACCTGTTGGCCGTTCCATTTTCCTTTATGAAGGATCAGAAGGCCGATCTTGGCCAGGTCGAGGGGAGAGAGGGAGAGCCCAAATGAGACCGGAACGACGGTGGTCCCGGCCGAGGGCGCCTTTACCAATTGGGCCGAATGGATCTCGAGGGGATCGAATAGGTACTTCTGGGCGAAATCGGGAACGTTCATCCCGCTGGCTTTCTCCAGAATTACGGATAAGGGAAGCAGGCAGGCGCCGCAGTAAGCGAATTGCGAGCCTGGCCGCCGGGCCAGGGGTTTGGAGAGGGTGTAATCCGCCCAATCGTCCGACCGAACCATGCCCCAGGAGCAATCCTGGGCGTTCTTCCAGTCGGAACAATCCAACCCCGAGGACATGGTGAGCAGATGTTCCAGGGTGATTTGGTCCTTCTGGGGGTCCCAATCTTTTCTCGAACGGTAAGCGGGAAAGAAATCGTAAAGACGCTGGTTTGTTTGAAAGAGTTTTTGGTCTTGGCCAATCCCGAAGAGCAAGGAAAAGATGGATTTGGTGATGGATTGAACCGGGTGGGTGTCCTCATCCTTGTAACCATAGAAGGTCTCATCCACCAAGCGTTTGTCGTTTTGGACCACGACGATGCCATGGATATGGGGGAAGGTGCCGTCGAGAATTTTTCGAACCCCTAACTCGATTAAAGGTATCCCACGGGCGGGCAGGGAAGCAGACTCCCGGCCTTCTTGCTTCGAAGGCGGTTGATAGGTATAGGCCGTGACGGGTTGGTTTTCCGCGTCTAATCGGGGAAAGAGGTAATCCGTTCCCGGGTAGAGGGTGATCGACGAGGACGCCCCGGGTTTCTCAAAATTTCCATGGGTTTGATGATAAGTGCCGATCAAGTAATGGTATTTGGGACGCGACTTCAGGCTGAGAATCTGACCGTAGAGGGTTTGACCCTTGAGGGAATGGTCGGTGGCGTGAAGAATGGTCACGGGAACGTTGTAAAGCCCGTCGTCGATATTGTTGAAAAGAACGGACAAGTTACCTTGGGGGTCTTCCTTGATCACTAAAGCGACCCTGAATTTCACCAGTCCCACATCCAGGGACCCTTGCCAGGTGCCTTCTAATCCCATGGCCCAGGAGGCAGAACCGAACAACCAGGCGGGCAGGAAAAACAATAAAGTCAGCGTGTTTATAGATAGGAAGGGTTTCCGTTTCCGGAAGCTCATGGTTTCGCCGAAAAACTGTTACGAATCCATCGATTCATGGGCATCTCGTAGAAATGATAAGAAAGCGCGGCGAATATAGTCGTGACCGCGACGAAAACGACAAAAGCGAAGGCAGTATGAAGTCTGACGATATAAGGGTGGATGAAATAAAGAACGGCACCATGGAATAGGTAATTGCCGTAACAATATTTCCCGGGCCAGGAAAGCCATCGTAAAGCAGGAGACTCGAAAAAGGGGAGGTGTCGACCGCCCAACAAAAAGCCGAAGACACCTAGCGCGAGAAGGGTAGGCCCTAAGACAAGGCTCTTTCCCTCCAGGGCGAAAGGCCCGAAATAGACCGCCAGACCCAACAGCAGACCCGCCAGGCTGATCAACCCACTCACTCCTTTTCTTGATCGGAGCCAGGGGTCCCACCGCAGGGAAGCTGCGTAAAGAAAGATTCCCGCCGCGAAAGCGTCCAAGACCCCAAAAGTGAAGCGGGTGCTGAGGCCGAAATCATTCTGGCCGAATTGATATATACCCCATCTCCAGCCGACAGCCACCCCGACCATCAACCCTAAGCAAACCAAAAGGTTCCGAACATTCCCGAGTTTCGTGAGCAGCCAGGGATAGATCAAATAAAACTGCTCCTCGACCGAAAGGGACCACAGGACACTGAAGAAAACCGCCAGGTGAACTCCCGAGACAGCGGACCACCAGTTGAAGTTAAAGGTGAAAAGAGTGAGGAAAAAAAGGGGGTAGGCTAGAACCTGGGGGTCCCCGAAACAATAGAGGAACCTGTGGGAAGAGTCGTTAGCGAAAAAGAGCGCGGCCAACCCCGCCAGGACCACGAGAAAATAAAGGGGGAAGATCCGTCCGATCCGCTGGCCGTAAAAAACGGAGAAACGGGCGTTGAAAAGCGAGGGGGAACGGGCGGCCAGCACGCGGGTGATGAGGAAGCCGGACACCACGAAGAAAATGAAGACTCCATAGATGCCGTTTTGCTGGAAGGCCTGCCAGAAGGCCTGGAACCAGGGCTCCTTCGAAAGGTACAGCGTGGGTTTCAAGTGGAGGGCCATGACGACGACGATGGCGAAGGTACGGGTCAGGTCCACGATCTGGAAATTATCCTTGGTTGTGGGAGAGGGCAAAAGGCGGCCTTTTTGGAATATGGGTTCTGCGCTCAGGGCTTCAGTTTAAAACAAATGATAAAGGACTGCCGACAATTTATGGAACGGGCCGGAGAGACCTCCATTTTGGGGTTTCCACGGTTATAATTTTGCCATGCCTGAAAAAGCTTCTTTCGACCCTGCCGTTTTTCACCGGCCTCTTTTGACCTCCCTCGCGATCACTTGTTGCTATTTCATTCTCGGTTGGCTTTTTTTCACGCCCTTCTTCCAAAGCAACGACGACATGGTCTTGAACTGGATCACCCAGGGGTTTGGGCTGGTTGACCACCCTTCCGAATTCCTCGTATTGGTCAACGTCCTGGTCGGATTGGTCCTGAAGAACCTAAACCTTTTCTGCCCCTCCGTCCCCTGGTTCGGCGTCGGGTTGTTCTTGGTGTTTTTCCTGTCGGTCTGGGCCTTGCTTGCCGCCTTGTTCTCGAGGGAAAGGTCTCCCTGGATGCTGTTGTTCTTTGGGTTGCTGGGAACGCCCCTGTTCTTCCATTGTTTTGCCTGGCCCCAATACACCGTTTACGGCCTCTTGGCGGCGATCTCCGGGGTTTTACTCCTGGTTCATCCGATCCGTCCCGGGAAACTTTCCGATGGGATGGTCCTTGTACTGCTGGTGGTTTCTTCCTTGATTCGCCTGGAACCTGCTCTTTTTACATTGGCTGCGGGCTTGGTTTACATCCTGACCGGAAACCGGGAGGAGGTGAAGGGACGACTGAAGGTCCTCTCGGCCGCGCTTTTGCTCATCTTTTTCGGGGTCGGGTTTGACCGATGGTATGTGGCGGCCCACCCCGGATGGAAAGAGGCCCGAACGTATTTCGACAGACGTTTTTCCATCGACGAGATCAAAGTCACCGACTATGAGCGTCAGAAGGCGGCTTTCCAAGCGGTGGGTTGGGAGCCGGAGGATTACCGCATGTTCACGGACACCTTTTACGCGGGGCCTGCCTTTGATCTGGATAAGCTCCAACGGTTGGACAGCCTTTTGAAAGTGGACTACCGAGTCAAATGGGAGCTGCTGGGGGAATTGATCCAGAATTCTTTCGTTCAAATGGTGCTCATGGGGTTGGGAGCCGGTATTTTTCTCACCGCGATGTTCGTGGGCCGGGGGTGGGGACCCTTGGTGTGGGTCCTCGCGATGATATTGATCCTGGTCCTTTTTCAAAAGATCGTGGCCCGGGTTCTTTGGCCCCTCCTCCTTTTTGCGGATCTTGTGATGCTTTTCACCTGGCCGGTTTTCCCAAAATTGAAGCGGGGCTTGGCCTGGGCGGCCATTCTCTTGGCGCTGGTTTTGGCCGGGGGCGCTTTTCACTGCCTGAAAGAGGATTGGACGGTCAATCGAACGGGCGCTCCGGCCCGTCTGGCTATTTTGGACAGCCTGGAGAAGCTATCCCCCCGGCCCGACCAGTTGTTCATCATATGGGGGCCGTCTTTCCCCTTCGCGGGTTTTCCGATCTTTCGGACGGTTGATTCCCTGAAGGGTTTCAAATTCTTCTGGATGTCATGGCAGGAGCGCACGCCCTATGGGGAGGAAAGGTTGGACCAATTCCATATCCGCAATCTGCTTAAGGATACGGTTGACCGCCCGGATGTGTTTTGGCTCTTGAACGATCCTGACCGACACCTGGAGGATTATTGCCGGGAACACGCGGGGATGGACGTGAGGCGTCGATTGGTTTTTCATGGCTATTTTGACGTTTATCAATTGGCGTCTGCCCGGGGCCGTTAACGGAGACGGGCGGCCCGGAAATAGTTTGGCCAGAAGGCCATGGCCGTCATCAGCCAGATCAAGACTCCGAAGGCCCCCAGCCGGAACCAGGTGGGTTGGTACGAGAAGGTGACCTCGTGCTCCCCGGCGGGCAAAGTTAATCCCCGGAAAAGATGGTTCGAGGTAGCGAGAGGCACTGGGGTTCCATCAACCCAGGCATGCCATCCGGGATAGTTGGGGTCCGCGAAAACCACCCAGCTCGCGTGATCCAAAGAGACCGAGAAACTTTCCCGGTTGATCCCATCCTCCTTCCATAGGTAATGGAAGTGAGCCGGACGTCCCTCGGGATTAGGGTCCGGCCCTGTAAGGGGCTCGGTGAGGACCGCTTCCTGGCGGGGGTCGAAGGCGGGAGACCGCATGACCTCAAGCCTTTTTTCCGGGTCGGGAATGAATTGAATCCGGGCGGGGGCGTAGGCCCACTCCGCCTCCTTTTGGGCCTTGTAAAACTTGATGCCGAACCTTTCCATTCGGGTGAACCCGGGCACGTTGCCCTTCTCGTTTCCGGTCAGAAAACCCTGGATGGCCATGAGCTTCAGGAAATTCGCGAACGACAAAAGATGCAGGTCTCCCCTTTGGGCGAGGGACATGGAGTCGTTCCCTCCCACATCCTTCAGGTTGAAAAGACTGCAGGCGTTGGGCGGAAACTCCAGGTTCAGCGTCTTTCCCCCCGTCTCGGCGGCAAAGGGGATGCTATCACCCATGAACAACCGGTTCGGACCGATCTGATCGGCAGTCACCGAACAAAGGGGTCGCGCTTTTTCCAGGTCGAGATTGGATTCGGGCCCGAATCGGGAGGAGGCGTGGGCCCAACCGTTCAGGACCAGCCCGATAAAAACGGTGAAAAGAAAAAGTCCCTGGGCCCAAGAGGCGTTTTGGGAATTCAGTAAGCCAAGGCCCAAGGCTAATCCTCCCAAAAGAAGGAGCCAGGTCTGAAGGCCGTCGTGCGACCCGGGGTTCGAGAGGAACAAGCCAAAAACCAGGATCCCGTAAAGGGCCATTCCAGCAAAAAGGAGGGAAGAGCGGGAATGCGGAATTTTCCAAAAGTGGTCGAAACCGAAGCTTCCCAGGATGGTTGCGGCCGTCACATAGACGAATAAGAACCGGAAGGGCCCCCGCAATAGATCGAGCCCGTAGATCCAATGGCAGGCCCAGCGATGCAAGGGGAAGTATTTGCCCAAGGCCAGTAGGAGGAACAACCCTGCGGAAAGGGCGAGCCCGGCTTTCAACCATTTTTGGGTTTTGGTAAACGCGAAGGGGATGAGGAACAGGGCCCAAATGCCCAGGTAGCCCTCGTCCCCCAGATATTCGGCGGGAATGCCCGAGTTCGCCGGACCCGGATGTCCCGCCGGGATAGGAAAGAGGAATTGGGGAAGCGTTTTCGGGAGGAGCGAGTAACCGGCGTTGAAGGTTTCATAGTCCAATCCCCGGAATCGGTCGGAAAAGTGCATGAACTCGATGAAAGGCATCAAGGCCAATGTCAGGGGTAGGAACCCCCAGATGATGAAAGGCAGACAACGCAAAAGCGCGAATCCTGTCTTTTTCCGTTCGGGAACGTTGAGCCAGGAAAAGAACGAATAGATCAGGCAAAAATAAGCGACCCCCAGATGGATCTGGGGATAGAGGGTTGTGCAAAAAATCGCGGCGAATAACCCGAGCCGAAAAGCGTTCCAGGGTTTTGGCTCTCGGATGGTTTTCTCCAGATATCCCAGGACCCAGGGCAGCCAGGCGAAGGTGGCCACGACGTTAGGATGGATGACCTCGCACCAGTAGAATCCTGAAAGGGCGAAGGTCAAGCCGCCCCAGATCCGGGCCGTTGAGTTTAGTTTCAGGTTCCCCAGCCAGAAATACATCCCCTGGCCGGCGACGACTAGGTGAAAGGCCAAGAGGAGGCTCAAAGCGTAGGGGATGGAAAGGAGCAGGGCGGGATAGAGGAAAGGATAGAACGACAGGGTGAGGGGATCGGCCATGAAAGGCTGCCCCGCGAAGATGAAGGGGTTCCAAAAGGGAAGCTGGCCCAGGAGGAGATGGTCCTTCAAGTAGGCCATGAAAACACTGTGGACGTTGATCAGGTCGTCGTCAAAGAAACATTGCCCCAGGAATAAACATGGAAAGAGCGCGACCAAGGCGGCGCCTATGAAAAGCCAGGGGGGCTGAAAAAGGGCGGATAGACGTTTCACTTGAATGAAGTTCCTTGGGGTTGGTTTTGTCGGGAAGAACTGGAGTTCAGATTTTATGGGCAAAAGACCTTCTTCTCCAGTTCGCTTTTCAGTCCTTCGGACGGCCAGCCAAAAGAAGGCTTATACGTTGTTCGGCGTCCAAACGTGGAAACCTAGCATTGAAATCAAACTGAAATAGAAGCATTCTTTTTTATGAAGGCGGGTAAGGCTTTACTTCACCCGACGGGGTTCCTACAATAACCCCACTTTTTCCTAGGAGTTTGACATGGGCGGACGTTTCGGCGAGATCATATTGTTGTTCATTCTGGTGCTTCTTTTGTTCGGGCCCAACAAACTGCCCGACATGGCCAAATCCATCGGACAGGCCTTGAACGAGTTCAAAAAGGCCGCCAACCCCGAAGTCCCGAATCCCCAACCGCAGCCCCAACCGGCGGCCATGGCCTTGCCGGCGCCAGCCGCCCCGCGCCGCCGCCGTAAAGTGGTCCGCAGCCGCACCAAATCCAAAAAAGCCCGCTAATTAAAAAAAGCCGCTCCTTGCGTTGTTCGCATTGAAGCGGCTTTTTTATTGCCAACGACCCCATCAACGGCAATTAGCCACATACCATCTTTCACTAAACATTCAATGAGGATGGTTTAGTCCCGGTTTCTTTGGCCCTTCGGGCCAAAGGGGACAGATACATGGGATGAATGGGATAGAAACAGACTTAATAAGTCCTTTTGCCGATTTTTTTTTAGTCATTTGAACTCCTGAACGATTAAATCCTTTTCTCCGTGGTTCATCCAATGAATCCCATGCATCTGTGGCTGATGGATGTTTTATCTTTGCCTTAATCCGCGTTTTTCATCCTTGTGGCGGCGGAGATGACGATAACCGCCAACCCGAACACGCTCACGATGCTGGCTCCCATGGGCAGGTCCTTCATATAAGAAAGCCCCGAACCGACCGCCGAGATGACCAGCCCGATCCCCCAGGCCCAGTAGAGGCGGTGATGGGCCTTGTGGCCCATCAGGTTGGCGCAGACGATGGGCACGATCAGGAACGAGAAGACGGCCAAGACCCCGGCCACCCGCACCGCGTCGGTCACCACCAGTCCAAAGGCCATATAAAAGAGGAAATCCCAAAGCTTGAGGGAAAGACCCTGCTTCGCCGCTCCCTTCGGGTCGGCGGAACAAAGCATGAGGGTTTTGTGTTTCCAGAAAAGGAAACCGCCCACGCCGGCGTAAAAAAGCGCCATCAGGCCGATGTCCTGCCAGGTCACCCAGACCAGCCCGCCCCCGCTCAAGGTTCCCTGCACATGCTCCGCCCCGTGGGGGGCGTTGGCCAGGAGCAGGAGCGAAGTGGCGGTCGCGAAGGCGAAGGCGATGCCGATGAAAGCCTCCTGCAAAACCGAGTGGTTTCGGTCCCACAAGAAACTGAAGAGCGCGGCGCCCAAAAGGGTGAAGCCGATGGACCAGTAATAGGTGGCCGGATCGTGGGGTTCCGCGCCCCTTAAATAAGCCACGCTCTGCCCCAGGGCCGCGATCTGGGCCAGGGCCAAGTCCACGAAAATCACCCCCCGGGCCAGCACATGCTGCCCCAGGGAGGGAAGGATCAACGCCAACAACAGACAGGCCAGCAGCGGCAAGGCCATCACTTGGAAAAAGGGGGACATAAATTACCTCACTTTTGGGATAGGGCTTTGACCAGGCTCGACACGATGTAGTCGAACTTGGAGAAAACGTCCTTGGCTTCCGGCACCCCGCCGACCTCGTTGGGGATTTCCAACGCGACCCCGCCCGCCAGCTTGGCCAGCTGTTGGGAGGCGTCCGCGTCGTAATAGGGCTGGTAGATCACCACCTTGACCCCCGCCTGCTTCATGGCCTCGGAGGTCTCGGCGAGGTACCGGGGGCTGGGCGGGATGCCCGGTTTGGGTTCCACCGTCCCGAAGATTTTCAGGCCGAAGCGATTGGTGAAATATTTGAAATTCTCATGGAAGATGACCAGCGAGGCCCCCTGGAAGGGTTTTAGCTGGGCCGTCCAATCCTCGACCGATTTTTTCATCTTGGCGTCGAACTCCTTGGCGTTGGCCGCGTAATCCGACGCGTTGTCGGGATCCAAGTCGGAAAAGACCCGGGCCAGATGGTCCGCGACGACCACCAGATTCAGGGGATCGGAATAGTAGTGCGGATTGCCCAGCGGATGGATGTCCCCCTCGGCCCGGCTGACGGTGCCGATGGGTTTGTCCAACACCTCGACGCCCTCGGAGGCGTCAATGAATCCCTTCGCGCCCGGCTGGATCTTCGGGTTGCGGCTTCCGGGAATCACCAGCGGCAGCCACCCTCCGTCCAGTTCCAATCCCACCGACACGAACACGTCCGCGTCCTGGATGGCCTTCATCAAGCTGGGCTTGGCCGGGACGAAGTGCGGGTCCTCATAACCCTTGCACAAGCTGATGGCGGTCACGTGTTTCCCTCCCACGAACTGGGCCACCGAGGCCAGGTCCGAGAGGGATGTGGCCACTTTCAAATCCGCCCAGGCTGGCAGGGCCAGAACCAAAAGCGGGAGCATCCAGATCGTTTTTTTTAATGTTTTCATGTTTTCTCCTTAAAAGATTTAACCTGCCGACTGTCGACTGCGAACTGCGAACTGATGTTAGTAAGAATGCGGCGGATGAAACCCGATGATGTAATTGAACTGGAGCATGACCCGGTTATCCACTGCCCCGGTCGCATCCTTCGCGATGCCGTACTCAAGCTTCATCTCGGAAAATTCCGAGGGAAGCCAGGCGACATTCACGGAAGCCCTCTGGACATGCCCGGAAAGGGAACTGTCCGTGGGGTTGATCGAAATATCCGAAGCCAGGTTGAAAGCCTCGTCGAACCGGAACCCCGACCACCATTCCTGGCCCCAGCGGTTTTGGAAGGAAGCGTACCAGCCGTCCGATTCCTGGTTGTAGATACCTGTGGTATAGGAAACCTTTTTCAGGTATTCGCCCTGCAGGATCCACCCGGCCTGGTTGGACCGTCTCAAAGGGACGTTTCGAATGGTCAAGTCTCCCCCATACACCGCGTGGTGCAGGCCGTCGTCTCCGTAGCCGGTCAAGTCGGAGGCTCCCAGTTCCAACGTGGTATCGTCATCTACGTCGAAAAGATTTTTTAAGTGGGCCAGGTAGGGAATGTTATCCATGGATCCAGAATTGAAATTCAGGGGATGGTTTCCCGCCCCATCATTCCCCCCCATTTGAACGACCCCGTCGTTCGCCACAGGACGATAGGCTCCCAAAGTCAATTCGGCGTACCAGGGAAGGGGCGTCATCCAAGCGGCTTCCAGTCCCGCGTTCTTGAACCCCTCCTCCCCGAGGGTGTTGGACATGATCAAGGGCGCCTGGATGAAGGGGAAGGCGTGGGTGTGCAAGGTACCGTGCTTGCCGAAGAAAGCCCGAAACTCGCCCACCTTGAACGTGATGTCCGGGACGGCGTCGGTGGTGGCATAAGCTTCCTCGGCCACTCCCGAACCGGCGTCGAAGGTGAAGTTTCCCGCCAGGGTCCAAAGCGGGTCCACCGTCGAGATCACGCTGATCTCGGCTTCCTGAAAGGAAGGCCCGGTGGAGCCGGGGAGGGAAAGATTGGGAGCGGCCTGGGCCAGGAAGAGGGCGCTCATCCCAATGGCCGGATTGGCCAGATTGGAAATGATGGAACGGGTTTGGGCCAAGCCGAGCGTCGGCGGGGCCAAAAGCAAACCGATGAAAAATAATCGTAAATAACGGGACATAGTTCCTCCTTTAATTTCGGCTTTGAAAAAGCCGTTGATCGTCCGATTAAAGGGGGAGGAGAGGGGGGGACCTGCCGCGGGATTGGATAAGAGGGAAAAACTGGACGAAAAAAGAATAAAAAAACAGCAACGAGACAAGGATCACCGGGATCAGGACGGGGGGAGCGGGAGCCGTTACCGCCTGGGAGCCCGTCATCACCCAGGCACACATGGAACAATTGTCGTTTTCTTCCAGTTGGCCGTGATGGTGGGACGTTTCCACCGCCAAAACGGAGAGGAAAATCGCGAGCAGGACCGTACTGATGAATGGAACGAGTTTTTTCCTCAGGTTTTCCAAGCAGAGGCCCTGGGCTGGCAGGAATAATTTAACCGGAGTCATCAAAAGACCCCTTGTTCAATATTCACGCCGTACCAGACCGTGAACTTTTGAATTCCCAAGGGACCTTGCATGGCCCGCATGGGCTGGGAGGTCATGAAGAATGGTGCTTTGGAGACGTCCGAAGCCTGGTGGACCACATAGACCACGTCATGTTTTTCCAGCCCCCGATGGAAGCTGTAATGGCTGGGAAGATAATCCCTCTTTTCGTGGTAACCCTCTCCTTTGTTGGCGTTATTCCCGCCATGCTGGGGATTGTGCTCTTGGTCGAACATGGCCTTCCAATAGTCGTAGGACCTCACGTCGTTGCGGGCGATGACGATGCCGGCGGGTTTTGGTGGGAGATCGTCATATTTGCGGGGTGTGATGTCGCCGCCGCACCATACCACGGCATCTTTTACTCCGGTGGTTTTCATGGCGGTCTTGTAAACCTCAGTTTTTAAAAAGGCCAGACCTTTCGCCAGGTTGGAACATTGAAGGGTAAGAATCAAAAAGGACGGATCTTGCAGATCGGCATGAAGGCTGTAGGCCAAAAAGCCGTTGGTTTTGAAATCATTCCGCAAGTTTAGAAAACTTGATTGAAAAGTTTTCACATCAGCGGTTTTTTCTCGGATGAACAGGGTGCCTTGGGAATCGGCGGCAGGTGGGGGAGTGCTAGTGGCCAAGCAGTATTGAATCGTCCCCCAAAGAAGGGTGGTGAAAAGGAATAAAATCCCCGATTTCATAAAAAACCTATCCATGGTCTCCTTTCAAAACTTCTTGTTCATTTTGACGTTTAGGGTTGCATAAGTGCAATGGGGCAAAGCGGAAATATTCCAACCTCAATTTCGCCCGGAAACTAATTTATTATTCTTTGAAATGATTGATTCTTGCAATTTTAAAGACTGAAAGAACATTTCGAACACAAAATAAGTTCATAGGAAAAAACGAATTCACTAAATTTTTCCCACAAGCTACTTAATCAACCTAGATCCGGCAATTGAAGCGAAAAAGGAACTGAAATCTTTGTGCAAAATGTGTCTTCAAAGACCACATTAATGGAACCAATTGGATTCATTGAATATGGTGACTGTTCCACTATTAGCAACGGTGCCGGTATAAGTAACACCTTGTGGAAAATCCGAATTTGTAAGCATGAATGTCAAGGAAGGGTTGGAACCGCCTGCTATCGTAAGGGCACTTGATCCCGAGCCACTATAGACTATCTGCGCATTACCGCTAGTAGCGTTTGTGTCCGTAATATAACTTGAAGTATTCCACCACGCGCCATTTCCACAACCACCATAATTATCGTTGAAGGTACTCATGGCAATTGTTGTAGGTTTGGAACATGCATTGGTATAGGAAACATTTATTTGAGTAAGCCAACCAGCCGCACAAAACCCACTACATGACATAAACGGAGGCCTAGAATAACTTCCTATTGAACAACCATCGCCTGAACCTGCATCAATGCTTGGCGTAGAATTTGTTGTCCAGGTTACTAATAAACCAGTATTAAAAACATGGGTGATAGTGGAGGGCGCTGAAACACATCGGGTATTTCCACTGCCATCAATAGCGCTGATCGTGAAAATGGGTTGGGCATCCAAGCAAGATGTCCCTCCAATAGTGACTGCGCATTGAGCGGTTCCATTGGACCCAATTGTTGCTGGCGTTACAGTTGAAATCCAGTTAGTTGGGAAGGGTGAAAATATCAGGGAGACCGGAATGTTCAAGGGATTGGGCTGATTGAAAGTTAAATTATAGGTGAAAATCGCCCCGCTTTGAGTGTAGTACGTGGTTAAGCTCGTGGGATTCAAAGTCAATGATGTTTGGCCGCAGGCCATGGTAACGGTTTGATTGGAGGTTGTTACCGGAACGTCCAAATAACTGGTGCTGAAGGGAAAAGAGCCTTGCCCGCCGGGAACAATGATCCTCCAGGTGCCTGGGGGGATAGTGGAACCGGTGATGGACGCAGTGCCATTAGATCCGGTAAGCGCGTTCAAAGTCACCGAGTGATTGGGTTCCACCGCGTAAACTGTAACCGCTGCGAAACCGTTAGCGACTGTCGAGGGTTTGTCCAAGTCCTGGACCGAAACATAAAAAAGACTTATGTCGGGTGTAGGTGAAGGAACATCGACACCATTTGGAGAATTAGCGCCAAAAGGTGATTCGGTCTTTTTGCAGCCGGCATGCCCCGTCCATATCAAGGTAAGCATCGCAAACCCGACCACGGCAGCATTTAGTGTTCGCCCACCACGCATAGATTTCTCCTGAACATGGATATTTCCGCTTTAAAGATTTTGAAAATTTACAATAATCCTATAAAAGTTCAATGAAATTATTCTTAGTTATTCGTTGGAAAAGGTGCGCTGTGAGACGAACAATACTATATGGCGTTGTGAAGTGTTAAAACCCAGGTTTTTGCGCTGGAAACTACAGCTCGGGATTTCACGATTAAATCAGCGCAGGATATTCAGAGGAAACCGCTGTTTTCGTTAAACAAAAAACCGAATCATCAAGTGTTTATTGCTTTTTGATAGACAGGAAAAAAATGTTGTACTGGACTCGGTTTCTGTTGGTTGTCTTTCTTGAAAAGGGGTTTGAATCCGTATGATGAATTTAATTTATCGGCGTTCTAAAATTAATGTCGCTGATTCGATTTTCTGAAAAAAATAGGTTCCGGGCCTACAGATTACACTTTAGCTTGACCGACCATTATTCCCCGATATTTGCTCAGTCGGCTCTCCTGGTTTAACGATTTAGCTTTTTCCTGAAAAATCCCTTTGACGACAAACGTTTCAAGGTTTTAAAAACGACTACATAACAGAGGCATCCATTTCTTTTATTGAAATGGATACACCCGAGACGTATCCGCCAACTTGTGGTTGGCGGCTAGGGGAGCATTTAATCTATTTGGAGGTACCCCTATGTCCGTTTCGATCGAAGATGTATTAGCCCTTCTGCCTGAGTTATTCCCCGGCGAGCAAGAAATCCCACTCAAGAACATTCGGCCTAATCCATTCAACCCAGGGCCCCCTTTTACCCAAGAACAGATTGAAAAGATGGCCGAAGACCTAGCCCAAGACCGCCTTTGGAATGCCATTACGGTTCGCCCCCATCCCACGCAACCCTTGGTGGAGGGGGTCCAACTTCACCCGGATAACCCCCGACTTCGAGGGGATGGCCAACCCTGGAGGTTGGATAACTTCAACTTTGAGATCTTAGGGGGTCATCTTCGGACCCGGGGAGCTGAAAAGCTAACTTGGCCGACAATTCGGGGCTCCATTAAGAACCTGAATGATGAAGCCGCGGCGATTTATAACCACAAGGACAACGTAAAGGTGGATAAGGGCTGGTTCGCGGGTTACCAGGCCATAGAGAACCTGATTCGAGCCAACCCCAACCTGACGTATAGACGGATAGAAGAACTGTTGGGGTATGACCGGGCAAAGATAGGGCGGGCTATTAGACTATTACCGCTCCTAAACCTAGAGGTGAGGGACTTAATTGGCAGAGTGTCTGCCAATTCAAATAAGGGAATTCAGGGTTCTTTTGAATTGGCGGCCTGCCAATTGGCTCGATTGGGGCCTGGAACAGGACTAAAGCCCGGTCGAAAGAAAGAAACCCTAGATGAGGGGGAAGAAAGCCAAAAGTTATGGCCCTACCCCCCTATCCCAGCCGAAACCCAGGACCTGGTTCGGCGATGTCTTGAGATGGCCATCGACCAGGAGATGACCGAGGCCAAGGTTAAGGGCCTGGTGGCCCACGTCCAGGCGGGGGGTGACCCTGCCAACTTTAAGGCCATGCCAAAGACCCAGCCGGCTAAATCGAACCTCTCCCCCCGGACATCCGGCTTACCCCCAGAAGTCTCGGCGAAGGAGGAGGACAAATCGGCCCCCCTCGACTCGGTTAAGGGGGTATTAAAGCAGGGGGTCCAGGCCCTAAAGAAGGCCTCTGGTCTGAGGCCACAAGCCGAAGATCAAGGTTTGAGTGTTCCAATTCCTGAAAAGGGA
>Ga0182030_10006321_pt1 | contig 25010 bp, 26 predicted proteins | sample 812S3MmetaG_FD_121299 | JGI IMG/M metagenome (GOLD analysis project Ga0182030, IMG submission 121299) | Permafrost microbial communities from Stordalen Mire, Sweden - 812S3M metaG (Illumina Assembly) | ecosystem: Environmental > Terrestrial > Soil > Wetlands > Permafrost | place: Sweden...
CCCTCCCGCCACCATCCGCCCCAAGTCGACAGCCCTCACTTCAGAGCGTCCTTCCGTTCCTCCCGTTTCGTACGCCGTCTCCTCGCTCATCGTCACGCGGGGAAGGTGAGCGCGCGCCGTCGGCGTTTAGAGACAGTCTGCGGGACGGTCCAAAATGCCTCTGACGCGTGCTCGCCCTATACTTGCCCGGCCGGGCACGGAACGTTCACTTTTTTCTCGGAGTCGCCCCCGGGAGAGGCTCGACGTGACACCGCCGCCGTTCTGGTCAGAAGCGGAACCCGGCCTGAAGCTGCGCGCTGTACGAGATCCACGTCGTCGGGTCCGCCCCGCCGTAGGCGATCCCCGGCAGCACCAGCGTGCTCCCGTCGAGCGCGAGGACGCAGGCGCCCGCGGACAGCTCGAGGGTCACGCCGGGTTGCACGAAGACGTTGTGCACAGTCAGGGTGTCGGAGCTGGACGAGGAGTGCCCGCTCGCGCTCGTGACGACGTCTGCCGCCAGGCTCGGATCCGTGTAGTAGACCGCGGCGTCACCGACGCCGAACCGCGGACGCAGCAGCAGGAACGTGCTCGAGGCCGTCGGGATGCGCCAGCCGTAGCCGAGCTCGAACCCGTAGAGCAGCGAGCGGTAGCCCACGTCCACGTCCTTGCCGCCGAGGAAGTCGAGCACGCTCACGCCGACATAGAAGCCCGAGAAGTCGAGGCCGGCCCGGACGCCAAAGCCGGCGCCGAACGGGTTGGTGCCTCCACGAATGGGCGCCGTCACGTAGGCGGCCTCCCCCGCGAGCTCGACGAAGACGGTCTTGGGACCGCTCGGGGGCGGCGGGACCTCGCCGTCGACCTGCACTGCGGAGCGCGCGTCGGGCTCCCCCGGCGGAGCCTCGCCGGGGTGCGGCTCCCAGCCTTGCGCCCGAGCATCGCGCGAAAGCGCGGCCGCCAGAGCGCATGAGCTCAGGCCAAGGAGGCTCGCGTACGCCCGCCAGAGAAACACGAGACATTGTTCTCCGCGCGGGGCGGCGGTGCTCGCACAAATGCAGCGAAGCCCCATCGATTGAACGACAGGCCGTTCTCCGGGGAAGACCGGAGCAAGTATCGACGCGTGACCCCACGGGTATCCTGACGCGTGGACCATGAAAGGCGACCTTCGGATCTGTGACTCGCATGGCGCTCGCCCTCTCGGCTGTGTTGTCGCTGGCGGCTGCCTGCGACCCCGTTCACGACGACGCCGTCGCCGCGCTCGGACCCGAAGCACCGGGGGTCCGGCGAGGTCCCCTGCACCGACCCGGGCAGCCCTGCCTGATCTGCCACGATGGCGCGAGCGGCGACCCGCAGCGCTTCACCGTCGCCGGTACCGTGTTTGCGACATCGGGCGAGCTGGTGGCCGCCGCGAGTGCGACCGTGGCCCTGGTCGACGCCAAAGGGTCCGGTACGCAGCTGACGACCAACGCGGCCGGCAACTTCTACGCGACACCCGGCCAGTACGACCCCACCTTCCCGATCCAGGTCACGGTCCAGGGGTCCGGCGGGCAGACGGTCCACATGCAGACGCTCATCGCGGGCAACGGCACGGTCGAGCCCAATGGCGGCTGCGCGAGCTGTCACTTCGATCCTGTCGGCCCCAATTCCCCAGGGCACCTGTGTCTCGCGCTCGACGACGGAGGAACGCCCCCGTGACGCCTCGAACGCTCCTCGGGTGTGTGCGGACCCGCGCGCCCCTCGTCGGTGTTCTCCGCGGCAACCGATGCGTCGTCCCCGTGAGCGCTTGCAAACGTTCACCCGCTTTGGAAATCGACGCCCGCGTGAACGCAGCCGCATCGTTCGGGCAAGAGCGCTTGATGACCCCCACTCCCTACCCGTTGCTGCTCGGCCTCGTGCTCGCGTCGTCGCTGGCCGCATGCGGCGGCGCTGCTGTCGAATCCTCCGGTTCCAGCTCCACCTCCGACTCGCCGTCCGAGAGCAAGGGCGGCCTCGTGGGGAAGCAGGCTCCGGACTTCTCGGTCGGAGCCGTCGCCAACGGCAAGGGGAAGGTGGCGCTGAGCGATCTGCGCGGCAAAGTCGTGCTCGTCGACTTCTGGGGGACGTTCTGCGAGCCGTGCAAGAAGTCCTTCCCGAAGCTGCAGGACCTGCACACGAAGTACTCCGCGAGCGGACTGAAGATCGTCGGCATCAGCGAGGACGAAGACGACGACAAGGGCAATATCCCCGGCTTTGCGAACAGCTACGGCGCCAAGTTCACCCTCGGATGGGACGTCGACAAGTCGATCGCTCGCTCGTACAAGCCGCCGACGATGCCATCGTCCTTCCTCATCGACAAGAACGGTATCGTCCGTTATGCGCACGTCGGCTACCGCGACGGAGAGGAGGCCGAGATCGAGAAGGAGATCAAGGAGCTCCTCGCTCGATGAGCGGTCCGCCCGTTCGCAACGTCATCGTCATCGGCTCGGGTCCTGCCGGACATACGGCGGCCATGGCCATTCACGATCCGCATTGAAACCCCAGGGGGGGGCCACACCTACTCCGCCAGGACGAGCCTCAGCCGCGACGCCGTGTTCTGGAACGACGCCACCGAGATGACGTCGAGCAGCCCGCGATCGTCGAGCCCGAGCGCGCGCAGGCCATGAAGCTGCTCCTCGCTCAGGCGCCATGGCGTGGCCGTCAGCACCTCGGCGTAGCTCGCCAGCACCTCCTCGTGCGTCGAACGCGGCCCCGCGTCGCCGAGCGCGTCGACCGTGCGCGCGTCGCACAGGGACGACGCCACCGCCCGCACCAGCACGGCCCGGTCCCGACGCGACAGCGGCGACTCGCGCTCAAGCACGTATCCGCGCCAGCGATCGAACGCTTCCGCGGTCCCCGGTCGATCGGCGAGGCGCAGCGCGAACGCCGGCGCCGTCGGCCACCTCTCGCGCGAGGGTCGCGGGACGGGGTCGCGAAGGGGGTCGCGGTCCGGCGTGGGCAGCGCCGACTCGTAGTCGAACGCGATGTCGACGGCGTCGGCCACGCGGTTCAGGTAGTTGAAATACGCGCTGAGGATGACCGCCTGGAGGATGGTGTCATCGCCGAGACCGGCCGCCCGCGCGCGGTCGTAGTCCGTTCGCCCGAGCGCCCACGGGTGCTGCGTCACCGACGTGGCAAGGCCGAGGATCGCCGAATCCACGGGCCCGAGGCGAGCCTTGTCGGGACGGTCCACCATCGCTCGAGCGAGCGATTCGTCCCCGGACGCGACACGCAGAAACTCTGCGTGAGCAGCAGTTCAGTAGAGGCACTGGTTGAGGCGCGACGTGGCCGCGTTGACGAGTTCGCGCTGCGCCCACGCCATCGCGCCGCCCTCCACCAGCGAGGCCGACATCCCCGCGAACACGAGCGGCATCAGCGCCGGATCCAGGCTGTGTGCGCGGATGATCCCCGGGGCATCGCCGTGCGCCGGCCGGTACGCCGCGGGCATGGGCCGCGTGGCCATCTTGTCGTAGACCGCCGCGAGCGTCGGGTCCGCGTCGCGTCGGCCGATGATCTGGATCCACGCCATACCGCTTGTCCCACAGCGTAGCCGAGGGCCGAACGCGTCATCAACTGCCGCCGACTCTCACGGCGTCAGCTCCGGCGGCTCCTTCGGATCCGGCGTGTAGACGACGTCCACGCACTGGCTGCTCACGAAGTACCAGTTCGGCTCGTCCTTACCGCCCTTGCTCGGGTCCATCACCATCACCCACTGACCGTCGTGCGACACGTACCGCCACTGCAGGTACGCCCGGTGCGGCACCTCCTTCACGAGGTTCGCCGGCGTCGACGCGTTCTTCCACGGGTCCACGTTGCCGTACGCGTTCCGGTCCGTGCACCTGGGCGCCAGCCAGTTCATGAACGTCGAACAGAACCCCGGCGTCTTGTCGACCTGCGGACAGATGTTCCCGTTCGTGTAGACCGGCTTGAACACCGCGGCCGTCGCGGCGCCGCCGGGACACTCGCCCCCGCACGCCGCACTGTCGGCCGAGCCCCCGGCGTTGTCCCCGCCGAGCCAGCCGCAGTGATCGAAGCTCTCCCCGTAGAGGTACCCGCAGTGGTACCAGGCCCCGCCCTGGTTGCCCGGCCCCGCACCCCACACCTCCTTGCCGTGAAGCTCGTCGGTCCAGCCCCCGTACGCGTTGCCGATCACGAACGAGTTCGGCGCGTACGAGATCGTTCCGAGCGCCTTCACGTTGTTCCTCGAGGTGAGGTCGTTTTCGCTCTGGCCCACGTCCTCGCCCGGTGCGCCGGCGCCGCACGCGAGGACACCGAGCAGAACGAGAGGGGCCGACGGGAGGAGGAGCTCTTGGAGTCGCATTCCGCGGTGTAGAGCACGCGCCGTGCCGTTCGCCTCGCCCCGGATCCCCCGGCCTTTCACGCCGCCTGCGCCGGTGATCCCGGCGATCGCCTGGAGTGATCCACGAGATCGCACCCGCCCGCGAGCGAGGCCTCAGCTCTTGATGATCCACGCCACGGCCGCGTTGACGGGCCGACTCTCGGTCCCGCTGGACGGCAGGACCGTGACGTTCGTCATCCCAGACACGACCGAGACGTTCGACGCCGCCCCCACGATCGAGACGTTGCTCGCGGCCGCCTGGACCATGCTGCCGCCTGGAAAACAGGCGTTGAACTCGTTCAGCAGCGCGGTGCTGTAGGTGGTCTGCGTGCCGCCCGGATTCTGCCAGTAGATGGCGGTCCCCATGCACCCCGTATGGGCGTGCCCCGGGTCCGTCACGGCGTGGGCGTGCCCCGGGTCCATGACGGGGTGGGCGTGCCCCGGGTCCATGACGGGGTGGGCGTGCGGCGCGTTCGCGTCGCCCTCGAGCGAGCCAACGGCGTCGCCCGCGTTGCCCCCCGGAGCCGCGGCGGTGCGCGCGAGCGCGTCGGGATCGCGCTTCTGCCCGTCGTCGACGCCGCGGAGGAAGCGCCCACGGTAGTCGGGGAGCTGGAAGGTGGTGGTGCCGTCGCCGCTGCCGTGCGCCGTGCCGATGGCGGCGAAGAGCGACGCGTACTGCGTGCGGCTCACCGAGCTCCCGTCGCAGATGAGCCACCCGTCCGGCGCGGCGGTTCCCGCGAAGGCCATGACGGCGCCCGACGGGGCCAGCCCAGGGCCGCCCTGGGCCGCCGTGCCGCCGCAGCTGCTGGTCTGGCACTGCGCGTCGTGCGAGGAGGACTGGCCGCACGCCGCGAGCACCAGATGAAGCGCCGCGGCGCCCGCGACGGTCGCGAGCGCGAGCTTCAGGGGGCGAGCTTCGGAAGAAATCATGGCAGTGTCTCCTCTCCGGAAGCGTCGCAGATTTCGGCGCGCGCGCGACGATCTCGCAGATCGCACCAGGGGACCACGCCTCCCGGCCCGCCCGTTGCACTGGTCCCGGGCCATGATGATCATCCGAGTCTGGGGTACGGTGTGCGGTCTGGCCCTGGTGACGTCGATGTCCGTCGCGTGCGGCGGGTCCGCCCCGGGCGAGGACGTCGGCGCCAGCGCGGAGGCGCTGGAGACCGGGGAGTACGTGTCGACGGCGCACGGCGTGGGCGACGCGCCGTACATCGGGGACTGGGAGCACAACTGGGGATACGTACTCGGCTATCTCTTGCCCGGCGCGAAGATCTACGCCCAGGTCGTCACCGAGGACTCCGTCTATGGCCTCATCGGCAACAGCGGCTACGGCGCGTGGGACGCGGGCCACCACTGCGGGTGGGTCTCGCTCGGCGGCCTTCACGGGAGCGGGACGCACTCGAGCGCTGCGGACATCTGCCCTCCGCCGGACAACGACTTCAGCCTGGCGCACGGACAGGCGAGTGGTCTCTTCCGCCCCGGATCGGTCGTCGTGTCGGACGGGGTCGTGCAGCCCGCGGTCGTGCTCCCGACGTGCCCGGACTTCACGGTCTACGCGAACTACGATCCGGTCACCCACACGTTCCACGATCCCGACGGCCACGAGTCGGCCGGACGCGGCACGCCGGGCTACGCCGTGCCGCAGCAGAAGGCGACCAGCGGCTACTCGGGGTTCGGGACGCGCTTCGTGAGTGCCGACGGCTTGGCCGTAGAGATCAAGGACACGCAGCGCGGCGGCAGCGTCACCGCGTTCGGCTTCATGCACGTCGCCTGCATCGCCGGCTCGCAGGTCGGCAACCCGTCCGCATCCCCGCCGCCGCCCCCGCCCAACCCGCCAGTGGTCGACCACTGCTGCGTGCGCTGCGCGAACCGGGAGGACGCGTACCACGCGGACGCGTCGGACATGAGCTGCGGGCAGGCGGCCAAGGACTTCTGCGACGCGGCGGGCAAGGACCGCGGCGCGGTCGCCGACGTCTTCGAAGGGACCTGCCCCGACGCTCCGTGATCAGGGAAATCCGGGGACACGCGTCGGCGTCGGGTTGCAGCTCTCGCTCTGGCCGGGTCCGCACGTCGTCCTGTCGCCGGCGTCGGGCTCCGGCAAGTGCCCGAGCTGTCCGGTGCCGTTCGCGCCCCACGCCCACACGGCACCGCTATTGTCGAGCGCGAGACCGAAGTCGACGCCCGCGGAGACCTGGGTGATGGCGGCGGCCGCGCCGGGAAAGGTCACGCGAGCGGGCACGGCCTGGCACGGCGAGCCGTCGTTCTCGCATGGCGCGGCGCCGACGACTCCGGCGCCGAGCGCGCCGTACGAGCTCGCGCCCCACGCCCAGACGATGCCCGCAGCGTCGAGGGCGAGCGTGAAGTCGTAGCGACCGTCGAGCGCGCGGAACGACATTCCCCCGGCGGCGGCCTGCGGGGCGAAGGTCACGCCGCCGTCGCCGGTCACCGGGCCGTTGCCGAACTGCCCGAGCCCGTCGTCGCCCCAGCACGAGACGCCGCCGTTGCCGACGAGCGCGCATGTCACGCCGTTGCCCGCGCGCACCGCGGTCGCTCCGGTCACGCCGTTGACCGCCGCCGGCGTGCCGGAGCACGGGACATCGTTCGAGGCGCACGTCGGATCGGTCGCGGGATCGTGGCCGAGCGCGCCGAGATGGTTCTGGCCCCAGCACGCGATCTGGCCGCCGCCGAGCAGCGCGCATGCGTGGGGATCGAGGCCGGTCGATACGGCGGTCGCGGTCGCGCCCGCGGGCAAGAGCGCCGTCGTGGGCGTCGACGAGGAGCCGGCATCCGAGCCGCTCCCGAGCTCGCCGTGCGCATTGTCTCCCCAGCACTGCAGCGCGCCGGTGGAGTTGAGCGCGCACGCGAAGAGATCCCCGACGTCGATGGCCTTCACGTTCGAGAGGCCGGGGACCGTCCGGGGGATCACCTCGCAGTCGCCGTTGCAGGTCGTGCTCATGGTCGGTGGATGACCGAGCTGGCCGGCCGCGTTCTGCCCCCAGCACGACACGGTGCCCTGCTGCGTGCGCGCGCAGGTGCTGTAGTAGCCGGCTCGGACCTCGACCACGTCGGTCAGCCCGGGCACCTCGGTCGGCGTGGACAGGCAGGCGTTGGCGCCGCACGACTGCGTGCTCGGGGCGCTCCCGGTCTCGCCGAACTCGTTGCTCCCCCAGCAGAACACCGTCCCGGCCTTCACGAGCGCGCACGCGTGGGCACCGGCGCTCACCTGGGTCACGCGACCGCCGCCGCACATGCCGAGGTAGCAGTGGACGCCAGCCTCGCACGCGTTGCCGCACACGCCGCAGTTGTCGTCGTCGCTCGCGGTGTCGGCGTCCGTGCAGGGCGTGCTCGCCACGAGGTGCGTCGGAAACGCCAGCTCGCAGGCCAGGTGCTGCGCCACCGCGGCGGCGCCGAGGAGCGCCAAGCATCCGGCGACGATGCGCCCGCGCACGACGACGAACGTAGCACGCCGCTCCGCCGGCCCGCGGGGGCCATCTGGTACGATCAGGCCCGTGGCTTCTCCCCGGTCAGGCCCCGCGCCGCCGCTCGTCGTCGGCCGCTACGCGCTCTACGGGGAGATCGCGTCGGGCGGGATGGCCACCGTGTACTACGGCCGGCTCATCGGCCCCGTCGGCTTCTCGCGCACAGTGGCCATCAAGCGCCTCCACGCCCATTTCGCCAAGGACCCCGAGTTCGCGGTCATGTTCCTCGACGAGGCGCGCCTCGCCGCGCGGATCCGGCACCCCAACGTGGTGCCGACGCTCGACGTCGTCGCGCTCGAGGGCGAGCTTCTCCTCGTCATGGACTACGTGCAGGGCGACTCGCTGGCGCAGTGCCTGCGGGCGGCGAGCGCGGCGCGCCAGCCGATCCCGCTCGAGGTCGTGTCGGCGATCGCGTGCGCCGTCCTCCACGGGCTGCACGCGGCGCACGAAGCCACGAACGAGCAGGGAGAGCCGCTCGCGATGGTCCATCGCGACGTGAGCCCGCAGAACGTGCTGGTCGGCGCCGACGGCGTGCCGCGGGTGCTCGACTTCGGAGTGGCGAAGGCCGCGGGGCGCATCCAGACGACGCGCGACGGTCAGCTGAAGGGCAAGCTCGCGTACATGGCCCCCGAGCAGCTGCGGAGCGACGGCGCCGTCGACCGGCGGACCGACGTCTACGCGGCGGGGGTGGTGCTGTGGGAGACGCTGACGCGCCAGCGGCTCTTCACCGGCGAGAACGAGGGGATGGTGATCCGCAACGTCCTCGAGCGCCGCGTCGAGGCGCCGAGCACCGTCACGCCGGGCCTCTCCGCGGACCTCGACACGATCACGCTTCGCGCCGTCGAGCGCGATCCGGCGCAGCGATTCGCCAGCGCGCGGGAGATGGCGCTGACGCTCGAGGCCGCCGTCGCGGTCGCCAGCGCGACTCGCGTCGCGGAGTGGCTGGATGGCCTCGTGGGCGATCGCATGGCGCTGCGCGCGCGCGTGGTCGCGAGCATCGAGAGCCACTCGGGGAACGTCTCGGTGCCGCCCGAGCCTCCGGACGAGCAACCGACGCGGGTGATGCCTTCGGCGTATCCGGCGGCGGTGGGGGCCAGCCTGAGCCAGGTGTCGAGCGTGTCGATGGCGACGACCCGCGTGGAGCCGCCGCCGCCGCGGGGCCGTCGAGGGTGGTGGGCGATCTCCCTCGCAGGCATCGTCGTCTGCGCGGCGCTGGTCGTTCTCATCGCCCGCGTGGGCGTGCGCGACCACGCCGCATCGGCCGTCGCGGCTTCGGTCGACCCCAGCGCGGCGCTACCGGTCGTGCCGAGCGTCACTGTGGCGTCCGCGCCGGATCCGTCGGCTTCCCCGGCTCCGGCGACGCCGTCGTCGTCGGCGGCTCCGGCGTCGACACCGGCACGGCCTGCGGCTCATGGGCCGGCGGCATCCCCGTCGCCGAAGCCATGCACGATCAAGTCGTACATCGACGAGTCGGGCATCAAGCACTACGCCCGGCAGTGCAAGTAGACCCATGGTGGTGCGCCTCACTTCCCTCCCGGCCCTCGTGGCCCTCGCCCTCGGCGCGACGCTGGCGGGCTGGAGCCCTCCAGCGAAGGCGGACGGCGACGCGTGTCTGGCTGCGCCGGTCGAGGGGCAGCAGCTGCAGCGCGCGGGCAAGCTGCTCGCGGCGCGGGATCGCTTCGCCGCGTGCGCCCGCAAGACGTGCCCGGCCGAGATCGTCCAGGACTGCACGCGGTGGGAGCAGCAGGTCGCGAGCGCGGTGCCGTCGGTGGTGCTCGTCGCGCGGGACGGCAAAGGTCGGGATCTCGTCGACGTCGCCGTGGCGATCGACGGGCAGCCGGACGTTGCGGTGAGCGCCCGCGCCGTGGAGCTCGATCCGGGGTCCCATCGGTTCGTCTTTCGCCGCCGGCGCAGCGCCGACGTCGAGGTCAATCTTCTCCTCCGCGAGGGGGAGAGGGACCGCCCCGTGGCCGCCACGTTCGGCGTTCCGGCTCCGCCCCGTCCTTCCCCCGTCGAGGAGCCGACCGCGACCCCGTCCCGCCCCGTTCCCGTCGCGGCGTGGATCGCGGGCGCCGTCGGGGTCCTCGGCTTCGCGAGCTTCGCCACGTTCGGCGCCCTCGGCGTCAGCGACCGCGCGTCGAGCGGCTGCGGCGTCGGCTGCTCGCAGTCCCAGAAGGATCACGTCGACGGGGAGCTCCGCGCGGCCGACGTCTCTCTCGGGGTCGGCGTCGTCGCGCTGGGAGTCGCGACGTGGCTCTATCTCGCGCGGCCCATCGTCGCGGCGTCGGAGGGGATCCTCTTCGACGTGCGCCCGGCGCCGGGCGGAGGCTTCGCGACGCTGGGTGCCCGCTTCTGAGGGGCTCGCGATGCTAGATTGACGCTTACCCGGGATGAAGAACGACTGGTGGGAGACGTCGACCGCGGTCGGCGCTTCGCAGGACGAGGCGTCGTCGACGCATCGGACCTACGTCGTCTCGGTTCTCGACGGGCCCGAGGCCGGGACGCGGCTGTCGCTCGACGCCGCGCCGGGGATGCGCGCCCTCGTCGGCAAGAGCCCGGCGTGCGAGCTCCGCGTGTCCGATCCCAGCGTCTCGCGCCGACACGCCTCGCTCGAGGTGACACCGCGGGGCATCCGCGTGACCGATCTCGACTCCACCAACGGGACGGTCGTCAACGGCGTGCCCATCGGTGAGGCGTACGTGCGCGGCGGCGATCGCGTGCGCGTCGGGGGCACGACGCTCTTCGTCGAACGCGGCGACGCCGTCCCGCCGGGCGGGTCCACCGACATCCGCTTCGGGCGCATGCTCGGCGCGAGCGACGCGATGCGCGCGCTCTACCCTCTCTGCGCGCGGCTCGCCGCGAGCGACGTCCCCGCGCTCATCGAAGGGGAGACGGGGACCGGCAAGGAGGTCCTCGCCGAGGCGCTCCACGAGGCGAGCGCCCGTGCGCGCGGTCCGTTCGTCGTCTTCGACTGCACCGCGGTTCCCCCCAGCCTGGCCGAGTCGACGCTCTTCGGCCACGAGCGCGGCTCGTTCACCGGCGCGGTCGCCGCGCGCGCAGGCGTCTTCGAGGAGGCGCACGGCGGGACGCTTCTCATCGACGAGATCGGGGAGCTGGAGGTCGGCTTCCAGGCCAAGCTCCTCCGCGCGATCGAGCGCCGCGAAGTCCAGCGCGTGGGCTCGAACAAGTGGACGCGCGTCGACGTGCGCATCATCGCCGCGACCCGGCGCGATCTCGACCGGGAGGTGCAGGCGGGGCGCTTCCGGGACGATCTCTTCTTCCGTCTCGCGGTCGGGCGGATCGAGCTGCCGCCGCTTCGTCATCGCACCGGGGACGTCGCGCTCCTCGCGCAGCATTTCTGGAACGCGCTCGGCGCCGGCGATCGGCCCTTGCCCGAGGACCTCGTGAAGCGCTTCGAGGACTATCGCTGGCCGGGCAATCTCCGTGAGCTCCACAACGCCGTCGCGCGCGTCCTCGCCCTCGGAGACGACGTGATGAAGGACACGAGCGCGCTCGAGCAGAGTATCGGTGCCGAGGCCAACCTCCAGAGCGCGGCGGCCGGGGACGTCATCGACGAGGTCCTCGCCGCGGGGCTCTCCTTGCCCCTCTCGCGGGAGGCGGTGGTGAAGGAGTTCGAGCGGCGCTACGTCGAGCGCGTGCTGGCCCGCCACGGCGGCAACGTCGTGCGAGCCGCCGAGGCCTCGGGGATCGCGCGACGGTACTTCCAGATCCTGCGGGCCCGCTACAAGGGCTAGGGGCGCGCGCTCAGCCCGCGGCGCCACGAAGGACGGCGACCGCGCACGAGGCGAGGCGCGCGCGGGCCGAGTCGGAGCGGCTGGTCAGGACGATGGGCACGCGCGCCCCTAGCACGACGCCCGCGAGCTCCGCGCCGCCGAGGTACTCGAGCTGCTTGGCCAGCATGTTCCCGGACTCCAGATCCGGTACGAGCAGCACGTCGGCCACGCCCGCGACCGGCGAGACGAGCTGCTTGATGGCCGCGGCCTCGGCGCTGACCGCAGTGTCGAAGGCGAGCGGGCCATCGAGGACGGCGCCCGTGATCTGCTGGCGGTCGGCCATCTTGCAGAGGGCGGCCGCGTCGATGGTCGACGTGATCCTCGGGGTCACCGTCTCGATGGCCGACAGGATGGCCACGTTGGGCCTCGGGACGCCGAGCGCGTGGGCGAGCTCGATGGCGTTCTTCGCGATGTCCACCTTGTCGTCGAGCGTCGGGTAGATGTTGATGGCAGCGTCGGTGACGAGGAGAGGTCGCGGGTAGGCGGGAGCGTCGATGACGAAGACGTGGCTCACGCGTCGCATCGTGCGAAGGCCGATCATGGGATCGAGCACGGCGTGCATCAACGTGTCGGTGTGAAGGCTCCCCTTCATGAGCCCCCGGGCGGCGCCCGCGCGGCACAGCGCCACGGCCTGGCGGGCGGCGTCGGCGTCGTCGGGCGCGTCGACGATGCGCACGTTCGAGAGATCGAGGCCGAGCGTGGACCCGAGCGCCCGGATGGCGCGCTCGTCCCCCACCAGGATGGGCTCGATGAGGCCGGCGCTGGCCGCCGCCATCGCCCCCGAGAGGGCCACGTCCGTCGTGGGGGCGACGACCGCGAAGGGCACACGCGGCAGGCCCTGGCAACGGGCGACGAGGCGGTCGAAGACTTGAAGAGCCATCAGCCCCCCGGCGCCCCCTGCGCGGCGAGGCACAGCACGGGGCACGCCCCCGCGCAGGCGTCGTTGCACGTCGTCCACTGCGAGATGCACTCCTTGCTCGAGTTCGTGCACGAGTCATAGGTGCTCTGGCACGCCGCGCAGCACTCCTCCCCGGCGTCGAGCGGCACGTCGAACGAGACGGCGCAGACACCGGCGATGCAATCGACGTTGTCGAACGTGCAGGCGCTCCCGACGCCGCAAAGGCACGTCGTCGAGTCCTTGCACGTGGCCCCGAGCCCCACGCACAGGGACTCGACCGCTCCCGCTTCCTCCCCGGCATCGACGCCGGTCGAGGCCTCGGGGGCAGGGGAGGAGGCGTCGTCGCCCGACGGAGCCGCGTCTCCCTTGGGGGCATCGTGCGAGGCGACGGCGTCGGTCGCGGCGCCATCCAGGTCGTCGAACGCGCCCGAAGAGGAGTGGCCGCACGCGGCGCACGCGAGCAGCGCCAGGAGGACGATGAGACTCGGCTTGGTCATCGGGGCGCGCGCCCGCCCCAGGCTAGCTCACCGCCGACGCAGTACCATCTCCGTCGATGGCTGAGCCTTCTTGTCTCGCTGCTCCTTCTGGGTGTCGACGAAGCCGAAGCGTGCGTAGAGGTCCTGCGCGTCCCTCGTGTTGAGGCGCACGCGGTCGGCGTCCCTCACGCGCGGATGCTCGAGGAGCAGCCCGACGACCGCCTGACCGAGGCCCTTGCCCCGCCACTCCTTCGCGACGCACACGTCACCCACCCAGGCGCTGCGGGCGCCGTCGCTGAGGGCCCGCGCCGTCGCCACGAGGCGTCCCTCGGGGTCCAGCGCACCGACGAGCACCGTCGAGCCGCGCATCGCCCGCGCGAGACGCTCCGGCTCCACGCCCACGTTCCAGTACTCGTCCGCCACGAGCGCCGCCGCGGCGAGCACCTCGGCCTCCGCGAGCTCGCACACGAGCCGCGTCCCGCCGGGTCCCGACACGAACTCCACTCTTTCCACGGACCGCAATGCCGACTTCATGCCACGAGCTTGGCGGCGAGCTGGTACCGGGGACAGGTCCAGCCCTCCGAAATGCGCTAGACCAGTCTCGTGAGCTCCTGGCCTAGTACCTTCGCGCTGCCCGAGGCATCCGCGGGATTGCCCGCGTTCCTGCGCATCGCGCGCGCCATCACCGACGAGGTGCGCCGTGGACGTCTGGAGCCCGGGGCCCGCCTGCCGGGGAGCCGTGAGCTAGCGCGCTCTCTGGGGGTGCACCGGAACACCGCGCTCGCCGCGTACCGGGAGCTGGCCGCCGAGGGATGGATCGCGACGGAGCCCGCGCGCGGGACGTTCGTGTCGGGGGATCTCCCCGATCGCCCGGCGCGTCCCTTCGCGCGGTCGGCCGCGGCGCGCGTGGAGGTGCCGGGCCAGCCGGGGTTCGACTTCGATGCGCGCGTCTCAGGGACTCCCGACGCGGCCAACCCGCAGCTCATGTCGATGCGGGGCGGGCAGCCGGATCTGCGGCTCGTGCCCATCGACGAGCTCGGGCGCGCGTATCGCCGGGCGCTGCGGGCGTCGGCGAGGGCGGCGCTGGGCTACGGCGATCCCCGCGGGCACCCGCGGCTGCGGGCGGCGCTGGCGGCGATGCTGTCGGCGACGCGCGGCGTGGCGGCCAGCGCGGACGACGTCCTGGTCACGCGAGGCTCGCAGATGGCGTTCGATCTCCTGGCGCGCACTCTGCTGTCGCCCGGGGACGTCGTAGTGGTCGAGGGCTTCGGGTACCGGCCGGCGTGGCGCGTGCTGACGCTCGCGGGCGCGAAGCTCGTGAGCGTCCCGGTGGACGACCGCGGGGTGAACGTCGACGCGATCGAGCGGCTCGCGCAGTCGCAGCGGGTCCGCGCCATCTACCTCACGCCTCATCACCAGTACCCGACGACGGCCGTGCTCGCGCCGGGGCGGCGCCTGGCGTTGCTCGCGCTGGCGCGCGCGAAGCGCATCGCGGTGATCGAGGACGACTACGATCACGAATTTCACTACGACGGCCGCCCCGTCCTCCCGCTGGCCTCGGCGGACCGCAGCGGGGTCGTCGTCTACATCGGCACTCTGTCGAAGATCCTCGCGCCGGGTCTTCGCGTCGGTTACCTGGTGGCGCCGCGCCCGCTGGTCGATGCCCTGACGGCGCTGCGCGTCCACGTGGACCGCCAGGGCGATCAGGTGGTCGAGCACGCCGTGGCCGAGCTGCTGGAGGACGGCGAGGTGCAGCGCCACGCACGGCGGGCGCGGGCCGCTTACGCCGAACGCCGCGACGTCCTCGGCGACGCGCTGGAGCGGTCCCTCGGCGACACGGTGTCGTTCACGCGCCCCGCGGGGGGGACGGCGCTCTGGGCGAAGGTCGACCCCCGGGTCGACGTCGAGCGATGGGCGGAGCGCGCGCGGGAGGCGGGCGTCGACTTCCAGACGGCGCGGACGTTCACCTTCGACGGCCGCGCGCGCCCGTTCGCACGGTTCGGCTTCGCGTCGCTCGAACCGGACGAGCTCCGCCGCGCCGTGACCAAGCTGCGGTCATCGCTACCGTAGGCCGCCTCTCGATCAGGACTCGCGGTCGTGCTCGTTCGAGGTGTGCTCTGCCACGCGCAGCGCCACATCGACCGTCGTTCCCACCGCGCGAGCCACCGCGCGGACGATGCCGTGGACTCCGCTCACGGTCGCGTCGTGGATCACGTGGACGACGCGCGTCGGCTCGGCCACGGCGGGGATCTGCTCCAGGATCCCGAAGGGACGCCCCGCCGCCTCGAGCTGCACCTTCTCCACGGCGCGCGAGCCGTGCTCGACCGCGTCGCGCACGAGGGCCACGAGGCCGCGCCAGCGGGTGGCGTCCATCAACCCTCCTCCTCGCACCACTCGCGGAGTTGCTCGTACACGTGGGGGTCGTGCGCGAGCGTCATATGGGCGGTCCCCGCGAAGATCTTCACGTGGCGTGGCGGGAGCGCCAGCGTTCCCGGCTCGGCGCGCAGGCCGTTCGTCCCGCTCCCCATGGGCACCAGCGCGTCGCCGAAGACCATCGCGAGTCGGGGATCCGTCGAGAGCGCGCCCGCCACGATGTAGTGCTGGATCGCCGGCAAGAGCGGTACGGGGTGCTCCGGATCGCGCAGCGAGCCGACGCGTCGTCGCGCGCGGTCCTCGTGGCGCAGATCGGCGTCGCCGAGGTCCTTGATGCCGTCGCTGCGGAGATCGCCGATCTGCGCCGCGAGGCGGGCGAACGGATCGGGGACGGCCGAGGCGAGCTTCGCGAGGACGCGGCCGACGCGCTCGTACGGCGCGCCGAGGTGCGGCGTGCCCACGTAGAAGGCCCGGCGAACCAGGGAGAGCCAGCGCATCCCCGCGACGCTGGCCTGGTGACACGCCGCGCGGACGACGAGACCGCCCATGCTGAAGCCGAGCAGGAGGATCTCTTCGAGGGCGACGGGCCACACGCCGAGGAGCGCCTCGAGCAGGCGGGCGAGCTCGGCGCCGTTGTCGGGGATGGCGAGGCCGCTGTTGTAGCGGAGGTAGAGCGGCGTGAAGCCGAAGTCCCGCTCGAGGAACGCGCCGTAGTCGCCTCCGCCGGGGAGGTCCCACACGCTCTCGGTGCACATGAGCCCGTGGGCGAGGACCACCACGCGCGAGCTCGCGTGAGGGAAGGCGCGCTCCAGCGACGCCTGATCGAGGGCGACCGGCGCGCCGTCGACGACGAGCTGCATCGGCGTCGCAAGGCCGTTGCGGGTCTCGGCGAGGTAGTCGCCGATGGTGCCGTTCAGGATGCCCAGGGCGAGCTCGAGCTTCTTCCCCATGGTTGCTGTCTCCCTTCGTACCTCGTATCCGGAGTCGTGCTAGAGGGCGGCCCATGAAGGCAATGAAAGAGCGAAACCGGGGGGTCTGGGTCGGCATCGGTTGCGTGGCGCTGCTCGCGTGCGCTGCGTGCGACAACGGATCCTCTGGCGGTAGCGCCGGAGCGGCAGCGGAAGCCGCGCCCCCGGTGGTCAGCGCCGCCGTGGCAGCCCCGGCGCCGACGCCGTCGGGCCTCCCCGCGCCGCCGGATGTCGCCGCCGCCCCGGCGGACGCCGTGAAGACGGCCTCGGGCCTCGCGTCGAAGGTCCTCACGCCCGGCACAGGCAAGGACCACCCCGGCCCCACCGACAAGGTGAAGGTCGACTACACGGGCTGGACCACCGCGGGGCAGATGTTCGACAGCTCGGTGACACGCGGTCAGCCCATCACCTTCCCGCTGAACGGCGTCATCGCCGGCTGGACGGAGGGGGTCGCGCTCATGGTCGTCGGCGAGAAGCGTCGGCTCTGGATCCCCGCGGCGCTCGCGTACGGCGATCACCCGCGCGGCGGACAGCCCGCGGGCGCGCTGGTGTTCGACGTGGAGCTGCTCGACATCACCGCAGCCCCCAAGCCCCCGGCGGTGCCCGAGGACGTGAAGGCCGCCCCCGCGACCGCGAAGAAGACGGCGTCGGGCCTGCAGTACCGCGCGCTCACTCCGGGCGCGGGCACGACGCACCCGACCGCCGCCAGCAACGTGACCGTCAACTACTCGGGCTGGACGCCCGACGGAAAGATGTTCGACAGTTCTGTGACGCGCGGTCAGCCAGCCAACTTCTCGCTCGGCGGGGTCATCAAGGGATGGACCGAGGGCGTGCAGCTCATGACCAAGGGCCAGAAGATGCGATTCTGGATCCCCGGCTCCCTCGCCTACGGCGACAAGCCCGCGCGACCCGGGACGCCTTCCGGCCCCCTCGTCTTCGACATCGAGCTCATCGACTTCAAGTAGCCCTCAGGCCGTCCCCATCAGGTTGCGCGCGATCTGGGAAATCTGGATCTCGTCGGTCCCGCCATAGATCTGAAGCACCTTCGCGTCGCGGCACAGCTGCTCGACCTGATACTCGGCCATGTAGCCGTTGCCGCCGAAGAGCTGCACCGCCTCGATGGTGACCTCCATCGTCGCCTGCGCCGAGTAGAGCTTGCACGCCGACGCCTCGGCGAGCGTCATCGATTTACCCTCGCCGGCGAGCTCGATCTGCCGGAAGACGAGGTTCTGGATGTTCATGCGCGCGACCTCCATCTTCGCGAGCTTCAGCTGGATGAGCTGGAACTCGCCGATGGGGCGCCCGAACTGCACGCGCGTCTTCGCGTACTCGGTGCACAGCTTCAGGCACTGCTCCACGATGCCGAGCGCCATCGCGGCGACGCCGGTCCGCTCGGAGGCAAAGGTGTCCTTCGCCGCGCTTCGGGCGGGGGCCTCCTCGGTCTCGCCGAGGAGGCGCTCCTTGCCGACGCGGACGTCGTCGACGAAGAGCTCCCCGGTGGGCGAGCCGTGGAGGCCCATCTTGCGGAGCGGTTTGCTCTGGACGAGCCCCGGCATGCCCTTGTCGAGAACGAAGCTGACGATCTTCCGGTGCTTCTCGTCGTTGCCCTCGTCGAGCTTGCAGATGAAGACGATCGTGTCGGCGTACGGGCCGTTGGTGATGAACGTCTTGCTCCCGGAGAGGACGTAGCCGTCGCCGTCGCGCCGCGCCGTGGACTTCATGGCGCCGAACGCGTCGGAGCCCGAGCCGGGCTCGGTGATGGCCCATGCGCCGATCTTGTCGAGCGTGAGCAGGGGGAGCGCCCACCGCTCCTTCTGGGCGATGGTGCCGCGCGTCAGGATGGCGTTGGCGGTCAGGCCCATGGATACGCCGAGCGCCGTCACCATGCCGGGGCTGTACTTGCACAGCTCGATGATGGGGATCATGCGCATGGCCATCTCGTTGCCCGCCTCGGGGCTCGGGCCGCGCGCTCTCTTCTCCTCCGGAGGTGCGCCCGACGCCGCGCGCGCTTTCTCCTTGGCGATCTGGTGCGCGAAACGGGACTCGGCCATGTCCTTCAGGCCGAAGGTCGCGACCAGCTTGCGGAGCACGTCGTAGGGCGGCTCGTCGCCGTGCTCGATGTCCTTCATCCGCGGTGCCACCTCCGCCTCGACGAAGCGCCGCATCGAGTCGCGGATCGCCAGGTGCATCTCCGACCATTCGATCATCCGACGAGCTTACTAGGCGTTCTCCCGGCGTCCTGGCGGTCTCTCTCTGTCTCGCATGTAGGTGCGGCGTGCACCCATTTGCCGATACCGAAACGCAGCTCAATCGTATTCTGCCGGGCATGGAGCGTTTCGCCCTCCCTTTCGTGGCCCTCCTCGTGCCTGCGGCCGCGCTGGGCTGCGGGAAGAAGGAGGACGCGACCCCGCTGGCTCCGTCGGCGAGCGCGCTCGTCGCCTCCACGGCCGATCCCACGGCGGCCACGTGGCACTACGTCCTCGACGCCAAGGGTACGGCTCACGTCGAGATGCCTGGGCTCAACGAGCACATCGTGGGCGATACGTCGGCCGCCGGGGGGACGCTCGACGTGTCCCCACACGATCTCGCGCAGTCGCGGGGCCTCGTGCGTGTCGACCTGTCCACCTTCACCACCCACACCTTCGGCAACGACAAGGACGCGGATCAGACCAAGCACGCCCGCACGTGGCTCGAGGCCGTCGTCGACGGCAAGACCAACGAGGACATGCGCTGGGCGGAGTACGCCATCCGGTCCATCGATGGGCTGAGCTCGACCGATCTCGCCAAGGTCGCGCCTACGAAGGACGGGGACGGCGACCTCCGCACGGTGACCATGACCACACACGGCGACCTCCGGATCCACGGCCACAAGGTGCAGAAAGACGACGTGGTGGCCGTATCGTTCCGCTATCCTTCGGGGGCGGCTGCGGACGCGAAACCGACGCGGATCGAGGTCAAGCCGAAGCAGCCGATCCGGGTGGTGCTGAAGGAGTACGACGTGGCGCCGCGCGATCCGGGTGGCCAGGCGCTCGCCTGGACGACCAGCCTGCTCTCGAAGGTGGCGGAGACGGCCGATGTGACGTTCGACCTGGGAGCGGCCCCGGCGCCCTGATCCGCGCGTAAAGCTACGAAGCTGCAAGCTACGAAGGAGACCATCATCATGCGACCGAATCTGTCGTTCGAGAACCTCGCCGCCGTCCTCGCCGCCCTCGGGACGAGCGCCATCGTCGCCTGCGGCGGCGCCGCGCCTCAGCCGGTGCAGGCCAACGAGGTCACGCCGGCGACGACGGCCCCGGCGGGGAACGCGTCGTGCTCTGCGAAGGGATGCGGCGCGAGCCCGGCCACCGCAGGCGCGGCGACGCCGACGACGGTCCCGGCGGCGACGACGCCGACCAGCCCGGCCGCCGATGCCGCCTCGGGGACGACCCCGACCGCGACCGCCACGCCCGTGGCCACGGCCGCGACGACCGCCACGGCCGCGGTGAAGAAGCAGCCCCCGAAGGGCTCCACCGCGACCGCCCCGAAGAAGAAGCCCGCCGCAGGCGAGGCGAGCTGCGGCGCCGGTACCTGCGCATCGGATCCCAAGCAGAAAGTGCTGTGACCTCGGCGGTGGTCGAAGGTGTCGGCCTCGGCCTGCGCTGGGAGTTCCTCGACGAGCTCGTGACGCGCGCGGCGTCCGGCGAGGCGTTGCCGATCGATTTCCTCGAGATATCGCCGGAGAACTACATGGGCCGCGGCGGACGACAGACGGCGTCGCTCGCCTCGCTGGCGCCGCGCTTCCCGCTGCTGACGCACGGGCTGACGATGTCCGTCGGTGGGGTCGACCCGCTCGACGAGGGCTACCTGCGGGAGCTCGCCGCGTTCGTGCGCGACGCGGGCTCGCCGTGGCACTCGGACCACCTGTGCTTCGGGGCGGTCGACGGGCGCGCGCTCCACGATCTCCTGCCGGTCCCGTTCAAGCAAGCCAGCGTGGCGCGCGTCGCCGACCGCATCCGGCACGCCCGCGACGTCCTCGGGGTTCCGCTGGCGATCGAGAACGTGAGCTACTACTGGCACCCGGGGCGCGCCGAGATGGACGAGGCGGAGTTTCTGGCGCGCGTCTGCGATGCGGCCGACTGCGGGTTAATGCTCGACGTGAACAACGCGTACGTGAACGCCGTGAACTTCGGCTTCGACGTGGACGCATGGATGCGGACGGCGCCGCTGGAGCGCGTGGTGCAGATCCACGTCGCCGGCCACGAGTGGTACGCGGTCGACGAACACGGCCTGGGCGAGCCGCGCCCGCCGCACGCTGCCGGGGCGATGATCGTCGACACCCACGGCGCCGACGTGCCTGATCCCGTGCTGTCCTTGCTCGGTCGGGTGCTCGCGCGCACCGGGCCGGTGCCCATCGTGCTCGAGCGCGACCAGAACGTGCCGGACCTCGATGGGCTGCTCGCGGAGCTGTCGACGATCCGTGGGATCGCCGGCGCGGCGCGCGGCGGACCCTGAAGCCCATTACGGGCGGGCGCCCAGCAGCACACCGCGCTCCCCCAGATCGGCCAGGAGGCGCGCGATGTCGGGGAGAGCCGACGCGGTGGTGGTGGAGGCCTCCGAGCACGCGCGCTCGACCGCGTCGCCGAGGGGCTCGCCCCCGAGGAGGCGCGCGAGGATCGCCGACGCGAGCGGCGAGAGCTCCAGCCAGCGCACGACGTGGTCCGCGTCGCGGTAGGCGAGCAAGTGGACGTCGCGGCGCGCGGGCTCCTCCGCCTCGTCGTCGGCGGGTAGCTCGTGCACCGCCCAGGCGTGGTGCAGCAGCCGCGTCGAATCGAGGAAGGCGAGGGGACGGTCGAGCGCGACCTCGGTCAGCGCGGAGGCGCGCGACGCCGGCGCGGCGGCGCCCACGGCGAACTGCGTCAGCTCGTGAGTCGCCAGATCGGGCAGGTACGCCGGGACGCGCGCGTCCGCTCGCCATCGCGGCCCGGCCCACGCGAGGTATTCGGCCGGCACGTCACGCAGGTAGTGCGTGCGTGCCCCCACCTCGTCGACAAACGTCGCCAGGTCCGCGTCGAAGCGGCCTTCGCAGGCGGCGTTCAAGCGCGCGCGCGCTCGCGGCAGCATCCGCAGCACCACCGAGGATAGCCCGTTTCGCACGAGGCTCCGGTAGACCCCCAGCCGCGGCGGCGCGGCGAGGATGGCCTCGATGTCGTCCGCAGCGACGCCCCGCTCCTCCAGCCAGCCGCGGAGATCCTGCGCGATGGCCTCTCCCGCGCGTGCGCCGAGGCACGCATCGGCGATGGCGCGCTGGAGGGCCTCGTCGCTCACTCGTCGAGCGCGAACTTGAAGTGCGCGGCCGTCCCCTCGGCGACGTTGACCGTGGCGATCTTCGCGGGGCGGTTCGGCGGCACGCATTCCACGCGGTGGGCCCCCGCCGGAAGCTCGAACGCGTTGAGGGGCGTCACCCCTCGTCGCTGCCCGTCGACCGAGATCGCGCACCAGCCCGGCGTCGCCACGATGGACAGTCGCCCGTTGCCCTTGCCCGGAGCCCCGCGCGTGGCGACCGGCAGCGAGTCGACCGAGTAGGTCGGCACGTCGGCCGACTCGTCGGCGCTCGGCACATTCGACATCGCGGGCGGGTCCGCCGCCGCCGTCGAGCCTGTTGCCGCCACCGGCGCGACGCCCGAGGGCGCGGACGCCGTCAGCGCCGCCGCAGGTCCCTGCGAGCTACCGCCCCGCGAGAAGGCGGCCGCGAGTCCCACGATGATCAGCACCACGATCGCCCCCGCGCCCCCGGCCGCGGCCGCGAGCTGTCGCGGCGGCATCCCGTGCGCAAACTTCTCCGCCGTCTGCAGCCACGCCACCGCGCTCTCCAGCGGCTTCTTCGGCGGCGGCGGATTGGTGATCTGCATCGCCAGCGGTGAAGGGTGCCCCGCCGGAAGGGTCGCCGCGGGCGGCGGCGGTGGGCGGTCGCTCTTTCGCATCACCGGGAGCGCGTTGGTCGCGTCGGGATCAGACGAGCGCTCCACGCCGTACTGGGAGGGCAGGTGAAGGTCGCCCTTCTCCAGCTCCGGCAGCATGGCCGTGATCCGCTCGGCGATGAGATCCACCGACGCGAGGCGCTTGGCCTTGTCGGTCACCATGCAGTCGCGCACGAGCATCCGCAGCGGCTCCGGGAGGTTCGGCGCCACGTCGTCGAGGCTCTTGGGTTGCTTGGTCGCGATGGTGACGATGAGCGCGTTGAAGTTCGGCGCGTCGAATGCCCGCTGCCCGCTCAGCGACTCGAAGAGGATGCTCCCGAAGGCGAATACGTCGGTCCGCCCGTCGATGCCGGCTGCGCCCATCGCCTGCTCGGGGCTCATGTAGAGCGGCGACCCGAGCACCGTGCCCACCATCGTGAGCGCGTTGTTGGTCTCCTCCTCGAGGATCTTGCTCACGCCGAAGTCGAGCACCTTGGGAACGACCCGGCCGTCGCGGTCCTTGTGCAGGAACACGTTCGTGGGCTTGAGGTCGCGGTGGACGACGCCGCTGCGGTGGGCGGCGGCGAGCGCCACGGCCACCTCCTTCATGATGCCGAGGAAGTCGTGCACGCTCATGGGCGGCTGCTGGCGTCGCACCGCCACGTCGAGCGACACGCCCGTGAGAAGCTCCATCACGAGGAAGAGCGCGCCGTCGTCGGCCTGCCCGACGTCGATGACCTCGATGATGTTCGGGTGGTTGATGCGGGCGCTGATCTTCGCCTCGAGAAGGAACCGCCGCGCCGCCTCGGGGGTGCGCGCGACCTGGGGGAGCATGAACTTCACCGCGAACTCGCGCTCGGTGAACACGTTGGTCGCAGACCACACGGTCGCCATCCCGCCCGTGCCGAGCAGGCGGTTCAGGCGGTACTTCCCCGCGATCGTCTGGCCAGCCTCCATCCCGCTCCCGGTCTCTCCCCTCGCGAACTCCGCTCTTAACCGATCGTCATCCCTCCGTCGATCACAAGTGTATGGCCCGTCAAGAAACTTGCAGCATCACTGGCGAGGTACAGAGCCCCTCCCGCGATCTCGTCGGGGGTGCCGTAGCGCCCGAGGGGGGTGCGGCCGAGGACGACCTTGAGGAGCTCGTCGTTCTTGAGGATGGCGCTGGCGAGGCGCGTGTCGATGAACCCGGGCGCGATGGCGTTGACGCGGATGCGGGAGGGCCCGAGCTCGACCGCGAGGGTCTTGGTCATCGAGATGATGGCGGCCTTGGTGGCCCCGTAGACGCCCTGGAGGGGGGATCCGACGAGCCCCGCGACGCTGGCGACGTTGATGATTGAGCCCGGCGCGTTGCGGCCCAGGCAGTGCTTCGCGACGTCCCGGGCGCACCAGAAGTAGCCCTTCAGGTTGGTCTCGAAGGTCTTCTCCCAGGCGCTCATGTCCACGTTCAACATCGGCCCGAAGTACGGGTTAGTACCGGCGTTGTTGACGAGGACGTCGACCTGGCCGAACCGCTCGATGGTCTCGCGGACGAGGCGGGCGCAGTCCTCCTCCTTGCCGGCGTGGGCGGCGATCCCGACGACGCGGTCGGCCCCGTGCTCCTTGCCGATCGACTCGGCCGCAGCGGCGACCCCCTCGGGCTTGCGCGAGGCGATGACGACGCGGGCCTCGTGGGCGGCGAAGGTGCGGGCGATGGCCTCGCCGATCCCGCGGCTGCCCCCGGTCACGAGGCAGACCTTGCCCTCGAGCGTGATGCGGGCCGTCATGAGGGGAGAAGTACCACAGGGGGGCGGGCGACAGCCATGCGTCGACCGCGCCCTGCGACCGGCGGCACCGCCGTCCCTGCGGGCGCCACGGCAGCCCCATTCGCCTGCGGCGCCGCGATCCCCTCGAAAAGCGACGCGACCTCGCGTCGATTTGTCCTACATGGCGGCGAGAGCGTCGATCCGGGGCGACGTTCTGTGATTTCCAAGGAACGTTCCGTCGCTCCCGATCAACGTTCCGCGTTTTTGAGCGAACGACGCAGTGTCTCGAGTGAACGTTTCGTCTTTTGGACGGAAAGACGGACCGCCCGAGAAGAACGACTCGTTGGCCCAACGGGACGACTCATCGTCCCGACCGAACGACTCGTCGCCCGAGAGGAACGTTCTATCGCTCCGGGTGAACGTTCCGTCGCGCGAAGTGAACGTTCTGTGCGCCGGACAGGTGGATGCGTCGAGCCGACGAGTCGTCCCATCGGAGCGATGAACGCTTCCGTTGGATCGGTGCAACGTTCATCGGGAGCGACGCGTCGTTCCGCTGGAAACGTGGAACGTTCCTCCGGAACAGTAGAAGCGTGACCGGAAACGGCAGGTGGTTGGTCCAGAAACACGCACCGTTCGTCCGAAGGGACGATCGCCTGCCCTGAAATCGCGCGCCGTTCGTCTGGAAGCGCACGACGTTCCTCTTCTTCGGTCCTCGCGCCGCAGCCTCACCTCAGGCTCTCACGGCGTTCGGCACGGCCTGACATGCACGATCGGGGGCGCGGCCGATCGGGCGCGCCCATGGCGTCGTCGTCCGCGGGTGAGACCGTGAACGCGAAACATCCGTCGCCGGGCGGAGCCGCGACCTGCTCGAGCACCCTCCATGGCCCCGCCGGCGGCCACCACCCTGCGAGGCGCGCTTGCTGGGTGAGGCGCCCGGCGCTCCGGCGACGAAGTCGCGATTGAGCTCGATCAGGCGGCCGTCCGTCTCGAGCAGACGGGCCGGCTCGCCGG